>OLOH01001325.1_pt1 | contig 14302 bp, 11 predicted proteins | sample 1673221 | NCBI WGS metagenome assembly OLOH01 (sample SAMEA3136767, study PRJEB25190) | human gut metagenome
TAAACAGCAAAAAGGCGGTCCATTTAGGACCGCCTTTTTTATTGCTCTATATAACGGGGATCACTCGGTCAGCTTTGTGCCGCAGTTGCTGCAATACTGAGCCGTGATGGGGCTCTGCTTGCCGCAGACAGGGCATACGACCTTATTCTGCTTATCCACCAATTCCTTGGTAAGAGCATCGCGCTGGCTTACCAATTCGTCGATCTCAGCCATCTTGCCCACAGACTCGGCATCTTCGGCCAAGCTCTCACGGCAATTTTCATACACATACTCGCCCAAAGCCTCATACCGCTTGCTGATTTCCGCATTGAGCTCCGCAACATTGAAACGCAGCTTGGAAACATCCACAATCTGTCCGGCTTTTTTGCCCACAGCTTCTGCCGCGGTTTTTGCGTTTATGACCACATCATCTAAAATTCCCATGATTGTATAGCCTCCTTTTCTCCAATCCAGTCTGAGGAAGGTTCCCCCTCCCTATGGTTTCATTATACCCTACTTTTTCCAAAAGTCAAAGCATTTTGCCTTTCAAATCCATTACATTTCCCTTAAGATTTGGGGCTTTTAACGTTTTTTCCCGTTTTTGCCCTTTCCTGGAAAACAAGAAATCTTTTATGCTTTCTGGGGCCCTAAAAATTCCCGAAGCATGGAATTGGCCGGCACCAGAGACTCGTCAATAGGCTCAAAGCGCATCAGGCGGGATTCCAGATCGCGGGCTTTTTTATAGTAGGGACTATCCTCCGCTATGGCGCGCAGCAGCGGGATCGCCACCGTACGCATGACGCAGGGTTCATAAATGTGAATGGAGTTTACAGTGTAGTCCGCAGTTAACCGGTAAGGACGGATATACCGGTCCTCCCCTTCCACCACCTGGGGCCACATGGCAATGGTATTTTCCGGAGTGGTATCCCGGAACTGAATATCTCGGACAATCCGGCGCACCAAGCGCAGATCCATGGGCGAGATCACTTCTCCGTTGGCGGACTTGATCTGCTGTTTGACGCTGACATACAACTTTACACAGGAGCCTTTTGGCAGCTCCCGGGTAAACTGGGGGTTTAAGCCGTGGATTCCCTCCACCACCACCATGTCCTTCGGCCCGATCTCATATTTCCTAAGCTCTCCATTCGGGCGCCCCACTGTAAAATCATACTGGGGCACCGAAAACTTCCCTGTGGTGATAATGTCCAACAGGCATTGCTTTATGGCATCCTCATCCAGAGCTTTCACAGACTCGTAATCGAAATTTCCGTCCGGAAGCTTTGGCGCCAAGCCCACTCCACGATAAAAATCGTCCAGGGAAACAATGGTGCTTTTCGCCCCGTACGCTGTGAGATAATCCCGCAGCAGATGGGCTGTTGTGGTTTTTCCGCTGCTGCTGGGGCCAGAAAGCATGATCACCCGCACATCCCGATGATGATTCGTAATGTTTCGGGCGATATTTTCCAAGTGGTCACGATAGGAATCTTCTACCTCCTGGATCATCCCGGCGGGATCGCGCACCGCCGCATCGTTGATCTGCTCCAGGTGGTTGATATATTTAATGTAGCCGCTGGCGAAATTGCTCATATAGCGTGGTGACACCGTCCTTTCTTTCCAGGATCTCCCCATTACGGGTAATGTATTCATAGGGATACTTGAAATTGAAAATCCGTTCCAATCGGCCGCTGTACGGGTCTTTCAGTTTAGAAACGCCTCCCGCCCCGCATGCGATCACGGAATTGGACTCATCCATGGTATAAATATTGTACCGGCAAATGGTCCCGGGTTTGGCCCATCCGGTATTTTCCAGATTTCCCGCCATTCTGGTTTGACGGTAAAGATAATAGGGTTCAAACCCCTCCCCGGTGAGACGTTCGATGGAATAATCCATCATAGCGGCGGTCTCCTTACTCTGGCTGTGCAGGGACAAGTCTCCCCCGGGAGCATTCAGCCGGGCCGACCGCTTTAACGCCAAGGAATGGACCGTCACATTGGAGGCGCCCAATCCGATGACCCCGTCCAAGGTATGACGGAAACTTTTCAGGTCGTCCCCGGGCAGGCCCACGATCAAGTCCGCATTGATATTGGTAAAGCCCAGCTTTTGTGCCAACGCAAACGCGTCGATCACATCTTGCGCAGAATGGCGGCGCCCAATGTTTTTCAAAACCTGGTCCGACAAGGACTGAGGATTGATGCTGATCCGGCTGATCCCCTGGTCCCGCAGAGCCATCAATTTCTCCTGGGTGATGGTATCCGGCCGGCCCGCTTCCACGGTAAACTCCGTGCAGCGGGAAAGGTCGAACACTTCCCGTATCTTTCCGCACAAGTCAAAAAGCTGGGGAGCACTCAATGTGGTAGGCGTGCCACCGCCTATGTACACCGCCACCAAAGACAATCCCAACTCCCGGGTGACTTGGGCTGTCTTTTCCAGTTCTTTCAAAAGCAGCTCAAAGTAGGGGTCGATCAACTTCTTTGCATGCTCTACGTCCTGGGACACAAAGGAACAGTAGGCGCACCGGGTTGGGCAAAAGGGAATGGAAACATACAAGCTGAAATCGTTTTCAGAAAGAGCTTCCACTGCCGGAGTCTGTGCCACCAACACACGATGGGCCAGGTCGGCTCTGGGTGGGGTAACATGGCAATGGCTCTGGAAATAAGCCACGCCTTCCTCTTCCCCACGTTCTTCCACATATTGGCGCAACAGCTTTACAGGGTGAATCCCGGTGAGCATGCCCCAGGCGGGGTGGACTCCGGTAAGCTCTACAAAGGCGTTGTAGAGCAGATTTGTCATGGCATATTCCTGCAAGGCGGGAGCCGTGTTCTCCCGGGTGAGCTGCTGCTCCCCATCCGACACGGTCACTTCATACCGGTATGCGCCTTCCTTCCCGTCTATGCAAGCAGCTGCCCAAGGACCCTCCTTGGGGGTAGGGATGGCAACTGACCCGTTTTCCAGTTCCTCAACTTTTACAGGACTATAGGGAAAAAACAGGCGGCACAAATTTTCACATTCATAGCGGTACGACGGCCCGCTGAGAAAAAGCTCCATGGAATACCTCTTTAATCTTTGTTTGGTTTTTTAGCTTCGGTCTATGGACACAACGCCGGGTACTTTGGAAAGGCGATCAATGATATTTTGCAGCTGGGGCAAACCATTGATGGATATGGTTGCGGAAATAAAGGCGTTGTCGCTGTTGCGTTCTTGGCGGGAATTCAACGCGTGAATGAAGATCTTCATATTGGAAAGCTGTTGGGTGATGTCCGCCAACAATCCGGCCCGGTCCACTGCCACGATATGCAGGGTGGACTTAAAGTCATCCTTGACTTCCCCAGCCCAATGGGCGTTTACCCAACGGTCCGGTTCGGGACACTGGGTCAAATCCCGAGGCACGTTGGAACAGCTCCGCTTGTGAATGGACACGCCAAACCCACGGGTGATAAACCCGATGATCTCATCCCCCGGCAGCGGATTGCAGCACCTGGAAAATTTGATCAGGCAGTTGTCCATGCCTTCAACCAACACACCGCTGGCAACTTTTTGCTTGGGTTCGGGAGCAAGCGGCGGGGGCAATTCGTGATGCTGCTCGGGAGAAAGACTCTTTTGCAGGCGCAGCGCTTCCTCTTTGATACGGGGCAGCACTTTCCAAAGCTGGATACCGCCGTACCCAATCGCGGCGTAAAAGTCATCCGGTGTGGTGCAGTTATGCCGCTTCCCAATGCTTTCGATCATGTAATCCATCAGCTCTTGGGTAAAGGGAATATTGCTGCGCTTGAACTCCCGTTCCAGCTCGGCTTTGCCTTCCACAATGTTCTCGTCCCGCTTCTCCTTTTTGAACCAGGCGCGGATCTTATTTCGCGCTTCACTGGTGCGCACCAAAGTGAGCCAGTCACGGTTCGGTCCTTTTCCCGCCTCTTTGGTGGTGAGGATCTCAATGATCTCTCCCGTTTTCACCTTGTAATCCAAGGGGACGATCCGTTTATCCACCTTGGCGCCGATCATACGGTTACCTACAGCGCTGTGGATGGCATAGGCAAAGTCGATAGCCGTTGCGCCTGCGGGCAGGTTGATGACGTCGCCGCGCGGCGTGAAGGCGAACACTTCCTCGGGGAGCAGGTCGCTCTTGATATCGCTGAGCAGGTCGGCGGCATCGGCGCTGGAACGCTGGCTTTCCAAAAGCTGGCGCACCCAGGCCAGACGCTCGTCCAGCTTGTCATTGCCGCCGGTGATGCCGGCCTTGTACTTCCAGTGGGCAGCGATGCCGTACTCGGCCATGCGATCCATGTCCCAGGTGCGGATCTGCACCTCAAAGGGGATGGCCTCTCGGCCGATGACCGTGGTGTGCAGGGATTGGTAGCCGTTTGGTTTTGGCGTAGAGATGTAATCTTTAAAGCGGTTAGGCAGCGGGTGGTACATGTCGTGGATGAGGCCCAGTGCAGTGTAGCACTCGGGGACGTTGTCCAGAATGATGCGCACGGCGTAGATATCGTAGATTTCCTCGAAATCCTTATTCTGCATATACATCTTGCGGTAGATGCCGTAGATGCTCTTGACGCGGTGGCGGATGGTGGCCTTCTGGATACCGTTCTCGGCCAGGTGCTTGGCAATGGTGTGGCAGACCTGGTGCAGGAACTCGTCGCCGTGCTTATTTAAAAGGTCGCGAATCGTCTCATAGCCCACCGGGTCCAGATAATGCAGGCTGCGGTCCTCGAGTTCCTCCTTGATGTTGGAAATACCCAGACGGTGAGCGATGGGCGCGTAGACCTCCATCGTTTCCAGGGCCTTGTCGCGGCGCTTCTGCTCGGGCCAGGCGTCGCCGGTGCGCATATTGTGCAGCCGATCGCACAATTTGATGATCATAACACGGACGTCCTGGCTCATAGCCAGCAGCATTTTGCGCAGGTTCTCGGCCTGGCGGTCCTCGACGTTGGAGAATTTGATTTGGGTCAGCTTGGTGACGCCATCGACGAGCAGCGCGACCTCGGGGCCGAATTTCTGCTTGATCTCGGCCACGGTCACAGGGGTGTCCTCGGCCACATCGTGCATCAGGGCAGCGGCAATGCTCTCGCTGTCCATGCCCAGTTCGACCAAAATCTGCGCAACAGAAAGCGGATGGCAGATGTACGGCTCGCCGCTGCGGCGGCGCTGTTCACCGTGGGCTTTTTCGGCCAGCGCATAGGCGCGGTCGATCATAGTAAAGTCGTAGGGCCGCCCGCTGTCAATCAGGCTCTGTTTGAGGTCATCGTAGGTAATGGGCATTTTTACTTCAGGCACGTTCGTGTTTTCCATAATCCATTCCCCTCTCCATTTTTTATAAAATCGCACAGCTCTTTGTAGGGGTCGATGCTTGCATCGACCCGGGAACGTCGCCGTTGCCGCCACGCCCCGCGGGCGGATGCGAGCATCCGCCCCTGCAATCCCGGATAAAACCGCATTTTATCCCTGTTTCGCCATGGCCGCCAAACGCTGCAAAACCGGCGCGGACGCCAGATCCTGCTTAGCGGTCACGGCCACCGGCTGCCAGTGGCCGTTTTGCTCTTCGATAAGGCCAAGCTCCTGCAGGGCCGTCAGGCTTGTCAGCGCCTTGCCGGTGTTCTGCGGGCCCTGCGCCGCAAAGACCGGCTGCAGATCCGCCGAAACGACCTGCCCGGTGCGGATGCGCCGATAGAGCGCGACGGTGTCGGCCCGCTGCGGCAGCAGAGCGGCTGCACGGTCGGCGGGCAAATCGCCGCCGGTGCGGAACGCCTCGAACCAGGCGGCCTGTTCGCTGGGCGTGTTGCCCAAATCGGCCGGGCGGATGGCTTTCAGGTGTGCGGAGACCATCGGCCCGCTGCGGCCGTTAAAGACGGAAACTTCCAGCGCAGCTTCGACCTCGCTGCCGACAGGATACGCGAACGACTGCGGTGCTACGCCGAAAATCGAGGCGAACAGCGTGTCGTTACCCTGGCGCAGCCGCACGCGGGTGTGGCGTCCCTCGGCGCCCATGGGCCACAGACCATCCACAAAGGCGTGCTGCACCAGCAACACCGGGGTCGGGTTTTCCCGGCCAAAGGGGGCCAGACGGGCCAGTTCCTCCACATTGGACAGGCTCAGCTCCGCCAGCGTAACAGCGGCATCCATCCCCAGGCTGACCGGCCCGGGCTGGGCGGCGTGGTCGGCGGCCCAGGCGTTGATGGCCTGACGGAAGGCGGATAAATTTTCTTCCTCAATCTCCACACCCGCGGCGGCGGCGTGGCCGCCAAACCGGATCAGATAGTGGGCACAGCCCGCCAGAGCGCTGTGCAGATCAAAGGGGTCCGGTGCACGGCCGCTGCCGCGTCCCTCACCCTCGTGCGTTGAAATGACGATGGCCGGGCGGCTGAACCGCTCCATGAGCCGTGCCGCCACGATGCCAATGACACCGGGGTGCCAGTCCTCACCGCTGACAACGAGCACCCGGTCGCGGGTTCGGGCGGGGTCAGCCTCCAGCGTTTGCAGCGCCGCTGCGAACACCTGCTGTTCGGTTTGCTGGCGTTCGGTGTTGATCTCGGCCAGGCGCTCGGCAATGCCGGTGGCCTGATCCTCGTCGCCGCAAAGCAGCAATTTCAGCGCCACGGCGGCGTTATCCATGCGGCCCGCCGCGTTCAGCCGCGGGGCCAGGCTGTAACTGACCGTGTCCGCCGTGACAGGTTTGCCGCTGCAGCCCGCGCTTTCCAGCAGGGCGTGCAGGCCGGGGCGCATCGTGTCCTGCAAAAGGCTCAGCCCCTCGCGGACGATGGTTCGGTTCTCCCCCACGAGCGGCATTACGTCGGCCACGGTGCCCAGGGCAGCCAGCTCGCCGTACATTTCCAGCAGCTCGGCGGGGTCACAGCCTTCCAGCGCGGCGCAGAGCTTGAACGCCACGCCCGCGCCGCACAAATCTTTAAACGGGCTTTCGTCGTCGGGCCGTTTGGGGTCTACGACGGCAATCGCGTCAGGGAGCGTGTCACCGGGCAGGTGGTGGTCCGTGACGATGAGGTCAAGGCCCAGTTCCTTGGCGCAGGCGGCTTCCTCGACGGCGGAAATGCCGTTGTCCACCGTGACCACGAGCTTAAAGCCCTTAGCGGCCAGGGATTCCAGCGCAGCGCAGGTCAGGCCGTAACCGGAACCGCGGGTGGGCAGCTTGCAGCGGACGTGCGCGCCTTGGCTGGTGAGACATTCGTACAAAATCGCGGTGGCGGAAATGCCGTCCACATCGTAGTCGCCGTAAATGACCATGAGTTCTTCGTTCTCGATGGCTTCCTCAATGCGAGCGACCGCTTTGTCCATATCCTTTAAAAGGAAGGGGTCAGTCAGCGGCGCGCCCTCGCCCAGCAGCGCTTGCGCGGCGGTAGGGTCGGCACAGCCGCGGGCGGCCAGCACCCGGCGCAGCAGTACGCCGCACCCGGCCCCAGCCAGCGCTTTTTCTGCGGCGGGGTCGCCCTTTTTCAGTTGCCACGCAGGGTAATTCATACAATTTAGCTCCTTGTGTTAAAATCAGCTTCAAAATCATGGGTCAGGCCATCCTGGCGCAGCATGGCCTCCAGCGTATCGATCTCAGTCGAAACGTCCATGCTCACGTCCTGTAAAAGCGTATCGTACAGCTTTTCGTAGGCCTGGTTCAGTGTGTGCAGGATACCGGTGATATCGCGGCGTATCTCGGCCGCGTTGGCGGTGTCCGTTTCCCCCAGCCCCTGCGCTGTGTCGAGCAGTTTGCGCGTGGTGGGCAGGTAGTATTCCCGGAAGCGGCGCACACGGTTCAGCTGCTCGGGGTGGTTGTGGACAAAGCCCAAAATTGACGCGCAGGTCTTTTGCATCCGCATCAACTCTTCATCGGCCTGTGCGCCCAGCTTGCCCTGACAGCGTTTGAGGTAGTTCAAAAAGTCCACGCCCTCGCGGCGGAACCGCTCGGCATCGCTCAGCGGCGTTTCCGGCTCGGCTGCCTGGGGCGCAGCAGCGGGCTTGGCCGCCACCGGCATGAGCGAATCGTCCAGGTACAGGGTACTGAAATCGTCGCTGATGGCGGCGTTGGGCAAATCGCCATTGCCCACGGCCCTGGCGACCGTGTCGTAGGCTTTTTCCTGTTTGATCTGTGCCTTACGGGCCAGGCTCGGCAGGTCGCACACCCAGTCATTAGCGGCGCGCAGCAGTTTACGCAGGCGGCTGAAATAGGTCAGCTGTTTCATACCCGCAACAGCCATGAACAAAAAGCCCAGCGTGACCGGTGTGAAAACGCCAAACAAAATCGGGATAGCCATAAACTCATCGTGGGTCAGGCCCAGCGGGCCCGCGCCAACAGCGGTCAGGATACCCATGACCAGCGCCGCGATGCCAAAGCAGCCTGCAAAGGTCCAGCCAACCGCCGTCAGCACAACACCGACGGACTGGCCGCCGTTTTTCCACTTGCGTTCCAGGCGGCGTTTCCAGGCAGCGAAAGTGTCGGGCTGTTTCATTCCCATCGCGTCCCCCGCCTGTTCCAGAGCGTCGGCAATGCTGCCCAGCACCGACGAGCCGATCTTGCTGCCCATCTGAACCGCGTTGTCGATTACATCGCCGAGGTCGTAGTTATATTCGTAATTGTGTTTGTTGTCTGGCATGGTTTGTCCAATCTGTTTATTGGGCCGGTGCCCAATTTTTCATCAGTTCGGCGGCGCAGCGCACGCCGTCCACGGCGGCGGTCATGATGCCGCCCGCGTAACCTGCGCCCTCGCCGCAGGGGTACAGGCCGGAAAGGTCGGTACACTGTAAATTTTCTTTGCCGCGCAGCAGGCGGACCGGGCTGCTGGTGCGGGTCTCCAACCCCGTCAACACCGCGTCGGGGGTGCGGTAAGCGGCCAGCTTGCGGCCAAAGGCCGTCAGGCCGTCGCGCAGAGCGCCGCTCAACTCGCCGGGCAGCAGGCTTCCCAAATCGCAGGGCGTCACACCGCGCGGGTAGGTCGGCTGCACCGCGCCCAATTCCAGCGCACCGCGCCCGGCCAAAAAGCTACCGACCGTCTCCGCCGGGGCGAGGTATCCCCCACCGCCCGCGCGGTAGGCCGCCTGCTCCAACCGGCGCTGGAACGCCACAGCCTTGGCCGGGTCGTTGTCAAAGTCGCGGCCATCCACGCTGACGACCACCGCCGCGTTGGCATTTTTGCCGTCGCGGGCGTGCAGGCTCATACCGTTGGTGACGACGCCTCCTTCCGCGCTGGCAGCAGCGCAGACCGTGCCGCCCGGGCACATACAGAAGGTGTAAACACACCGCCCGCCGCCCACGTGCTGGCTGAGCTGGTACTCGCCCTTTGGCAGCGCCGGGTGGCCTGCCGCACCGTGGTAGAGGCTTTTGTCAATTTCGGTTTGCAGGTGCTCCGCGCGGAAGCCGACGGAGAACGGCTTGCATTCCAGCGGCAGACCCAGACCGTGCAGCATGGCGAAGGTGTCCCGGGCGCTGTGACCGACGGCTAAAATCAGCTGCTCACAGGGGAAACTGCCCACCGTTGTCTCGATGCCGGTCAGCGCACCGTTTTTCGTCTGCAGGCCGGTCAGGGCGGTGTTGAACCGCACCTCGCCTCCCAAGGCTTCAATTTCACCGCGGATATTGCGGATGACGCCGCGCAGCAGGTCAGTACCCACATGGGGCTTTTGCCGCCAGGCGATATCAGCGGGTGCGCCGTGGTCGAGGAACGCCCCGGTCACGAACGCGCAGAGCGGGTCGCCGACGCGGGTGGTCAACTTGCCGTCGGAAAAGGTCCCCGCGCCGCCCTCACCAAACTGGATATTGGCGTTTAGGTTCAGTTCGCCGGTCTTTTCAAAATGCCCGACGGCCCGGATGCGCTCATCCAGCGCAGGGCCGCGTTCCAGCACGAGCGGGCGGTAGCCATTGCGGGCCAGCAGCAGCGCCGCAAACAGGCCCGCAGGGCCAAGGCCCACGACGACCGGGCGGTGCGCCAGCGGAATTTTTCCCACAGAAAAGTCAAATTTTGGCGGCTGCGTATAACAGACACAGGGCGAGGCCCCGGCCAGCGCCGGTTCCTCACCCTCGTCGTTGAGTGTGACTGCGATGGTGTAGACGAGCACCGGCGTACCGTGCCGGGCGTCCACGCTGAGTTTTGCCACGCCGCAGTGCGCCGCCTTGCGGGCGGGCACACGCAGGATGGCCAGGGCCTTGGCCGCCGCCTCGGCATCCGGGTCGGGGCAGGTCAGCGGCAGGCGGATATTGCGGACTAGAAGCATAGACAGGATTCCTTCGGTTATTGATTTATGGCACGCCACTGGGCAGGGGCCGGGCATACCCGGTCCCTACGGCACTGCGTTATTTCGACGTGACCTCGCACTGGACCGTATAGCTGCCGGTGGCAAAAATACGGCTGGACGACGGGATCTGGATGCTGACGGCGATCGTCTGCTGGCCGACGGTCAGGTTTAGGCTCTGGCAGTCGATCTGCGCGACGATGCTGTCGGCGGACAGCTTCTCGATTTCATCTGCCGGGCCGTAGAGCGTCACACCGCTGACGATGCTGGACAAGATCTGCAGCTCGTAGTTGCTGGGCACGTTGATGGCGCGGATGTTCGAGACGTTCAGCTTTGTCGAGGTCATCTCCGACGTGTCAAAGTCCAGCGTGACGTTCGTGACGCCGTCCAGCGAGACGATGCCCGCGGGCAGCTCGATAAGGCGCTGGTAGTCGCGGCCCGGCTCAAACTCACGGGCCAGGTCAAAGTCCGTCACGGTCAGGGCCTCCAAGGCGCTGATCGTGCGGGCAGGACCGGCCACGCACAGGGTCTGCTGGCTCAGCGAATAGTGCAGGCTCTCGACGTCGAAGCCGTTCGGCGTGCCGATGAAGTCCACCTCCAACGGCAGCTCCCGCACCTGATAGACCGTCAGCGTGACGTTGGCGGAGTCGCTGTCCATCGAGATATACTGCGGCGTGAAGGCGTTGCCCTCCTCGTCGCGCAGCTCCAGCGTAGCAGGCACCGTCGTAGTGTCGGCCAGCTCGCCGTCCATCTGGACCGGGGCGACGATGCTGGACACCTGATCCAGCTCGCTCGTCGGGCCGCGCAGCGTGATCTCGGCGGGCACGGCGGTGGTCTTGTTCAGCATATAGCCGCTGGAGATCGTCACCGCGGAGGCGTCCACCGTGACGGGAACGGTCTTTTCGCTGACCTCGTCAAAGACGACGTCGATGGTGCTCGGGCTTTCCACCGTACACTCAATGTCGCCGGGGAAGTCTGTTGTGTTCGTCACACGGGCCTGCAGGCGCAGCGTGACCTTGCCCGCGCCGCTGACACCGGCGTAGCTTGGGTAGACCATGATGTCGGCGCTGCGAATGTTGCCGATGATCGTGCTGTTGCCCTCGACTTTTACGGTCACGCCCTCAATGTCGGGCTTTTCCACAATGTCCAGACCTTGGGCCGTGTAGGTAGACGCGCCGCTCGTGTAGTTGATCGGCACGCCGGTCACCGTCGTGGAGCCCTGGGGGTCGATGTAGACCGTAACGATGATCCACATGGCAAAGCCCATGATGATTGCCAGAACGGCGGAAAACACCGGGTTATTCCAGATCGTGCGCGGGCCCTTGGGCGCGGCGCCGTTCAGCCCCGGCGCGAGAGGGTTATTCGGGTTTGGCATGGTTCATTGCGCCTCCCTTGCGCAGCAGCTTTTGCAGCGGCGAGATATCGGCCTCCTCGTCCTCGGCGGGGGGAACGATTTCCTCCTGCAGAAGGTTGAAGAGGTTCTGGCGGTCCAGGCGGCGGATGAGCACGCCGTTCTTCGCCATCGAGATGATGCCGGTCTCCTCGCTGACGATGACGACGATGGCGTCGGAGTTCTCGCTCATGCCGAGGCCCGCGCGGTGGCGGGTACCCATGTCCTTGCCCATCTCGAGGTTGTTGGACAGCGGCAGCACGCAGCCCGCCGCCACAATGACGCCGTCGCGGATGACGACAGCGCCGTCGTGCAGGGGCGTGCCCTCATAGAAGATCGTGCCGAGCATTTCAGGGATGACATCGGCGTGCATCGGCGTACCGGTGCGGATGATCTCATCCAGATTGTTGTTGCGCTCCAGCACCATCAGCGCGCCGGTGCGCGTGTCGGACAGCTGCTCCGCCGCATCGCAGATGGCCACAACGGCGCTCTGCCACGCGCCGCGCAGCGACGGGTCACTGCGGCGATTCCCGACCAGAAGGTTGGCCCACATGGTGGACTGACCCATGCGCTCGAGCGTGCGGCGCAGCTCCGGCTGGAAGATGACGACGGCGGCCATAAAGCCGATGGTGATGACGTTGTTGAGCACCCAGGTGACGGTTTTCAGGTTGAGCATGACGGCCAGACCGTAGAAAACCAGAATCAGAATGATGCCCTTGACCAGCTGGCCCGCGCGGGATTTGCGCGCGAATTGCAGCAGCTGGTAAAAGACAAAGGAGATAATAAGGATGTCCAGCGTATCGGACAGCGGGTCAAATGTACGCAGGCTGCTTAAAACGGCATTGAACATCTGGTTGGGCAGCATGGGCACCGCAGCCCCCTTTCTGGGTCAAAATAGGCATTAGAACAGGTGTAGAGGCCGGGTATGTCCCGCCCCTGCCGGGAGACTGACAAAATCACTCGATCAGCGCCACCGCATGGGCGGCAATGCCGAGGCCCTCGCCGGTGAAGCCGAGGTGCTCCTCCGTCGTGGCCTTGACGCTGACGGCGTCCACAGGCAGACCGAAGGCATCGGCAATGTTCCGGCGCATGGCCGGGATATGCGGGGCCAGCTTCGGGCGCTGGCAGAGGATCGTGGCGTCGATGTTGCCGACCTTATAGCCGTGCTCGGCGATGATGCGGGCGACCTCGCGGGTCAGGGCCAGCGAGTCCGCGCCCTTGTAGGCGGGGTCGTTATCCGGGAAGTGCTGGCCGATGTCGCCCAGCGCCGCCGCGCCCAGCACAGCGTCCATTACGGCGTGCAGCAGCACATCCGCGTCGGAGTGGCCGAGCAGGCCCTTCTCATACGGGATCTCCACGCCGCCCATAATGAGCTTGCGATCCTCCACTAAGCGGTGAACGTCGTATCCGTGACCAATGCGCATGGTTTTCTCCTTTTGCAGATCTTCTTTTGTAGTGATTTTATAGTTGGCATAATCGCCCTCGGTCAGCCTGACGGGCAGACCGGCCAGCTCAAACAGGCTGCAATCATCGGTGACAAGGCGGGCTTTTTCCCCCGTGACGGCGGCAAGCGCCTGGGTGTAGAGTGCGCGGCGGAAGCACTGCGGCGTCTGCACGGCGTACAGCTTTTCCCGCGCGGGCGTTTCCACCACGAGGCCGTCCGCCGCCACCTTTACGGTGTCCTTCACCGGGACAGCCGGCGCAGCTGCCCCTGTTTCATACGCGGCCTCCAGGGCATCCCATATCACCTGAGGCGTGACGAACGGGCGCGCCGCGTCGTGGATGGCCACATATTCCGCATTCACCGCATCCAGGCCCGCACGCACGCTCTGCACGCGCGTGGCACCTCCAGCTACGGTCTTTGCGGGCTTGGCACAGGCCGCGGCCAGCAGCGCTGCCTGCGGAGCGTTTTCTCCCGCCACCAATAGGATCTCGTCTATGGCCGGGTGCATATCGAACGCGCGGACGCTCTTTTCCAAAACTGTGCCGCCGTCCAGCGGATAGGCCAGCTTGTCGAATCCCATCCGGCGGGACGCACCCGCCGCCACGATAACCGCCGCCACTGTATGCCCATGCACCATCGCGCTCATCTCCTTTTTTAATAATGGGAAGGCTGCTGTTTTGACGGCCGCCCTGAATCTCTGTGCCGCCGCCTATACCCAACGCCCATTCCGGACGCCGCAAAGGCCGGTGCCTGGGCGGCGGTCTCGACTCTCTGCGCCGCCTGAACCTCACGCATGTTTTGCCGCTTCAAAAGCCGCCTTCTCAAGCAGCTTCATCCGGCCTTGCTTCGCGGCGGTCAATGCGGTCTTTCATCTTTTTTTGTGCTCGCGCCGTTCCTCCCACAGCATCGCCGCCGCAAGGAGCGGCCCCTGTGCAAGCTGCGGCAGAATGGCCCCCAGCGCGCCCTCCATGGAAAATGCCGCTGTCCCCGCAACAGCGGCCAACATCGCTGCCACCCGCAGAAGATACCAGCCCGTTACCGCTGTGCCGTCTGGCGCGGCGGCCCATGCTTTGCAAAAGCAGGCCAGCGCCGCGGCCGAAGCCGCCACACCAATACACCAGCCGGCCGCAAGCCAGCCCCGCGCGCCGGAGCGCGCGTATAATGCCGCCCCTGCCATCAGCGCCGATACAAGCGCGTTCCACAAAAACGCATTTCGGAACACCCGTCTGCGGTCCATCGCGCCGCCGCCTTTCCCTGTTTCTTCTGT
>OLOH01001327.1_pt1 | contig 14295 bp, 14 predicted proteins | sample 1673221 | NCBI WGS metagenome assembly OLOH01 (sample SAMEA3136767, study PRJEB25190) | human gut metagenome
TAGGAATGTGCGGCATTGTTTGGTCGCAAATTACGGCAGATGTTTTAACTGTTGCTTTGTCAATTTTCGTTTATAAAAAATACGAAAGGAAATGAGTCCTTCACCCAGTCCTCTGACGGAACGATCACCTGGGAAAACAAAGGGGAGGACATTCATTATGAAGGTACTTCTACAGAAGAACTTCCTGTAAATGTAAAAATCAGTTACACACTGGATGGCAAATCTATACAACCGGAAGATCTCTCCGGAAAAAGCGGCAAACTTGGAATTCGTTTTGATTATAAAAATACTACTGAAGAAAATGTAACCATAAATGGTGAAGAGATGACTTCTCCGGTTCCATTCGCAGTGATCTCCGCCATGATTCTTCCGGAAGACACTGCTTCTAATATCCAGGTGACGAATGGTAAAATATTTACCATGAATGACCAGAGCGTCGTTGTCGGTTATGCCTGCCCGGGACTTAAGGATAGTCTGAAGCTTGCTGATTATGAACCTACGGAAGATATCTCCATCCCAGAATCAGTGGAAGTAACTGCAGATGTAACAGATTTTGAGATGGACTTTACTGCGACTGTGGTCTCCTCCAGTCTGTTTGAAGATCTGGAAGAGGATTCCTTTGACGATATGGAGGATACGGCTGACAGCCTGCAGGAACTCGGAGATGCATCCGGCAAACTTGCTGACGGAGCAGCGCAGCTGCTAGGCGGTGCTTCTACTTATCAAACTTATCTTGGGCAATATGTAGACGGTGTCTCACAACTTGCCGAAGGAACAGACACTTTAGATGACGGTGTAACCGCACTTAATGAAAATTCCGGAAAGCTGGTTGCAGGTGCTTCTTCTCTTCAAAATGGTCTTGAACAGCTGAATTCTGCTCTCTCTGGTCAGATAAGCACGGATTCCAGTTCTCTTCCGTCTGCAGAGACACTTTCATCACTTCAGGAACAGATTAAATCACTCAGCCAACAGCTGGATTCTGTTGACTCCTCTCTTGCAGAGGCAAAATCTTCTTTCGCATCCGTCAACTGGGATACTCTGAAATCTTCTATCACAGAAGATGCAAAAGAACAGTCCAAAACCGCTGCGACAGATGCTGTCCAGTCTGCGATCGATCAGATTGTTTCTGAAACTGCATCCGATTCAGAATTATCAGAAGAATCTAAAAATGCTGTCAACGATAAGATGTCACAATTAAAGAATGAAATAAATGATACGATTGCATCTGCAATTGATCAGAACCTTGATCTTCCTTCTTCCTCCACAGATATCGATCTGCTGAAATCCGCCACGGAAGGAACATTAAACAGCCTGACGGAACTGATTGCTTCCTGCCATACTACGCTTGACCAGATGTCTTCCGGTGCCGGTTCCTTTGCTGAGGCAATGCAGAGTCTTTCTTCTCTCAGTGAGACATTAAAGACTTTGCAGAACTCACTTTCAGCTTTATCTGCCGGCAGTTTACAGCTCACTCAGGGACTTACCTCTTTCCAACAAGGAATCAGTCAATTGTCTGAAGGCAGCTCAACGCTCTCTCAAGGAGCTACTAAACTGGGCACAGCCGGGAAAGAGCTAAAAGAAGGATACACAACCCTTGCCCAAGGAATCTCTTCTCTCTCTGAAGGACTTACTCTCTTTGATAAAGAAGGAATCCAGGAACTTGAAAAACTAGGCGGGGATGATCTGAAGAATCTCTCCAAAAGAATGAAAGCTGTCAAAGAAGCGGACGCTGAATACGATAATTATGGCGGTAAGTTGGAAGAACAGACCGGGGAAGTACGGTTTATTATTGAGACAGATGGGATTGATAAATAGACTTAGATGAATGAGAAAAGGCGGTGGAATTCACCGTCTTTTCTTAAAATACACACTTTACTTTTCATATAAAAGTACTATACTTATTTATGATTTAAATGAATTACTTTACAAGAATACGGAGATAATTTTATGACCATCAGTATACTTCTCATGAAACAAATTGCACAGCTTTTTCTTATGATCTTTATGGGATACTTAATTGTAAAAACAGGTATTGTCGAGGATACCGACAGTAAGGTATTATCCAAAATCATCCTTTATCTGGTCATCCCTTGTGTAATTATAAACGCTTTTCAAGTTGATTATACTTCTGACACTGTGAGAGGATTGCTACTAGCTTTTATAGCATCTGTTCTCACACAGATTATCCTTCTTATTGTTGTCTCTGTTTTAGGGAAACTTTTTCATTTAAACGAAGTAGAAATTGCCTCTATCTATTACTCTAATTCTGGTAATCTGATCGTACCAATCGTAACTTTTATCTTAGGAAAAGAGTGGGTATTATATGGATGTGTATTCATGAGCGTGCAACTCGTTTTTATATGGACTCACTGTAAGAAAATTATCAGCCAAGAGGCTTCTTATGACTGGAAAAAGATTGTCCTCAATATAAATATGATTTCTATTTTTATTGGAATCCTGCTTTTCTTTACAAAAATCCATTTACCGGAAATCATAAATGATTCGATAAGTTCTGTCGGTAATATGATCGGACCTGCAAGCATGATCGTAACAGGTATGCTTTTCGCCGGTATGGATCTGAAGCAGATTTTTACAAATAAGAAAGTATATTTTATCGCTATTCTTCGGTTAATTGTACTACCTGTATTTGCACTGATTCTGATTAAGTTAAGCCATCTTGCCGCTTTTTCAGCAGATGGAGATAAAATCATGCTCATTGTATTTCTTGCAATCATTACTCCATCTGCCTCAACTGTAACCCAGATGTGTCAAGTATACGGAAATGATTCTCAATATGCCAGTGCGATCAATGTTGTTACAACACTGTTTTCTATTGTTACCATGCCGCTTTTAGTGATGCTATTTCAAATGTTTTAGCTATGAAATTCTTCCATTCTCCATTTCATATACCACATCTGCCACGTTCATTGTGGATACTCTGTGGGATACCAGGACAACCGTTTTCTTCTTGGTCGATTCTTTCAATGATTTTAAGATGATTCCCTCATTTAAAGAGTCGAGGTTCGATGTAGGCTCATCGAGGAGGATCAGAGGGCATTCATGGAGAAATGCTCTTGCAATTCCGATTCTCTGTTTCTCACCGCCGGACAGCGTATCACCCAGTTCTCCGACTTCTGTATCATATCCTTTCGGAAGTGTCATAATGAAATCATGGATAGACGCTTTCTTTGCGGCTTCCATAATCTCTTCTCTGGATGCTCCCGGTTTTGCAATGGCAATGTTGTTCGCAATGGAATCATGAAACAGGTGCGTTTCCTGTGTGACATAACTTTCCATATCTCTTAAATGCTTGGTTGGAATCTTGCGGACATCTGTACCATCTACCGATACACTTCCATCCTGTACATCCCAGAACCGCATCAACAGTTTTAAAAGTGTAGATTTTCCGGAACCGCTCGCACCATGAATCCCTGTGATTTTACCCGGCTGTAATTTCAGTGAATAGTTATCTAAAATAACTTCTTCACCATAAGCAAATGTTACGTTCTCTGCCTCTGCTCCTTTAAATTCATATTCCATGCTCTCTACACCGGAAGTTTCCACATCCCCCGGAATTTCTTCCACAAGCGGCGTCTCTTCCAGAAGGGACAGAACACGTTCACCACTTGCCAATGTCTGGTTCAGGTTGTTGGAAAGGCTTGATAATGCTACTACCGGTCCGAAAGAACCCATCATTGCGATGGTACAGGTTAAGATTCCCTCGAATCCCATCGCACCTTTGTCGTACAGCCAGATCGTCAATGCCAGCATCCCAAAAGATGCAAGCAGAATAACCATATTCGTAAATGAACGCTGTGAGCCTTCCATTTTGCTTAATGATTCCTGCATTTCTGCAAGATTTTTGGATTGCTTGCTCATCTGCTCTCTTCTCTTTTCACCTTGTCCATACTGAATAGTCTCGTCCAGTCCACGTAGGGAATCCAGGACAAAACTATTCAGTTCTCCAAAGTTTGTTCTAAATTCCATTCCCTTCTGACTGCCACGTTTTCCATTCCACATTGGGATAGCTACACCGACAATAAGATAAGCTGCCAGTGCAAGCAGACCTGCTAACCAGTGATATCTTCCAATAAAAATCACCATAATGATAGAAGTCAATGTTGCAATCGCAATCGGCGAAATGGTATGTGCATAGAACACTTCCAGTAATTCAATATCGGTTGTAATAATGGAAATCAAGTTTCCTTTATCTCGTCCTTCCAGCTTCGCCGGACAGAGCTTTCGTAAGGCAGCAAACACTTTGTGGCGGATAATTGCCAACAGCTTAAATGCAATAAAATGATTACAATACTGTTCCATATAATGTAGGATTCCACGAAGCACTGCAATTACGATCATAACTGTGATAATCGTTTTTACCGAGGTAAATACTAACCACATATTGTCCACCGGAACAATCATTCCGGCTACCCCTGTCAGAAGTCCATGTATGATGACCTGCCCTGCCAGTATCGTCAGGAAGATTGCACACAAGTAACCTAATGTTCCAAGGATGATTGCTGCCAGCATGATATGGAGCAGGGGTTTTACCAGACCAATCAGACTTCCCATGATCTGGATGGCACTTCTGCGTTTTGTTGTATTCGTATTTTCACTCATTATGCCATTCCTCCTTTTCCATAGTTTTCCAGTGCCATCTGGCTTTCATACAGATGTCTGTACGCACCATTCCGGCTCATCAGTTCGTCATGCTTTCCGCTTTCTTTAATTTCTCCGTCTTTTAAGAAATAAATCTTGTCAGACTTCACGACATTTGCCAGTCGGTGGGAGATCAGAAGCACCGTCTTTGTCTTTGCCAGTTCGTGAATCACATTCATGATCAGTTCTTCACTTTCCACATCAATATTGGATGCGGCTTCATCGAAAATATAAACTGCACTGTCTGTCCGAAGCAATGCTCTGGCAATCACCAGTCTCTGGCACTGACCTCCGGACAGGTTACTTGCTTTTTCCAGCAACTGTGTCTGCAAGCCATCCTGTGTCTGTAAGAACCCTAAGAGATTGACTTTCTGAAGGACAGCTTCCATCTCTTCTTTCGTTGCGTCCGGTTTTGCCATCTTCAGATTTTCTTCCACTGTACCTTTGAACAGATAACTGTTATGGCGAACCAAAACAACCCTCTGCATCAGATTTGTTTCATTCACTTCGTTAAGCGGTACACCACCGATGGTGATTTCTCCGCTGTATCCCCGGTTCTTTGCTGCAAGCATTCCAGCGATTGTACTCTTACCACATCCGGATTCACCAACCAGTGATACAAAACTTCCTGCCGGAAGATTTAAGTTGATTCCTTTTAAAATCTCTCTGTCATCTTCATAAGAAAAGTGCACATCTTTTAATGTAACATCTAACGCGACCTCCGGCAGTGTTTTTTCTCCAGTCTGTGGTTCCGGCAAATCTAAAATCTTGAAAATCTTATCACTCGCTGCCATACCATTCATTGCGATATGAAAGAACGAACCGAGCAGTCTGAGCGGCAGGAAAAACTCGCTGGCAAGCAGAACGATACATAACGTTCCTGCTACACTGATATTTCCTTTTAAGAATTCAGATACCGCAACCGCCATACCGATCGCAGCTCCACCATACGCCACAATATCCATCACGCTTGTGGAATTGAGCTGCATGGTCAGCACCTTCATCGTAATTCTGCGGAAATTCTGGGATTCCACATCCATCTCGTCTGCTTTCTGCTGGTCTGCCTGATAAATCTTCAGTGTGGTAAGTCCCTGTAAATTTTCAAGGAACGAATCTCCCAGTCCGGTATAGATGCTCCAATACTTATTCAGTAATTTCTTTGCAATCTTCTGTACCACCACGATAGAAATCGGGATCAGCGGTACACAAATCAGCAGGATCACACTCGCTTTCAGGCTCACTCTGCAAAGAATGATAAATAATGTCAGTGGTGCGATCAGGCTGTAAAATAATTGTGGAAGATATTTTCCAAAATATGTTTCCAACTGCTCCACACCCTCAGTTGACACCTGTACGACCTCCGAAGAGGATACCTGCTCACTGTAGGAAGCTCCCAGCTTTAACATTTTCTCATAAATCTTTTCACGCAGAATCCGCTTTACATCCACACACGCCAGATAGGAAGACCTTGCTCCCATCCGTTCACAGATAAATCGGATCACCACAACCAGAACTAAAATCAATATTGTCCGCTCAATGATCGGTACGGTTACTACCCGGTATACTACCCGTTCCAGTAAATCTGCGATAGAAAAGACTGCCAATACCTGCGACAGGAGGGCTGCCCACTGCCACAAAATCGTATACAAGATATACTTTTTTGCGTGGGACAACAGCCCCACCAGTCTTGTTTTAATCATAAGTAACTCCTTACTTTTTCTTCTCTTTGTTGCTACACACCAGATGCCAGATAGCAAGCACCGGATGATACAACAGCATCCTTGGTCCTGAAAACCGCATAACCTGCCTGATCTGTTCTCTCATCTCCGGCTTATAACAATGTACCTTACAATTCGCACAAAACGTCTTTTCTTCCATAAATGGACACTTTTGACTTCTTTGTTTTGCATAATCCGAAAGTTTTTGACAGTCAGGACACATCTGCCCTTCCTGTCTTTTTTCTTTCGGATGTTTTTTTCGGCAATACAGCCGGATCATCTCTTCCACGACATACTGTTCTTTCTGCCGTTTCTTTTCTACTTTGTCCATCTTACTCTACGCTTTCTGCCATTTCAGCTTCAGGCTTTTCTGTCTTAACTCTTAAGAAGAAGTATAACAGGTGGCATACCCACACAATTACAATACATATTCTTCCAATTGGTACATTCTTCATGCAGATAAAGCCGATTACCATGACGACCGTTACCATTCCGATAATCTTGCATTTTGTTCCCATTGTCATGGCTCTTTTCTGAACAAAACTGTCCAGATGTTTCTTATAAAGATTCGTTCCTACGAACCAGTCGTGCAGTTTCTTAGAACTCTTTGCAAAGCAAAACAGTGTTGCCATATAAAACGGAACGGTTGGCAGGATAGGAAGTACAATTCCTATCGTACCAAGTCCAAGGCAGATAAAACCAAGGACTATCCAAACTAACTTTAAAGGATTTCTCATCTTCTTTCCTTTCCGACATCTGAACCCCAAATTGGTGTCAGTCACCTTAAAATTTTTCTAAAACTTCATTTTGTATTTATACACAATGTGATTTAATTGAGTGATTCATATTGCTTTTGACATCTGAAACTGATAAAATATTCCTAGGCTTTATGCCTGAGGTGCTGCTTCACTTTGACGTGAATGGCGGTTCGCTTTGTGCGAAGAGTTATAGCTTCGATTACATAGATTTTCTCTCATTCTTGAGAAATACTACAAAAAGGAGATATACTGCTTATGCTGACCATAACTGACCTTATCGCAGTGATTTCACTGTGTGCGACTTTTTATAGTCTTGGTTACGTGCGTGGAAAGCATGATGCCAAGACACAAAAATAACCGCCCATCGTCCTGAGAAAACATGAGCGGTTATTTTTTACCCTTATATATCAGGCGAGCCGTCATATCGGCAGCACCTTTCCTATATAATTATATTAACACCGCTTCTGTTTCATGTCAAATAGTTATTCACAACTTAATTTTTACTTCTATTACACCGCCAGTACAAACTTCTGTCCATCAACCCTTGTCACACCAAGTTCAATGCCATACAGCTCTCTGATGCTCTCTTCCGTAATCACTTCTTCCGGATCACCTTCCACCAGCACTTTTCCATCTTTCATTCCGATGACATTATCTGAATATGCGATTGCCTGATTGATGTCGTGCAGTACCATGATGATGGTTATTCCAAATTCCTGATTGAGTTTTTTAACCAGTTGCAAAATCTCAATCTGATACCGGATATCCAGATATGTGGTCGTCTCATCGAGGAACAGAGTCTTTGTTCCCTGACAAAGAGCCATTGTAATCCATACACGCTGGCGCTGTCCACCGAAAAGTCTTGACACTTCCCTGTCACGATATTCTGTCAGATTGGTTACTTCCAATGCCCACTGGATCATACGCTCATCTTCGGCACTGTCTCCCTGCATCATTTTTTATCATAATTTGCCATCCAATGTCAATACAATTTCCACACAACTTTGTTGTCTGAATTGCAACAAACACGCCATTATTTCCTTTGATTTTGTTGTTATTCAGGCAACAATAGACGTAAAAATGCCATTATTGATAGTATTTTATCAGTAACGGCACTTTATTGAAATTATTTATTATTTTGTTACATGTTATGTGCAAATGATAATTTTTCTCATTTCTCATTTATACCCAGAAATATAATAGTGCAGTGCTTTCCGGCATGTGAACCGGTCCTGCACTACAGGTTACGGTAACTGGTACAATTCCCACTGTGCCGATTCCCGTCCATCGGTGGATTCTGCACGCTTCCATCGGGATTTTCACGATGTTATCTTCTATATCTGCTTCTTCAAGGACTTCATTATGCTCATACTTCAATGTTTTCAGTTTTCCAGCCATCATTTCACCACTCACTCTGGAGTGTGCTTCCATCTCTTTCAGCTTTAATTCCAGATAGCTTTCTCCATTCTCCTGAACGATTTCGGCTATTTCTTCAAATCCTCTCATCGCCATTGAATCTCTGTCCTGCCCCGGCTTTTTATTCATTCGATAAAGCCGGAACACTACCGGATGCCTTTCACATTTCTGCAGATTGTGCTGTATCTCCTGATCCAGTTCATTCTCTTTTTTCTTGTATACTGATTTTTTCTCTGCATGGGCATTGATCATCAGTTCCAGCATGTGGATGTCGATATTCTCCACCATAACATCCAGTGATTCCTCGATTTCTTCCGGTTTTGCACCGATTTCTTCCAGATATTTTTCAAGATTCTCATACAGCTTGGTATATCTTTCCAGCCATTCTTCACCTGCTGCGGTAAATTCCAGTGATTCTGTCAGAATTCCTCTTTCTATGCAGTTCTTAAAATAACGGTTCACCGTTGATCGGTTCACGCCATAATATTCTGCGATACTTCCCTGAGCTCCACGTTTCTTTTCTATTTTTGACAGACCTTGTAAATATTGTAGTTGCAGCATTGTAGGTCTATTCTGTCTCTTTAGATGTTCACCTTTTTCCATTTTCTTTGTCCTCTCTTCGTCACCATACATGAATATTCAATTCCCGATAATCGATTGGCAATGGCTTCTGTTCAAAACGGGTAATCGCAATAATTGCCACTGCTTCTGTGACCGGAATTCCTGTATTCGCAGTATAGGTAAAGATGTCTGTCGGTAACTGATAAACACCTTTTTCTTCTTTCGCCTGTATCCATTCATCATCTCTTCTGTACCATACATAGCCGATGGATTCGTCTTTTTTTGTCTTGAGCAGGAAGCAGTTCTGAGACTTTTTCACTCTCAATATGACCGAGTGTTCCAGTTTCCCGTACTCTGGTGCAAGGAATCTTGGATTGCGTCGTTCCGGTTCATACAGTCCGAATGCCATCGGGAACTCGCCATCCTCATAAAAGGTATACAAGTCCATATCGTCATAAACTCTATCGTATACGTCACCGTACTGCAGAAAGTTTTCAATACCTTTTAATCCTTCCGGACTGATATAATGTTCCACTCTACAGGCATCTTCCTGAGCCCTCTGCTGATCCATTCCGCTTACCATCTGGAAGAACTGTGTCAGTTTCTCATGGCGTGCAAGGCACTCCATACCTTCCAGTTTTCCCTTATCGGTCAGTTCAAGATGTCCGTTTTCCGGCTCACACAAAAATCCTTTTTTTACCAGACTCCGCACCAGACCTGCCGCTTCATATCCGGTTATGTTCACTTCTCTGGCATACTCTTTCGATGTGATCTGTCTGCCCTGTCTCCATGTCCGGTAGACATATTCCAGAAGATCTTCTTCTAATTCGCCTCTGGCTTTTGTCACATCAATATTTCTGTTTTCAATCTTTCTTCCCATGTTACCTTTCCTACCTGTCTTTTTTAATATTCATCCGCTACACGATATCCGGTATTTTCTGCAAAAGCCTTCCATCCAGTAAGCATATCGTTTTTTTCTTGGAGCCTTTCTTTTTCTCTGCGGCAAACCCCAGATTACAGGTGAAGTGTATTTCACCCAACCACTGCTGTTCGTACTCTATGTGAAATGCTGTGGCAGGAATTTTGATACTGTGATCATTTACTTCTGCCTTCTTCCAGATTCCATGCATGTTCTGATACCAGATTATTCTGTCATCCTCATTTTCCGGATGCTCCGTTAGTTCCAACCAAATCTCCCAAGGCTCTATGTGCAGCCAGCCATCCCTTTCAAACCGCATATCTTCGATAGCTGCTTTTCTCTCTTTTCCAATCTCTGTGGTGTAAAAGGAATACCACGTCTGAAAAATCGTCCGCAGAATATCTTTTTGCAGGTATTCTTTTGCCACTTTCTTTGTTTCCATTACTTTTTTCCTCTGTTTCTTGTTTCCCGATTACGCTTTGGTTAGTTGGTTCAAACCATGTATTTTAAATTATATTGTCCTTTTTTCAGGTTTGTCAATGCATTTTCCGCTACAACATTATAATTCCATATAAAAATATCCAAAAATATGTTTTTATTTCTTTTTTCACATACTTTTGGATATTTTCATAGTTAATTTCCTGTTTCCTTTAATTTTGACTCATCCGTAGTCTGTGCGTCAACGCAGACTGCATGGATGGCAAGCCGCTTGCTGTATCCGTTCCCTGTACAGGTAGAAAGTGTCAGTATCTTATTACTGGTCTGCGGCTTTACTCCTCTATCAACATCGGAATCTTTTATCATCTGGTTCGGACTCATCATTTACATACGCTTCGGCAAGTTTGTCATAATCTCTGGCGGATTTCCATCGGTCAATGTATGGGGCAGGATATTCCAAAGTGCTACCCCGATTAAAACCACTGACAACAACACCTATAACATCATCGCAATAAAATAAAGGCCCCACAGGCAGAAATCGTTTTCTTATCGTTTTTTAACAGATTCTGTCTGCGGAGCCTCGTAAAATGAAAGCATTTTCCAAGTCTTGAAATCTCTTTGATATTCTATTGATTGTTTATCAGATATTCTATTCTGTTTTATTAATTACTTTTAATCGTCTACTGCCTAACGACTATCCGAGGCTATGACAGTCAGGAAATTGTCTTACTCTTGGCTAAAAATTCCTCCTGAGTCATATCCATAAGAGTTGCAGCTTCTTTAACAGTTACTTTTCCTGACTGGATAAGCGTTATCAAAAGCTGAAGCCTTCCTTCGGTTAAACCAACAAGTCGTCCCTCATCTCTACTATCCTGCATCATTTCTTGTATTGCTTTGCACATATTTACATTTCCCATGCTGTCCACCTCCTCTTTTTCAATTGTTACACTTGTAATAGTCTCTATCACTCTGGCTGCTTCAACCTCCATATTCATTCTTGGATTATCATAAATAAACTCTGCCAGTTTGTTTTTGATCGGCTGTGCCGCCGCGGTCGGGACGAGCTCCGTCTGCCGCCGATCCCCGACGACGGCACTCAGGCTAGAATGAAACTTCTCCAACTCATCATCAGCAATTTGCGGCGGACTGATAATATGCAGCTTATAGTCCTGCGCATATTTCTCAAAAATCGGATTTGACATATCCAGCATATTTCTAGCCGGCATTGCGTAATGCACTTCCGTCTGATTCTCTATCCCCAAAAGCACATAGGCCGCTTTCTAACTTTCTGAAAACGTTGGGCGATGAGCCCCATACACGTAAAAAATTCCCGAGGTCTTAATTCAACCTGGCTGATGATATTCTTCTGGAAACAGTGGGCGATGAGCCCGTTTCCAGAAGGATATCATCAGCCAGGTGATTAAACCTCGGGAATTATCCTCTTATTTTACAAGACCAATGAGTTCGTTGATATCTTCCACGCCATGTCTTCTCATGTACGCTTCAATACCATCAATAACTTCTAAGGTTGTATATGGATTTGCAAAGTTAGCCGTACCGATTGAAACAGCTGTTGCACCGGCCAGAATAAATTCCATGGCATCTTCAGCTGTACAGATACCGCCCATACCAATGATTGGAATCTTGACTGCATTGGCTACCTGATACACCATACGGACGGCAACCGGCTTAACAGCAGGACCGGAAAGGCCGCCTGTCTTGTTGGCAATGGCAAATGTCTGTCTTTCGATGTCAATCTTCATACCGGTCAATGTATTAATCAGAGACAGGCAGTCTGCACCGCCGGCCTCAGCAGCCTTCGCCATCACTGTGATATCTGTGACATTCGGGCTCAGTTTCATGATGATCGGCTGTTTTGCCTTGGCCTTGACAGCCTTTGTAATGGCTTCCACTGCCTTTGGATCCTGCCCAAAAGCAATACCGCCTTCCTTGACGTTCGGACAGGAAATATTAATCTCCAACATATCCACTCTCGGTTCATCTGCAAGGCGCTCAACCACATCCAGATATTCTTCTGTCGAATGGCCGCACACATTGACAATGACCTTTGTATCATATTTCTCCAAAAACGGCAGATCTCTCTTTGAAAAAAGATCAATGCCCGGATTCTGAAGTCCGATGGCATTGAGCATGCCGCTGGCTGTCTCCGCAATACGTGGTGCCGGATTGCCCGGCCATGGTACACTGGCTACACCTTTTGTCACAACCGCTCCAAGGCGATTCAGATCAACAAACTCACTGTATTCTGCACCGGAACCAAATGTACCTGAAGCAACCATCACAGGATTCTTCAGCTCAACTCCGGCAAGATTCACCTTTGTATTCATTACAGTTCCACCTCCTGTGCATTAAAGACCGGTCCATCCTTACAGATACGCTTATTGTGTACATTTGTGTGATGATCCACATCCTTTGACTTACAGACACATGCAAGGCATGCACCGATACCGCAGGCCATCTTCTCTTCAAGTGAAATCCATGCCTCAATACCCTTGTCAGCTGCATACTGTTTCAGTGCACGTAGCATCGGTGTCGGTCCACAGCTGTAAATCACCTGACCATCGACACTTTCTGCACGAATAGCATCCAGTACATTGCCCTTTGTTCCGCAGCTGCCGTCCTCTGTGGCTATAACCACTTTGCCGTATTGCTCAAATTCCTTGTTCAAAAACAGTTCATCTCTATAACCAAGAACGATGGTCTTCTCACAGTCCAGCTCTTTGGCAAGCTCCAGCATCGGAGGCACACCGATACCGCCGGCCACAAGAATTGCCTTATCTTTCTTCAATGTATAACCATTGCCAAGGGGCCCCATAATCTCCAATGTATCTCCTGCTTTGCATCCTGAGAATTCTTTTGTACCATAACCAACAACACGGTACACAATTCTCAGTCTGCCGTTTTTCCTGTCGATTTCACAGATACTGATTGGTCTTGGAAGCAGTTTGCTGTCGTCATTCGAATAGACAGAGATAAACTGTCCCGGCTTTGCTTCAGAGGCTATACTGCCGACTTCCAGCCACATACTGAATACATCAGATGCAAGCTGTTCCTGAGAAAATACAGTTGCTTTGATTTTACTTACACTCATGCTTTTGTCCTTTATATAATCACTGTTGAATTGCTTTATCTGGTTTCATCATTCTATATCATCAGCAGCAAAAATCTGCTCAACCAGCTTTTACAGTACCGATGCGATATCTTTCTGCATATCAATAACTGCTGCTCTGGAAGCATCCGCAAAATGCTCTGCACCAAACTTCGCATACTTCTCCTGCTTATAGGCAGCGATAATGCCTCTTGATGAATTCACGATCGCACCAAGGCCATTCTCATCAAAATTAGGCAGCAGATCCTTCGCTGTAGCGCCCTGTGCACCATAACCAGGTACAAGAATATAAGCCTTCGGCATCAGCTTACGTGTAATTCTTGCCTGTTCAGGGTATGTGGCACCAACAACGGCACCTACATAGCTGTATCCACATTCACCTACATACTCACTGCCCCATTCATTGACCTTCTCAGCAACGTACTCAAACAACGGACGGCCATCGATCAATCTATCCTGGAATTCACCGCTTGACGGATTCGATGTCTTGACGAGGATAAAAGCACCTTTCTTCTCTTTCTTTGCTGTATTGATAAAAGGATTGATACTGTCTGAGCCCATGTAAGGATTCAGGGTAACAAAATCTTCATTAAAACCATATAATGAACGGCTTCCTACCTTTACAGGGCCCAGATGGCCTCTTGCATAGGCTTCCGAAGTAGAACCGATATCGCCTCTCTTGATATCACCAATAAT
>OLOH01001333.1_pt1 | contig 14254 bp, 30 predicted proteins | sample 1673221 | NCBI WGS metagenome assembly OLOH01 (sample SAMEA3136767, study PRJEB25190) | human gut metagenome
GGGCGGGCGGCTGCCGGCGCCGAAGCCCTATGTCGCCGACATGGGCGAGCGGTAGGTGCCGGCGGCTTTTATTGAGCTATGGTGTAACGGCAACACCGCAGGTTTTGGTCCTGCTGTTCCCGGTTCGAATCCGGGTGGCTCAACAGGGAGCAATCCCTACGTTGTTCATTTGGTCCGGCTTCGAGATCATTCGATCAACGGAAGCGACAGAAGGTACATCCTTCGACATTCTGCGACCGAGTGAATGGAAGTAGCGAGGTCAAGGCGTCAGCCCACGAAACGGGCAAAGAACGCAAATCGGCGGCGCGAAGCATAGTACCGCCGCCACCGCGGGGGATTCGTCAAGTCCCCCGCATTTTTTGTAATCAAAATTTGTACGATATGCCGAAACCGATCACCGACAAATACGGGAACCTGCTGAAACCTATCCGTATCGACCGCAATACGTTGTTGTATGTCGCCCCGAAAGATGCGACCCAGGCCCGCGCCGAGAAATTCCGCAAGGATGCGGAGCGGTCGCAGAAAATGGCGTTGAATTTGGTATGAGGTTCCCCGTGTCGGCACAATAAAAGCATGTTTTTTGCTGTTTATCAATAAATTATACGAATATGCGAGAGATTCTATTTCGGGGAAAGGCCGTAGAGAGTGACCCTGACATAGCTCCTGCCGATGGTTGGGTAGAGGGATTCTATTATCAAGACCTCTGCGGCGGTGAAGTCAAACATTTTATTGTATCATGCCCCTGTACCTGGGAGGTGGATCCTGCCACCGTCGGCCAGTATACGGGGCTGAAAGACAAAAACGGCAAGGAGATTTACGAGGGGGATATTCTTGAGCACAACGGCAAAATTGTCGGGCATATCATTGGAGGTGTGCGTGGTTATTGTTATGACGTTATTTATAAGCAGCCATCACCTGAAAAAGATTGGAGTTTGTATGGTGTCGTGGTTAATGATTACAGGGGGGATGTCGAAGTTATCGGCAACATCCACGACAACCCCGAATTGCAGAAATAGCCGATCCGCTTGCCGTTATGTTTAAAAACCGGCAGGCGTTCGGCAATAAAAGTATGATTTTTGCAGTTTATCAAGAAAAAGTATATCTTTGCCATTGAGAAGATGTTTGTTATGAAAAACCTTTTCATCATATTCTTAGATAGTATTTTATACTTCTTTTCATTGGAAATCAATCCAATAGAGAGGTGTTGCGAACATCGCAAACGAAAGTCTGACATTGAGAATATGGCGCAGGATTGGTACAACGTAGGAAATGACATCAGCCGAGCTTATGAAAAATACAAATCCTGCTGAGAAAAATCACCTCGTGCAAGTTCAACAACATTATTCCGGACCACTTCCGCATCCGGATGCGTTGGCTCGATATGATGAAATCGTGCCCGGAGCAGCCGAACGTATTATAAGGATGGCAGAAAAAGAGATGGAACATCGGCACAGCACAGATGACCAATTGAATAAAAACGCTATTCGCGCTACGTATTTGGGAATCACTTTTGCGTTTATATCCGTGTTGATTCTTTCAGGCTCTGTGATTTACGCATTGTATAAAGGGTTCGATACGGTTGCAGCCTCTATTGCCGTAGGGTCTATTGCCGCTGTTGCCGGAGTATTTATATTTTTCAAATCGAAGCAAAGCAAATAGCAGATTAAAGAATGATGGGCAAAACCGAGGTTCCGCCTCGGTTTTTTGTTTTGCAGATATATGAACATACGAAAAATGATCGAGTGGATAGGCTATTCTTGTGTCTTTAGCACAAAAAGTGTATATTTGCATTAGAAAGTAATGGCAATTGCTATGTACGACAGCGTGAAAATGGGCGAATATCTTGCGGCTTATGCAACACGTAGGGGCTATTTTATGAACCAAACGAAATTACAGAAGCTGTTGTATATTTTGTATGGAGGGTATCTTGTAAATACAGATCAAAGGTTACTCAATGAGACGCCCCAAGCGTGGCCTTATGGGCCGGTATTCCCTCGTTGCCGCAAGCATTTTGCGGGAATGAATAATGTGGGGTATGCCGATATAGATTCGGATGCCTATAAGGAGATTCGGGATGATTCGCTGGTTTCGTCTCTTATTGACGGATTACTTCGTACATTCGGCCAATGGTCGGCTCAAGCATTGTCCGAATGGTCTCATAAGGAAGGCTCTCCGTGGGCCGTTGCCTTTTTCACGAATGGGCAGGAATATGGAGTAGGCATTACAGACGAATCCATCAAGTCCTACTTTAAAACTATTATGCGGTAAGATGGCGGATTTCTTGGATTTCGATGAGATCACATCCATCTCAGGAGGTGAACATGCTCAGTTCAATCCGGATGATGGGGACATGAAGCGCCAAAAGGCAAAACGATATGAGCATGATACGATTCACCGAAAGCATTTAATATGTTGGGTGATGTGGATTATACCGATATGGTTAATTGCTGTTTTATTAATTACGGCATTTACATCTCCTTGCCGGGTTTCTGATACCGTCAAGACAACGTTGCTTGTAACTACTACTGCGAATGTCATAGGTCTTGCACTTGTTGTCCTAAAGGGCATGTTTGCGAAAGAAGAATAAGGCTTAATTATAATTGTTGTAGGGCGTCGAAAATTCGGCGCCTTTTTTCGTTTTAATTTTTGCAGATTCGAAATGAATCGCTATATTTGTAAAGCCAAACCACCCGATTGTGGGTAATACAGAAATATAAACCGCACCTTTATAGGGCGTGTTCTCGGTTCACTTCTGCTCCGCAGTTGTGGTGGTTTGGCGACTAACTGGAGGGCACGTCCTTCTTTTTGCATATTGTTTAACTTGTGTTCAACCAAATGCCAAACCACAACACAAGTGGCAACCGGGTACATAGTGTACCTCAGACCACCGTACCGTCTACGACACAGACGATCGTCACCTACAAGTACCTGGGTAAAACCCAACTAATGCGGGCTCGCTTCACACAGAGCCCCGAAACCTACATTATCAGCATCCGGGGCACGCGCCACGACGGCAAGAAGGTCGAGGTGTCGCGCATCTACGACGAGCTGCATCCTCTGATGGCCGTAGGCCGTGCTGTCGTGGAATTCAGCGACGATTACATCGGGTGTACCATCGACTTCATCAACTACAAACAGAAAGTCCTCAAATAGTATGGCCAGCCTTGTAACTTACGTGCTGCTGCTGTCGGTGATAGCGGCGGTTTATGCGAAACGGTTGATTTTCGACAGCTTCCGTAAGATGATCGGGGCGGATTCTCGGGGCGATATGGACGGTGAGCGGTACGAGCTCGAATGGGGCAGTTATCACATTACGGCCGTACACCATTACGAGGCCAGCGAAAAAAGGGGCGGAGACAGCTATATGGGTTTCTGCGAGACCTATGCCGAGGTTGTCCGGGATTCGATAGAAATCGTCGAGGTGTGGGATACGGTGTATGGCTGCAACCGCCCGACGCTGCCGGGCATTCTGAATAAGTTTTACGAACGGAAAAAACTCTATTGACTATGACACGAATCGAGTACGCCATTAACGGCAAGTTTGCCGGGGCCGATATGGTAAACCGGGTATTGACCCCTGCGGAAATTGAGAAGTATATCCGCCGAGCCCGCCGGGAGATCGGCGTAGGCGTGAATTACAACGTAACATTCGAATAGCTATGTGTGAGATTAGACTATTGGAGCCGTCGGACATCGAGGTCCGGGCCCAGCAGGTCAATGATAAGGGGGCGGTGCTGCTCCTTTACAAAAATGCCCGCGTTGATATGGCGATCCTAGACGAGAAGTTCGGGATGTTCGGTTGGCAGCGCGAGCACTTTTTCAAGGATGGCAAAAACTATTGCCGGGTGTCTATTTGGGACAATCAAAATAAGCAATGGGTAACAAAAGAGGACATCGGAACCGAAAGTAATACGGAGAAAGAGAAGGGAGAGGCGTCGGACGCTTTCAAGCGTGCGTGTGTGAACATCGGCATCGGGAGGGAACTCTACACGGCGCCCTTCATCTGGGTGGCTCTTGAGGAGAACGAACGGAGTCAAAACGAGCGGTCGAACAAGTGGCAACTTGTCCCGGGTGTCGGGTTCGAGGTTTCGGAAATCAAATACGACGATCGGCGTAATATCTCGGCTTTGGCGATTGCTGACCGCAACGGCAATGAGCGCTTCCGATGGCCGAGGTCCCGAAGAGCTCCCCGCCCGATACTGTCTCCGATGCCCCAGCAGGCGCCCGCGAAGGCCAAGAACCGCATTACTATGGATATGATCGAGGACAAGACCAAATGCAACAAGCTCCTCGAACGTATCTATGGATTCTACATCAACGACGGATACCCGCCGGAGTGGGATGCAGGCGCCCGGCTCCTCAAATCCTACGATGCGGATGCCGAAGTCGTAGATCGGTTCTCCGAGCTTTTCGAATCATACAGACAGGCACGATTGAATATCAAATGACATGGAAACACAGGTAATATTGCTTCGGGAGACCAGACCTATATCGGAGATGGCGGATATGGCTATTTCCGCCGTGGTGAACGGAGAGGTCGATCCCATTACGGCGCATATCAATATGAGCCGTGTGGAAGCTGCTATCGCGCAGTTTAAGGGTAACCCGCAGGTCCGCGACATCACGCTGCGGGAGCTTTCGAAGTACGGAAAATCGCACGTATTCGGCGATTGTCGTCTGGAGGAGGCCGAATCGGGCGTGAAATACGATTATTCGACGTGCGGCGACAGCCGGCTGGCGGAAATGTACAAGACGCTGGAGGCGGTCAAGGCCGACATCAGGGAGCGGGAGGCGATGCTCAAATCGCTGCCGGTGTCCGGCATGGCCGATCCGGAGACGGGAGAGATGGTTTATCCGCCCGCCCGCAGTAGCAGGACGATCATTAAAACAACTTTCAAAAAACAATAGCTATGGCAGATTTAATCAACGTATCGTTGTGCCTCACGGATATTCCGAAGGACAAAATCAAGGTAGGCAAGAACGGCAAAAAGTATCTTTCGGTTATGGTGTCGGAGCTTCAACACCCGGACGCCTACGAAAATACGCACTGCGTGTTCATACGTCAGGACAAGGAAGAACGCGAGCGCAAGGACCCGAAGACGTATATCGGAAAAGGCAAGGCGGTAGTTTTCGATAAGGCTCCGACGCCTGCCGAGGTGAACGATCTGCCGGCGGCTGCCGACGTGGACGATCTGCCCTTCTGATGATTCGTGCGTATGGTTTACGATCTGAATACGGACATCGACCGCGAACGGTCCAAGCGACGCGTGTCGGCTTTGTACGAACGTCGGGCGCTTGTCGAGTGTTCGGAACGTAAACCGCAGCGCTCGGGGAGACAAAACCGCTATCTGCACGCCATATTGGGCGAATTTGCCATGCAGACCGGGAATACGATGGAATACGTCAAAAGGGAGTATTTCAAACGGTCGTGCAATCCGGAACTGTTCGTGCGGACTGCATACGACAAGCTGGCGAAGCGGGATGTGGAGCGGTTGCGGTCGAGCCGGGACCTCGATACCGGGGAGATGACCACGGCGATCGAGCGGTTCCGCAACTGGGCGGCCGCAGAGGCCGGCATCGACCTCCCTGCGCCCGACGACCTGCAATGGATAGAATACATCGAACGGGAAATGCAACATAAAAAGGCATGGTTATGATATGGCGAACAATAAGACCGGACTGAATTACTACAACGTCGATACGGATCGGTATATGGATATTCGTATCCGGCGGCTTGTGCAGGGGGCTTGCTGTTTACGACTATTTGCTTTGCGAGGTGTACCGGGTACAAGGCTGTTTTGCTGTGTGGGACGAAAGTACTGCCTTCAACGTAGCCGAATACCTCGGGCTGAAGGAATCGAATGTTTCGGAGATTGTGAGATACTGCGGTGCGGTGGGTCTTTTTGACAAAGAACTGCTCTCTCGTGGGATCATCACGTCGGCATCCATCCAACGGCGATACCTCGAAATGTGTAGTCGGGCAAAACGCAGGATAATCCATATTCCCGAGATTTGCCGCATTGTTCCGGAACAATCCGACATTATTCCGGAACAATCGCAGATTATTCCGGAAGTTTGCGGTAAAAGAAAAAAAGAAAGAAATATATCTACTACTACAACCGCGCGCGAAGATTCGGATAATTCCGAGGATTCGGTAAAGGACATTTCGCCAACCCCCGAAAAAGGTTGCGCAGAAAAAGCACCCCCGGCGCCGCTGCCCGACGGTACGGTCGAATACGTCCCGATCGCAGAGGTAGCGGCGTGGATGAAGGCGCAGACGCAATGGATCGAGGCGTTGTGCATGAACAACCACCTCGATCCCGAGTTCGTGACGCGTAAGATCGACGAGTTCGCGGCGCATTGCGCCGACAACGGAGAGACGGCCAAGGAGAAGCGCGATTGTATGCGTCATTTCAACAACTGGCTGCGGAAGATCCGCCAACCGGCGCCGGACGTCGTGGTACGATCCCGGTGCACCACGGGAGGCTCCCGGCATCCGTCGGCCACATTCGACAACAACCAACACTACGAGAAATTCTGACCATGAACTACGAAGAGGTATTGAAGCAGTTGCGCAGCGTCGGGAACCCCGTGCCGTCGTCCCGGTTCCAGGTAGCGATACCCGATGCCCGCGAGGAACTGCACAAGGCCATGACGGTCGTACTGTCCTCTATGGGCGAGCGTCTGCAATGGCTTCCCGAATACGACGAGGTGGCCGAATGGCTGGCCGGCAACAAGGGCAAAGGGCTGTTTCTGTACGGCAACTGCGGACGCGGAAAGTCGCTGCTCGTCAGATATGCGATCCCGATGCTGTTTCGCGGCTTCTGCCAGCGGATCGTTACCGTTGTGGACTGCGGGACCAACCAGCACAACATCGACGAAATCTTGCGGCATAAATTCATTGCGCTCGACGACATCGGCACGGAGGTCGATCGAAAAGACTACGGGACCCTGCGCAACGTCGTCGTCGAGGCGATCAACAAAGCGCAGGACGATCCGGGCGTGATGCTCGTCATGTCGTCGAATCTTTCCGGAGACGCGATCCGGGACCGATACGGCGACCGGATACTCGACCGCATAAAGTACTTATGCCAGCGGGTGGCGTTGAGGAAATGACCTACATCGGAATAGACCCGGGCAAGCGCACGGGATTCGCCGTGTGGCAACGGGATGCCAAATACCTCGCGGAAGTGGATACCATGTCCATCACGCAGGCTATGGAGCGGATTAGGATGATGGCGGCCGTCTTGGGCAAGGATAATATCCGCCTGTTCATCGAGGATGCCCGGAAACGGACGTGGTTCGGGACCAAAGGCCGAGAGGTGCTGAAAGGCGCCGGGAGTATCTGCCGGGACAGCACGATCTGGCAGGACTGGTGCGAGGAGCAAGGGTTTGTGTATCAAATGATCGCTCCTCGGTACAATACTACGAAATTGACCGCTGTGCAGTTCAGGACGCTCACCGGCTGGCAGGGCCGGACAACCGAACACGGCCGTGATGCCGCGTGTCTTGTTTTCGGACGGTGATTTCAGCAATGGACGTATGGATGCAAAAGAGTTTTTCGGCAGAGTGGAACGGATGCGCAAGGCGCAGAAGGAGTATTTCCGTACCCGTTCGGGGCGGGCTTTGACTGAGAGCAAACGGTTGGAGCGGGAAATAGACGCCGAAATCGAACGAGTGAACCGGATCCTTTCCGAACGCCGTAATCCGAAGATCGAATTTTAAGAGACAAACGATCATGAACCACATCGAATTATTTAACGACCACTTTCAGAATTTCAAGTCTTACGGCATCCCCAAGGCGCAGCTCATCATCGCCGATGTCCCGTATAACCTCGGATCGAATGCCTACGCGAGCAATCCGGCCTGGTATATCGACGGGGATAACCGCAACGGCGAAAGCGCGCTGGCCGGGAAGCAGTTTTTCGATACGGATAGGGATTTCCGCCCCGCGGAGTTCATGCACTTCTGTTCTCAGATGCTGCGCAAGGATAAACCTGTCAAAGATGAAAAAACCGAGGGAGAGGGCAAGCGGAAAGGCGGTGCGGCGTGCATGATCCTTTTCTGCCCGTTCGAACAGATGCACTACTACATCGAACTGGGGCAGCGCTACGGGCTGAAACGCTACATCCCGCTCGTGTTCCGCAAGGATTTCTCCGCGCAGGTTCTGAAGGCCAACATGAAAGTCGTCGGCAACTGCGAATACGGATTGATTCTCTACCGCGACCGTCTTCCGAAGTTCAACAATGGCGGGAGGATGATATTCAACTGCTTCGACTGGGTGAGAGATACTGATACACCGAAGATCCATCCGACGCAAAAGCCCGTACCGTTGCTCGAACGGCTGATCGAACTGTTCAGCGACAAGGGAGATGTCGTTATCGACCCGTGCGCCGGAAGCGGAACGACCTTGCGGGCTGCGGCACAATGCGGACGTCGGGCCTATGGGTTCGAGATCAAAAAAGATTTCTATAACGATGCGAAAAAGTATGTCCTTTCCCGGATACAACCTAATTTGTTTTGACGATGAAAGTACTTGTCACCTTTTCCGGCGGTAAAGACAGCCTTGCAGCGCTGTTGTGGACACGTGAGCATATCACCAAGAATTTCACGACGGTGTTCTGCGACACGGGATGGGAACACCCGCTGACTTACGAATACATCCACCGTGTCGCCGACAAGCTGCACCTCGACCTGGTAACATTGAAGTCGAAGAAGTACGACGGGATGGTCGATCTTGCGCGGCAGAAAAAGCGCTGGCCCTCGACGCGGGCACGGTTTTGCACGATAGAACTCAAAACCAAGCCGACGATCGACTACGTGCTGGACGAGGTGCAGGACAATATGATGATGATTCAGGGCATCCGTGGTGCAGAATCTCCGGCCCGTGCTAAGATGTCGGCGCAATGCACGTATTTCAAATACTATTTCGAGCCATACGGTTACGATAAGGCGGGCAAACCGAAAAAGCATACCTACCGGGGCAAGGATGTCCGGGCATTCCGGTCGCAGTTCGCCGACGATCTGTTACGACCTGTATTCGACTGGTCGGCGCAGCAGGTGATAGATTATATCCTCGCCGCAGGGTTAGAGCCGAATCCGCTCTACCGGATGGGATACAAGCGTGTCGGGTGTTGGCCGTGCGTGATGGCATCGCAGCAGGACTTACTGAACATTTCCCGGCAATCTCCAGAGCGAATAGACGAGATTGTAAGCCTCGAAATGAAATTGCACTCCTCGTTTTTTGGACCGGATAAAATTCCCGCCCATGCAATTCCCAGCGGCGAGAAATACCCGACGATCCGTGATGTCGTGCGTTATGTCGAGTGGCAGAAAGCCACAGGCAGTCTGTTCGACGACGACACGGCGACAAGCTGTATGAGTTATTACGGATTATGCGAATGACCCACGCTTCCCTTTTCAGCTGCATCGGCGGCTTCGCCTGCGGAAACGCCATAGTCCCGCAGGTGGCGTTGCAGATATTCAAGACGATTGAAGAATACGAAACAAAACAACTGAGATGAAAGAGCAAGTTACAAGCATCGAGCAGTCGAAGCTATTGATCGAGCTGAGCGTGCCGGCGGAGATGGCCAGCATGGTATGGTTCCCTGAGTATAAAATTGGGGATAATAAACTACCGATTTACCCTACTGGTAATTATGAGCTTGTCATGAAATACAAATCATTTGGTGATATGGAGGACAAAGTAATCCCCGCCTTCACGATCGCGGACCTGATCGACATGTTACCGATCACTTGCGGCGATTTACATATTAACATAGAGGAGATTACAAATATCCACAAATATATCTATTATGAAGGGCGAGAGTATATCCATGGTAAAGGTTATGCCGACTTACAGACGGTTTTATTTGTAGAAAATTCATTCGTCGAATCTTGTGTGAAGGCGATAGAATGGGTTATATCCAACAATTATAAGCTGAACATATAAAACAGAAAAACAAGAGATATGACACCGAAAGAATTTTATGAATGGGCCGTAGAGAATGGGGCTGAGGATTACGATATAAGAATAGATTGGATGGGTGAATATGGATTCGGGTATGATCTGCCCGGAGAGGATCAGTTGTCCGTCAATAAATCAACAGAGCAGATAACGATAGATATATGAGAACAATTAAATTCAGAGGGAAACGAATATGCACTGGGGAATGGGTGTACGGATCATATGCCCCAAACACGTATGATGAGGAGAAGGCTTTAATTATAACCTACTTCCCATACGATCCCGACTATGTATGGGAAGATGTCGATCCTGCCACCGTCGGCGAGTACACGGGGATGAAAGACAAAAACGGCAAGGATATTTACGAAGATGATATTCTTTTAGATGAATCAGGCGCTTATGCCGTAGTTTGTTACTCAATGGGTAGTTTTTGTGTTGATTTCGGAGAGGAATTCGATCTGCAATACTTCACCGATAGAATCCATGAAATATGTTATGTTGCTGGCAACATCCACGATAACCCCGAACTGCTGAAAGGAGGTGAGCAATGAAATTCACGACTTCGTGCTTTGTCCGCATCAAGGACGTGGATAAGCGAAATGAATTGATCCGGTGGTGTGAGGACATAATAGGGAGGGACGGCGGTCATACGGTGGGCGCAGACTGGATCACGGGTGAGTACGTCCTATGTATGGGAGACATAACCTTTTGCTGCCGGTATGCAGAATTGATTTTATTAATGATTGATAATACTATTGATTGCGGCGAGAACGTCGAACTGTTTAAGGCGCTGGCTGCTATGAACGACGGGAACGACCATTATCAATGGTTTGTGGGAACACTCAACCCCGAACTTTTGGAGCTCAATAACAGTATGGATGATAATGGTTTATTTGTCGAGCCATTTTTCCGTAAGGCCACAGCAGAAGAGATTATAGAACATTTTAAAACAACATGTTTATGATAACCGAAAAAGAGTACAGACGAGCACAACAGACAATAGTTGCATACGAAGAGCAGCAGCGAAATACCGAGATAGCCAAACGGAAATGTGCTTCCGACTTTCCTGTCGGATGCCTCGTTCAGTCAAAAAAGAGCAAACACGTCAAAGGGAAGGTATTAGGTTATGGTTTAAGGGAATGTACTCCGCTTCTGAAACTTGAAAATGAAGATGGCAAAAAGATGATATGTTTGATAACAAATGCGATAAGGTTATGAAAAGCGAAAGAGCAAAACAGTATTTGTTGAAAGTCATAACACCGATAGCGATGATGTATCCCGATTGTCCGGAAGAATGCGATCTGAAACTGAGAGAAGCTAAACGGGCTGTCGAATTAGCCGAGCAGGAGGCTGAGGAGCGGATGCGTGAGAAAGCACATAAGATTATCAAGGAAATGATGGAAGGCGTTTTTCAAGGCAATATGCCCCAAAATATAGCCGACGAATTTAGCCAAAAACTGAACGAGGAATGAAAAAGATAATGTTCAACGACCGCTACGACTTGACGCAGGCGGTGATTGAGGGTCGAAAGACCATGACGAGACGGATAGTCCCTACTAAGACGAGGTTGCGTCGTGCTTTGGCGGTAATACACGATGAACCTCACGGAAGTGAACAAGAAGAATATCTGAAGTCCGCCTACTACAAGGTCGGCGAGATCGTGGCTGTGGCGCAGAATTACAGTTCATTTTACAATATTTTAGACAATACGAGGCCAATTCCAGAAGGTGCTGGATGGGACAATAAAATGTTTGTCAGAGCAGATTTGATGCCCCACCAAATACGAATCACCGGAATCAGATGCGAGAAGTTGCAAGATATTTCGGACGCTGATTGCCTGAAGGAGGGGATTTTCGTTAACGAGTATTTCGGCAATGGCAAAAAATGCCATCATTACGGGTTCGATGGCTTTTTCAATGAAACCGAAGGATGGTTTGCCCGAGGATGGTATAACACTCCCCGCGAAGCCTTCGCCGCGCTTATCGACAAGGTATCCGGCCGAGGAACGTGGGCATCGAATCCATGGGTCGTGGCATACGAGTTTGAATTGGTAAAATAGTTAGTTATGGTGATATTCAGAGTACGTATAGCTAAGTGCGCATGTTCGGATGGGCGACACATTATAGCAAGGAGGCGATATTTGGATGTATGCCTGTTCGGCCACTGGTTCGAACTGTTCAAACATATCAGAAAGTGCAGAGGATGCGAACTGCCATTTTAAGAAATAGCAAGATTCATGAAAACGAAATTATTGAAGCGCCTGCGGCGGCAGGCCGAAAGTGAGGTAAGGATTCCGTGTGATATGTTCAATTGGATATTGGATATTTATTATTTCAGTATTGATAAATTTTACAACGAACAACTGCGCGATTACATTCTTTACCGCGTGGCGAATATGCGATGCAGGCGCGCTCGCTGGATCATTAGATGGACAGTCGGCTGTATTGTAATGTGTTCTTTATCTATGGTTACCAGTTTTATATACGAAGATTGGCATAGTGGTATGGCTTGGTTCTGCGCAACATTGGCTTGGATGGTCGTTGTAAAGCACGAAAAACAGGAATACAAAGAAAAATAGCGAGATTCTCGCAAAACCTCGAAATATTTATGATAGGAGCAGTATTGTTTAATATGTCGTATCTCTACCTTTCGGGCGATCCTGATTTCCATTTAACTATGGTCGAAGCAGGATTAAGGAGAGGCAATCCCATGTTATTAGGACTGCGAAACAAAGCGATAATAGCGAACTACCATGAGTATTGGCTCGTAGATTACGACGATGCAACAGAATTTATGGAAAAACATTGTCTAATCCCCTGCTATTCCTTGGAAGACTTTGTAACAGCGATAAAGAAGATAAGACATGAAAACTATTGAAGAACGGGCAAAACAATACGCGCGAAAAGTATGGCACGGTGGGGTCAGAGATTTTGTCAGCCACAAGAAAGCAACTGAATTGGATTTCATCGCTGGCGCACAATCCGAACAGAAAGAATTGACCCGCTGGCGCGACCCAAAAGAGGAGCAACCGGAAGATGGGGCAACCGTGTTGGGAAAAACGTCTGATCCGAAACAACCTTTCGCGATCATGAAATACTACAACAATATATGGTGGATATGGGCACATCCCTGCTGGGCTGGCCCTTCAGGTGAAGTTATCAGGTGGCGTCCGATTTACGATTGACACTAATTGGTTTAACACAAAGGATGTTGCCGCTATTTCGGTAAGCTATGCAGGCTTAGATTGAAAGACTGAAAGAATAAGAATGAATCGACGATTTGAAGTAAAAATTGATGTCCCGGAGGGATGTCGATTAATTGGATGCAAATCGGACGGCGATACAGCGATTATTGTTTTTGAAGATTGTGGTGTCCCCGAAATCCGACCAATCGGTTTTTGTCGAGAACATTCCGGAGAAGTGTCGGATGATTCCGATGAAGAATAAAAAAGAGGCAATCCCGAAGAATCACCCCTGACACCAAGAACAAAGGTAATGATTTATTCGGATTTGCAAATGGGGCGGGAACAAAAGGAAAAGCGTCGGGGAGGAGCACGGGATGATTCCGAAATATATATCAGCTACACCCGAGATCGGTTGCTCAGAATGATTGTCTGCCGGGAAGCGAAGATGGGCGTGATTTATCCGCATGATTTTGTTTACCGGTTCAAGGGGCAAAAGTCTTTACCGCTCTTGTGGCGGAAAATCAAGAAAATAATCAGGACGCATATTGATGGATGGCAGCAGGAGCTGCCTTTATTTTGATAGCTATGGGGAAAGATCAGACTTCCGATCCTCGGACAGCATTGGTCGTTTATCAGCTGACAGAGGAGCAATTGAAAGAGTTTGCACTGAAGGTGGTGGAAGAGACGCGCGACAGCGTAGCCGAAAAAGTTTACGATAGGGTTAGTGAAGCGACGGGAAATACATTTGAATATTGCACAATTGATGATGCGTGTAAGGCGACTGGTATGTCGGAACGGACAATACGTATTTGGGTGAAAAAAGGATTATTGCGAACTCGGCAAAATGGAAGCAGAGTATTATATTTGCGAAGAGATGTGCTAAAGAACGCAAAAAAGAAAGGACGCTGGGTGTTAATTCCTGAATAAGTTGCTAACTCGCCAAAGTGTCGCCATTATAGCGAATAAAATATGGTGTTACTTATTGATAATCAATAAATAACACCGTTGTACTTGGTGATTCCGTTGGGATTCGAACCCAAGACCCACAGCTTAGAAGGCTGTTGCTCTATCCAACTGAGCTACGGAACCGTCCGTCCGTATCG
>OLOH01001337.1_pt1 | contig 14237 bp, 13 predicted proteins | sample 1673221 | NCBI WGS metagenome assembly OLOH01 (sample SAMEA3136767, study PRJEB25190) | human gut metagenome
GATGCATATTTGTCTTCTTTCTGCATCTGCTTCAAATGATAGTAGAAAGTGGCACCTGTCTCTTTGTTTATTGCAAGTAGACTAACTCCTAAATCGCAAAGTCCTCCGAATAACGCAAGCCTCTGGTGTTGTGCGTAAGAATTCATAAAAGGGCGAATCTCGTTTATTATTTCAACAATTTTGTTGAACGCCTCCTCTTTATTTTCGGTATATCGATATATTTGCGCATATAGAAGCAATAGCCCAAAAGAAGCTGTAATCGGTTCTTTTTGATAATCAAGGTTATTGATAGCGGGAAGATTTATTGTGTCTTCAATTATTCTTTGAATCTCAGCGCTTTGGGCATCTCTAGCATAAACCTTCATGTTAATCATACTAATTATCACCTTCTGATACAGTATTAATTTCAGATCGACACCCGCCAATTTTATTATTTTTTTGATTTATATCATGAATGCAATGGCGTAAGATAGATAGTGCATATCTTTCGTAACGATTATCTTGAAAAAGCAATGTATGCACTTCGTGGATCGTAGTTCCAGAAAGCAATCGTTTCTTTTGCTTCTCGCTCAATTCTTGTCGTTCACCTTGACTATATAATCCGCAAGGTGTTTGACTTAATAAGCTGTACAATTTTTCAATATGATAAGAACGAACCTTTTGAACTTCCAGATTTCCAATGTATGGAAAAATCAGATTCTGTGCCTGTGCTACTGTTCCCACATACGTTGCTGGTGCCCACTTGTGTTTTCTTGATTGAATCGGCAACCACTGTTCAAACAATTCCCGAACCGTAATCTGATTCGGAACCAAAAATGTACCGTTTCTGAGTTCTGATTCAATAGCTATCTTTCGACTCTTTGCCCCCTCCTCTGTTTTAAAGGTTTCCCATGTCTCTAATGGAAAAAAGGTCGTCAGTTTCTTTTGACGCCGTGAAGAAATGTGCATTTGTAGATGTCCTCCACACGCCGGGCGGATACACCGGCCAGATACATTTCAATGTGAGCCTCTTCCGCACTGCTCTCCTGACGGCGAAACCGCTCAATGATGGCGGTTTCAAATGAGATGCCCTTGAGCTCGGACACCTTGAGTGTGACATTTCCGGAAGTGGTGGTGAGATTGCGGTTGTAATGGTCACTGCGATAACCTTGCCGCTGCTCATTGCGCTCATACCGGGCGGCTTTGGTCAGCTTGTTGGCCTCGGCCTCCAGCAGTTCGTTAAGCGTCTCCTCTACACTGCCTCGTACAGGTTCCTTGATCTGCCCCTTGATAACTTCCTCGTTTAGCTGTACAATCTTTTCAGTCATGGTTTGCTATCTCCTTTCGAATGGTGTGTCGCAACTTCATTCTGCCAGAGATATGCAAACCATGTCTCTTTTTATTTACTTTTCAATTTGCGAAACTTATTCTACCTTATCCCCCAGTTGTATTCTTAATCCATTATGAATTATTATCTGCCAACATCAAGTATGCGAACAAAAAAGAAAAAGCGGAGGGAGGTGCGACGAAAAAACGCCGTTCCTCCCTCCGCAGTTGGGGGGATTTATCCCTGTCACGAAAGATTGGAGAGCTGAGTCAGGATTTTCTTCACGACCTCCCATAGCTGCTCCGGGCTCTAGGCTATATCCTCCAAATCAGTATTGTAGACCCGCCCGGTCTCATACCCCCGGGGGGCGTGAGCTGGTCCAGATTGTTGATACTCCGGCGAAGCAGGGACACAAGCTCCATCAGCCCCGGCAGATCCAACTTCACTACATAACCGCCCAGTGCCATCTTCCGCAGATAGGCCTCCCGGTTCTTCGTCCCAATTTGTGACATTTTCAGCTCGATCAGCCCCAGTTACTCCAGGGAGACCCGGAATTGCACCTGGACTTCCCGTTTGCGCTTCGGGGCGCTCACCGTTCCGGCTCCTTTTTCTTATGGGACAGAGTTTTGGGGGTTGCCTGTTTCGGCTCCAGTCTCAAGTGCGCCCTAACCGAGGCACGGGGGATGCGCAGCTCCTTGGCGCGATCTTCGTTGGCCAGGTGGTCGGATTTAGCTGTTCCATCGTCATCACGATGTCCTCTGGGACGCTATACCCATAGGCATGGTTCAAGACCTCTGCTGGCGATTATCCTTTCAGCCAGTCCCGGTATTTCTTTCGTTAACTGGACATTTTCTCATAGAGGGCCGTATTCAGATCGTTTGTATTCATTGTTAGTGCCGGCCACGCCAGCGCCAGCCATGAGCTGCTTCATGCCCTGAGACTTGTTGCATCTCACTGTGGGAAAAAATGTGGCTGTGGCCCACATTGTGCCGTTCCCGACCAGAGTGTCCATTCGGAGTTTGGAGGGTCATCTGGGATATCAAAGCCCCCCCAACATCAGTGTGTTTAACGTAAATTCGAATCTGTACACTTTAACTTAGCGGAACCGTACTCTGCGGGGCAGAGCTATCCGTATGTTGTTTCTAAGGTTAGAATTTATTTTAAAAGCAAAAGAGACGCGGTAATCTCTTTTTCTCCCAAAAAGCAAAGTAATGCTGAGATTATCCCGCACCCACCTTCCAAAAATGTATTCTTATCTTCCTCAATTTTCTCTATACTATTTCCAAGAAATTGATATCGCACATCTTTAAATCCATATTGATTAGTGTCATTATATGCTTCGACAATGTTTCTTATTAATTCAAGGCTTGCATCTTTTAATGCTCCATCTTGCGTTTTATCGTACAATAGCTTAAATATTAATGCAGTTCCTGCGAATCCATGGCATATTATAGGTGATGTGAGTTGCCAGATACTGTTACCGCTTTTTGCTATTTGAGTGATTTCGTTTAAAACCTCTCTGCATTTCATTGGCATATTTAAATATTCATAGGTACGATAAAGTGTATACAAAATTGAAATACTCCCATAGCACCAGCTCATTCTGTGATTATCATCTTTCCAGTAATCTTTTTTTACATAATCATTCACATCCATCATTCCCGGATAGTATACGATTCCCTGTTGTGACTCATACCGCACCTTATCCAATTCATTTAATATAACCCTTATTGCTTCATCAACCCTTGGCTTATTTACTCCATGTTCACCCAATTTGACTAGACTTGCTAGTACGCCCGTAATACCATGTGCCATTCCATAATTGATGTGCCCATCAAGGAATCGTTCGTCACGCTTACTTAGGCGATCATCAGAAGGTACATACCACCCCGGAATCGGATACGCCTTAAATGAACCACAAACTGTAAGATCAACCAAATAACGTGACAATTTATGTGCCAGAGTTATGCTAAAATCATTTGGATACTCCAAAAGGAATTCAACAATTCCAGCGGCTCCCGAAATAACATCGAAATCTTGGGAATGCACAGGCTTACCTTTTTTTAAGAGAGCTTCAATATATTCACCAAGGTGAACATATATTGATTCGTCATATTGCCTCAGAAATTTTTTGTAATACCCTGTATTTTCCGAATAGAAATGTACAATATGACTATAAAATGTATGCCCACTACTATAAGAAAAATTTCTGATTTTTCCGCTGTACATATTCGACCGAAATGTTTCCATACATTTATATACAATTTCATCCCAATCAAAAGAGGTCGGTAACCTGGTGTATGCTTGGCCAATTGTTAGTACATTCGCAATTTCATCTAGATTTTCGCCGTTGCTTAAAAGATTATACATTTTTTCAAAGTATCGTCCCAGGACGTCTTCAACTTGAACTTTTAAATCGGAAGAAGAAAGAAACATATGACCAGATCCTATCTATTTTTTAATTTTTGTATTTGACAACTCAAAATCTTTACCAATAGGTAATTTAACACGAAATCAATAATAAAACGGGGGGAACAGACCTTCTTCGCCTGCTCCCCCCTATTGCCTATAGACAGAAAATTTGATATTTAACCAATTAGCGATCAAAAGTTCTGTCTTTCAGTGTTTATCTCCTACAAGCATTGCCACAATAGCTATGGCATGCGGACAGAGTCTGATCGCAGGTTCCTGTACAGCCCTGACTCGGCGTAGTACACGCATCTGTGCAGCCATCAGTACAGCACTGAGACAAAACCACAGAAATCGTAAGATCCACACAGATACTCCACGTGGCACATTCCAAACCGGACCTTGCATCTCCTGCATCGTTCACTGTATCGGCGTTCTTCCGGATATCCAAATCAAATTCATCGTATTTAGACATCATAGCACCTCTTTCATCAGCAAAGAATAAAGCTTGCACAACTTAGTCAAACCACTGGTATCACCACCTATATATTTTTTGAGATTAACGGACTCCCACATTTCGATCTTCATTAAGACAATTTTCGTATCAACGCAATGCTAATTGCTATAATCCCTACACTTAACACAATTGTCAAAAAAATACTTATTGGTTCTGACATTACCCTTGCAAAATAAAGTAAAATCGAATTGGTCCCGCCTAACAAATTGAATGAATTAATCGAAACATGCATAAGAATTGGATACAAAATATTTGACGTCAGGTAAACAGTATACGCCATAAGTACTCCATGTAAGAAGTAAACACCTGCGTTCAAAGGATTTAGATGAGCTAGCATCCAAATCAATGACGAAGAAACTATTGCAAATTTCAACGGATAATTGCTAACTAACTCCTTAAAGATAATACCTCTAAAAATGAATTCCTCCATTATTGGCAATAGAAATATAGAATTCACATAGTAAAAAATCTCCCGCATCGAGTAACTCTGTGCTTCTCCTACATCATTTGCAAAAGGGACAATAACGGTAAAAGAAAGTGCCATGCCAATTCCTAATACTATCGACATCGCTATTAACTTTATACCGGTTTTTTCGAAAGTGATATATCTTTTTGAAGCCACGAAAATAAGAACCAATGTTAATATATGAATTAATGCCAATAATCTTTCATCTGTTGTTACTAAAGCGCATAAGGATAAATATATAATATACGCTACACTCACACAAACCCCTTTTATTAAATATTTTTCATTCATTATTTCTTTCTCCATACGGACAAGATTGATATGGCGGAAGATCAAGTCCATTCCTATGGCACTCGAAAAACAGTAATAATCATGTAGTGTATCAAAGTATTAGAAATTGACCGACAACAGCATTTCTTAAAGAATTAACCGCATAGGTAATTCTCTACATCTTTACGGTTATATAATATCATATATTCTTTCAACATTCAAGAGATAATTTTGTTCTTTTGGCCTATTTCATGCTATTATACTGATAAAATTCCTGTGATAGAAAAACTCACAAAATTAGTCGATTTTTGATATCCCAAAATATATTAAATGTAGCAATTACTCCATTTGTGAGTGACGAATGGTCCAATACTCGGACATGTTGGTTGCGATTGAAGAAAAATGTTATCCCTTCACGAGTTCGTTTGAATCCTTCATAAGATCTTGTGCCTTCATTTTGTTCTTTTGATTTGAAGACTTTTGAACTATTGATGAAGGCAGCCGGCAGTTATGCAATAATACTGTTGGACAAATACCAATATGGAGGCTGTTTTAGCGCCCTGAAACTTTTCTCTCATAGGTCAGCAATAGGCCTTTTACTTTAGTTTTACTACACAGTTTTAAGTGTTGAAGCATGTCCCGTTTTCACAGTGGAAACCCGTAGTAATTGAGGTTTCGCATCGGAGCACGGGAAGGCAGCGAAAATTTGCAGACAAGTGGCGCCATCGTACTTGTTAGTTCCACTGCAACCTTTGCTCTCATCAAGACACTTGCCGGCAACAATAAAGTCAACCACATCAAGTCTCACATCTTTCGAATCAATTTTCTCCGGCATCACCTGTTTCTAACCTCTTGACAAGGCCTAAAGTCACAATGTATAAATCCACATCGACGGTAACCTGTCACTTGACTATGTTTTAAACGATCATACTCTAGTATGGCACAATTAATCCCGTATACACAAACGATTTCAAATGAGCAGTCCGCCAATTCTTAATACAAAAATAGCAAATAGTTGCGGCACTCCTCCTTTAAATCTTGTCAACATCCCCCACATGCCAGACCGATATTCTGTGGTTTCGGTTATTCCAGTGAGAGTGTATCTACGCCAATCTCGCAACGGTGGCACAGCAATATAATGGTCGTTGCAGTCTTAGCGTCCTCCTGGTTAGCCCACGGCACAATTTGCTGGCGTTCGTTTGGGGATTTCCCTACATGAAAAATAGCTATTCACAGAAGATATGTCCGGAAACGTATTTATTGACTATTTTACAAAGACAAGACAATTCCTGAGTATTCCTATTCACGATTTGCTATTTTCAAGTCTGCAGTATAAAGTTCATTATAAATGTGGCAATTTTTAAGCAAATAATCATGAGTCTCGAAACCCACAACTTTCCCCTCGTCAATTACCATTACTTTATCTGCATAAAATGGAACATTAGATACTCGATGTGTTATTACTATGCAGATCCGATTTTTTGCAATTTGTTTTATGGCCTTAAAAATATTAATTTCTGAGATCGCATCCAATGCTGCATTAGGTTCATCCAAAATAATCAATTCTGCATCTTTAAACAGAACACGTCCAATTCCCACCTTAATCCATTGTCCTCCAGATAGGTTTTTACCATTTTCAAACCAATTTCCCAGCTGCTGTGTTAGCTCTAAATCCATATTAAGGCCTATGGACTCAATTATTCGCTTCTGCTTGTCACAGTTACTTAAGTTATCAATATCACTTATTCCAATATTTTCCCCAAGAGATAATTCGTATTTAGTGAAATCTTGGAACAAGATTGAAATTTTTTTCCTAAGTTGGTCCTTGTCTATTTGTCTCATTTCTATTCCATTAATCCTTATGCTGCCTTCATAATCATTATAAAGAACAGATAATATTTTTGCTAAGGTCGATTTTCCTGCCCCGTTTTTTCCAACGATTGCAACGATATCGCCTTTACTTAAACTGAAACTCACATCTTTTAGTGCATACCTATTATTGCTATTATATCTATAAGACAAATTTTCAACAGTTATTGTATTTATTTCATCTATATGCTTTTCCATACGTTTTATTTGTTCTTCTTCCGGCATGTCCAAAAACTCAAATATTTGGTTAATGTACAGATTATCGTTGTAAATTGCAGAAATCTGGGCTAATAGCTGCTTAAGCGTTGATTTAATATTACTTGAAACGTTAATATAAGCCACTGAGTCTCCAATCAAAATATTACCTGCGTATGTATCAAAAATAACGATGCAAAACAGTACTCCCATACAAAGTTCATCCAAAATGGAAATCAATAAACTAATTTCGGATGATTTCTTGTAATAAGATTTATCCTGTTTAAAAAAATCGTCATATATCCCCTTAACTTTATGAATAAAATATTCCGCTAAATTATATGTTCTAATTTCCTTAAAAGCTATATCGTTAGTTAACAAATATTGGAAATACCATTTTTTCCTTTCTTCCTCAGTACGATAACGTAGCATCTCGTACCGTTTTTTGTTCAATCTATTTGCAAGAAAAGTACTAAAGCAAGCATTAGGGAGAATAAGAAAAATTGACCACCATTTCCAAGAAAGTATGATGGCGCCATAAGATATAAAAGTAATAGATAATTGGATTATTGAAAGTATATATGAAATAAATGGATATATTTTGTTACTTGTCTGAGCTCTTTGAATTTTGTTATAAGCTTCCGGATTTTCAAAGGACTTAAAGGACAGCTTACCCGCCTTATCTAGAATCATAATGTTAATAGTTTTATTAAGTTTGTATTGAAACACAGAAGTATAGTATTGACTAAATATAGTAAATAATGAAACCAAAGCATTACATGCAACATAAACAATTATCAGTCCAACAACCTGACTAAATGAATAAACGCCCGTTTGGATTCCATTTATTATCGATTGGGTTAACAGCAGAGAAATAGATGGTGTTATACCAAGTAATACTGTTGAAAATAGCGAAAACGCCAAAAACTTTTTATCGATTTTTATTAGTATCCCTAAACATCTTTTGTAATTACCGAGAATGTTTAGGATGGTATCGCCAAAACGGACCATTGCCATACTTCCTCCTTTTCATCCGGTCAACATGATGTTACATCCAACTAAAACTAAACTTGCAACTATGACAAGTCCTCGAAGACATTCTATCATATTATACATTTTTTTTAAACACTGTTTTGACATATTGTTCGCAATGCGCATAAGTGGTATACTGTTATTAATTCGTAGGCTCCAAGTTTAGCACCGAAAACACTTTCGGCTATAAAAACATAACATAATGAAAGGATGATTAACATGCAAAATGAATTGTACCAACCAAATGAATATGTAGTTATCCGTACTCCTATTAATTCTACTGAAGAATTCTGTCATCTTTTCTCAAATGCCAAATTGACAAAGCAGCGAATTCAAAATCTTAAAGAAGATTCTTGTTTTCGTGAATTATTGAAAACTGCGTCGCATGACTTAGCCCAATACTTTTTGGATGAAAACGCAGCTTGCACTGACAAGCTTCTACATAGTGGAATAAAATATGCAATCCGTTCATCTTCGCGATGCACTCCTTATGGATTATGCGCGGGTGTCTCTTTGGCGAAGCTTGGAGAACACACAGATATCTTGTTAGGAAACAAAAACAGTTTTGTGAAATTTTCTCGCCCTGATATGGAATGGCTATTTTCTATTATTCATAAAATAATTTCTGATAAGAATATTTTACCATCTCTAAAGGTATGTAGCAATCCGTATATATACGAAAAAGGATCTCGTCTTATCAACCCTTGGCATGTTGATCTGGCCGGAGTTGGATCAAAAGAGACGCAAATATCAATCCGAAACAGCCCGCTAGTACAGCATGTACTTAGTTTATCAAAATCTTATATTCTATATGATGATTTGCAACATATCATTCTTTCTGAGAGTAGCACCGCAAACGAGTCTAAGGTGACATCATTCCTTAACAATTTAATAGATAGTGAGTATTTGCTGGTAAATTTGTATCCCAACCTTGTAAACAACAATCCATTGGAGCATGTAATAAATATCTTACAGCATATTCCCACGGCCAAACATTGGTATGAGCAGTTAACGGAGATTAAATCTTTGTTGAACCAATATTCCTCCTCTTCGGTAGGCAACTCCGAGGCAATTTTGAACGAATTATTCAACAAGATGCAACTCTTGAGTCCCAAAAAGGACTACATACAGGTGGACTTAAAGAAACCCTTGGCAGGATCTACTTTGTGTAATAAAGTATCTAACGAAGCGCAGAAACTCATAACACTACTCCTTTCACTTAGCGCCAAGCAGGAGACTTTGCCACAGATAGATACCTTTAAGAATCAATTTATCGAAAGGTACGGATATGATGTCGCAGTGTCTATCTTAAACGTTTTCGATAATGACATGGGAATCGGTGCACCGAGTGGTTACGCTTTTCCCCGCTCTAAACAACAAATATCTTTTTCTGGAACAGGAGAAACTCCGCTAGGGAAATTTTTGTTTTATAAGGTACAGTATGCGCTCAGAAACAATTTGAGTGAGATATCTTTGAGTGATGACGAATTAAAAGAATTCAAATCAGATATTGACATCACAGCGGCACCCAATTCTGTAGAATTGTGTTTTCAAATTATTTCTGACAGTGTGCATGACCTCGATGATGGGCTATTCTATTTAATGCCTACTGGTTTTATAGGTTCAGGAGAAAGCGGAAAATCATTTGGCAGATTCAGATATATGTTTAACGATGAGTTATCTTCACGTACACAAATCAGTGAAACCGATAAATCTGACGCCTTGATTGATGTTGAATTGTCTGAATACCCAATGCACAAACGTAACTGTAATGTTATGCTTTGCTCATCGTCATATAAATATCAATTGTCACTAGATATCCCTTCTGATATTGACAACAGTATCGATATCAAGGACATATATATCGGAGTGGATTCTACAACGAATTCGTTTTATTTAAAATCTTCAAAACTTAATAAGAGACTCCATATTGATAAAAGCAATCTCTTTAATTGTATGCTGGGCAGCAACATCTTTAGATTCCTATGCGAAATTAATGAGATTCCGTTCTTGCCGATTAGTAGAACTTATGGTATTTTCCAATCCTTACCTGGTACATTTATTCCCAGAATAACCTATAATAGAATAATATTGTCTCCCGCAAAATGGCGAATCCCCTCTCTTATTATTAAACAAGGCACTGAAGATTTTAATCGCTTTAAAGACGCTTGGGGGATACCAGATATCGTCTATATGGTACAAGGCGATCACAAATTGCTTCTAAATCTTAAAAATCCATACCATATTCAACTGCTAATTGAGCTAAACTCAAAAAAAGCTGATGATGTGGTATTGACGGAAGCTATTGGTTATAATGATAGTTCCTGGTTAAACGATGTTAACGGGTCCCCCTTCGCCAACGAAGTTGTCCTTTCTTTCCTTAAAAAGCACGAAAGCAAAAACGATAATGTTAGCGAACCCAAAGCCTTACAATTAAAAAATACTCCGAAAGACATCTGTCACTCCTTATACGATAACAATTCTTTTCTTTTGCCTGGTGCGAACAAATGGGTTTACATAAAAATATATTGTACCCGTGATTCAGCCGACGCATTAATCAGCAATGAAATGTACGATTTCTGCAAATTCCTATGTGATTCCAAATTGATTGATCGTTATTTTTTTATTCGCTATTTAGACCCTGATTTTCATATCCGTTTACGCCTAAAACTTTTGCAAAGCTTAGACACAATACTTCCTTATCTTTCTAAATGGCAAAATGAAATCAAAAAAACGTACTTCGTCTCGAAAATTCAAATTGACACCTATGTGCGAGAAACATGGAGATATGGAGGCCTAAAAGTTATTGACCTCGCCGAAGAGGTCTTTTTTCGAGACAGTGAAGTCATTATACAAGCCATTCAAGGAAATCGTTTTTGTAGTTTAGATAACGACAATGATGTTTTATTTGGAATCTTAAATGTCTTATCTATCGCACAATCCTTCGGACTAAACAGGATGGATCTTGAAATGTGGCTTTCTCAAAGTATACCTTCTTCTAGCTATAGAGATGTTTTCCGTGCTCAAAGGAAGGAGATTTTAGACGCCATAGCTTTATTCTATTCGCACAAAAAACCTATTGGAAATGTAGAATTGTCTAGAAGACACCATGTAATCGCTCTGTACAAGCAGGCCCTAGATACCGCCGATGTCGAAAACACTTTAACGGCTTCTAAGGCTAGCATACTTTCCAGCCTAATCCATATGTCACTAAATAGGATGCGCGGTAATAATCACTGGGAGCAAAAAGTTAGATCTCTTTGTCGTAATGGGCTTTATGCATATAATCAAAGAATCGCACATCACGTTAAGCGTGGTAATTAATGAGATATGATTTTTAACATATTGCGCATGACGTCTTTGCTTGCCATCCTATAATACTAATGTAATGTTAGCATAACGTTTTTGAAAACAGATAAACACTCCAGTTGAGTTGAGAGGGCTTGTTTTCAGCAATCGCAGCGGACTAGTCCTCTCTCCTTTCCTTTTCAATTTGCGAAACTTATTGTACCTATTACAATAAGTTCGGACAGGAACACCGGATAGCCAGTCCGGTGTTCTTTCCGTCCCGTGCCTTAGCTAGAATAAGATGAGCAACTAGCTGACCAACTGTACCTTGGGTTTACATACCCGCAGATAAGACTGCTAGTCATCCTCTTGTTGCAACGTTCGATTTGAGCAGGTTGAGCCACCGAATACCGGAGAGTTCGCGTCACGCAATAGATTGAATCGTCAACGAGAAAAGATGGATTCCGGTTGCAGGTTCTTTGTGTCGGAGGAATGTGAATGAACTGCGTTGGCATCGATGTTTCCCATGGTAAGAGCATAATTGTGGTCATGCCGCCGTGCTTGGCGCGTTGCATAGTCAAGGTACATTGTTACAATCTCGTTCAGTTCTTGTAACTCATCTTGCTGCAAATAGTTCTTTGCAACAGAAACATCGGCTTTGACTATCTTCCCATTTGGGGCATTCTTCCATGAGGTCAACCCCATATGGTCTTTTGTGTGGTCTGCCCGTTGCACAATGACCTCTGCAGCAGTACTGCCGTGAACAGCGTAGTGCATTTTATTCTGAACGGTTGCAAAGAAGTCTTTGGTCGTTTTGCTGTCTACCGAGTAATCTACGGCAGTAGCATAAATATCCGTAATTTTCTGGTAAAAGCGGCGCTCGCTGGCGCGGATTTCCTGTATTTCGGAAACCAAATGGTCGAAGTAATCTTCATCAAAGATTTGCCCATTAATAAGCCGATCCTTATCCAGAACATATCCCTGCCGGGTAAATGTATCCAGCACTTTGGTTGCCCATTGACGGAATTGTGTGGCACGGGTGGAATTGGTGCGGTAGCCAACAGCAATAATGGCGGGCAGGGAGTAGAATTTGTAGTGATAGGTCTTGTCATTATCTGCAACTTGTGCAAATTTTGCACAAGTTGTACTTTCGGATAATTCATTTTCCGCAAAAATATTCCGCAGATGTTTGGCAACAACACTGCGGTCAACATCAAACAGTTGTCCGATGCCTTTTTGCGTCAGCCAGACCTCGTGATCCTGAACGCGAACTTCTATGCCATCTGTCTCTGAATCTTTCGTGAACACAAGAAAATCTGCTGTGCTGTTACGAACATACCGTTCTGTGCCTGCCATCGCTGCTCTCCTTACATCAGTACAATGTAAGAATAGTATATCATGCTTTTCAATAAGAGCAAAGCCCATTTTCACGATTTTCCATACAAATGGACTTATCTCTCATCATGTTCATTTTCTTGTGTATCATGCTGATGTTCCTCTCCCATACATTTGCCATACAATTCTGGTGTGCATTTGAGAGTAATCGGCTTTGGATATAGCTCCATGAAAATCAGGGGTGAGTGATATTTTTTCTCATATTTTGTAATTTGACTATCCGTCAAACTTATCAGATCTTCGCCACCGTCTCCGCATATCAGAAACGGACCTGCGAAGAAATCCGTTGGACCATATAAGCGGTTCGGTGGTAATGGAAGCAGCTTTCCTTCATCATTACAGATGATATAGGCATCCCTGTCCAATCTTACGCTTTCTATACTCCCACAAACATATTTTTGAAAAGTTTCCAGCGTATTAGGTATCTTGATTTCCTCTGGGTACTTACCCGGCTGCACATACAACACACGGATTTCTTCATTTTGATTCATATCGTCATTCTCCTATTCAATAAATTTTTCTCAACAGCTTAACCACACGTTCCAGATAGTCTGCTTTCAGTTCAAGAAATTCTCGGCGCAGCTGCTCCACATCATTGGCATGAACCGACTTATTTTCATTGCAGCGTTTTGCAATTTGGTTAATGCTGCCCGCGATGCGACCAATCGAAGCATTTAATTGTTTCAGATTGGAAAAGTCATAATGCCGTACCTCTCCATGCAAAAGCATCTCTAAACCAAACGCCGAGAAATTTGTCATTTCAGCTTCAACCATCTTTGCTTCAACTAAGTGCCACTCCTCCTCCGTAAACCAGATGCGCTTCGGTATAGGACGTCTGCGATTCGCCATAAAGTCACCTTCCTCTATTGGGCTTGGGTTTGCCCAAAACGGGTTTCAGGGTGTCCCTGATCTGCATCTGTGGGACCCAGATGCAATGCTTGCTAACCGTCGCTCACGCTCCGGTTACCCCTGCGGGGCTCAATGGCGTCGCTTGCGGCGCACTGCAAAGAGCACCGCGCCCACAAGCACCACCGGCATAAAGTCCAGCAGCAAGGAAAGCAGCTCAAGCTGCTTTTCCTGCTGCTTTACTGGTTGGGAAACAACCTCCGACTCTATGGCTGGCTGTTCCGGTGCCGCTGTATCCCGATTGTTGAAACTATTCGCCGCCTGTACTGTGACATTCTGATCTCGGCTGGGCGTGTTCATCTCGCGGTCTGGATTGGCAGTGTCCGTCACCGTCAAATGAAAGTCCACACCGTTTTCAGTGGAAAGTTCATTCTGCTCACAGTTGAATTGGTAACGGTTTTCTGCATCGCCAACAACATAAGCAGAAAGAAAAGCGTATTTTCCGCTCAGCGCATTTGGTTCAACAGCGGCTAACCCATTCGATTCATAAAGCTCCAAATCATAGACATCATCAGTGTACAAATTCTGTAAGTAAACTATCACGTGTTGGGAAAAGCCAACTGGTGCGGTCAGGTATGCTCCTA
>OLOH01001339.1_pt1 | contig 14223 bp, 15 predicted proteins | sample 1673221 | NCBI WGS metagenome assembly OLOH01 (sample SAMEA3136767, study PRJEB25190) | human gut metagenome
CAGTTCTTCCAGAGAACAGCGTACTTCTAATACATCTCTTAAATCTTTTTCTGTGATCCTTGCAACTTCTGCACCTTTTCTTGGAATCATAACTACAAGTCCTTCGAGTTCCAGCTTACGGATTGCTTCTCGGACTGGTGTTCTGCTGACTCCTAATCGATTCGCAAGTGCGATCTCCATCAGACGTTCTCCTGGTGCAAATTCTCCTGTGATGATCGCCTGTCTTAATGTATTAAATACCACATCTCTCAATGGCAGATATTCATTCATGTTTACCTTTAATTTATCGCTCATAGTTTCTTCTCCTCCTGCTTTTTCCAATGTATCTTCAATTTTATTCTGTTCTGTTTTCTTACCTTGAAAATACATTATCGTATCGGTCTTACTACGTAGGCCTGTTTTATGTCCTCAATACTTCGTAATGATTTCAATGCGTTATCTGCTGTTTTCTTATCCTGAAAAATTGCGAAGATTGTTGGTCCGCTTCCGCTCATTAATGCACCCATTGCTCCCTGATCCACCAGGTGTTTCTTTACTTCCTCAATGATTGGATATTCTTTGATCGTTACTGTTTCTAGAACATTCTCCAAACGATCACAAATTCCTTTTAAATCTTTGGTCCTCAGACATTCTAACATGCCATCGATATCCGGGTGTTTCGCCAACCCTGAAAGATTAAGATTCTGATATACAAATGCTGTCGATACGCTGATCCCCGGTTTTGCGATCAGTATATAACATCCTGGCATTGCATCAACTCTTGAGAGCTTCTCTCCGATTCCTTCGGAAAGGGCTGTTCCACCCCAGATACAATAAGGAACATCTGCTCCAAGCTTCACGCCCCGATCCATCAACTCCTGCTGGGTCAGACGCAGTCCGAAGAGCCGGTTCATTCCAAACAGAACCGCAGCTGCATTCGAGCTTCCTCCTGCAAGACCGGCAGCTACCGGAATGTGCTTATTCAGCGTGATCTGAACCCCTTCTTTCAGATCAAATTCATCCATCAGAAGCTGCGCTGCTTTATAAGCGATATTGCCATCCCCGGTTGGAAGAAACTTCAGATTTGTTGTCAGTGTAATTCCAGGTTCTTTCTTCTTCGCAATCTTCACTTCATCATACAGATAAATAGACTGCATGACCATTCTGACATCATGGTATCCATTCTCGCGTCTTCCAAGCACATCCAGGCCTAAATTAATCTTGGCAAGTGCTTTTAATTCAATTTGATTCATCCTGTGTACCTCCATCGCTGTTTTCTAAAGAACCAGATGTGAAAATTTACACAAATGTATCTTGTATACATAGTACTTACAGTATACTCATATTTTCTTTAAAAATCAACAATTTATCCCCTATTTTCACATTTTCATTTTCCAATTCGTTTACATTCATAATCCCCTCAACTGTAGTCATATACTGTTTCGCCAACTCCCAGAGATCTTCTTTCTCCTGCACAATATGACCAACAATTCCCGGCCTCTTATCCATCTGTTCAAGATCCAGTGGTTTCTCCATGACAGATACAATTGTCTGAAGTTCTATCTCCCGCCGTAAGAATGCATCAAATGCAAGAATTGCTCTCACTTCTACAGCCTCACTGCCCGCCATAGACACCTGGATCTGATCTACATGATGACTCATCGTACACCGTACATTTTCCGGAAGATCGGAACATTCGATCAGATGTTGGAATGGTATCATCCCCTGCCAGCTTCCATATGGTCTTGCATCATCCCCTCGCAGGTAAAGAAAGTTAAGATGCAGGATTCCTTCTATTTGGATTCCTTCTTCTCTATACTCCGTATGTTCTATCTGGATTTCCCCTCTGCTGCAGAGTACTTGAAGTACATCATCTTTTAATTCTGGAAGTGAAAGCCGTTCCGTTAGTTTATATCTGGATTGGTTCTGCATTAAAAGCTCTTCAAAAACCGTCTCCTGTTTCTCCGGAATACACTGCTCTTGCAAAGAATAAATATCTTCTAACAACTCCATCTCCTGCTCTTCGTAAAAGTTCATCCGCAGCAGTAATGTCCCTTCAATCCCAAGGATCCGCATCTCGCCGTCCTCATCCATACGGATATCAACCAGTGTATCCTCCAGCGTATGTTCCACAGAATAAAACATTCCTTCTGTCAGGCCATTGCAAAGAAGTTTTCCTTCGTATGGAATCACCTGGCTGACCCAGTCTGCCTTCGATTCTTCTGACAGATAGAGACAGAACACCTGTAGTTCCCCTCGGACTGTCACCTCATCTGTCCCCGGACGTAGTTCTAACTTTCTACCGCCCACTTCGGATAACAGAATCTGGCTGATACTCTCCTTCGTTCCCGGTAATGTAATCTCTTCTTTTATTCTATAAGTGTCTTTTTTTGTGTCTGACAATCCAAGCAGACGAAACTTTTTCATTTTTTTATAAACAGTATGCTCACTTTCCACATCTTCCGTGACTTCTTCACTTATCATCTGAGTTCTTCCAATTTCAAGTTCTGTCAACAGATGCAGGCTCAGCTTTCTGGAATGCACCATTGATACATTGAACTCTGTTCTGAGATTTTTCAGGAAATATTCTTCCTCTCCCGGTTGTTCTACATATACCATTTCTTCAAATGGAAGCTTTCCTTCTAAAACTGCCGGTTGCGGATCCAGAGAGGCTGTCATGTACAAGATCTTAAATAGAGCTTTTCCACTGATTTTCAGATAATTCTCTACAAGCTTCATATCTTCCGTCTTCACACAGACTGTCCCTTCAATTACATTTCCCACATCCTCCTTTGCATCCGGAACGTTATAGTCTTCGTCCAGCTGAAACTGATCGTAAATACATTTTCCTTCATGCATCAGGCGTATCGCTCTCTTCACAATTTCCATCCTGCTCCTCCTCAATCAAACATAACCTCTTTTTCTGTTTCACTGATTTCCACGACTATGTATGGAAATGTCGTGATTTCTTTCGTCTCTTCACCAGTTGCCGGTCCCATCAGACTTGTATTCAAACAAACTGCATGCTCCGTTTCATAAAGTTTCTTCACCTCAATAGTATATCCTGTTGTCGGACATGCACCGTATCCTTCTGCAAGATACGTCTTTCCCTGATCCGAATAAACAAAATGAAATGCTTTCTTTTTTAACTGACTGAGCACTTCTGTCATTTCCTCCGGAAGATGCTCCTGATCGATCAGAATATATTCTAGATCTTTTCGTTTTTGCTCTTTCTCAATCCTAGTAATACATCCGCTTATAAAAAAACAGACACACAGTAGAAACACAGCTAAAATGCCCTTTTGTTTTTTATTTTTCATTACAATATTCCAAATACTGTAAACAGTAACGCCATCCGGATTTTTTATTTCCCTTCAATCTATGCATCAGTTGTATTTTTTATGCTGCTACGGTATAATAAAGCTACATGCGCCAGTAGTTATTTTATATTATGGCGACTCTATTATTCTTAAGATAAAGAAAGGATATTATATGTTTCGATTTATTTTTGTTGCAATTTTTCTAATTCTTTACCTGATTCTTTCTATTCCTGTTTTCTTTGTGGAATGGCTGATCGGTAAATTCAACCCACATGCGCGTGACATCAGTTCTCTGCGTATTGTCCAGTGGGGATTTAAAGTGATTTTGAAAATGACCGGTGTGAAAGTTACCGTGATCGGTGAAGAGAATGTACCGAATGAACCTGTTCTCTTTATCGGAAACCACCGCAGCTTCTTTGACATTCTGCTCACTTACAGCAGATGCAGGAATCTTACAGGTTATGTAGCAAAGAAAGAGATGGAAAAGATTCCGCTTCTTTCTACCTGGATGCGTTTTGTCTATTGTCTTTTCCTTGATCGTGAGAATCCGAAGGAAGGTTTAAAGACAATCCTGCAGGCAATCGATTATGTAAAGAACGGTATCTCTATCTGTATCTTCCCTGAAGGTACAAGAAATAAAGGTGAAGAATTAAGTCTTCTTCCTTTCAAAGAAGGTGCTTTCAAGATTGCCACGAAGACCGGCTGTCCGATCGTACCGATTTCTATGAATAATACTGCTGAAATTTTCGAAAATCATTTTCCAAAGATCAAGAAAACACATGTTGTTCTCGAATACGGTACTCCGATCTATCCAAATGAACTGGATAAGGATGTCAAAAAACATATCGGAAGTTATGTAGAGAATATTGTTAATGAGACAATTCATAAGAATGCGGAATTGCTTAAGAACTAAATTTGCATTTTTGCAATTCCTCTCAGTGACATGCTATATTATGTTAAAAATCAGATCTGTATAATCGAAGTGGGAATTGTCTGAAAACAACTCGTCAGACAATTCCCACTTTTCATTATTCCGGATATACAAGATGACGGTCATTCACCAATGCATCTTTGTATTTCTTAATATAATACTTCGCCATATCAAGGTTCTGCTCCTGATAGTTGCCACACTGCTCCGGTGCAGCTCCCGGAATCTCTCCTTCAAATCCGATAATGAAATCACACATCTCAAGAACCAGATCAAGAACATCCTCTGAATCCAGATTACCGAACATTACAAGATAACATCCTGTTCTGCAGCCCATTGGTCCAAAGTAGATCACGTCATCCTTCTTCTCACTGTTACGAAGATAAGTTGCTGCCAGATGCTCAATCGTATGAAGTGCCGGAGTATCCACAACCGGCTCTCTGTTCGGTGCTGTGATTCTCAGATCAAATGTTGTTGTGACACAATCTCCTTTTGCGTCTCTTCTTGAGACATACAATCCCGGCATCAGATCCAGGTGGTTGATTGTAAAGCTTGCAATTCTATCCATGGTAAATTCTCCTTTTTCAACTTTTCATTTTTAACCAGTATAACACAGATTAACAGTGACAACTAGCTTAAACGAGCGACAGCTCATCAATCTTGCGGAGTTCTTCTTCTGTAAATTCTGTATTCTGTATTGCCTTGATATTATCCAATACCTGTTCCGGTTTTGATGCGCCTACAAGAACGCTTGTTACAATACCATCCTTCAAAATCCAACTCAATGCCATCTCTGCCAATGTCTGACCTCTTCCGGCTGCTAGTCCGTTCAATTCTCTGATTTTCACAAGTTTTTCTTCTGTCAGAGCAGATTTCTTCAGGAAACGTCCGTCTGTCATAATTCTGCTGTCTTCCGGGATTCCTTTCAGATAACGGTCGGTAAGAAGTCCCTGCGCCAACGGACTGAATGCAATAATTCCCTTCTCCAGCTTCTTCGCGGTGTCTTTCAATCCATTTTTCTCAATTGTTCTGTCAAAGATAGAATATCTGTTCTGATTGATCACAAATGGACACTTCAAGTCTCTTAAGATTGCCTCTGCCTTTTCCAATGTTGGACCGTCATAATTTGAAAGCCCCACATAAAGTGCTTTTCCTGACTGCACTGCACTTGCAAGTGCTCCCATCGTCTCTTCCAACGGAGTCTCCGGATCCATCCGGTGATGGTAGAAAATGTCCACATAATCCAGCCCCATACGCTTCAGGCTCTGATCCAGACTGGAAAGAAGATATTTTCTGCTTCCCCAGTTTCCATAAGGGCCTTCCCACATATCAAAACCGGCCTTTGTGCTGATCAGAAGCTCATCTCTGTACACGCCAAGTTCTTCTTTCAGAATCTTACCAAAATTCTTCTCCGCACTTCCATAAGCAGGTCCGTAATTATTTGCCAGATCAAAGTGTACGATTCCATTATCAAACGCTGTGAAAAGGATTTCCTTCATATTCTCATAAACACCGGTATCTCCAAAGTTGTGCCACAATCCAAGTGAAATTGCCGGGAGTTTTAATCCGCTCTTTCCACAACGTACATAAGCCATTTTCTCATATCTGTCATTTGCTGCCTGATACATGTTTCTCTTCCTCTCTTTCGTAACGTAAAACAGGTGATAAAATAGTTCTCTGTCTATTCTACCACCTGTTTTCATTATTTAAAATAAATTTTCGTAACTGTTCTATTTACTCCTCAGAGAACTGATCCTTTCCAGCAGAACACAGAGGACATTCAAAATCTTCCGGTACATCTTCCCACTTTGTTCCAGGTGCGATACCGCCTTCCGGGTATCCCTGCTCTTCATCATATTCCCATCCACATAAATCGCATACATATTTTTTCATAATTTCATATCTCCTTTTCTTTTCATCTTCATTTTTATAATTATTCCTGACCTTGCATCCATTCACTACACAACAAGATCAATGAATCATTACCACTAATTTTCAAAAATCGGTTCAAAATCGCTGACATCATGTCCGCAGATTGGACAGATATAATCTGCCGGAAGTTCACTGCCTTCATATACATAATTACAGATCTTACATCTCCATCCAACGATCTTCTTATCCTGAGGTATCTCTTTCTTCTTTGGTTTTACGCGATTCTGATAGTCGGCGTAAGTAAGCGGTGCATTCTCATTCAGCAGTTTTGCATCTGTTACTTCTGCAATGAACAGAGTGTGTGTACCGAGATCCTGCTGTTCCAGAACCTTACCACTGATCACGGCGCATGCCTGATATCCCATATACGGAATATTATTCTGATCCACCGGTAACGTAAGATCTTTCATCTTATCCACATCTCTTCCTGACTGGAATCCGAAATGCTTAATTGTCTCAAAGGAACATTCTACATCCAACAGACTCAGTGCAAAAATTCCGCTTTCTTTGATCAGATCACAGGTATAATTACTGTTCAAAACAGAGATCGCAATTCGAACTGGGTCATTCGCTACCTGCATACATGTATTGGTAATACAGCCATTTACTTTCTCACCGGAACGTGTAGATAACATAAATACTCCATAAGACAAATTATAAAGTGCTTTTTTCTCCATGTGATAACCTCCTTCTTATTTTAATAATAATTACTATTATTATATTCTTAATATAGCCTATTCTCCCGCTATTGTCAACTGTAAATTCTATTTTGTCCAGTTTTTCTTTAAATTTTATCCTGTTTTTATTTGAATTTTCAGACAATTCTTTTTATTTATGCTATACTAGCATTATAGTAACTCGTTAACAGCAGCATTTTGTAAAGGCAGGGATGATTATGAATTTAAACTATCTTGAAGAAACAATTAGAACATCTAAATATCTTGTTTGTCTCGCCGGAATGGAATTTATGAGAGAGCAAAATGTCGCATATCATCGAGACAGCGACGAATCCTATCGGATTGAAGAAAAGTATGGCTACTCTCCGGAAGAATTATTCAGTGCCCGTATGTTTAACACACATGCAGAATTATTCTATGAATATTATAGAAATGAAATTCTTTCCAAACATCTGGAGGCAGGAAAGGGAAATGAAGCACTTGCAAGATTAGAAGAGGCAGGATATTTAAAGACAATCATTACAAAAGGCATCTATAATATGCCTCAGAAAGCCGGCTGTAAAAATGTGATCAATATGTATGGAAATATTTATGAAAATAATGCGTGTCCACGTTGCGGAAAGATTTTCCCGATTGAATATATCAAAAACAGTGATAAAGTTCCTCTTTGTGATGTGTGTAAATCAACTGTGATTCATCCTGGAGTTTATTTACATGGTGAAATGCTCAGTAATACTGTCATTAGCCATGCTGTGGAAGAAGTTGCTAAAGCTGATACGATTCTCGTTCTCGGAATGAACCTGAATTCCAGTCTGTGCAAAGATATGCTTCCGCATTTCACAGGTAAAGATTTGATCGTAATCCACAAGGAACCACATTATCTGGATGAAAAAGCAACCGCAGCTTACCATGGAGCAGTCAGTGAAATTCTTCCAGAAGTTGCAGAAAGCATACTGGATGCATAATTTTCCAATATTAACACATATTCTTAAAATACGAATCTCCAGTAGAAATCAGTATTTTTATACTTGAACTTCTTCTGGAGATTCGTATTTTTTCTAGATAATATTCATATTTTACAGTTCACCACATCCCAGAATCTCTTTAATCTCCGGAATCGTCTTCTTCTGTTCTCTTAACCGACGAATCTGCGCAATCCTTTCTAAGCTCTCAACTCTGCGGTATCTTCTGGTCAGATTCTCTTCTGCCTGCTCGAACGGCAGCATTCCTTCCTCTGTATAAAATTTCAAAGTACTGTAACGCACTGCCGTAAGCCGCACAAGCTCTCCGATTGTCACATATTCTGCCTGCTCTATTACTTCCATGCTTCTCTGTCTTGACATCTACTCACCTTTTCTACTGTCCACATAATTAGTATTTCAGTACTTTCTTCCTACTGCCAGTATGCCGGTACCAGGTTGACTCCCTGAATCGGTACTTTATATGCTGTTTTTGTCATTGGGAAGATACGGTAATATATATTGCCTATTTTTAGTAAAGTCTCACTGCCCACTCTGATCTCCTCTACCGCAAAGCCTTTTTTCTTCAGATATTCTACAGCCGCAGCTCTTCTGTCTGCCACATTAGTTCCAAAAATAACCATATCAATAAATACAGATTTTCTTCTGTCAAGATACGGGAATACAAGATTAACACCCTCTAAATATGGATTCTTAAGCAGTTTGCTCTTAGTCTTCACAAACCGATTCATAAATCCTTCAAAAACATTATGAAATTCTGCTTCCCATAATGCACGGTACTTCTCATCCTGAACGGCAGCTTCTGTCATACGCTCTTCTACACGGTTCTGCTCTGATACAGAAAATAAGTCATGGATACAGCCACTTTCACGGAGAAGCCATAAGAGAACCGCATCTTCCAGACTAATTGGACCATCCTCTAGAATCTCTGCACGAAGTCCTTCTTTTATTCTGATATAACTTGTCTCATCACTAAGGTATGCCTTTAGTTCAACACCTGATGTATCATAATTCATATCACAGCCCAAAATATCCGGTACTTCCTTAAGTAATTCTTCTGCTTCCAGAATATTAACCACTTTTTGCTCGATCTGAGTCCCCTCTTTTTTCTTCAACGTCTTTGCCGTCTGTACCGCTTTCTGCAGTGCTGAAGAAAATTCTGAAAATGAATCCGCATCTGCTTTTCCTAATCCTGTCTCCAACACCCGCGCAGCAGAAACAGCTCTCAATACAGCACTTTTTGCCACGCTTGGATGAATACTCTCCTGTCCGTCCAACGCAAGTAATGCATATTGCTGAGATAATGTAAGATCTTTCATACCTGTCTTCCTCTCTTTCCTCTTATTTCCTGATCGCCATTTTTATTTTTACTTACTACTTACTACTTACTACTTAGAAAATATCATACAGTACGCAAATTGTCAAGTTGTTACTATTACTTCTACTGACTTTACCTATTAACACAATAATTCAAGAATGCCAAACTGACCTTTAAGACATTTTCAAGTCTTCAACTATTGAAACGTACACCATATAATGCTATTATTAATAATTGGCACTTTAAATGAATTTTTAGTAATAACAGGAGAATATATGAACCAAAAAACAGCTTCTGCCCCTGCAGCAGAAAACAAAATGGGAACCATGCCGATTGGCAGACTCTTGTTCAACATGTCCTTACCGATGATGGTTTCCATGCTAGTGCAGGCACTTTATAATATTGTAGACAGTATCTTTGTAGCAAAACTGTCAGAAAATGCTCTTACCGCAGTCTCTCTTGCCTTCCCGTTACAGATGCTGCTCGTTGCAGTTGCAACCGGTACCGGCGTTGGTATGAATGCACTTCTTTCCAGAGCACTCGGAGCAAAAAAAACTGACGAAGCAAATAAGATTGCGTCTAACGGAACATTTCTTTATATCATAAGTTATATTGTATTTCTTATCCTTGGCTTTACAGTTGTAAAACCTTTCTATGCAAGCCAGATTGGAAATGCAGACGTTGAGATCATGGAAATGGGAATTGATTATCTGAGCACTGTTATGATCTTCTCTATGGGACTGCTGGCACAGATTTGCTTTGAACGACTGCTCACTTCCACAGGAAGAACCATTTTCAGTATGACTTCCCAGTTATGTGGTGCGATTACGAATATCATCCTTGACCCGATCCTGATCTTTGGTCTGATCGGTTTCCCTAAGATGGGAGTTACTGGTGCTGCCGTGGCTACGGTCATCGGACAGTGTGTCGGAGCACTTGTTTCATTTATATGTAATCATAAATTCAACCCGGATGTAAGGCTTCAGTTCCGTGGTTTCCGGCCGGACGGAAGAATTATCAGAACAATTTATGCAATCGGTATTCCATCTATTATCATGCAGTCGATTGGTTCTGTTATGACATACTCCATGAACCGTATCCTGATCACATTTTCATCTACTGCAACTGCCGTATTCGGAGTGTATTTCAAACTGCAGAGCTTTTTCTTCATGCCTGTCTTCGGTTTGAATAACGGTATCACTCCGATCATTGCATTCAACTACGGTGCGCAGAACAGAAAACGTATGGTCAAGACGATCAAACTCAGTATGGCAACAGCATTTTGCATTATGCTCTTCGGATTCCTTTGCTTTGAATTAGTTCCACAGGTACTTCTTGGAATGTTCAACGCATCTGCTGATATGCTTACGATCGGAGTCCCTGCGCTTCGTATCATCGGTATCCATTACTTGCTTGCATGGTTCGGCATCATCTGCGGTACTGTATTCCAGGCGCTTGGAAAGGCCGTGTTCAGTATGATCGTATCCATCATGCGTCAGCTTGTAGTACTGATTCCGGCTGCATATGTACTGGCAAAATTTGGTGGGCTTCATGCAGTATGGTGGGCTTTCCTGACTGCTGAGATCATGTCACTGATTGTCTCACTTATCTTTCTGTTCAGGACTAATCGAACGATTATTTCCAAGATCCCGGATGGAAGTGATATTCTATAAAAGGAAAAAGTTATGAAATTTAAGAAAAATTATGGATTTCTTTAATCCTGTTCATCCTGTTTGGCACTGTCTTTTCAGAACGAAGTGATCTCATGCTGTACCGCATAAAACGAAAACGGAAACTTGCATATGCAAACATATTAATCAGTTTATTGAAGAAAACAACTTTGCTGCGGTATTTACTATTTCTGCCGGTATCCTGCCGCTTCCGGATCTATCACGGACCGGTTATGAAGAGATTATAAAGCGAACTGACTTTTCACTGACCGTGGCTAAGCAGCATGGAAGAAACTGCTGTTATATATTCCAGGAAGAAGAGTACCAGAATTTCTTACGTATCCGTGAGATCACAAATGAGCTTCATTCAGCAGTAAATCATGATTTCCGTGGATTCTCAATAATCTTCCAGCCAGTCATGGATATCCGACAGGATAAACTGACCGGAGCAGAGGTGCTGATACGCTTTGCTTCTAAAAAATTTGGACCGATCTCACCTGCTGAGTTCATACCACTTTTAGAGACAAGCGGACTGATTATTCCAACCGGACGCTGGTTCATGCGAGAAGCAATAACCGCCTGCCGGAAAATCCGGATGCAAATTCCTGATTTCAAAGTTAATATTAATGTATCCCAGGTGCAGATCACAAAATCAGATATTATTACAGACCTTATCAGCGAGATGGACGCTTCTGGTCTTCCACCTGCTGCAATTGCAATCGAACTGACAGAAAGTATTCTGCTCGAAAAAAATGAAAAGGCGCAAAACTTCCTGAAAGAATTAAAACAGGCCGGATTACTGTCAGGGATTCTACTGGGGACGGTCGTGTCCTTATGATGAGTTCAGGAAACATTTTGTGGATGTGGACAGATAATTACACTATTTAAAAAGAGAAGCCAATTCCCAAGCATCTGGGAAATAGCTTCTCTTTTTTCACTATTAAATTGCCCCGGTATTCCGTATCTGGACATCTCTCCTAGAATTTTCCGCCACCGCCTCCGGCAGTACTTCCGGAAGATGTTGTATGCGTACTGCTTCCGCCGCCACCACTGGAAGAATCATTTTTCTCTTTTTTCGTTTTTGTCATTGTATTATACAGGAATATGTCTCTGCTCTCAGTAAGATTCATACTTCCAGCTTTCACATAATTATTAGCTGCTGCCTGGAAACGTACTGTTTTCAGCTTTGATTTCATAGTGCCAACAACAATCAATGAAAGGACGATACCAGCTACTAATGAAATCGGAATCCAGATCCATGACATTGGTTTTTGTGGTTCATTATCGATATCATAAGGTTCTCCGGTTTTTGCCTGCGTAATAAAATCATCACACTCATCAGCAAATATATCAAATGCTGCCGCAAAATCACCATCAGACAAATCACCCGTCATCTCTTCTCCTATGTACTGGATACCTGCATCCGTAAATGCTGTAATAGCATATCCGTAGGTTGCCATATACCAATCATGATCTTCCATGCTGATCAGAAGTATTGTTCCATCCTTGTCCGGTCCATAACCATAATTATGAGACTCGTAGAATCGTTCCGCATAATCAGATACCGTCAGTCCATCCAGTGTATCGGTTGTGGCAACCGTCACATCTACCTTCTGTCGCGTACTAATCTCATCTAACTTACTGGTTAACAGCTCCCTCTCATCTGTAGACAGAAGCTCCGCATTGTCGATGACACGAGGATATTCATTCGCGAATCCTTCTGTTTCCTCCGCAAAAGCCGGAACTGCAAGGCCTAGACAGAGGATGAGGATCGTCATAAACGATAAAATTCTTTTCTTCATTTCCCCACCTCCCTAAAACAGTCCGATCAGGTGCAAAAGCCATGCAGCACCATACGTTACAACTGAGAATACAGCTGCCAGCATCACTGTCCAGCGTGCTGCTGCACCTTTATCTACCGGCAGATCACCGACAAACTTTCCTGTCTGTCCATTCATTGCAAAGGTGTATTTATTTCCGTTCCATGTCGTATTCAGAAGCCATACCGGATACAGTGCATACTTTGCTTTTCCGCCATGAAATTGTACACTGCTATTATCTGTTGTTACTGTAGCATAACCTTTTACTGTCTCAGCAAAAGCTTCCTCTGTAGAATGTTTTACACGTTTATTGGCACGTTCAATACTTTGTTCAGCAGTTACGTCATACTTATCTGCCAGATATCCTGCAAGATAAGCAGTCTGAAAATCCACCGCACCTGAAATATTGAATGGCTCGATAGATTCCATCAGATCGTCCGCCATCTTTGTGGATCCATCTACCGGAACATTTTCAAAACCAATATTTCCACCCCGGTGAACCATAAAATGACTTGTCTCAGTATAATCATAATCACTGTCACTCCACATTCGTACCTTTGTTGCCCGGTAGCGGACTGTGGCATCTACATTTGTATCAAAAAGCCAGAATGGAACGTAAATACCTTTGATCTCATCAATATGATTCTCACTGCGGAATACTTTCGGAAGGAGCGGCTTTCCATTCAGATGGCTTTTAAACCGTTCCTTTGCCGCAGCCTTATCCAGCTTGAACGGAATCACGTAATCCGGTCTCAGATCTCCCTGGAACTGTCCTTTCATTACAACAGGATTATCACAGTACGGGCATTTTGTGGCAGCCTGATTCTCATCTGCTATGATCTCACCACCACAGGATTCGCAATGGTAAACCCTCATCTTTGAGGTCTCTTCTTCTCCCCACTGACTTCCGGCATCTTCCTGCCACTGCATCTGATCTTCCTTCTGCTTTTCCTGCTTCAGTTCCTCATCATACTTCTTCAGCGTCTCAATTTCAAACTCTGTATCACAGTAGGGGCATTTCATTTTCTGTGCAGTACTGTTAAACTCTACAGCTCCTCCACAACACGGACACTTATATTGTATCAACTCACTCATTTATCTTTCTTCCTTTTTATCCGACGATATCATTTGCATCAAATGGATCTCCGCATTCCGGGCAGAATTTCGGTGGATTCTTCGGATCTTCCGGTTTCCATCCACACTTGTCGCACTGGTACACAGGAGTTCCTTTCGGACGGGGTTTCCCACACTCTGTGCAGAATTTTCCTTTATTTTCCGCACCGCAGCTACAGATCCATCCCTCCTGTGGTCTTTCCTTTCCACACTCCTGACAGAACTTCCATTCTTTCTCATTCACAGCTCCACAGGCACAGGTCCACTTTCCTGCTGCTTCTTTCTCACCGCCCTTGCCCGGTGCTGTCATATGCGGCTGGCTGCTGACATTCTGCTGGTTCTGTCCTGCATTGTTCTGAGCCATCTCAGCTCCCATCTGATACAGATTCTGAGCATTCATTCCTCCATTTTGTGCTGCCATTCCCATTCCCATAAATCCGGTCATGGCTCCTGCGGAATTGCCTGCTGCCGTCTTCATTGCACCGG
>OLOH01001341.1_pt1 | contig 14212 bp, 13 predicted proteins | sample 1673221 | NCBI WGS metagenome assembly OLOH01 (sample SAMEA3136767, study PRJEB25190) | human gut metagenome
GGTCACATATACTTTTGCGGCCAGTTCTTCCTGTGCCAGAGCCCGCAGCTCCGAGTCAGACAGCATCTCCTCCGCCTCCCGGGCGGTATCCTGCGCCCGCAGATACGCCTGCCAGCATTCCACCACCGGCGTCAGCTCCTTCTGCTCCCGGCGCAGCGCCGTCAGCTTCTCCCGGTCCGTATATACCGCCGGGTCCGCCAGCTGCTGCTCCACCTCTGTCAAATGCGCCTCAAGGGCGCTCAGCTTCTCCTGCATGGTCCGTCCTCAGTCGTTCTCCAGCAGGCGGCGCACATTCTGGATAAAGTCGTTCCGCCAGAACTCATACCCCTCGCTGTCCGGCCGCAGCGACACCGCCAGCCGGTGGGCCTGCCCGGTGTACATATCCATCTGGTCATAGACCTCCTCACTACGCTGGGTGGTGCTCCGCGTGACCACGTAGGCCACGTTTTCCATCTCCAGTCCCCGCCGCTTCAGCAGCGCGCGAATGGGGCTGGCGCACCGCCCCGCCCACACCGGACTGCCCACGATCACCAGCTTGTACGCGCCCAGCGGCTTCTCCGTCTCAAAGGGCTGCAGGGGCCGGGTGGACGTCTTCATGGCGTCCATACCGCATATATCCCCGCCAGCCGCTGCGGTCGCAGTCGTCGGTGATCGCCGTGATCTCCGCCCCCAGCGCCTCGGCGATCTCCTTGACCGCCCGGCGGGTATGCCCGGTCCGGGAATAGTAAATGCACAAAATATCACTCATGTTATCGCTCCTCCTGTTCCTCGGCCTGCAAGCTCAGTTCTTCCCAGCGCTCCATCTCCTGCTCCAGCCGCTTCTGCACGTCCTGCTGTTCCTGATACAGCGCGTTCAGCTTCTCCGCGTCGCAGGCGTTCTCCGCCATTTCCGCCTCCAGCCGCGCGCTGTCCGCCTCCAGCCTGGCGATAGCCGTCTCGCAGATGGTCAGCTGCTTTTTCGCCGCCTGCTGGGCCCGGTTGCCCCGGCTGCCGTTCTTTTTCGGCGCAGCGGACTGTACCTGTACCGCGGCCGCCGCGGCGGCGTGCTCCTCCTCCTTGGCCTGCCGGTACTGTGCAAAGCCCATGGGATAGTCCGTGATGACGCCCCCGGCCAGCTCCCACACACGGGTGGCGAACCGGTTGATGAAATACCGGTCGTGGCTCACGAACAGCAGCGTCCCGTCGAAGGCCTCCACCGCCTGCTCCAGCCACTCCCGCGAGTCGATATCCAGATGGTTCGTCGGCTCGTCCAGTATCAGCAGATTGATGCTCTCGTCCATCAGCATACACAGCCGCAGGCGGCTCAGCTCGCCGCCGGACAGCACGCTGACGCTCTTGAACACATCCTCTCCGGTGAACTGATACGCCGCCAGCCGGTTCCGCGCCGACTGCGGCGTGATGTCCAGCTCATAGAGCATCGTGTCCAGTATGGACCTCTCCGGGTGCTCGAAGTGTATCACCTGCGGCAGATACGCCGCCTTCACCGCCGGTCCCAGCCGTATAACGCCGCTGTCCGGGCGTTCGCTGCCGGTCAGCATATTCAGCAGCGTGGTCTTTCCCGTGCCGTTCTCGCCCAGCAGAGCGATGCGCTCGCCCCCCTCGCACCGCAGATACACATCCTCAAACAGCCGCTTCTCGCCGAAGGCCTTACTGACGCCCTTGATCTGCAATACCTCGTCGCCCTTGAACTCCCGGCTCTGGAAGCGCGCCTCCAGCTTCCGCGCCTTCGTGGGCTTCGCCGTGGTCCGCATACGCTCGATGCGCTTCTCCATGCTGAAGGCCCGCTTGTGCAGCGCGTCGTTGCCCATGAAGGCCCACAGGTGCATCTGCTCCGCCGCCTTTTCCAGCTGCGCGATCTTCGCCTGCTCCTTCAGGTACTGCTTCATGCGCTCCTGATACCGCCGTTCCTTCTCGATGGCATAAAAGCTGTAATTTCCGCTGTAAAACTCCGCTTTTCCGTCCTGTATCTCGATGATCCGCGTCACGGTCCGGTCCAGGAAATACCGGTCATGGCTGATGGTCAGCACAGTGCCCCGGAACCTCCGCAGATACCCCTCCAGCCACTCCGTGGCCTGCAGGTCCAGATGGTTCGTCGGCTCGTCCAGCAGCAGGATGTCCGTATCCTCCAGAATGAGCCGTCCCAGGTTCACCCGGGTCTTCTCTCCGCCGGACAAACACGCGAATTCCCGCTGCCGCATTTCCCTCGGGATGCTCAGGCCGTTGGCCACCTTGTTCACCGCCGTCTCCGTGTCCCAGCCGCCCAGTCCCTCGAATTTGGCGTTCAGCTCGCCGTACCGCCGCAGCGTATCCGCGCCGCTGTCCCCCTGCTCCATCCGCAGGGCCAGCGCATCCATCTCGTCCTTCATCCGAAACATCCGCGCAAAGGCCGTCTGCAAAACGTCCTCCACCGTGTACCCCTCCGGATACACCGGTATCTGCGAGATCAGTCCCACCCGCCGGCCAGCGGCGATCTGTACCTCTCCCTCGTCCGGCTCCAGCTCCCCGGTGAGCATACGGAACACCGTGGTCTTTCCGGCGCCGTTCCGCCCCAGCAGTCCCACGCGCTCCCCGCTGTCCACCTGAAAGCTCAGTCCGTCCAGTATTCTCTTTTCCAGATCAAAGGACTTCACCAGCCCTGTAACGCGAATGTCGACCATTTACTCTTTCTCTAATTCCTTTACGATGTTCTCAAAATGCATGGCGCGGGACGCCTTCACCAGCACCGCCGTCCCCGGCGTGAACCGCGCCCGTACAGCGGGCAGCGCCTCCTCCACACCGGCGAACCACTGCGCCTCCGGATCTGTCTCGGTCAGGGCCTTCATCTTCTCCCCCACCGCCACGGTCTCGATGCCCAACTCTCGGCACAGCGTCCCCATATCCCGGTGGGCCTGGGCCGTCAGCGCGCCCAACTCACCCATGTCGCCCAGCACCGCCAGGCGCTTTTTCTGCCGGCTGGCAGCCAGCATACGGATGCCCTCCGCCATGGACTGCGGATTGGCGTTGTAGCAGTCGTCGATGACCAGCCGATCCCCGTCCATACGGATCAGGTGCATCCGGCTCCCCACCGGCGCATAGGCCGCCGTCCCCGCGGCGATCTCCGCCGCCGTCAGACCCAGCCGTTCGCCGATGGCTGCCGCCATGGCCATGGGATAGACCATGTGCCGCCCCGGCGCCGCCGTCTCCAGCCGATAGGCCGCCTGTCCCGTGGTCACGGTGCAGGCCATGCCCTCCAGCCCCCGGTCGTCGATGTCCGTAACGCGGACATCGCAGTGCTCGCCCTCGCCGCAGCGCAGGATGATCTGTGGCAGCGTCACCGTGTTCAGCAGCTCGTCGTCGCCGTTGAGCACCGCGACGCCCTCCGGGGTCAGATTTTCAAATATCTCACACTTGGCCTGCAAAATGCCCTGCCGTGTGTTGCCCAGATTTTCGATGTGGGCGTCGCCCACGTTGGTGATAACGGCGATATCCGGCCGTACCATCTCGCCCAGATACCGTATCTCCCCAAAGTGGTTCATGCCCGTCTCGATCACCGCCGCCTCGTGCTCCGGCATGAGCCGCAGCAGCGTCAGCGGCGCGCCGATATCGTTGTTGAGGTTCCCCTCCGTCCGCAGCGTCTCGTATTTCTGCGTCAGCACTGCGGCGATCATCTCCTTGGTGGTAGTCTTGCCCACGGAGCCGGTCACCTGTACCACCGGCAGCTGGAACTGCCCCCGGTACCAGGCGGCCAGCGCCTTCAGCGCCAGCCGCGTGTCGGGCACCTGAATGTAAAACTTCCCCGGCAGCAGTGCCTCCGGCGTCTTTGCCGTCAGGCATCCCGCCGCCCCGGCCTCCAGTGCCTTTCCGATATAGGCGTGGCCGTCGAAGCGTTCCCCCACCAGAGGGATGAACAGCGCTTCCTGCGGCACGCGGCGGCTGTCGGTGGTCACGTCGCGCACCGACGCGCCGCTGCTCTGCAACACCGTGCCGCCCACCGCGGCGCAGATGGTCTGTACCGTCAGCGGCATCATGCCCGCGCCGCCTTTCGCGCCGCCAGCGACAACTCCACGATCTTCTCGCACAATTCGCCGTAGTTCAGTCCCACCTGCGCCGCCTCCTGGGGCACCAGACTGGTAGGCGTCATGCCCGGCAGGGTGTTGATCTCCAGGCACCAGGCCTGACCGTTCTCGTCCAGAATAAAGTCCGAACGGGAGTACACGCTCAGCCCCAGCCCCTTGTGCAGCTTCAGGGCCATCTCGCCCACCTGCTTCCACGCCGCGTCCGTGATAGGCGCGGGGCACAGCTCCACCGCGCCGCCGGCCTGATACTTGCTCTCATAGTCGAAATAGGCGCCCTTGGGGATGATCTCCACCGCCGGCAGATAGCCGTCGCCCAGCACGGCGATCTGTATCTCCCGACCCTTGATCTTCTGCTCCACCACCACATGGTCGCCGTAGCGCAGCAGGTCGCGCAGGGCCTTCTCCAGCTGTTCCTTCGTGTCCGGCAGCGCCACACCGATGGAGCTGCCGCCGTTGACGATCTTCACGGCACAGGGCACCGGCAGATCCTCCGCCAGCCGGGGGATATCGCTCTCGGTATAGTGGATGTCGTGCCACGGAGCCGTGCGAATACCGAGAGAGTCCATCATCCGCTTCGTCACGGATTTATCCATGGCCATGCCGCTGCCCAGATACCCGGATCCGGTGTAGGGCACGCCCAGCAGATCCAGCGTGGCCTGTATGCGGCCGTCCTCGCCGCAGCTGCCGTGCAGCGCCAGAAATACCACGTCCGCCATGCGGCACACGGTCAGCACGTCCTTGCCCAGCAGGCTGGGGCTCTGGTCCCTCCGGCTGCGGCGCACCGCCTCCAGGTCCGGCTCCACGCGCTCCACCCGGCTCTGGCCGCACAGGCCGTCCGGCGCGTCAAAGATATCCTCCAACGCACCCTCGTAGTCCTCCAACCCCAAAAACATATCCACCAGAATGGCCTGGTGGCCCCGCTGGCGCAGGGCGCGGCACACGCCGGTGCCGCTGGTCAGCGCCACCTGGCGCTCTGTGGACAGTCCGCCCGCCAATACCACGATCTTCATAAGCGTACCCTCACTTTTAGGCGGCACAGCGAAAAACGACCCTGTGCCCCCATGATTTGATACATTATTATAGCACAGCGCCCCGCTGATTACAACCGATTTTGCCCGCTGGGGTGTAAACAAACAAAGAACGCCCCGGCACAGCCGCGGCGTTCTTTTGTTGTCTTTCCTATCGCAGCCAGTCGGGCTTCGCCCGCCCGTGTACGCCGGACACCAGCCCCATACAGGCAAACAGCATCACCAGCGATGAGCCGCCGTAGCTGATGAAGGGCAGCGTCAGTCCGATGACCGGCATCACGAACAGGCACATACCCACATTGATGATGACCTGAAAGATAATGACACTGGCCACACCGATGCAGGCATAGCCCTCCAGCCGGGTCTTGGCGTGCCGCGCCACATACAGGCACCGCAGTATAATGGCCGTCAGCAGCGCCAGCGTCAGCAGGCAGCCCACCAGCCCCAGCTCCTCACCGATCACGGAGAAAATAAAATCCGTGTGCCGGTGCGGCAGGCTGGACGCCGCCTCGCTTTGGGTCTGCGTGCCGCGAAACAGCCCCTGCCCGAATATCCTTCCGCCGCCCAGTGTCAGCAGGCTCCGGGTCTGCTGCCAGCCGGTGTTCAGCGGGTCATAGCTGTGGTCGAACAGGACGATGAACCGGTTTTTCATGTAGGTATCCAGCAGGTCCAGGTCCCACATGGCGTAGAACAGCAGTCCCGCCGCGCCGCCGCCGATCAGGAACCACCGCAGCGCCACTCCCGCCACAAAACACATACACGCGAAGATGAACAGGAACACCAGCGCACTGCCCATGTCGGAGGATATCTTGTAGTACAGCGCAAAGATCACGCCGAAGTGTACCGCCAGCATGACGATGGAGGAAATCGACCGCAGGTCCCGGTTCTCCTTCAGCCACGAGAGCTGTTTCGCCAGCACGATAATAAACGTCAGCTTCACGATCTCCGCCGGCTGCACCTTCACCGGCAGGAACGGGAACTCCAGCCATGCCTTGTTGCCGGTATCCCCGGCAATGCCGAGGGGCGTTGCCAGCAGCAGGATGAACACCACGCCCACCAGGAATATCCACTTCCAGTACTTCGCCAGCTCGTTCAGGTCCACCTGCGACACCACGATATACAGCACCGCCCCGATGCACAGCGCCGCCGCCTGTACCAGCACCAGCTTGCTGGTGTGCATATAGTGTGTGGCGCTGGCGATCATCAGTATGCCGAACAGCGACGTGCCGATGCACAGCGCCAGCAGGACAAGATCGGCCTGTCGGAACACGTCGTTAAAAAGCTCCCGTATCCGTCGCAGCATGGCGGCACCTCCCTTCCCTCGCATTTCCCCCGCACGGCGCACATATCCGTTCCCGCATAGTGTACCACGATTTCCCCGCCCTGTAAACCACCATACTTCTATCAAAAATATTACTGTTTCCGCCCGCTGCTTTCACAGCCCGGCCACCGTTTTCACAGCCCGGCCACCAACAGCGCTATCACCGAAAGGCCCCCCACCGCCAGCGCATAGGGCGTTGCCGCCCGTATGGTGGTCAGGTTGGAAACGCCCGAGCCGGCGGTGGTCATCAGCACCGCGTCCGCATAGAAGCACAGACTATATCCCAGGGTAACGCCGCTCATCACCGCGGCGATCATCAGCGGCGCAGCCACCCCGGCAGCCAGTCCCATCGGGATGAACACAGGAATAGCGATGGTCATTACCGCCCAGCAGCCACCTACGGCAAATACCGTTGATCCCACCAGCACAAACGCCAGCGGCGCGATCAGGCAGCGGGGCACCGCCCCTCCGATACCGTTGATGAGAATATCAAACAACCCCAATGTACGGTTGGCGTCGCTGAGCATCAGGCCAAAGCCCACCACCACAGCAATGGTGGTCATACCCTTAACGCCGGAAAAGAATCGGGCAAAGTATTCTCCCACCGTCATACGCTTCTGTATCACATACAGCAAGAACTGCACCACCAGGCACACGATGATACCGTGGAGCAAATCATTGTCAAACAGCACCGTGCCGCCCACCAGCGCCGCCAGCGGGATAATAGCGTTCCAAGCCGAGGAGACATTGTGCTCATCCACCTCGTCAATGTCCACCAGCTTCTCGTCCTTTTCTCCCGGCTCAAAGGCTGCGCCGCCGGAGGCCACCCGGTGATACGCCTGACGAAGCATGCCCACTTTCGGAAACCAGCCCAACGCCAGCAGCAGACTTACCAGCATCATCGCCAGCGGATAAAACATGAAGGGCACCGCCTGAAGGTAATCCGTGAACCCCAGGCCGAAGTCGGAGATCAGACCCACGCTGAATGCCGTCCAGCTGGTAAAGGGCACCGTCACACACAGGCAGCATGCCATAATGTTGGTCTGCACCGCCAGGTGCTCCCGGGGCAGACGGTTTTTATCGGAGACATCCCGCAGGCAGATGGTGGTAGTCAGGGCATTCAGATACTCGTCCACGAACATGATCACAGACAGCAGCCACGCCAGCAGCAGCGTTTTGCGGGGCGTGTTGGCCGCCTTCGCCAGCAGATCCCGGAAGCCCATGAGCCCGCCGGAGGCCTGAAACAGCGAGATCATTCCGCCAAAGCCCAGAATACTGCACAGTGCAAACTGATAGGAGCTGTTGCCCAGTGTAGTATACATGGCGTCGATCAGCCGAGTGAAAAAATGCTGGCGATGGACCAGCAGCACGGCCAGCAGAGTGGCCAGGACCATTGCATCTGCCATTTTGCGGGTCTTTAGGGCATATACGATCAAAAACGCCAACGGCAGGAACGCCATAACAGTATGCAGCACAGAAACATCTCCCTTCTCACACAGAGTATAGCAAACTCCAGTGAAAACCGCAACTGCGCATGAAAAAGCCGGCCTGGTGGCCGGCTTTTCATGCGTCGCTTATACAGACATTCTTTTCACACCGGGGTTCTCCCGCATAAAGGCCAGTGCTTCATCATGGGTGATCGGCGGCTCAAGCCGGACGGTGATCTCCATACGAAGGCATCCGTCCTGGCGGGTGAGGCTGCTCTCTGTCACCTGGCCGCGGTGCTGCTTCAGCAGATCGTCAAAACGGGCCCGCAGCTCATCCGTATCCTCCAGCTCCACCAAAAGTTCCTGGGTCGTGAGGGCGTCCGCCCCCACAGGGAAGCGGTGGAGAATGATCTGGATGGCAACGAGGACAGCCGCTTCGAACAGGCCCAGCCAATACATACCGGCACCCACAGCCATACCGATGGCGGCGGTACCCCACATACCGGCGGCGGTGGTCAGTCCGCGGATAGAGTTGCCATTTTTAAATATGACGCCGGCACCCAGAAAGGATATGCCGCTGACCACCTGGGCGGCAATGCGGGCAGGGTCGGCGCCGCGAAGACCATCCAGCGTAACACAGTCCAGGAAAGCGTATTTTGAGACGATCATAAACAGCGCAGAGGTACAGGCAATGATGCAGTGGGTACGGATGCCCGCCTCCTTGCGGCGCTTACTGCGCTCCAAACCCACCAGCGCGCCCAAGGCGGCAGACAGCAGCAGGCGAATGAGAAATTCCAGATTGTCGTAAACAGTCAGGGTCGCTTCGGGCACATATTGCGTCAGTCCGGAAAGCATAACAGTCTCCTTTCAGCGGCACAGGCCGCAGGTATGGTACAGCAAGAATAGTGTGCATTGCCGTTTCTTATGCGGTATAGCGGCATTGGTCGGTAATAGCCTCCTTCAGCCGCCGCAGCGTCGGATCGTCCAGATCCCGGGGATAGGGCAGATCCGTCAGATCAAATTCACAGATCGTACTGTCCGGGTGCATGACAATGATCCGCCGTCCCAGCAGCAGCGCCTCCTCCAACTGGTGAGTAACCAGCACGATCGTGCGGGGCAGCTTCTCCTGAATGGCCAGGAGTTGGCTCTGCAGCTCCGTCGCTGTCAAGGCCGTTAAATGGTTCGTCAAGAATCAGGAGTTCCGGCTGCTCCATCATCGCCTGTGCAATGCCCAAACGCTGCTTCATGCCGGTGGACAGCTCCACCGGAGTCAGGTCGGCGTAGTCCTTCAATCCCACCAGGCGCACGAATTCGCTGGCGCGCTCATAGCGCTCCTCCGGCGTTTTTCCCACGCCGCAGGCCATGGCCACATTCCGCTGCACGCTGGTCCAGGTGATGACATAGGGATCCGGGCTAAGCATGGCACTGTGCCAACCCTCCGGAATCCGTATTGTCCCGGTGTCAGGCATCTCCGTCCCCGCCAGCAGCTTCAGCAGCGTGCTCTTGCCGCAGCCGCTGCGGCCCACGATCACAGTGATCTCTCCGGCAGGAATGGTCAGCGACAGGCCGCGCAGCACCTGTCGGGTACGGCTGGGCCGCGTCTCGCCGGTCAGGACGATATCCGTGCCGTAGGTGGTATAGGCCTTATCCACATGGTCAAGAACAACTGCGTCCATAGCGATACCTCATTTCCTCGTTTCGGCCGCCGGGCAGATGGACGGCACGGCTATCATAGCCCCGGCGGTGGGGCTTGTCAAGCGCCGCCGTCAGCCCAACATCCCCAGTATCTCCTGCAGGCTGAAATTCTCCCGGTAATAGTCCAGTTCTCCGGCGATCAGCTCGTCCAGCACACGCATACCCAGCACCTCCACCGGCGCCCTGTCGTCCGTCAGAAGGCAGTCCCCACCGGTGTAGACCGTCAGATCGGCGGCCACCTCCGCCATCATGGCGGCGTAGTCTCCGTCGGTCAGCGCGGCGCGGCTGGCGGCAAAGCGCTCCGGCAGGCCAGGCGCGTTGGTGCAGAACACCTCCGTATTGGTGTTTCCGGGCACATCGGCCAAGTAGGTGTACGCAAACACGCTGGCCATCGTATCGCAGAGGTACTGGTTGATGGAGCCATCCTCCCGGGAGGTCATGTTCAGGTTCACCACCATGACGCCCTCCGGCTTCAGATGCTCCGCCACCGCCGCGAAGAACTCCCGGCTGGACAGCTGGAACGGAATGGTGATGTCCTGATAGGCGTCCACCATGATCACATCAAACTTTTCCTCCGACGCGGTCAGGTAGGCCCGGCCATCGGCTACGGCCACCTCCACCTCCTCCGGCAGGCCAAAATAGGTGCGGGCGATATCGGCGATCTTGCCGTCGATCTCCGCGCCCTGCACGGTCATGCCCGGAAAATAGCGGACGCAGTATCCGGCGTAGGTGCCGGAACCCATGCCCAAGATCATGGCGCTGCGGCCAGTGTTATCGGTACCGTCCATACCCGCCATACAGGGGGCTGCCAGCGCGTAGTCGTAGTACATTCCGGTGAGCTTACCGTCCTTGTTCTGCACCGACTGTACACCGAAGAGCACATTGGTGGAGAGCGTGGTGGTGTGGTCATCATCCTTAACCTGGAGGTAGTTGTAGATGGACTCGTCCTCCAGGGCCAGGTCGCTCTCCCAGAAGGCGAAGCTGTAGGTGGGCAGCGCAAAGCACAACCCCGCCACCAACACCACCGCAATGATACCGGTGACCGTCCTTTTTCGTTCAAAGATGAAGTAGACAATGCCGATGGCGGCCAGCACACCCGCAAAAATCAGGAACGTGGCCGCCGTACCCACCGCCGGGATGGTCAGGAACGTGGGCACAAAGGTACCGATGATGCTGCCGATGGTGTTCAGCGCATTTAGCTGCCCCACGGTCTTACCGGTGTCATCCAGATTGTCCACGGTGAACTTGGTCAGGGACGGTGTTACGGTGCCCAGCAGCACACAGGGGAAGGCGAAGATCACCAGGCAGGCTGCCAGCGCCGCCCAGACCAGAAAGTTCTTCGTTACGAACGTAGCCAGCAGGAAGGATATCCCGGCGATCATCCATCGGCCCGCAAAGGGTATCAACGCGATCCAGATCGCGGCGATGATGACCCGGCCATAGAGTCGGTCCGGCGACTTGCTCTTGTCAGCCATCCGTCCGCCCCAAATGTTGCCCACAGCCATAGCGATCATTATAACGCCGATAATGACCGTCCAAACGATTTGAGATGAGCTGAAATACGGCGCCATCAGGCGGCTGGCGCCCAGTTCCACCGCCATGACGGACATTCCCGCGAAAAACTCTGTCAGGTATAAAAACCACTTACTATGAGTCAGCTTTTTCTCCATGGTACAAGGTCCTCCTTATAGGCTTCTGTCCACCCCGGAAACTACAAATGGTTCTCCCTGGATCGCCTTGTATTATAGCGTAGCATGACCGTTTCCGCAAGTACCTCTCTGTTTTCATGGCCTTTCCGCTGTTCTTCAGCTGCGCAGAAAAAGTCTCCGTTTCCGGGGGTTTTCTCTTATTTTGTGTCAGCTTTCTCGGATCGTTCTTGACAGAGAATAACGAAGCCGGTATGCTGATAGCAACGGGAGGTGCGGCGCCATGATGGATGGAAATATCATATTATCCGTGGCGAAGGCCATGGAGGTCCTGCAAATTCTGAGTCAGGCGGAAAGTCCCCTGTCGCTGAAGGAGCTGGCCACCCGGTGCGGATACCCGAAGAGCACCGTATTCGGCCTGCTGACCACCATGCGGGCCTATGACGTGGCAGCGCAGACGCCGGACGGGAAATACACGCTGGGCCTGCGGCTGTTCGAATATGGGCGTCAGGTGGAACGGTCCTGGGACATCTCTCTGGTGGCCCGCCCCTATATGGAGCACCTGTGCCAGCGGACCGGAGCGTCCGTCATGCTCTCGGTGTGCGAGGGCGGCAGCGTGATCACCCTGGACCAGGTGGAGACCCGGGACAATCTGCGCGTCGTGTCGGATATAGGTTCCCGGCTGCCAATCTACTGTACGTCGCAGGGCAAGGTGTTCCTGGCGCATATGTCCCGCACCAGTGCCGAGGCGTTGCTGCGCGCACAGCATATGACCCAGTTCACCCCGCACACCATCACCGATCTGACCGCGCTGATGCAGGAGATCGATCTGTGCCGTACCGACGGCTACGCCATTGAAAACGGCGAATACAAGATCGGCCTGCGCTCCATTTCCGCACCGGTCTATACCGTAGAGGGCAAAGCACGATACACCGTTGGCGTGATCGGTATGTTCCGCAGCACCCGTTCCGATGAATTCCTTGCGGCGGTGGAACAGGTCTGCGCCACCGCGTCCATGATCTCCACTGCGCTGGGCTATCGAAAAACGGAGGAGCTTTTGTAAGCCATACCTCCGCCGTTATCGGCGCACTGGAGAACGCACTGCACATGATCGCTGCAGAGGGTCACGGCTGAGCCGCGTATGCCTTTGCAGCGTTTCCGGCAACGGCGAAAACGGCTTGTTTTCCAGTCAGTATCCTGATGGGTAATGAGAATGTGCCGAATGGACTGCGGTGCAATACCCGGCCATGCCATCTTCTCCGCCAGCCGTTCGTAGTTATAGCCGGCGTCGATCATGATGGCAGTCCCGCCGCCTGTTTTCAAGACGCTGTCTGCTCTTTTCTCACATTTTTTCGTCAAATACCCCCGCAGGAAAAACAAAAACACACGTCCGGCCCAGTCAGGCCGGACGTGCGTATATCCTCAGGCCTCACAGGAAGCGAGACCCGATCAAAGTGCAGTCCCCTTCTTCGGTACGAACAAGCCATGCATATCGGCACGCTCCAGCTCCAGCAATGCTTTCTTCCTTTGGATGCCACCGCCATAGCCGGTAAGGCTGCCGTTTGTACCCACCACACGGTGGCACGGGATCATGAGAGAGATCGGGTTATGCCCCACCGCGCCGCCCACCGCCTGTGCGGACATTTTGGCCAGTCCCTGCTGGCGAGCCGCTTCAGCGGCGATCTCTCCGTAGGTCATGGTCTTTCCATACGGTATCGTCAGCATGATGTCACAGATGCGCTTACGGAACGGTGTGGTATCATAGCGCAGCGGCGGCAGAAACCCCGGTTCCTTACCGGAAAAATAGATATTCAGCCAACGACCGGCCTCTGCAAACAACGGGTGTTCCCTTTGTACAGTCACTTTCGGCAGAACGCTGCCGAAATACCTCTGCCCGTTGAACCATAGACCAACGATCGCCTCATCGTCGCAGGCCAGCGTGATCCTACCCAGCGGCGACATATACTCGGATGTCCAGATCATCTCTTTCCCTCCAATCTCTTTTTCGGCTTATGATCTTTCAACTCCGGTATCGCTCCACCGGCCACCGCCCACAGATACAGGCTCGCCACGCTGCCATACGGGCTAAACCGACGGCGGTACATCTCAAACCGCTTACGGTCAATGCTGCGGTGGTGATAGAGCATCCGCAGTCCGCGCTGAATAGCCAGATCGTCGTAACTAAACACATCGGGCCGCTGCATACAGAACAGCAGGATCATCTCCGCTGTCCAGATGCCAACACCCTTCAGACTGCTCAGTTCGCGGATCACCTCCCCGTCCGTTTTCTGCCATATGCCGTCCAGATCAAACGCACCGTCCCGGGCCTTTTGCGCCAGATCTGTGATGTATTCCGCCTTACGGAAGGTCATACCCAGGGCTTGCAGTTCAGGGACTCCCGCCGCAAGGATGCTCTCCGCGTTCACCTCACCCAGCGCATCCCGCATCCGCTGCCAGATGGTCGCCTGCGCCTTAGTCGATATCTGCTGGCCGATGATATGATGGACAATGGCAGAGAACAAGTCCGTATCCACGGCACGGTCGATATATCCAATACGGTCAATGATTTCACCAAGCCGCCTGTCTTTCTGCCGCAGATAAGAAAGCTCTGTTTCCCCGTATTCGAAATACACCACTGTCACCGTCCTTTCATCTTCACATACAGGCAGGCACCGCCGCTAAACACCGTGCGACTATGATCGGATACAGTTCCCATAGTGCGGGCTGCACTCTGACACAGAGTATACCATCCGCCCCCGCTGTTTGCAACCACCGGTCCAGTTATCGTCAAACCCATCTCAAACGATACGTTGGTTTCACGTTTTCCTGTCGGCTGCCTATCGACAACATACGCTTCGGTCAGCCGGAGACACCGATGTACTTGAGGCTATTCTTATCTCACCGTACCGTACCGTTTCGTTCCACTCGATCTTCACGATCTGCATTTTCATTCTGTCGTCGCCGACCTTGGTGGGAAAGCGGAAAACCTGCTGACAGATGAGTCCTTCAGATCATGGTACGCCCGACTGGATTCGAACCA
>OLOH01001342.1_pt1 | contig 14206 bp, 13 predicted proteins | sample 1673221 | NCBI WGS metagenome assembly OLOH01 (sample SAMEA3136767, study PRJEB25190) | human gut metagenome
TTAGAATAAGACGTGCTCCGTCCATAGGCATTCATCTCCTTGTATAGAAATAAAAAGAGCAGTCAGATGACTGCTCGATTTTACCGAGATTTCAATATAAAAAGCGGAAGTACTTCCGCTTTTTAGCGTCCACCGGCGTTACCGAACAGTGCAGATTTGTGCTCCGGGGCGCGGACGGAGAGATGATAGCGCTCCGCACCGCATTTATAGAGGCAATGTCCTCGGTTCGGTGTCTGGATGATCTCATATTCCCACGGCTGTACGTTTATTGTGCGCTGAAACTCCGAAATATCGCAGTTTGCACCGGGGTGAAACAGAAAGCTGTGGGTCGGAATAGACATGAGCGGTTTTGTGTATGTGATAACGCTCGGGTTCAGAAGATCTTCCACGTTTTGCGAACCGATGCAAACGCCGGATTCCTTCTTTCTGCCACGCTTCATGAAGCTGTTGATGTAGGTGATTGCCAGACGGTTTTTCACGAACTCGTGAAGCTCATCGACAAAGAGGTCGCAACTGCCTTCGGTCAGGAATTTGTGGCTCATATAGGAGAAGATATTCAGGAACATAGCGTTCTTCAGATTGTCGTTTGTGGTGAGTGCATCTTTGACGCAGAAATCGATAAAGTTTGAATTCGGTATGTTGGTGTGCCCGTTAAAGTATCGAGACATAGCGCCGATGCAAATACCGCGCAGGCCGAGACCGACGGATTTGAGCATTTCGAGGCTGTACATAACGGGATGACCGGCTTTAGCGGCAAGTGCGGCTTCTTCATCATAGCTTTCGAGCTTTTCTTCGATGACGCGGTAGAGGTCGCTCAAAATCGGGTAATCCTCAGAGGTCAGCTTTGTGAAGTCCGTGCGGGGTGTGATGCCGCGACGTTTATAGGTTTCCTCTAACATGATCTCGATGATGTCGAGCTGCGCACTGGAAAAGTCCTGATAAACGGAAAAGAAGTCCCGCAGATAGGCGATGTGCTGTGAAAGGCGATTTTGCTTTTTAAAGGCTTCCGGAGAGTCATCAAATTCATTGATTTCCTGCGTCGGGTCAACCCATGTTTTCGGCTCGAGCACGTTGATGTAGTATTTGCTGTCCATCATATCCAGATACGTACCGCCGAGGTTTTTAACCAACTCTCCATATTCGTTGTCCGGGTCGAGAATATATACTTTTTTGCCTGCCATGATGACGTTTGTGATGATGAGCTTCATCAAGTAGGATTTGCCCTCGCCGGAGTTGCCGAGGATTAGGATATGCCCGTTGGTTTTGTCTTCGGCGCGTCGGTCAAAATCTATAATGATGTTGCTGCCGTTCTGGTCACGGCCGATGTAAAATCCGTTTTTGTCATTCTTGCCGGAGTAGGAGAAAGGAAACAGGTTTGCAACGCTGCTTGCTGGGAAAACACGCTCAAATTCTGTGCCGAAAGCGTTTTTGCCGTTGGGCTTAACGCTTTCAAAGCCTTGAAGCTGCCGTAGGTATAGCTTATCCACTAAAATCTTATGGTGCGTCAGAATGCTTTGCGTTTCGATCTGCTTCGATTGTAAACGCTCGAGGCTGTCTGCAATCAGTTCAATGAAAACGGCGCAGTACACAAAAGTTTCTTTCGTGCGCTGTGTTTCGCGGATCATGCGGGAAAGCGTAGTAAGCTGCTCATCGGCTTCAATCTGTTCATGCAGCTTGTAGGATGAGCGTTTTTGCATATTTGTGCGGTTTTGGGCACGGTGAAAGATCTCATCGCGCTCTACGGTCGGCATATGACGTGTGTAGATATGCAGCGTTATACCGTCAGATTCACCGAGCTCGCGCAGCAAAGCAATTTCTGGTGAATCTTTTTCAACGGTTTCTGCGTATGAACGGATCGCCCAAACGCAGCGATACGTATTGCCGAGAATGTAATACCCCGGCGAACGTCTGAAGGAGACTACAGAGGGCGCGATTAAATCTTTGTAGGATTTGACTTTGCCTGCTTCAATTTCCTCCGGTGTAGGCATTTCAGCCTTTTTCTTAAACAGTGGCATTGTTGACCTCCATATATTGCATTCCGTCAAAATCGGGAACATGCTCTGTGTAAATGTCTCCAACGTAGTAAATAGCAAGCAGACGCTTGAAGCTGTCTTTTGTTGCGATGCGAGCGTGAAACTGGTGTTCGCGGATGAGATTAAGGATTTGCATAATGCTGCGCCGAGCGTCATCCAGACGATCTGCACGGTGACGCAGGATCATTGCAAACTCGCGGCTTGTGCTCATCGCGATGTTGATTTCATCCAGATAAGCGATTTCTTGCAAGCAGAGCTGCTTTACCATGGGGGATTCGGTGGTTTCTGCGAGATGTCGGTAGTAACGCTTGTTATCCTCGTAATTTTGCGTCGAGGACATGCACAGCATTTGCAACTCGGCAACATCTGAAAGGATATTTTGAAGGTTGCGGATTTTTGCAAGTACCTCACTGCGACCAAGAACAGAGATGTTGTCCGGCCGCAGCATGATGTAGGTGTACAGCATACCGTCTTCACCTTCAATGGCTACCGCACCGTTATCTCCGATTTGGAGGGGTACAAATTGTTTCAGATTCAGCAGTTGTTGCGTTGCCGATTCCTTTTTGTCGTTTTTCTTGTTTGATTTCATTTTTTGCTCCAATTTAATATTTAGGCTCGCCCCAGAAGTACTCGAGCTGGTCTAAAAACAGATAGTTGATATATCTCTGTATGACTTTAAGCAGTGATTGATTATCGGTTGTAAAAGTCAACACCATATACAGCAGGGTTATCAACAGCGGAACCCAGACAAAAGAGAAGAAAAAGATAAGGGTAGAGAGCACAAGCCCCACTGCGATGATAACAAGGTTTATACCCGTCCAACCGAAAAACAATGCCTTTTCACTGAGATTTTCCGGGTAGAAAAAATAGTTTTGATCGTCGTTCATATGTTTTCTCCTTATGCGAATTGCTTGACCAACGACACCACGGAGGAGACGTTGTGTGCAGCGTTGCCGAGTGAGAACCTTGCGGAAGTATCGAGACCGAACATTTGCGCAATGCGCGGTACTTCGGCAGCTACAAGCAGCAGGCCGAGCGAAAAATACAGGCTTGAGGAGGCTGCATCCTGCATCATGATAATGGCGAGCAGATAGAGCAGGTTTTGCACAAAAGCAGTAAAGCACAAAGCTGCAACCTGTTTGCACCAACTTCCGAAGCCGTCGGTATATCCGCGTGCAAGCGCAAGCATGTGCATTGATCCTACACAAATTTGCACGAGAAGGATACCGCCGCGTTTGAGGTTGGAAAAGAAAATCTTGAAGATTGCCCACACCAGAATGATAAGCTGAATAAGCGCCCACCAGTCGGCATTTGAGGAAAGTGCGGCATCGGCGGGATCGGTGGCTTGGAAGCCGTCTGTAAGCTTTTTGAGGAATTCCCAAATTCCGTTTGCGATTTTAACCGGTGGCAGTGTGCCATAAACAGATTTAAACATACTTTGCACAGCGCCTTTGACCAAATCGGTTATGCTGACGGTTGCGCCGTCCATTGATCCGACGACCACGCTGCGCACCGTGCCGTAAATATCCATGCTTGTTTGAAACAGCAATATAGGAATACTCGAAAAGGTGAGCAGGGCGACTAAAAGTCGCAGCATGTTCATGCCGGTTCCGGTAAAGCTGCCGCCTCCACCGGTCTGATAGGAAACGGCAAAGTCCATTATAGCAATGGCTGCGCCGGTCAATCCCAACCCCCAAGCAAACAGGGTAAAGAAATTCACAATAGCTTGTATGAATTCGTTGCTGAAGAAGTTGATGGATAGTCCGTTTACATCATCGAGCATAGTGAGGGCAACAGAGGTGAGCTGATAGTACACATAGTGATAAACTTCCTCGAGCGATGAGCTTGCAAACATAGGTCATCACCACCCAATGACGCTCCACATCCACGAGGGCGCGGAAACAACAACCACAAGGCAAATAAACAGAACGAGCAGTACGTTCCATTGAATTTCTCCGCCGTTATGACGATAGTCTCTCCACACGAAAACGCCTTTCACGACGAACGCGATGATGAGCACGCCGGAGATAATATACATGATAATATTTCCAATAGCTTTCATTTCCGGCTTAACATTGTTGTTAAAAGCACTTTCGAGTGCACCGGAGATCGTGGCGACGGTGGATGCCGGTAAATGTGAAATAGCGAGAAAATAGAGCTGATTTAAGATGTTCATAAAGTTACCTCTTTTCTTAATTTACGTTGACGGTGCAGCTTGCGGATTGACCGGTGCTGCGGCTGTACACGGTGACGGTGGCCGAGCCTGTGCTTACGGCCGTGATGGTGACGCCGGAAGTATCGGAACCTGAGAGAGAGACAACAGCGGAGTTGCTGCACACCCACTGCGCACCCATGCTGTAAAAATCACTAGGTGCTGCGGCAATGTTGATGCGCCAGCTGTCTCCGGGCAAAATATCGATGCTGTATGTATCAAGCGAGATGTTTTGCACCTCCGGGACGGGAGTGGGTTCCGGCGTTGCCTCAATGACCTGCGGCCGAGGCGTAGGCGTGACCTTTGGCGTTGGTTTTGGCGTTGTTTTGGGTTCTTCAGCAGTGTTTTGATTGCCTGCTTGCGAACCCGATGGCCGACTTTCAGTCGAAAAACCGGAAGTACTTCCGGTTTTTGACGATTCTGCCGGTGCAGAAGTAGGTGTCGACGTCGGTGTTGGAGCCGAAGTAGGTGTTGGCGATGGGGTAGGAGATGGTGTTGGCGTCGGCACTTCCTCACGCAAGACGATTGTAACGGGATCAGCTGACGGTTCATTGGAAGAAGTTTCTTGTCCTTCATTTTTAAATAGAGCTGATACCGGCGAACGCCCGGTGCGATTGACATCGACGACCTGCCATACAATACCACCGGCGACCAACACGATAAGCAGTGTGCCGATCACGGCGAGTTTTTTTCTTTTTTGCATTTGCTCATCCTTTCTTTTGAATTTACAGGTTGCCCCGCCGGGGTTGCGACCGGTCTTCCTGCATTAAAAAAACCTGCTATCCGGGAGATTGAAGTGAGATAGTAGGCTTTTTCGCTCTGCATGGGCTTCTTAAATATATATTGATTTATAAACTCGAGTGCGCTACAATATCTATGATAATTCTTCAAAATACTATGATTGTAGGGGTCGAGGTAAAACATGAAAAATCAAATTAAAAACGACTTAAACAACATTAAAAATTCAGGACAAATCGTTATAAATACCGCTATTTCAAATGACAATGGTTCTCGACAATATCGCGCAAGCGATGTAATTGAAAAAGGGAAGTCTACTAACTTTATGAAACGTGAGGAAATTTTTGCTGTTTTGGGAGCAGTAGCTTCTGGTGTCACTATTGTGGATTTTCTTTTTAACCGATTAGGTGAAAACGCAGTTTTAAAACTTGGGAAAATACTATATGAGGCTTTTATTGAGCACAATACAGCTCCCTACTACTTCTTAATCGCAGAACTGATAGCTATAATTTGTTTTGGAGCTGTAAGTTTTTCAGCTTTTCGGAACGTAATTACGTTACATAAAGCACGGCATCTAGGTGCATGTATTTACAGTAGAGATCGAAAAAAATCCTATAAAATAAAGGCATTACCATGCCCACATTGCAAAACAACTTTTCGAACTCCACTAAAAATCAAAGACGGCAAAAACTTTGGCATGGAATTTACTTGCCCTCATTGTTCGTTTAGAGCTACTATACCTGTTGCGGATATACTCAATCGCATTGATGAAAATTATGAACCAAAAAAGTGATAAAGAATTCCCGTCGCGACTACCATTCCTATTATAAGGAAACTCACATAAAACCCGACATCCTTTTTCGCTGTTACGGCTTTATCAAGTAGGAAAATTAAAAATACAATTACCGAAACCATTGTCAGTATTGCACCGAGTTTAACATCAAAGTAAAACATAGAAAGCAGAGCATATAGCATAATGCTTGGGTAAATATCCATACAGGATAGCTCAAAAGCTACCATCCAAAGAGGTGTATCGCTATCATGCCCTATCACCTGTGATACAATTTTATACTCTCGAAATAAATAGCAAATAAATCGACCAATTATAAAAGTCAGATGAAAAAATGGCAGTAAAACCAGTAGCCATGCAACTACGTTCCCGCAGTGTGACGATATAAATTCAAAAAACTCTTTTGATACCATGGGGTTTCTTCCTTTAAAACTAAATTAGCAGGCCCCGCCGGGGTTGCGACCGGTCTTCCTGCATTAAAAAAACCTGCTATCCGGGAGACTGAAGTGAGATAGTAGGTTTTTTCGCTCTGCATGGGTAAAATTGAATTGAAGACAAATTAAATCTGGTATAGGGCACTTGGGGTGATTGTGTATTCTATGTGCATCGTTGTTTGAATTTATTTTAGTAATTCCCGAATCATTAAAATGAAAGTTATGAGTGTTCCGAGCGCGCAGATTATAGCTCCTAATAAGTAGATGAAAATACTGTTGCTGGTTGAAGTGTGAGTGAAGATTTTATAGATGTTGAATATGAGGCAAGATAGATTTATAATAAATAGGCCAATATGGAACAGCTTTGCGTATATAAATAGTTTGTGCATAATAGATTTCCTTTCTGATAAGAATTGCGAATAAAAAGGAACAGCAAAATAAAGAAAATACAAAAAAGTAAATACTAGATTTGCATTGCACATAGAGCGCTCGGGATAATCCGGGCGCTCTTGCTTTTTGCAATGCTATTCAAAATTTATTTGCTCTTTTTGCGGCGAACCAGAAGTACGGTAGTCAAACCTAAAGCAGAACCGGCAAAAGCAATGTAGGGAAGAACACTGCGGCTGCTGCCGGTCTTCGGGCGGTTAGGAACAGGGCTATTGGGGAAGTCCTTGCCCGGGATCGTTTCAAACGTCACGGTCTGGCCGTCTTCTGTGATAGAGAACGGATAGTAGATCGTATCGCGCACGAAGTTTGCCGGAGCCTGTGCTTCGTAAATCAGGTATTTTCCGTAAACAAGGTCGGAGAGGGAATAGAAGCCGGTTTCTATTTCATCCATACGGCCGATGAGCGTATCTACACCCTCTGTGTAGCGGCCATCACCGTCTGCATCGCGGTAGATTTCAAACACTGCATCGGAAAGCTTGTGCTGCGGGTTGGTAGCATCCACCTTTGTGGTGGTGACAGTGCCTTTGATCGGCTTGTTCGGGAAATCTTTGCCGGGAACAGTCTCAAAGTTTACGATTTGCCCGTCTTCTTTAATCTCAAACGGATAGTAGATGTTGTCCTGTACGAAGCCCTCAGGAGCCTTGTCCTCGTGTAGAAAGAATTTTCCGTAAGGGAGGGAATCCAGCGTATAAACGCCGGTGTCGCCTTCCTGAAGCGTGCCAACGAGCTTATCGGTCTTAGCGTTGAAGATGCCGTCACCGTCTGCATCAGAGTAAACGCCGAACGTCGCACCGGAGATTTTATCTGTCGGGTCGTCTGCGCTTACCTTGGTGGTCATAATGGAGCCATGCAGCGGGTTGACCGTTACAGTTTGTCCCTCATCGTTGATCTCTGCATGGGTTGCAAGCTGGATGCCCTTATGATAAAGATCCTCGAAGACAACAATGTCTGTCTTGTCTTGTACAAAGACTGCATTGAACTTAAACAACACGTCAACTGTACCTGTAGGTTCTTCTGGAACGAAAGTGGTTGAGGCTCTAACCTCTTCCCCGTTGATATCCAGGAACGCTTTTCCGGTTTCCTTATCCATTAGGACACCGGATACGGTGTACTCCTTGCCGGGTTTGAGATCGGAATAAGCTACGCTGTCTATGATGGTGATTTCTTCATTCGCGATAATTTCTTTTTCACCATCCTCAAATGTTGCCGTCGTACCGATCTTCGGTACGCGGATTTCGACGGTCTGATCTTCCGCATCGATGTCCTTATGCACAGCCAGCAGCGTGTCGGCACGATACAGCTCATCAAAGACAACCAATTTTGTATCTTTATCTAACTGGCGGCTGTCAAAAGTGAATGTCAACTCCACTGTGCCGTCAGCATCCGCCGGTGTGAAGGTCGCTTCGGCGGTCACTTCATTCCCATCGAAATCAAGGAACGGCTTGCCGGTTGCCTTGTCCATGAGGATACCAGTCATCCGATACTCTACACCGACTGTCAGATCGCTGTAGGAGATCGTGTCCGTGATCTGCACATCATCTGCGGTAAGGGTGGTCTTGCTGCCATCTTCCGTGACAGCCACGGTGCTGATCTGCGGATTCTTCAGCTCGACCGTCTGCCCTTCATCGTTGATCTCCGCATGAGTTGCCAGTTCGATACCCTCATAGTAAAGAGTCTCAAAGGCCACGACTTCCTTGCCATGCAAGCCGGTTGCGTTGAATACAAACTCAACCGTCACTGTGCCGGTCGGCTGCGTCGGCGTAAAGGTGGTTTCGGCCTTGATCTCTTTGCCATCGGCATCCAGAAACGCTTTGCCGGTCGCCTTGTCCATGAGTACACCGGATACGGTGTATTCCTTTTCAGGCTTGAGATTGGTATACGATACTTCATCAAAAATCGTTACCTCACCGAGCGGATCGACGCGGTGGCCATCCTCAGAGGTCGCTGTCGTTCCAATCTCCGGCACGCGGATTTTAACGGTCTGTCCTTCGTCATCAATCTGTGCATGAGTTGCCAGCTCGATGTCTTCACGATAGAGCGTTTCGAAAACGACCACCTCTGTGTCTTGCTTGAGGTGCAAGCTGCTGAACATAAACGTCACATCTACTGTGCCGTCTGCATCCGTCGGTGTGAAGGTCGCTTCGGCGGTCACTTCATTCCCATCAAAATCAAGGAACGGCTTGGCAGTTGCCTTATTCATGAGAACGCCGGATAGCTTGTATTCCTTGCCGACCTGCAGGCCGGTATAGCGCACGGTATCCACCAGCACAATGTCCTGCGCACTCTGCGTATCTTTCGTGCCATCCTCAAACTTTGCCATCGTGCCGATCTCCAGCGGGACGTTGTGGAAGTTGACTTCGGCAATGTCGCCTTCTTCCAGTGTGACGATCTGCGGATCGGGGAGAGCATAGCCAAAGGTTTCCTTTGTATCGAGTTCTTCCACGCGGTACTGATACTTGGTTTTGCCTTCGTTATCTTCGAAGATCGGGAGGGTTTCGGTCAGAATCAGGCCGCTGGCATCCGTCGTGTATACCTTGCTGTAGTTGTCTGCAAGGCGCGTTACGCGGAACTGAATGCCCTCAACCATACCATCGTCGGAAGTCTTGATGATCTTCAGCTGGCCGTTCTTGAGTTCATTTAGAAGCTCGTAACTGTAAGTCTGGTTGTTTGCTGAAATCACGACCTCAAAATCATCGACAAATTCGCGGCCAGCACCACCCTTGGTCTGGTGGACGATGTACGTGCCATACGGCATGTTTTTTGTTACGGCATAGCCGCTGGCCGATGTTATGATCGTATCGCGTTCAGAAGCTTTAGCCTTGTCATAGCTGCCTGCGGATTTCAAGTAGACCTGAAATTCTGCGGCAGCCTCATCTTTCGGCATACCTTCTAGAGTTTCGTACTGCTTGTGTATCTGGATTTTGCCTTTGATGGCTTGCTCTTTAACGCCGATTGGAATCTGGTTATGCTCCAGCGTATACTTGTCCGGTTCAGCGCCGACCGGGTATTTCGTAGTATCCAAGAGGTATCCGCTGGACGGCGAAATCTCTTGAATATACCAGTTATCCCCGCATACGTACTCTTTCGTCGTGAACTGTCCGCTGGCGTTTGTGGTGTACTGGTCAATGAGATCGCTGCCATGATACACGCCGTACACTGCACCGGCAAGGGAGGCATCGCCCTGTGCGGCTCCGGTTTCCGCGTCCACCTTTGTGATGGTTGCTTCCCACTTTTTGAGCACGTTCGAGAAGCTTACCGTTGCTGTTTCGTTGGCTTTAACCGTGACCGTCTGAGACTTTGGCTGCACGTACTGATCGGGCACATCAAGCTCGGTCACCGTGTAGCTGCCGGCCTTCAGGTTTGGAACAATGATTGTGCCGTCTGTACCAGTCTGCACAGTTGTGTCCACGCCGTTACCCGTCACGCGGAACCGTACACCGGAAACCTTGCCATCCTCTGAGGTCTTGACGATCTTCATAGAGCCGTCAAGCTCGACTTTAACATTAAAAGTTACGGAGGTAGGGTCTCTGCCAGCAAAGCCACAGGTAGCAACATCCTGGCTAACTGCGTGTTCATAATAATAACCGGGTTCATCTTTATAATAGTTGAGATCCACATTGTAGGCAAAAGATACGATTCCTGTAGGATTAGGATTTCCAGTTGCAGTAAGTATAACCTTATTGCCTTGTTTCGTCACAGATATACCCGTAGTGTTTACAAGGGGAGTATCTCTATAACTGGCTAGAGCACCGGTAGTATCTGTAAGAGTCTTGGACTCACCGACTTTCAGCGTCACGGTTTGACCTGAAATGCTCGGCTTTGTGTAGAACTGGTCTACTTTCGCGAGAACAGCTTTTTTAAATCCGTTGTAAGTAGACTGTGAAGCAATGTTCGCCATGCCGCCTATCGAACTCTGAATCGATACGCTCGAAGCACCCACAAAGTCGCCTCCGAAGCTGTTGATTGTCTCCCAAATCAGGAGCTGGCAGTAAAACTCAGTCAAGTATTCAGCGGACACTTCGATGGTATCCCAATTGTAGTTTACAGCACTGCACCCTTTGATATTGGCAATGTTTTTATAACGTCCCCAATAGTCGATGAGCGTAAGTTTGTTAAGTTGCTCTTGAGTCAATTCTCGGGATGTATAGCCGCCGTTGTCTCCCAAACCGAGGGCAATGCCATGCTCTACACAATAAGCGACTTTTCCGTTAATGCGTTTTCCGCCCCATCCGTTTGTCGTTCCCTCAATATTTGTCGTATACCCGATGTTCATCAGGTAAGTGGAACGTGGCTCGGATACCGTGACGTTCGCCGCGTAAAATACAGGCCGATTCAGCCCGGCTTCTGCTTCGATCTCTGCGAGAGGCTTGTCAATGGCTTCACGGCCATCTAACGTACGCAGCTGCCCATCTTCTGCGATGTAGCCACCATACTTTTCAAGCAGTTCCTCAAATTTTTTCTGCGGATCCTCCGGGTTCCCTCCGGTTATGAACGGACGAGGATCAACCGTCTGTCCGCTCTGCCGCACTTCAAAGTGCAGGTGTGCGCCATCTGCATTACCGGTATTGCCGACATATCCAATTGTTTCCCCGGCACTAACGGAGTCACCAGAGGATACGAGAACCTTGGAGAGATGCGCATATAGAGTTGTTCTCTCGTCGGCGTGGGTAATCTGCACCATGTTCCCGTAGGACTGATCGCCTGTGGTTGTACTACCATCCCACGTCTGTATGTGGCTTACGGTGCCATCCGCAGCTGCGATTACTGCAACACCTTGTTCTGCACTGATGTCTATTCCGGTGTGTTTTGTCGCGTCATATCCTTGCGACGCCGTGCCGTATCCGGGGACCGGCCACAGAAAATCACCATTTCGGTCGTTTTCTGTCACCTCATACCCAGGAACTTGTTCCGGCTTCGGAGACGGTGTTGCTTCCGGTTCCGGAGTCGGTGTTGCTTCCGGTTCTGGAGTTGGTGTTGCTTCCGGTTCCGGAGTTGGCGTTACTTCCGGTTCCGGAGTCGGCGTTACCTCCGGTTCCGGAGTCGGCGTTACTTCCAGTTCTGGCGTAGATGTTACCGTTAGAGTAGATGAGCTACTATCACTTAGCGTAACTTCGTCTGCAAGAGCTGTGATCGGAAGAGTTGTGAGGATCATCATTACCGATAGAATCCATGCGATCGGCTTCCTCAATCTTTTCATTCTCTCTCAAATCCTTTCCTAGAAATATTTATGTAAAAGGTAGCATAACGTTTGTATGCGACCTGGATTCCACCAAAAAAAAAGAGAATTGATATAATCAATTCTCTAATTCCGGTTCTATTTTTTTGCGCAGAGTTAGGCTCTGTTGACAATGTTGTGAAACCTGCTATAATATAAGTGTAAGGCTTACCGGTGACGGTTAGCCCTCAGAATAACAGCAGAAACAAGCCGCTCGTTTTCTCAGGACGGGGCGGCTTATTTCTTTTTGTTCAGCTCATGTATCAGACCAATCAAGGCAACGATCAGTCCCGAAGCGCCGATAATTACCAGACAAATCTGGCAAAAGTCGTTCACTGTTAAATACATCTGCATCGCCCCCTTTCCAGTATAGGATTGAGGGCAAAAGAAATATTTCACCCTCCTTTTATACGCCGAAGCGCACTTTCGAGGGCAACCGCCTACCGTTTAAAGTAAGCCTTACTGGCTTATTATACGAAAGCCCACAGATTTTGTCAATCTGTGGGCTTTTTATATCAGTACCATTCGACTGTGTATTTCGCACTACCATCAGAATAATAGACATCCAAAATTCTGTAACCAGTAACTCCCTCGTTAATTATCTTATCTCCCCACACAGATTCAGCATACACAGCAGCATCGTAAGAACTATCGAAAAGTCCATCACTAATGTACCCACCCGTGATGTAAGGCTCTTCGGGAGTCGGCTCTGGCGTCGGCACTGGAGTCGGTTCAGGTGTAGGCTTTGGTGTTGGAGCCGGTGTAGGCTTTGCTGTAGGAGCTGCCGTAGGCTTGGCCGTCGGAGCGGTTGTGGGTTTCGTGGCAGGTTTAGTCGTTGCAGTCGGCTTAGAGGTAGGCTTTGCTGTCGGTGCCGCCGTGGGTTTAGTTGTCGACGCAGTTGTCGGTTTTGCTGTGGCAGAAGGCTTCGCAGTCGTGCTGCTGCCGGAAGACGGTTTGCTCACAGTATTGTTGCCAGAGCTGGGCTTCGTTGTCGCCGACGGTTTTGCGGTTGCACTCGGCTTCGATACTGTGCTGCCGGTAGAACTTGAAGACGACGGCTTACTCGTTGTGCTGTTCTCCGTTTTAGACGAGGCAGACGAGCTGCTTCCCTTCGAGCTCTCGGTTTTGCTGCTTTCCGTTTTTGCGCCCGGCGTCGCCGTAGGCTTTGCACTCGCGGTGCTCGCGCTTGCAGTCGGTTTGCTGCTCGTCGTCGATGCACTGCTTCCCTGCTCTTTTTCGGACACAGAACTGCTTACCGCATTGGACATTTCCGTTGTGCTGTTTTCCGTGTCATTTCCATTTGCGCACGCTGTTACACTGAAAGCCAACAGTGCGCAGAGAATAATTGATGTGATTCTTTTTTTCATTTTGAATAACGCTTCCTTTTCTATACTATAATGTAATGTTGTAGTGAGTTGAATGACCATGGGTGCAGATCGTTCAGATTGTTCCCGATGTTTCTTTCATACATTGAGAGGTCGTGTTTTTGAAGCATACCGTTCAAGTTTTGCGCTTATACCCATACAGGTTACAGCACAAATCAAATGCAGGATTATGTCTCTTGAGTGCCATCATCATAGATGTGATATATGTCTTCAACTTTTTCAATTCTGTTTCCATACTTATCGGTTTCCCATGTTTCCGGAAGCTTAATGCCATATTCTTTTTCAAGCTTTTCTGCCTCGCCCGGAGCCAACCGGTCAACTCTAAGCATAATGGAATCATTCTTGTAATGATAGATTTCCAACCCGTTTCCGGTCATTTCCAAGTCGCCGTAAGTACGAACTTTGTCCCAAAATTCTGCTGTAAGCGTGCGTTCGCTTTCCGGAATTTTAACCATAATGTTCTCCTCCTATTGATGTTTTCCCGTGATTTAAGGTTCTTTCTTGCCTACATAATAACCCTTTCGAACTATTTTGTCAAGATTTTTCTGTTAATGAAAAAATAAAAGTGGGCAATTTTGCCCACTTTTATTTTGCTCATCACTTTCATTCAAAAAGGTACATAAAAAAAGGGCACGCCAAATTTTCTTTAATAAGGCATACCTTTTTGGTCAAATTATAGACCTTAATTCGTTTCAGGTCAAGGGCTTTTTCTTCCAAAATTTCACTTTTTTTATATAACAATCACCAAATTGATCTTTTTGAATAATAGGGACCTTTTTGAATTTCTTTTAGAGAATATTACATCAATCTACGCACGCCCGCGCATTGTAAATATTAAACTGCTCTATGTCTCGTAGATCATAAGACGGCTTATGTGCAAACAGATCATACTTCTCGTATTCTTCCAAATCATACGAAGGTGACGATCTATGATCTGAGTCGCCGAAGAACT
>OLOH01001348.1_pt1 | contig 14154 bp, 14 predicted proteins | sample 1673221 | NCBI WGS metagenome assembly OLOH01 (sample SAMEA3136767, study PRJEB25190) | human gut metagenome
AAGAAAGGCAGCCATGCCGGACGCTACTCCTGCGTCAATCTGGAGAACCGCGCGACGATTGAATTCCGTATGTTCCGGGGGACGTTAAAACTGAACAGCCTCCTTGCCACGCTGCAGATGGTCGATCATATCTGCAGCGTGGCTTTGCATTTGTCCGACGGAGCCTGCAAGGACCTGTCCTGGACAACCTTTGTCACAGGCTGCCACGAGCCGGAGCTGGTGCAGTATTTGAAAGAACGCCGACTGTATGTGAACGAGCCCGTCGAGGGCGGAGATGAGATTTGACCATGTGCTGCTTATTTGGATTCATCGACTACAACCACAGCTTGAGCGGAAAGCAAAAGAACCGCCTGCTCCGCTCACTGGCCTCTGCCGCAGAAGAACGCGGCACGGATGCTGCGGGAATCGCTTATCACGCAGGCGGCAGGCTCCATATCATGAAGAAAGCAAAGCCTGCCCATGTGCTGCGGTTCCGGGTTTCGGCAGAAACTTCTGTGGTCATGGGCCACACCCGATACGCCACACAGGGGGATGCCAAGAAAGCGTACAACGCCCACCCATTTCAAGGTCAGATCGGAAACAAGAAGTTTGCGCTGGCCCACAACGGCGTACTCCTGAATGACCGGCTTCTGCAGCAGGCGGAGGACCTCCCCAAGACGCACATTGGAACCGACAGCTACGTCGCAGTCCAACTCCTGGAAAAACAAAATGCCCTGAACTTCAACAGCCTCCGAAAGGTGGCGGAACAAGTTCAGGGCACTTTTGTGTTTACGGTCTTGGATGCACAGGACAATCTTTACTTCGTCCACGGGGACAACCCCCTCTGCCTGTATCACTTCCCCAAGCAGGGCATCTATGTTTATGCTTCTACCCAATCCATCTTAGAGCATGGCTTGACTGCTTCCGGCCTTTCCTTCTTGAAGAAGCCCGTTGAAGTGAAGACAGACGAAGGTGATATTCTCCGTATCGATCGACACGGAAAGCAGAAATTGCAGCACTTCTGCATCAACTCCTTCTGCCCGCCCTGTTACTCAGATGCGATCGAGTGGTATCCCAAACCGCTGTCCGCTGGACGTCGGAATCCGGATGCCTATTGGGAAGGTTTGGTCTCGGTTGCGGCGTCGTTCGGTTACACACCAAAGGACATCCATACGCTTCGGGAGTGCGGCTTCACCTCAGACGAGATCGAAGACTTCCTCTACTGCGGAGAAATCTAAAGGAGAGAACCATGCGTATTCTAAAAATTGAACCAGAGCACAAACCAGAACGGGCGGACATTCCAGATACTCTGGAGGCCATGCAGGAGGTCGTTGACGGTTACATACAAGCCGTCTATCCCTTTGAAGAACCCGTAGCTTTGATCTGCAACGAAGAGGGAAAACTGAATGGCCTTCCACTCAACCGAGCTCTCTGGGATGAAGATGGAAATCTCTACGATATCATCTCCGGCACGTTCTTCCTCTGTGCCGCCCCGCCAGACGCAGAAAACTTCCAGAGCCTGAGCGAGGAACAGCTACTCTACTACGAAGAACGTTTCCGCTACCCAGAGATGTTCCTAAAGGTCAACGGCAAGCTGATCTGTCTGCCGATCCTGTCCCAATAGGGTATACCCTAACGGGAGAGTCAAACCATGTCCCAATAGGGTCGAAAATCGAGTTTTGGCATGTGCCATCTTCGACAGGGACCCTATTGGGACAAATCCTCTGGAGAGAAAGGGGATGCCTATGAAAATTGGTTACATCCGGGTCAGTACCCAAGAACAAAATACCGTTCGTCAGGAAGACCTGATGGAACGGCTTGGTGTTGAACTTGTCTACATGGACAAGCTGAGCGACAAGGCGAGGGATCGTCCCGCCTTACAAACCATGATGGACTTCGTTCGAGCGGGAGACACCGTTGTGGTAGAATCCATCAGTCGCTTTGCCAGGAACACCCGTGACCTGCTAGAGCTGATCGAACAGCTCCGAGAGAAAGGGGTGGAGTTTCAGTCGCAGAAAGAAGCCATTGACACCACAACGCCGAGCGGCAAATTCATGCTGACCGTCTTCGGTGCAGTGGCTGAGTTGGAACGAGAGTATATCCTTCAGCGTCAGCGGGAAGGGATTGCAATCGCCAAAGCAAATCAGGTCTACAAAGGCCGAAAGCCCATCGAACGAGCGGAGTTCTCTGCCGTGGTCCAGCAATGGCGGGCGGGAGAGATCACGGCCACAGAAGCCATGAAACGGCTGGACATGAAGTCCAGTACATTTTATCGGAAAGTGCGGAAAGGGGGGATCTGAATGCCTTGGAAGCTGTTAGGTGCAGCGTTGGCCTTTGCCATTATGCAGGTCATTCGTGAAGACTATTAAGGAACACCAAGGGGTGGATGCCACTGCGTCCACCCCCCATTTATTTTTTCTGACAAAATAAAACAATAGACGATGTATGCTAATAGCGAGGACTTTCAAGTCCTCGCTATTACAACGATGGTCAGCTCATTTGTGGCAGAATGGAATGACCCAAATATGAAATTACATCACGAATGGAAGGTGATGCCATCGCGTCCACTGTCTGTGCGTTCGGAGCAATCGAACAGCAAAGCACGGGGACAGCTTTTGAAATCCAAACTCAATATATCAGAACGGGCAGCACCTGTCAACTTCGGCAGTATGAAAAGTGCTGCTCGTTTCTCTTTGTTTCAGGGTATTTCAGGATCATTCACAAGAGACACGTTGAAATCTTGCGAAGTTGTTCTCTCCGGCAGCAACTTCGCCTATACAACCAGCCGTTGACTGACAGTATCGGCTATATCATAGCTCCAGCAACAGGTAGAAAAGGTTAGAACGATATTATAGATCTGTTTCCTGTAGAGAGAAGAGAACAGCGCAGCGTCAAGGCGAAAAGCCTATCCGCTGCGCTGTCCGATGTTCGCTTATGTGGTTATGTCAGTGGCTTTGCTGCTTGGCCGTATGTCAGCCGGTCACTTCTTGCAGCGCCAGAGGAAGGTCACGATCTGCGCTCTGGTGCAATCCGCGTTGGGGCTGAATGTGGTGTTGGTGGTTCCCTTGGTGATGTCCTCCTTGACCGCCCACAGAACCGCATCGGCATAGTAGGCGGTGGACTTCACATCGGCAAAGGGATTGGCTGTACCCGCTGCCGGGGATTTTTCAGAACGCCAGAGGAACGCGACGATCTGGGCGCGGGAGCAGGTGGCATCCGGGCTGAACGTGGTGTCGCTGGTGCCCTTGGTGATGCCCTGCTCCACAGCCCACAGCACTGCGTCATAGTAGTAGCTGCCAGCCTTCACATCGGCAAAGGGCATGACTGCGGACTTGGCGGCGGGGCTGCCTGCTGCGCGCCACAGGAAGGTGACAGCCTGCGCGCGGGTGCAGATGCCGTTGGGGTTGAAGGTGGTAGCACTGGTGCCGGTGGTGATGCCCTTGTCCACGGCCCAGATCACGGCGTCCTCATAGTAGGAGCCTGCGGGCACGTCGGTGAAGGGATTCTTGCCGGTAGACTGCTCGGCCTTGAACATGGCCGCCACGGTGACCTTGCTGGCGGGCATGGTGAAGGTATACTTGCCGTTCTTCTCGGTCAGCTTGATCTCCTTGTCCTTGCCGTCCAGAACGGTGAGGGTATCCAGCACATAGCCCTTGTCGGGATCGACCGTCAGGGTAATGGTTGTGCCCTTGGCAGCGGACTTGTGGCTGGCGGTCACATCGCCGTTCTTGGCGCTCTTCACGGTGATAGGATAGGTGGTGACACCGCCGCCGGTGGAGCCGGTGTAAGTCCAATGGGCGTACACGGTGGTATCCTTGTCAAACAAGGTAGCCGTGGTGATCTTAGTGCCGCCGTTCTTTTTGGTGTACCAGCCGTCAAAGCTATATCTGCCGCTGCGGGTGGCAATGGGCAGCGAGGCCAGCTTCTTGCCGGTGGTGGTCATGGTGCTGTTAGTGGGCCTACCGCCGTTGCCGTCAAAGGTAATCTGATTTTCATGGCTTCCGTTGCAGGTGACGAGCAACACCACAGCAGGAAAATTGCCATCAATCATCCATTTGCTGTTGACATACTTCAGGGTGAAGGCCGGTGTGGAGGTGTTCCCCAGCCCTTCATTTTGGTGCGTTTTGCCGGTATCCGCATCGTACTTGGCCTTGTAGGCGGGCAAATTGAGATTGACGATGGCCTTCCAAACACCATTATCATCCTTGTAGGGCTTCGATTTGCTCAAGTCAAAGCCGCCGGGGATCCTCCCGTATTCCTTGCTGTCGCCGGTTTTTTGGCACTTGACGGTGACAAGGTTTGCGGGAATGTTGAGTCTTGCAAGATCACTTTCTGTAATCGTAGTGGGCGTGACCTCGGCAGTGTAGTAGCTGGTGATGTTCATAAAATAGTCCGGGTGGACAAACTTGACGCCTACCTTCAGAGTGCCCGCATCCTTGATCTTTGGTATGTCGTTGCTGAAGTTGTTTCCCCCATCTGTGGTGTAGCCCGCGATGGTCCAGCCGGTGGGCAAGTTGGTGGTATCCACAATGACCGCCTCGTGCTCCGTGCTGTCATATTCCCCTTCGTAGGCACTTACAACAGCGCGAAGCTTGTCCTTCAACTCAGCCGAGATGCCAGTATGCATCGTGGTAACGTTGAGGGGTGTGCTGTTCGCACTGGGCTTGTGGGTGGCCGTTGCCTTCACACGGGCGATAATGGTGTATTCCGTGCCGGGACTTAAATTGGTGAAATGGCAGCTGCCCTGCCAATTCGCCCCATTGTCTATGGAATACTCCCAGGCACTGTTTTCTGTTACTTTAATATCCGTATCCGTCCTGCTGACCAGCGCAATGGTGGGCGCGGCCCCCTGATACACATGACCACCATTGCAGGTAAAGTGTAGAGTTTTATCCTTGGGCATCTCACCGTCAAGCACCCACTTGGTTCCTTCGTATTTCAGCTTGAACTGAATCGGGGTAGTGAAGTCATTAGAGTGATTCCTATCTGGGCTATGCGTGCTGCCTGTGTCCTTGTTGAACTGAGCCTTATAGACATCTGGCTTAACACGGATAATAACGGTCCAGACGCTCCCTTCCTTCGCAACCTTAGTAGCGGAAAAACCGTCCGTCAGTTGACCATACTGCTTGCTCTCGTTGGTCGTTGTGCAGATGCAGGTGACCAGATCGTTTGGAATTTTGATGTCCGCCAGAGCCGTTGCCAGATTAAATGCTGGCGCGGCTTCCTCCGCCAGTGCCGCCGTTGGGAGCAAACCTACAACCATGATAAGGCAGAGTAGGATGCTTAAAAGCTGTTTCTTCATTGTTATCCTCCTTGTCTGTTGAAAAAATGTTGATCGTGACTTGCCTTACGGTGCACAAGTTTGTCGCTCAATCGCGAAAGGCCCATCGTCATCGCTTTCCGAGTTGCGGACTTGTGTCCTTGGGCGCAAGAACAAGAATATCCGTTTCATTCGCCTTCCTCCACATATTCTTCACGATTGATGCTTTCTACCTTTCCAACTTGACTGACATATTACAGATCAGTCTGTTAACGAAAAGATAGATACTGTATGCTACCATAATCGAGATAAAGACTTTGTTAAGTCATGCTGTTTTTTTCTCTCGTGGAAAACACCGCCGCAAAGAACCAGAAGGTGCTGACCATGGACTCCATGCAGGCCATGACCTCCAAGGATGCTGCACTCCCGCAAAACCGCGCAGCGCACAATTGGCACTGCGCGGAGAAATTCTCAAGAGGAAAGCGAGCACTGAATTTGAGATGACTCCTTAAAGAATAGGCAGACTTAACATAAACTTTATTCCTGTTATGATAACATAATCTATAAATACCCTGCTCTGGACGGAACACTTCTGCAAGGAACCAGACAGGCTGCAAAAACAGAAATGATCAGCGATGGAGAATATGAATGACTTTTGAAATTCACAGCAATATCACAAATCGATCTATGACCGTAGCCGCCCGCGCGATGCGCAGGGTGCTGCGGCGAAAACGCAGCATTCTTTGGGCCATCTTCGGCTGGACCGTCTTTTTCATCAACGCTCTGCTGCTGATTCCATTCGATGGAGAGCCTTTTGCGCTTGATGTCAGAACGGTGACTTCCCTGCTGGTAGAGGTGATGCTGCTGTCCGTTCTGCTGTTTCAGGACCGATTCAATGGCATGATCGCCCGCAAAAACGCGCTGGCGGGCACAAAGGAATATCATGTCGCATTCGGCGAAGATTCCTATACCGTCGTTACGGCGGTCACCACCTCCACGTTCCGCTACGAGCTGATCGACGCACTGGCTGAGTCGCAGGACTACATCATCCTTCTGATGAAGAAACGCTATGTGCAGCCTCTGGACAAGCGTACTCTTACCGGCGGGACGGTGGAGGAATTCAAACGATTTCTTGAGGAGAAGACCGGAAAGACGTTCCGGCGTGTGAAATGAACGAATTTTCTATAACGCCCTTTCGCGGGCTGCATTTGCTTCTGCTTTTGCTGACGGCAACGGCGGTGCTGCTCATATTCTTGCTGCTGCGCGGAAAACCGGAAGCACGGCGCTCCCGGTTTCTGATCGGCGTATGCCTTTTTAATCTTGCGCTGTTTGCCGGCTACAAGCTCTCGCTGTCCATGGACGCAGCGTATGTCCGTGCCTACTATCCCAATGGCTTCAACATTTTCAATGAGCTGCCGCTGCACCTGTGCAACATCAATCTGTTCCTGATCCCCATCGGACTATGGAAGCGCAACCGCTCAATACTGGGATTTGCCTTCTTTGTGGCGCCGCTCGGCGCGCTGATGGCGCTGCTCTTCCCGGAGCCGCTCTTCTCCGGCTTTTCGCTGTTCCTGCCGCGAATTTTTGGCTACTATGTGACCCACGCGCTCCTTGTTGTCTGCGGCCTGAGTCTGGCGACGATGGGCTTTTACCGCCCCGACCCCAGGGATATCCCGCAGATCCTCAAGACCTTTGGCCTGCTTGCCGTAGGTGCGCACCTTATCAATCTCCTGTTGCGCCTCACGCTCTGCCCGGAGGCGAACTACTTCTTCACCTACGGCGCGGAGATCGGTGTGCTCAAGCTGTTTTGGCGTATCATCCCGGTGCCGCTGCTCTACGGGCTGCCGGCACTGCTGATCCTTGCAGCCTATATGTACGCGGTCTGCGCGTTGTCCCGCCTGACGCAAGGAGAGGAAGAGGTGTCTTTTTCATAGGTTGGATAAGTCCCACGGTGCAAAAAACAGGAGGATAAGACATTGCTGAATAGAAATGTAAGAGGAATCGGAATCGCCCTGTGCTTGTTGACTCTCTTGCTATCCCTGTCCGGGTGCGGTCCATTGAAGGATGACACGCTTCTGACCGTCAACGCGGTGATCACGGAAGTCGATACAGAAAAGCAAACCATAACGGTAAAAGACGATGCCGGTGAAAGAACTTTAGGCGAAGATTGTCTGATCGACTGTTCGTCCATTCCTGTGGCCTATTGCGACTTTGCCACGCAGAAGGTTACAAGGATTTCTTTTGAGGAATTGCAGGTCAATGATAAGGTTATTGTGAGTATCAGAAGCTCGGAAATGGAGAGCTTCCGAAGCGGCGGCGGTGGCGAGAATACGATTAAGGTCGAACAATTGCAGTTGTATACGCAAAGGGTGCTTCGCTGACTACGGTTTTTCAAAAAGGAGCCGGCGAACCTCAGACGGAAAAATAGTTGAAAGAAATATTCTTCGATCTTTGTAACTTTTTGGCTTGCTGGGAGTCTAATATATAGATTTGAAGAGATAGGAGGGAACTGTGTGGACGGATTTGAGGTCATCTATTCTAAATACAGCCCTCTGGTTTTTCGATATCTGCTTTCCCTTGGCGTGGATTTTCTGAGTGCTGAAGAACTAACAGCAGAAACCTTTTATCGAGCGTATATCAATTTCGACAAATATAAGGGAGAGAGCAAAATTGAAACCTGGCTCTGCGCAATCGCAAAAAATGAGTATCGTAAGGATTGTAAAAGAAGAGAAAAGGCAACTGCTACGGAAGAAATGGAGCGAGCCGCAGACCAGACAGACTTGGTTGACCGCCTACTGGATAGGGATCAGGCGATTGACATATGTAAAACAGTTCACAGCATGGCTGAGCCGTACAAAGAGGTTTTCCTGCTTCGAGTCTTAGGGGAACTCAGCTTCAAGGAAATATCACATATTTTTGGGAAGTCTGAATCATGGGCGAAGGTCACTTTTTTCAGAGCAAAGATCAAAGTAGTAGAAAAGAGGGAGGAATCTATATGAAAAATGTCACTTGCAGCATTGTAGAGGATCTGCTTCCTCTTTATATGGACGGCTGCTGCTCTAAGGATAGCCAGCAGGCGGTTGCCGAACATATGAAAACCTGCGAAAAATGCAGGGAAACGTATCGCCATTTGCAGAGTGATTTGCCCACTATCGCAAATGAAACGACCGATATGCGCTCCGAGGAAATTGCGCGTTCACTTTCAAAAAGAATCAAGAAACGCAAAGCGGCGGCTGTGGTGTTTGCGGTAATATTCTTTGTGTTTGCAATGATCTCTCTCTTCTTCGTAGGCAAGGCGATCATGATAATGAGAGGGCAGGGTTCACAGGTATCTCTTGGCAGCCTGGAAAGCGCGGTAAATCTCTCTGAGGGCGATTTCTCCTGTTCCGCCCAAGATATAGGTGCTTACAGCTTTTTTACCAATACAACGAGAATCATTATTAGAACCGACGCTCCCTTAGATGAGACGGTGACGGTTCGTCTTTGGAATACAGAAAATATGAGCGAGAACATTCTGTTGGCCCGCCTTGACAAAAACCAGAAAATCTGCACCTTTACGCATCTATCCAGCCGGAACCGCTATGCGATTACTGTAGACAATATGCCCGATATAAGCATATCTGTCAGTAGTCGTCTTACATTTTGGGAGGCACTATCCCGGGCCTTGCAAAATGAATAAGCGTTTTGAGGCCGGGGTATGGGTCGCGGAGCCCCGCAAAGCCAACAGCGGACGCCGTGCAAGAGCAGGCGGCTCCAGCTGAAGAAAACGAATTGCCAAAGCAGCTCGATCCATTTCAATCTATCAGTCTAACAGAAGCTTGAACCATGGGCGGCGGGACAGTAAACTGTCCCGCCGCTCTGATTTTCAGCGGGCATGGTCTTTCTCGTGCGTAATGGTTCTCCACGCCGAGGCTGTCTCTGCCAATATTTTGCATGGCAAGGCGGTGCGTTTTTTCGGAATATGACAGAATGACGGTATAATTCCTCCGAAAATATCTTGACAAGATTTATCAAGATTGATAAAATGGATATATAACCCAAAAAGGAGATGCAGGGATATGCTCATCACAAGGGAAACGGACTATGCGCTGCGGATGCTGCGGGTGCTGCTGGACGAAGAGAAGCACTCCGCCGCCGAGATGGCGGAGACGGAGCTGATCCCCATGCAGTTTGCCTATCAGATCCTGCGAAAGCTCTCCGCTGGGGAGCTGGTGCAGGTGAGCCGGGGCGCAGCCGGCGGCTGCCGGCTGTCCTGTGACCTGCGTGGCGTTTCCCTCTACGACCTCATGGTCGTCATGGGAGAGCATGACGTCCTGTGTGCCTGCATGGAGCCGGGGTATGACTGCCGCTGGCAAAGCGAACACGGGAAATGCGACATCCACTGCCAGCTAACGGAGTTACAGCGAAAGCAGGACGAGGCGTTCCGCGCCGTGAGCCTGCACCGGCTGCTGACCGGCGAAGCAATTCAAAAAGAGGAAATGACCCAACAAACGTGACATAAGGAGGTACACCGTATGCTGTTTCAGACCACACCCGCGCACGAGGAGCTGCGCGCCAAGATCCGAGCCTTTGCGGAGGAGGAGATCAAGCCTCTTGCATTCCTGCTGGATCAGAACAATGAGTTCCCTGACGAACCTGTCAAAAAGATGGCACAGCTGGGCTGGCTGGGGCTGCCGTTCCCCAAGGAATACGGCGGCGCGGGCCTTGACATTCTCAGCTACGCCATCGCCGTGGAGGAGCTGGCCCGTGTGGACGGCGGCGCGGGCGTGATCCTCTCCGCCCACGTGTCGCTGGGCGCGTGGCCCATCTTCGCCTACGGCACGGAGGAGCAGAAGCGGAAGTATCTCGTGCCGCTGGCAAAAGGCGAAAAGCTGGGCGCCTTCGGCCTCACCGAGCCTAACGCCGGGTCGGACGCCGGCGGCACGGAAACCACGGCACTGGACAAGGGCGACCATTACCTGCTCAACGGCGGTAAGATCTTTATCACCAACGCGCCCAAGGCGGACACCTATGTGGTATTCGCCGTCACCACGCCGGACATCGGTACCCGGGGCATCTCCGCCTTCATCGTGGAGAAGGGTTGGAAGGGCTTTGAATTCGGTGACCACTACGACAAGATGGGCATTCGCTCCTCCTCCACGGCGGAGCTGATCTTCAACGACGTGAAGGTACCCAAGGAGAACCTGCTGGGCAAGGAGGGCGACGGCTTTAAGATCGCCATGTCCACGCTGGACGGCGGCCGCATCGGTATCGCGGCGCAGGCGCTGGGTATCGCCCAGGGGGCCTTTGAGCACGCGCTGGCCTACGCCAAGGAGCGCGTCCAGTTCGGAAAGCCCATCGCGGCACAGCAGGCCGTTTCCTTCAAGCTGGCGGACATGGCCACCAAGCTGCGCTGCGCCCGCTTCTTGGTCTACTCCGCGGCGGAGCTGAAGGAGCAGCACGCCCCCTACGGCATGGAGTCCGCCATGGCGAAGATGTACGCCTCGGACATCGCGCTGGAGGTCACCAACGATGCCTTGCAGATCCACGGCGGCAGCGGCTACCTCAAGGGCATGGAGGTGGAACGGGCCTACCGCGACGCCAAGATCACCACCATCTACGAGGGCACCAACGAGATCCAGCGGGTGGTCATCGCCTCCCATCTCATCGGCAGGCTGGGCAAGAGCAGCGGCGGCGAAAGCCGCTCAACGGCCAAGAAGCCCGCGCCCATCACCGGTATCCGCAAGCGCACCATCTTCCGGGAGGGCGACGCCGCCCAGCAGGTCAACGATCTGGTGGCGGCACTGAAAAAGGACGGCCACGACTTCTCCGTGGGTATCCCCATGGATACGCCCATTCCCAAGGCGGAGCGTGTGGTCTCCGCCGGTAAGGGCATCGGCGAAAAGAAGAACATGAAGCTGGTGGAGGGCTTGGCCAAGGCCGCCGGCGCAGCGATCGGCTCGTCCCGTCCCGTGGCGGAGACGCTGAAATACCTGCCCCTTGACCGCTATGTGGGTATGTCCGGGCAGAAGTTCACCGGCAACCTCTATATCGCCTGCGGCATCTCCGGCGCCACCCAACATCTCAAGGGCATTAAGGACGCCTCCACCATCGTGGCTATCAACAAAAACGGCAACGCGCCCATCTTTAAGAACTGCGACTACGGCATCGTGGGCGACGTGATGGAGATTTTGCCTCTGCTCACCGCCGCGCTGGATAGCGGCGAGAAGCAGCCCGCACCGCCGATGGTGAAGATGAAGCGTCCCACGCCGCCCAAGCCCACGCCCATCGGCGACACCTATGTGTGCGGCGGCTGCGGCTACGAATATGTGCCGGAGCTGGGCGACGAGGACGGCGAGATCGCGCCGGGTACGTTGTTTGAGCAGCTCCCCGCCGACTGGGTGTGCCCGGAGTGCGCGGAGGGCAAGGATCAATTTGTGAAGGCTTGAGCCGGGAGGGTATGAGATATGTATTGTGTGCGTAATGTGACCAGCGACCTCTACTGGGTGGGCGCCAACGACCACCGCCTTGCTCTGTTTGAAAACTGCTTCCCCATTCCCCGTGGCGTCAGCTACAACGCCTACTGTCTGCTGGACGAGAAAACGGTGCTGTTCGACACCGTGGACTGGTCCGCCTGCCGCCAGCTGCTGGAGAACCTGAACCACGTCCTGGCAGGGCGTGAGCTGGACTATCTGCTCATCAACCACCTGGAGCCGGATCACGCCGCCTGCATCGAGGAGATTTTGCTGCGGCACCCCAAGGTGAAGGTCATCTCAAACGAAAAGGCGTTCATGCTCATGCGGCAGTTCGGCTTCCACGTGGATGACCACGAGTGCATCGAGGTGAAGGAGGGGGACACTTTCTCCTTCGGCCGGCACACCGTCACCTTTGTGGGCGCGCCTATGGTGCATTGGCCGGAGGCCATGGTGACCTTCGATGTTACCGACGGCGTGCTGTTCTCCGCCGACGCCTTCGGCACCTTCGGCGCGCTGGACGGCAAGCTGTTTGCCGATGAGGTGGACTTTGAGCGGGACTGGCTGGACGATGCCCGCCGCTATCTCACCAACATCGTGGGTAAGTACGGCCCGCACATCCAGCTCCTGCTGAAAAAGGCCAGCGGGATCCTGGATCAGATCAAGTATATCTGCCCCCTCCACGGCCCGGTGTGGCGGGAGAATCTGGGCTGGTTCATCGGGAAGTACGACACATGGAGCCGGTACGCGCCGGAGGAAAAGGGCGTGCTGATCGTCTACGCCTCCATGTACGGCAACACGGAGAACGCGGCGCAGGCACTTGCGGCAAGGCTCTGCGACAAGGGCATGAGCCGTGTGGCACTGTACGATGTGTCCTCCACCCACGTGTCCCAGCTGATCTCCGAGGCGTTCAAGTACAGCCACATCGTGCTGGCCTCGGTGACCTACAATCTGGGCATCTACCCCGCCATGCACGACTTCCTTATGGATATGAAGGCACTGAACCTGCAAAACCGCACTTTCGCCCTCGTTGAAAACGGCTCATGGGCGGTGAAGTCCGGCGACCTCATGCAAAAATTCGTCAACGACGAGCTGAAGAACATGACGGTGCTCAACGAGCGGCTCAGTCTCGCCTCCTCGCTGGGGGAGGACAAGGCCGTTGAGCTGGAAACGCTGGCGGACGCGATTCTGGCGTCTGTGCAGTGACCGGCGCGGGGAGCGGAAGAAAGAAATAGGCTGCCGGAAGGCTCTGCCGCCTCCCTGCCGGGGAGACCATATTCCGCGAGATGGGGCGGACAAGCACGATCCCGCGCTTGTCCGCCCTTTTTCCAAAAAAGGCACAGCGAGTCAGAACGTAACAAAACGAGTTTCGGAAAGGAGATGCTACTATGAATTACAGTGCTATGATCCAAAACCGCAAGTCCGTTCGCGCCTTTCGCGGAAAGGAGGTGCCGAACGAGGCACTCGCCCAGCTTCGCACCTACTATGAAAAGACCTGCCCCCGCCTTGTTCCGGAGATCGCCACGGAGCTGATCGTGCTGGACAAGGACGCGCAGCCGGCACTGGAAAGCTCCGCGGGCTACCAGCAGTTCCTCATCGGTGCGCCGCACTATCTGCTCCTTATGTCCGCCCGGCACATCCACGCGGGCGTCAACGCCGGGTACATGATGGAGGATCTTGTCCTCAAGCTGACGGAGCTGGACATCGACACCTGCTGGCTGACCTTTACCGACAGCGACAAGATCAAAAAGGCTCTGTCCCTCACCACCCCGCTGGAGGTGGCGGCCATCGTGGCCTTCGGCTACGGAGAAAAGACGGCGAAAAAGCTGCGGATGAACATTCAGAGCATGTCGCAGATCGATGTGCAGGCCGAGCAGCAGTACTACGCGCCGAAAAAGAGCGTGCATGAGCTGGTCCACATGGAAAGCTGGAGCAACAAGTCCGGGCTTGATGAAATGATGGACTTCTATGACGATATGCTCTGGCAGGCCTTCTACGCCGCCTCCCTGTCCCCCAGCTACCTCAACCGCCAGCCCTACGGCTTCCTTGTCCGTGGCCACAGCATCTATCTGGTGCAGCAGGAGGACGCCTACACCGACAACCTCGACGCCGCGCTGGATCTGGGCATCGTGCTGCTCCACTTCTCCGCCGTCGCCTCCCAGTGGGCGGGAAGGGTGCGCTGGGAGCTTTCCCCGGATGCACCGGACGGCCTGCCTGCAGGGCATCGCGCGGCGGCCGTGTGCCGGGTGTAGAGGTGCTGCTTTCAGCCCCTATTGGGAGCATTTGCTTCAGATAGAAAAACCGGCCAATGCCGGTTCAAAACAGAAAATCAGGAGGTGTTTTTCCGATGGCCATCCGAACGGTAACGGATGCGATCCGCTATGTAGGGGCGGACGACAACACATTGACACTCTTTGAAAACCAGTACCCCGTCCAGCCTATGGGAGTGAGCTACAACTCCTA
>OLOH01001359.1_pt1 | contig 14091 bp, 17 predicted proteins | sample 1673221 | NCBI WGS metagenome assembly OLOH01 (sample SAMEA3136767, study PRJEB25190) | human gut metagenome
TCCTCGACCGCTTCGACACCCTAACGAAATCGCTCACCGACGGTATCCCTGCCGAAATCGATGCGCGACGTCAGCAATACGAATATTACAGCGACCGCCTACTCGACTTCCCGCGCAAGGCAGGCGCCACGCGCAGCATGCTCTGGATCTTGGGCATCGGCTCGATGTCGGCGTAGACGTTGAGCGTGACCATGGCGTTTCCCTCCATGCCGAGAGGCTATATAAGCCGCCGTGACGGGCGACGATTCATGCCCTCCCATAATAACATGCGTAAGATCGAGCGGAGGCTGAGCACGCCGAATCGGAGCAATGGCACCCGAAATAGCGCTGGAAAACTCACCATTTCGCGGGGCGCTGATGGCGCGAAGGCGGATATTGGGAAGATGACAGGGCGGATTTGTCGCGTCGAGTTGGCCGTCTGCAATCTGAATCGTTCGGCGGTTTGCTTTGTTATGGCCGATGCCGCACGAAACGTACCGAAATGTGTGCGCATAGGTGCGGCCCGTCTCTACACCTTGGCTTTCGGTTGCCAACTGATTTGCGGTCAGCCTGAAATAAAGCGACGATCGGGATCCTCTAACTCGGATTTCCCGCTCGGTTCCTAAGGCGCTTAGAGCCGGCTCGTAAGGGCGAAAACAAAGCCACCCGCGACGATTCTTTCAGTCATCGGTCTTGTGCATCCCTCATGACCTGCGGAAATGCAAGACGTTAAAGCCACTGGCTACGATTCACTTCGCCAAACGGGCGCCAAAGAGGAAAATCAGCCGTTTTATCATCCATCTCGGACGTTTCAGGGCCTCAAAACCAACCCGTTTTTGTCCCCGGGACAAAAATGAAACTGCGGGCTCGCGGTTTCGAAATAGTTTGCGAATTTGTCCCAGGGCCTGTCCCAAACGCTTACGCGAGGATACGCGGAGGGATTCGGCGGCAAGGTGGACAAAACGACAACCAAACTAGACCCAATCAGAATGGCGCCACGATAAACGAGCGTGAAAGAGTGGGAGTAAATCCGCGCATTATCGTGAGGTTTATATAGGGTGATTTTGCAGGCGTTTTAATTGCTCGGCATGCGTTGAATTCACCTGGTTGCCGCTCGGTACTAGAAAGGCTAATGGCCCTCTGAAGGCAATCCAGAGGGCCATTTTTATGTGATTTACCTGCATAAACAACAAAACTTTTTATACGAAATCGCAACTGCGCACTCTCTTTTTTGCGTCTATACGCTGAAGACCTTGAACTTTAGCCTTTTCTGAAAAAGCGTACTCACATCGCTAGTCTTTATAAAACTCAACAAGCTTGCAATACTCATTCAGTACTCAGCTCTTGAGAGTTATACGAAATAGGGCAAGATATACCTGCACGGTGTTTTTTAAGAAACGACGCGAGCGGTTCGTATGGAATTCGTTTTAGCTTTCCGGAGTTTGTATCTTCGTTAAAATCACGGCCTTCGTCTTCTTTTCTTCCATATCCCGAGAAATCAAGACCCTGGCCAAGCTGTTGCTTCCCCTTGACCACCAGCATGCCCTTCTCCTCCATCTCCTCGTTGAGCTTGCGGATTACCTTGTAGGCGTAACCCTTAGAGGTGTTCAGGGCCTTAGCGACTTCCTCCGCGCCGACCATCTGTGTACTCATTCGTGTCTCCTGTTCTTGAGTCGCTTCCAAACATCACAAAAGCGTGAGGTATGGAGAAATTTCGAGAATTGCTCACAATTACGTGAGGTGATACCATTTGAATAGCGTTTTCGATGCGCTTGATGGAATCCGTTACGTCAGGACGAAAAATGTTTGGTGGGAAGTACGAGGGCGGCTTGGCGCCGCTATACTCCCGCAAGATCAAGAAGCTCAGGGAGAAGAGGCAGCTCACCCAGAAGCAGCTGGCAGAGCTCAGCGGCATCAGCGAGAGCGCCTTGCGCAGCTACGAGCTGGGCGACCGCAAGCCAAAGAAGGAAGTCCTGGAACACATCGCGAAGGCGTTGAGGGTCAGACCGGAGTACCTTTCCGCACCGGAGTTTGGCCCTAAGATGGAGTTCTTCTACGCCCTCCTGGAGAATGACGAACTCATGGGTTACACCATCACCGAGATTGACGGCCGACCCGCCATCGTTGCGGGCGGCATGACTGCCGGTATCACCTTCAGTGGTTTCCTCAGAGGCTGGAACGAGATGAAGCAGAAGCTCGATGCCAAGGAAATTACCCGCGAGGAGTATGAGGACTGGAAGCAGACCTACGATCCTGGCCACTGGGTAAACACCCCTGATGGCAAGAGTCCTTGGACTGGAAAGTAGAGGTTAATGAAAGCAATCCATCGTTTCATAGTAGCCATTTTGGAAATTGCTGCGTTTCTAGCCATCTCCTACGGCATTACCGGCTCATTTGCCTTCATTCAGGATGCAAGCAGTCCATTTAACTTGCTCTTCGTTTCCAGTGCGGTGTTTATTATTTTGGGTCAGTATATTTCTGAACCATTCTTTACAACCCCACTTGGCGCAATAAGCAATTCCGTCGCAGCGATACTCATACTGCTCGCCATAAATTCTCCTAGTTCATTTTTGTTCTATGAACCAATACTTGCGCTGTTCATCGCAATCCTTGTATCGGCAGTGGTTGTTCTAGCGCTAAATGCTTTGGACATTCTTCCACGTATTAAGAAAACCTTGCTTGTCATCACAACCAATCTGGGCAAGTCCAAAGTCCTCTATTCTGTTATCTATCTGTTCGGAGCGGTCTCTTACCTTAAGGACGATCCGACCATTTTGCTGATAATGCTCATTGCCTGGGTAATCGTTGTATGCACCAATTGGCTCGAAGCCGTCATCGCCCGCATCATTGGCGAAGCAACAACCATCAGTACGCCGCTGCCTAAGGGCTCCGTGGCAGAATCGATCCCTGAAAGGTACTACGTTTCCGAATTCCCTCACCTTGAAGAGTTTTCCGATAAAGAGCGTTATCTCCTTGCGGTCAAATCAGGAAAAACCAGGTATCACCTGTGCAAAATTGACAGAGTCGAGCATCTAAACACAGGCACATTTATATCCGCATTCGCGTACCCAGACTTAAAAATCGATGCCTCTGAGCTGGGTATTTCCCATTCAAACAAAATTGCAGGTGATGCTCAATTTGACTCACTGTTACTCGATCGCAATTTGATTTCCGAGGCGATCATTCAAACGATTAACGAGCACGAGATAAGCTCCGCTGGCACAACCCTTCTAGGCTATGTCGATGAGCATTCTGACGTTGAGAGCATAGTCATTAGGCTGCTTCGAAACGAATCTGATGACATTTATGCCGATATTCATGAGGGTTCTGTCATCGAGGCGAAAATTAAGAATGAACAAGTTTTGTACCAAATCATTGGTGGCGAAGACCGCGCTCGCAGCCATGGATCCCAATCAACAGCGCCTCATATGAGCATCGCAGCAAGAAAACTTGGCGTTTACGATCAAAGCAGCCACCTTATCAAAAATGTAATGTGGCTTCCTGAGCTAGGATGTCCGGTCACAGCAAGAAAGACCGAAGAGGCTGCCGCGTCATCCGCACTTTCCATTGGAAAGTTGCCTGGTACAGATTGCGATATTTGTATTCAAGACCCCAATGCCCTGATCACGCATAACACAGCGATTCTGGGTATCTTGGGCGTGGGCAAGTCCTGCTTGTCTTTCGAACTAATCCAAAAAGTCATAAACGCCGATTCAACAGCCGAGGCGAAGATTTTCATCGTCGACGTTACAAACGAATACAAGAAGGAGCTTGAGTATTACGGAATTAAGGCTTGTCTACCAAACGATACGGCTCTCATAGAAAAGTTGAAGGCGGATCACGAAAAAGCGGAGAAGTCGAAAGATAGTGGCGGAAACATAAACGTGTTCCGAGCTGGCATCAAAGTCATTATCAGGGACTTCATGGAAGGAAAATACGACTCGCGCGTCATGGTCTTCAATCCCGAGAATTACGATGTAAGCAAACAAACCACGGATGGTAAGTCATCAAACTACGGAAAGCCTCCCTATGACTTGACGCCATTTGCTGATTTGTCTGCGGCGGAAATCACTAGGATTGTCTCAGAAGAAGCTCTCGATTGCTGCAAAGCGAGTTTTGTACGCACTGAATCAAAGGCAAAGCTTTTGATGGTTTTCGAAGAAGCCCATTCCTTAATTCCAGAATGGTCCTCTGCTGCCAACGACGGAGACAGAAATGCAGCCAACGGCACTGCGAGGGTTATTCTGCAGGGCAGAAAATACGGCCTGGGATCGTTCGTGATTACCCAACGTACGGCTAACGTTGCAAAAAGCATTCTCAACCAATGCAACACCGTGTTTGCGTTAAGAGTCTTTGACGACACAGGAAAGCAATTCTTGGAAAACTACGTCGGCGTCGATTATGCGGCCATGCTGCCAACCCTTGAAGAGAGGCACGCCATCGCCGCGGGAAAGGCACTGCGACCAACTTGCCCTGTTGAGATTGAACTTAATGACCGCGATGATGTCTTGAACCCTCTGCCATATTTGCAATTTTAGCTAAAGTGAGTGCGTTTTGAGTACTAGGGTTTATGCCAGCTGGTGTCCACTACGGACACCACGCACAACCAGACGAAACCACGATTAACGACGATGCAAAATCAGGATTTTGAGTGGGAATAGCGGGAATACGGGCAATACACGTGCATGACAACCTAGATAGCACCCATGGCGCACTGCATCATGGGTGCTATCTTTGTCTATGGGAGCAGGTCATGGCGCATTCCGGTCGCCACGTGACGAATATCTGTCACGTCATGACGGATTCCAGGAACATACCGCCAAACGCATAATGTTGCGAGAATATTGACTCGCACAATATTGCGAACTATCATAATCGCAAAATGATGCGAAAAAAATAATTCACCTGAGATGGGAGGATATCCATGGTCGACGCGCTGGAGATAGGCTACGCCATAAAGGACAGGCGCGCTGAATTGGGAATGACCCAGGCTCAGCTGGCAGAGGCCGCGGGTGTGTCGAAGCGCTGCCTTTGGTCGCTGGAGCTGGGACAAAACCCCGGCGTGCAGCTGGACAAGCTCACCGCCGTGCTCGGGGCCCTGGGGCTGGAGCTGACCGTCGGGAACCCCTCAGATGAGCCGCAGGCTGAGCAGTTGGATATCGGAGGGCCTGCGGCTCGCGATGATGCCTCCGCAGGCGCTCTCTCCATCCTGACGGGAGGCGCGCGATGACGGCCGGCGTCCTCGATGTGCTCATCGCCGGCAAGCTCGCAGGAACCCTTTCCCAGGACGGGGTCGGCTCGCTTTCCTTCGCCTACGAGAGAGGCTACCTCGGAGTTCCGCTGTCGTCGTCCATGCCGCTTTCCACCAGGCCCTACCGGGACAAGATCGTGCTGCCCTACAACTCCGCCATCGAGTCCTTCAGCGCCTTCTGAACGCTCACGGAGGGCCTCACCTCAACCTGCGTATCGGTTAGCTTGGCGATGATGTAGTCCTGCCTTCTCATGCCGCTCCAGGCGGCCATCTCGCATATGAGCTCGTGCTCCTCGGGCGTGCAGCGAAACGCCATCGTCTTGCACCCGCGCTCCATCTCGTGGGCCAGGAAGTGCTTGGTCACGGCGAACAGGCGCTCGTCGGGGGCGACGTCGTCGCGCATCTCGATGAAGTCCGCCATCTCGTCGCGCAGGAAGGCGGGCATGACGATCGTGCGCACCGACTTGGGCGTCTTGGGGTCGGTCACGGTGTCCACGCCGTGGAGGCTCTGGTACGACTTGTTGATGCGCAGCCGCGAGCTATCCAGCATGAAGTCGGACGGCGTGAGCGCCAGGAGCTCGCCGCAGCGTATGCCCGTCCAGTACAGCAGCTCGAAGGCGTGGAACGACAGCGGCTTGTCCATGACGGCCTCGCTGAACCTCAGATACTCGTCCTTGGTCCAGAACTGCATCTCGCCGCCCTTCTTCGAGCCTATCTTGTCGACCCTGCGCACCGGGTTGTCGGTGAGGCCATAGTAGCGCTCGGCGTGGTTGAAGATGGCGTTCAGTTGGTTGTTCACCGTGCGCAGGTACGTCGGCGCCCAGGGCTTCCCGTCGGCGTCCCGGTGCTCGGTGAGCTCGTTTTGCCACCTGATGACGTCGATCGGCCTCACGTCGCACATGCGCATGTCCCCAAAGAACGGCACGAGCTTGTCGTTGATGATGTACTCCTTGGTGATCCACGTGTGCTCGCGTATGCGCGGCTTCACCGTTCTTGAATAGAGTACAGTTGCGCACACGAATGCGTTCCATAGGCTTAGCGAACAGGTCCGCCGTTTGGACGCGCTCGACGCCATGACGCGACAAGCGAAGGTAATGCCGGTAGCCCTCCAGGGGTTCCCCGTTGGCGCCAACCGTTATTTGCCTTACGGCGACGTAGCGCTTTTCAACGTAGAATGCGTCGATTTCGCAATCTCGGTACTGCGGCTCGGGAATGGGCGGGGCTCGTCATGATGATCTTCAAAGGATTTTTGCTCTCCCTCATTGCCCTCGGAGGCCATCGCTTTTATGGCACCGTCAACGGCTCCAGCGGCAATCTTTGCAGCATTGTTCGCAACATCGCCAACACCTTTGGCAACATCGCCAACGCCCTTAGCGACGTCGCCGACAAATGCGAACGGATCAAAGCCTGGCATTATTGCGTCCTTTTAATCATTTGCTTGACCAGCGGGAACTTCAAACCCATTATCAATCTCAAGATAATCATCAATGTTCCTTCCCGCAAGAAGAGCATCAATTCGCATTTCCTTTTCGACAATAAAACGTTTGTGGTAGAACAAATCCGCATACTTCAAAATAGTGTTCATCTGAGCGGTATCGAATGCGGCACCAAGGACACCGCCCACAACCGGAACCGCCTTCGAAACCACATCTTTCGATAGTTGCTTTCCGATTTTCTCAAAAACGCTTTTGAAAACACCGACCTCGAGGCCCTTCTTTCCGGTATTTTCAAGAGTCTTCTTTACTCCTGCATTTCCCATTGCGCGAATCTGGGCAACAACCAAGCATGCACCGCCCCTCTTCGCCATTTCGGCCCATCCTTTATTGATCGTTTGCTTAACCGTGGCGATTTCACCTAGCATCATGAGCTTGGTTATTTGAGCCGACACAGCCCCATCGGGCTTATCTCCGGCATCATGAGACTGTCCGACGCTCATAGCTTCCATGAAAACTTCGCCCGCAAGCTCCAGCTCAGCTGGGTCATTTTTAACATCGTATCCATAGAACATCGCCACTGATTGAACGGCACGATAGAACAGAAATGTACTCAGGACCAGGTTAAATGGAATACCTGGCAGTCCAGGAGCTCCGGTGGCTGCGCCTTCGGCGAGCGCAAGTGCTAAATGCTGTTTCCTCTGTTCGCGGGCAATCGACGAAAGGTCGTAGCTGCGTAAAAAGCGAACTTCTTCAACCGTTGAAATCTGAACCCCTTCGAGGGCCCTATTAATTTCGGAAACAACATATTCTTCGCTTACGCTAATTTTGCTTGCCGAGTCTCCAACTTTGCTAAATGCATCTGAAATAATCCCCATCGACTCGTTATATAGGTCGTCTTTTCCGATTATGGCGATGGCTTTTGAGGTGCCCTGGATCACTGCATCTCCGGCCTTTTGCGCCAACATCGCTACAGGATTTGGCTTAATAAGGCTTTCGAACTGAGCTGTCAGCATATCAAGCTCAGCTATCTCCTCCTCATCAACAACAGGACTTGGCGCCAAATATGCACCCCCGTCGTCCTTGATGGACGAAGCATATGTCTTGCCCGTTGAGCCCCCGAAAAACGTAAACGCATCTTCGGCAACGTTTGATGCCGTTTTTGTCACCGCATTCGCGGCATCGCCGATAGCTTTTCCTGCTGCGTTTGCAACGTGTCCAGCAACCTTTCCTGCGTCATTTGCTGCTTTTGCTGCTGCATTTACGGCATCGCCAGCCGTATCGGCTGCTGCCTTGGCGGCACCAGCCACAAAACCACCAACCATACCGAAAGGATTCTTCCCCACTGAAACCACTCCCAAATTAAAAAAAGACATAAACGACTAGCGTCCGCTAATCGCCAAACGAATCGCAAAACTACTATACCCACTCAACGGTGTACTCTTTGCCCATTTCCGTTCCAACGTTTTTCACGTAGCCCTCAATAACTTGCTTCGCGCGTTCGCGAGCCTGGACCATTATCGCGCTATTCTTCTGAGCGGCTTCTTCCATGTTCTTCTGGGCAGCAGCGAAAGCTGCGGTTTTTTCATCCGCAGTCACATCAGTAATTGGTCCTCGGTCAATCAAGGGGTCGCCAATAGAGTCTTTGTCGACATTCACCCCAAGAATCTTGGCATCAGGGATATGAACTCGAACTTTTCCTTCTACATCGGGCTCACTTATTGCGACCTGGCTAACATCGACGCCAACTTCAACGATGCCGTCGTACTCGACCCACACCTTCTTGTAGCCAACATCAAATAAACCGCCATCCTGCTCGGCTTTTGCAACATTATGGTAATAGCACTTCAACGTTGCCAACTCCGCCACCGATTGAACTCCCGAAAAGTCGGCGGATTTCTGCTCCTGAGACGAGCAGCCAACAAGAGCAAAAGAGCCCAAAACCAGCGTCAATGCGCACGTAGCACCAATCATTGTCTTCTTCACTGCTACCCTCCTATTTGCTCTCTACCCATGCAATTGAATAGCCTTTACCCTTAACCAGCGGAAGGGTAAGCGCCTCAACAACGGATTTCATATTGTCTTCTGCGGTCCGATAGAACTTATCCGAATTGTTTGCTTCGTTCTTCGCATCGGGCCTTTCTCCTTTGTCTAGCCATTTCCTAATACTCTTTTCAAGCTCGTCAATTTCGCCTGCGCTTATCAGTACGCATCGCTGCAGCAGGGCAAAATACACGTTGGCGCCAGATTGCTCCTGAACACTTGCAGCATCAACAACGGCTTTCATCACATACGAGCGAACCAGCTTGCGCAGCGGCGTCCTGCCTTTCATCGCAGCCACCAGCGACCTTCCGCAGGCAATTTGCCGCTCCAGCTCATCGCGCCGATCGAGCATGAGAGATACCTGGTCTTCAAGCATCGCGCAACCGCCTTCGCTCGCATCGGAGCGTTCGAACACCCTCTTGATTTCGACCAGGCTCAGGCCACGCTCTTTGTGGCACTTCACCACAAACAACGTCGCAACATCTTCAAGGCTGTAGTTACGCCTTCCCCACGAGCTATCCTTTGGCTGCAAGATGGCAACGCCGCCGCGCCCTTTGTAGCACGCTCTTTGGATATCGCGCCTCGATAGTCCAATAAGCTTTTCAACCTGGGAAATCTTCCATTCTGCTTTTGACATTTCAGGTTCTCTCACCTCCCCGTCTCTACAAAAGCTGTTCAACTGTTGAACAGCAAGCACAAACCATTCTTCTGCGCGGCAAGCGGAAGCTACAGCTTGGCGAGGAGAGATGCCCTCAGTTAGGTACTTCATTTTTGCCTCCATAACAACGGGAATACGTGCGACAGGGGGCAGGCCCCGTCGTTATAGGGCGTGTAAAAATTGCGAGGGAAGCAGCGAAATGGACGCCGGAAGCAACACGTCGGGGCAATTGCAAAAAAAGAAGCGATGCAAAGAGAGACAACAAACAAAGCCAATTCCGGCATTTAATCCGAAAAACAAAATGGCAGCGCATAATAGATAAGCTAGAAACAGAAGCAAAGCCAGGAAGGCTGCAAGCAAAGCATGGACCAATCAAAAGCCCAAGCGCAGGAACGGCGCAAAGCTGCACCTTTGTTAGCAAGCTGCGTAATTTTCTTGGTTGCGTTGAATCTGCGTCCCGCCATCGTTGCAGTGGGTCCCTTGCTCTCCAGCATCGGAACCACATTCGGCTGGGGCGAATCGCTACAGGGGCTGCTTGGCTCCCTGCCCCTTCTTGCCTTTGCGCTGTTCAGCATGATCGTCGGCGCACTGACCGCAAAACTCGACAGCAACAAGGTGCTGCTTTGGGCACTTATCGCCCTTGCCGGTGGATGTATAGTGCGCTCGCTCTCAAGCGAAAGCATGGTATAACTAGGAACCCTGGTGATTGGCGCATCCATTGCCGTAGGCAACGTGCTGGTACCCGCCATCGTTAAGCGCGACTTCATCGCTAACGTATCTTTTGCAACCGGAGCCTATTCCGCCTGCGTTACTGTAGGCTCAGCACTTGCCGGCCTAACCGCCTCGGCAGCCGCTGATGCCCTCGGTGGCTGGCAACCTACATTGGCGTTCTGGGCAATTCCCACACTTCTTGCAGCATTCCTGTGACTGCTCCGCACAAAACTCGCTCAGGACATTGAAAGCAATCAGGCTGGCGAAAAAAACAGCGCTGGCAAAACGCACCTAGAGCGAATGCCCGAAAGCACGAAGACTAATCGCCCCATCAGAGAAAACGCACAGACAAAATCTCCGCTTCGCGCGTTACTGAAAAGACCATCAGCCTGGCTTGTCACGCTCTTCATGGGGCTTCAATCTGCAGCGTTCTACACCTTCTGCAATTGGCTTCCTAGCATCGCTGGAGCTACAGGTTTTTCCTCCGGCGAGGCAGGTGTGCACCTCTTCATATTTCAGGCGCTCGGCATCGTATCTGGTCTTCTAATCCCACGCTTCATGTACCTCCGCGGCAATCAAGTATGCCCAAGGATCAGTACTTTGTGCTGCCGCCTCGCCCCACGACGCGTCCCGGCTGCCGCCACGGCATCCACTACATCAAGATGTTCCCCATAACCAAGGCCTACCAGCGCCGCTTCAGGATCGAGGGTTCGGCCTACTACGAGATGCTCCAGCGCATCATCGACGGCAACTAGCTGAAAGGGTCCCGCTCTAGTCTTGCCGGCCTTCCAATTCCCCAGTTGGTATAATTGAAGAGCGATCGTTCCAAGGTCTTTCATAGGTGTCTACATGCTTGCAGACGATCCCCTCGCGGCTAAAGAGACCGTTTCCCCAGAGGATCTCGCTGGTAAACCCCTTATCTCTTCTGAGCAAGCGGATAACACGGGCGTCGTGGCGAACTGGTTCGGCGAATATGCCGGACAGGTCAACGTCATGGCCACATACAACCTTGTCCGCAGCGCCGAGTATCTACTGCGGGAACATATGAGCTACCTGATCGCGCTTGATCAGCTCGTTCCTGCAGGCAACGGTACCGGTATCGAGTTTCGTCTCATCTGCCCGCCCGCGATCATGAATGTCGATGTCTACTGGAAGCGAGGAGCGAAGCAATCCCATGCCGTCGATCTTTTCCGACAGCATCTCATCGCTCTCAACGATTTCAAATGAGCTCGACCGGCTTATCATCGGTCGCGCATGCCTTCTGTCTAGAGATGACCAGGGAGAACGGAATCCCACTCAAATCGTCCGACCCCGATCCCAACGACGAGTCCCTACAGCTCATTTCGCGCTCGGGGAAACGATCGGGATATAGAGCGACCGACGAAATGCTCTCTGCCATGGGGCTGCAAGAATAGCGGTTGTCTGTGAGCATCGTCTCTAAGGGAAGCCGAAGACGGCTGCAGGAATCCGCCTCGAGTCACGGCGCTTTCACCCTGATACAAGAGCATCTATTGGAGAACTATGTTGCTTATCAAGCTTTAGACTGACTCAGCCAATCACCTCTCGTCAAACAAGTGATCTGCTCTGTACGGATGTCTCCCATCAGCTCACAGTAGATGTCCTTGCGGGTGCGGTTCCAGGTGAAGCCGCATTTTTCCTGAACGCGTTTGGATTTCTCGTTCCCGTCGAAGTACCCGCACCAGATTTTGTCCAGTTTCAAGTCCTCGAAACCATGGCGAATGAGCTCTTGAGTCGCCTCCGGTATCAGCCCCTTGCCCCAGAACGGGACGCCGATCCAGTAGCCGATTTCCCCCTCGGTGTCCGGGATTTCCTTGTCGGACCGCGCGCCGATCATCAACCCTATGCTTCCAATGGCCCTGTTGTCTTCCTTCAGGCAAACGGCGTACGTCTCCGGCGCGGAAAATACGGTACGGATGATTTCCGCGCTGTTGTCAACGCTCGAGTGAGGTGGCCAGCCGGCAATCGGACCCACCCTGTCGTCCTTCGCGTATCTGTACAGATCCTCTGCGTCTGTTTCGGCCCATGGGCGCAATATCAGCCGTTCTGTTGTCAATTGCATGTCTACCTCCATCGACTAATTTGGATTAACGTTAATTGCCCCATCGCTTTCGCTACGAAAAACTCAACTAAAGGGATGCTGCGTTCGATCAGTTTTTGGATCCATCACAGACGTGAAATATAGATTTTGGTGGCTGATTCAGCTACCTCCAAGTGCCGGGGCTTATCCCCCGGCTTTTATTCTATCTAGGGGCATTATATTGGCGCGAGACCTGAGCATATTCGTCGACGAGAGCGGTGATCGCGGCGGGAAAGCGCGCTACGAAGAGTCCCCTACCAGACCCGATTTACCGATGATCCCGTGCATTACGAGTCGCCGTTGAACGGTTATGGGCCTTATCGAGCGTGGGCATTCTCGTAGGCATCTTTGATTTCTTCCGGCAAACCGTCGGGAATCAGCGCTCTCAGCCTATCCTCGCCGCCATCTTGAATCGCCTGATCGTAGTACCAGCATTTGAACTTCAGCATGTCCAGCGCACGGTTCATGTTAGCGATCTCCGACTCCATGTGGGCCTTCCGCTGCTCGAACATGGCCTTGCGTTTGGGGTATGTTGATGGACCCTCCGCGCACCATTCCATGAACAGTCGGATGTCCTTGATCTCCATCCCCGCCTTCTTCAGGCATTCGATGACCCGAAGCGCCTCGAGTTCCGTATCTCCGAATCGGCGAATGCCGGACGTCCGCTCCAATTCCGGAAACAATCCCTGCTTGTCGTAATACCGCAGCGTGGAAACGGGCAGACCGAACATCTCCGCCACCTGTCCGATTGTGTACATAGTCCCTCCGGATAAATCTCGAATTCATTCCTTGACCTAAAGTTAGGTTTAGGTATTACCTTTATTTTCGTCAATATAAATCGCGAGTTCAAGGGGTATTCCGTAATGGGTAAGGCGATCTTAATAGTTTCTTCAAGTCCTCGAAAGAATGGCAATTCCGAGACGTTGGCGGACGCCTTCGCCAAAGGAGCGCGGAAAGCAGGTCACAGCGTAGAAACCGTGCGTTTGCGCGAAAAGCAGATAGGTTTCTGCAAGGGCTGCCTTGCCTGCTTAAAGCTGGGGCACTGCGTCATCCAGGACGATGCCATAGAAATTGCCGACAAGATGTACGATGCGGATGCGTTGGTGTTTGCAACGCCCGTCTACTACTACAGCGTCTGCGGCCAACTTAAGACCATGCTGGATCGCGCCAACCCGCTTTTTGGCTCCGATTACGCATTCACCGAGGCGTATCTATTGGCAACGGCCGCGGAGGACGAGCACTCAACCTTCGACGGCGCGAAAAGGGCCGTGCAGGGATGGGTTGACTGTTTCTCTCGCTGCACGCTTGCCGGAACAGTTTTCGCTGGCGGCGTGAACGGCGTGGGCGAAATCGCCGGGCATCCCGCTCTTGAGCAGGCGCGACGAATGGGCATGGAAGTCTAGGCGCGGCTTAGCTGCGCGGAAGCAGTTTTGCACTCAGAACCATCGACAGGAGGAATCAAACATGACGATTAAGCAGACGGCGGGCAGGGATGCCCTAGGGGACTTCGCCCCCAAATTCGCACAGCTCAACGACGATGTGCTGTTCGGCGAGGTATGGAGCCGAGAAGGCAGGCTCTCCCTTCGAGACCGCAGCGTGGTAACGGTGGTGGCCCTGATGGCGCAGGGGCTGACGGACTCTTCGTTCCGTTTCCATCTGATGTCCGCAAAGAGCAACGGCGTAACCAGGGCGGAGATAGCGGAAATCCTGACGCATGCGGCGTTCTACGCGGGCTGGCCCAAGGCGTGGGCGGCCTTCCGTATGGCGAAGGAGGTCTGGGCGGACGAGGACGACGGTGCCGACGCAAAGGCCCGACACCAAAACGAGATGGCCTTTCCTATCGGCACCCCCAACGACGCATTCGCGAAGTACTTTATCGGGCAAAGCTACCTCGCGCCCCTTTCCACCGAGCAGGTCG
>OLOH01001361.1_pt1 | contig 14073 bp, 15 predicted proteins | sample 1673221 | NCBI WGS metagenome assembly OLOH01 (sample SAMEA3136767, study PRJEB25190) | human gut metagenome
TCCTTCATGTCAAATTCCTCCAATTTTTCGTTTTATGCTTCACACTGTAACAGTGCTTTCGCCTCTGTGATTGCTTCTTCCATTGCCTCTGTATCCATGAGCAGCTCTTCGATTTCATCCGGATCGTATCCGACTTCCAACAACAATTGTACTTCTTCCTCGGAAACGCCAAATGTGCCGCAGTACTCCAACAGCAGTTCTTCCCGTTCGTCCGCTTCCCACCATTTTGCATAGTTCAGGTAATTCCAATTGTACGGGTTGAACAGTGAGTGGATGTAGTCCTGCATGGTAAAGGTACTTCTGCTAAGGTTTCCGGCAGAATTGATCTCCAAAATTTCACCCACTGAAACATCGATCTCGCAGCACTTGCCATTCAGATTTACCTTTTTCAAAGCATTGTCCAAAATGTTCTTTGTGCTGGCGTAGACGTACAATCCCAGTGCAGGAAAATGATAGATGGTCAAAGGATTATTGCCTTTCACCAGAAACAATGTATTGTCGTTTCTCAAAATCGTAAAGACAAAGCTGCCCTCCACCAGTTCTGCTTCATTGACGTACAGTCTTCTCTCCTTGAGGTACTGGATCAGTTCTGGTTCCCGAATGGAACTTACAAATTCTGACCAACTCATGGTATCGATGCCCTCCTCAGACAAAGAAATCGCCGCATCACAGATGTGGTTGACCATCTGCAATGTGGCGATGAAGGTGTTGTATTTGAGTGTTCCTCGGAACAGGCGAAACTCAATGGTGTGGTAGTTGTTCAGATTGACCGCAACGTATCTGCCGTTGCAGCCGCTTTTCGCTTTCTCCAAGATTTGCTTGCCGGTCTTTTCAAAACCAAACCTTGCACTCCAGCGGCTCATGTTGTAACTGCTGCGTCTGCTGAATGTGAACAACTCGTTCCAATGCTTTTCCACAAAGAACAGGATCCGGCTGATAACATCTTCCTGTTCTGTCTGGTTATCAATATATTTATCTGGCTGGTGCAGTGATCTGCGTTGCAGCCAAGCTGGTGCTGATGCAATTTTGCGCCGGTGCGGCATCGTCTGTGTTTCTAGTCGGCGTTCCACAGTAGTCGCAGAACTTCGCCGTGTCATCTATCTGTTTTCCGCAATTTGTGCAAAACATTGCAACGCTCCTTTTCAATTCTCACGCTTTTGAAATCGGAATCTTACTGCCATACCGCTGTGATCTCATTGCTCCACTCGCTGTAGATCACACCATCGTCGGTATTGGCATATGCTCTGACTGCCAGATGTTCCAGCTGTGTCGGACTATACTCATTCTCATTGTGTGCCGTCAACTTGCCAAAGACAAAGGTATTTGTTCCGACCGTCTGCATTTCGTTCGATACTGTCGCTGTTCCCTCTGACTCATATCCATAATGTTTGACATAGGACACCTCATAGCCATCGGCGTTGGGAATTGCATCCCAGCAGACCACGTCGCAGCTATGCGTTCCGGAATACATTTCTTTTCCCATTCCGTTCAGGGCAACCGGAACTTCCTTGACTACTGTATAAATCGACGGTGTGTCCAGCGAAGTCAGCTTCAGCTTTTCGCCGGAAGTCTCCCCGCATCTTGCACAGGTCTTCGGTGCGGACAGCGTCGCTTCTTTCCAGTCGTGTCCCAGTGCCACTCCATCGGCAGCACCGCAAACGGTGCAGGTTTTCGGTTCCGTACAGGTAGCATCTTTCCACTGGTGCCCTGCGGGTTTCCCTTCCGTTGCGCCGCAGACGGAACAGGTCTTGGGTTCTGTGCAGGTGGCATTCTTCCACTGGTGCTCTGCCACTTTCCCCTCGGTTGCACCGCAAACAGAACAAGTCTTGGGCTTCTGGCAAGTTGCCTCAACCCACTGGTGTCCGGCCGCCTTTTCCAGAACTTCACCGCATCTCCGGCACACGGAATCTTCGGTGCAGGTCACCTCTGATGCATCATGTCCCAGTGCTTCGCCTTCAATTTTTCCGCAAACTGTGCACGTCTTTGGCTCAGTGCAGGTGGCATCCTGCCACTTGTGGAAACAGATCACATGAGTCATGTACAAGCCGGTGAATATTCCGGCTGCCACCAGCACGGCAGCGATCACCACGATCAGCAGAGTCTTTTTGTTTTTGGCTTTGGCACCGGTCGGCGCTGCAGCGATTTCTTCTGCCGTTACCTCTGCTTCGGCAGGCGCTGTGTTCTCAGTGTTTTCCGGCGTTTGCTCCAGAGAATCAGACTCTGTTACCTTTGCACCGCACTGATCGCAAAATTTCGCATCATCCCTGAGTTCTTTTCCGCAGTTTTTACAAAGCATGATGATTCTTCTCCTTTTTCATAGAAATTCCAAAAATCAGACTTTTTTTATTTTATCACCATTTCTTTCTAATGTCAATAGCTATAAAGACTATGTTTTCAATCTCTGTATAGACTTTATTTCCCAAGCTTTCCACTTAATCTGCTCTCATTCGAATGCTTGATCATAGAGATTAAGCGCAAATTCAGGATTTACCGTCATCCCTTTCGTGCCTTGATAATTTGTGTTGCCCGGAATCCAAAACAGGCTCCCAGCGCAGAAAGAGAGGTAGCCATAAAACTCTATCAGATTAACGCTCACCTTAATGCCGGAGAAAGCGTCCTTGATACCAGTTACTGCGGCATCAAACTTTTCCTTGAATACGTCTTTTGCATTGGAAAATACGCTTGTGATCTTATCCCATACACCGTAGAAAATAGACTGGATGTTTTTTGATGCTGCCCAAATTATCAAACACGTTTCCTGCATCCAGCCGTGTGGTCAATCCCTTCTTGAAACTGCCGTACAGGTCATCCCACAGCTTTTTGATATGCTGCAGTGAATCCGCCAGAGCGTTTGTCTTGTCCTTGTCGGTGGAATTGTCGGTCGTGCTTGCTGGTGTCTGTCCTGCGGATGCGGCGCTGCCGGAATCCGTGCTGCCGGAATTACCACTAAGCCGGTTGATCTCGTCAAACCCCATAAGGTCCCGCATCGCCTTTGCGGCGCTCTTGGCGCTGCTTTTTGCAACATCCGCCTGAATTTTTTCCGTTGCCGCAGAGACGTCTTCGCTTGCCTTGTCAGCAGCACCTTTCACCTTGTTTTCCGTAGATTCTGCCGCGTTTTCTGCCAGTGTTTCAGCGTCAATTATGGTCTTTTTCAACCCGGAGCTGTCTGCTTCCAGCTTGAATACAATTGCTTCTTTGTTTGTCTCCACGCTTTTTTCTCACCTCGTATAATAGATTTTAGGGCAGTTTCAAGAGCACCCCCAATGAACCTCTGCCACGCTCAGTTGAGAAAGGCAGCATTGAAATCTCCATTCGCTACGCTCATTCCGATTTCAATGCTGCGGCGGAGTTCCGCCGGGTTTAATCAAACAATCAACAGACATTCACATACCCATGATAAAATAGCTGTGATCAGCAGGAACAAGTTCTGTTTCACCTCCTATTTGAGATTCTGCCGGAGCAGCTTCGCGAAAGCATCGTCGGCAAAATCTTTCTTGTCGCCGTCAAGCCACGGCTGAAGCCACTTGCCGCCGGCGTTTTTGTTCTCCGATGTCCGGAAGTTGTATTCGGGGTGATAGTACAGGCGGTGTGCGTATGGCGCGTCACTTACAATTGCTACCACACCAGTTCTGCTTTCTGCATCATACACAAAGGTGGAAGCATTTTGCAGTGTGCCGGTGTCCATCGGCATGACCTGCGCATCCACTACATCTGCCAGCACTGCCTGTGCAGTCTGTTCCAGAGCCGTTGCCACTGCCTGTTCCACCTGCCGTACTGCCCCGAAATTCCAGTTGACTTTGATCTTGTTCATGTGCTTTCTCCTGAAAATGGGTACAAAAAAAGCACCTCATTCGAGATGCTTTTTGTTGATTTGACTTTTTTCGGGAAATATGCTATACTCATGCATTGAGAGCATACCTGAAACGGTAGGCGGTCGATTCCTGCTCCCGGAAGGGAGTGATTGCTATGACGCTAATTGAAGTACTAACTTTACTTAGTCTTATCTGCCAGATCATTCGCATCATGCAGGACAGCAATAAACGGAAATAACCGCCCCACAGCTTCCAACTACAGGCGGTTATTTCTAAAACAGTCTTAACGTGGGAGCAGACCGTCTACTGGTATGCTCTCTCTGCTTTTATTATACCGCATCCGAAGGAATTTGTCAAGTGACAGATTTCTCTTTTTTACAGCACATCAATCCTTGTGTAGTTCACCGTACCGTCCGGATTCCGGCACTTGCTGACGGCGTAGATGCTCCGCTGTTCGCCGAATATCGTCATCGTACCGCCTGTGAGATTCCCCGCTGCCAGCTGAATATCCCCGTCAATGTAAGCACTGCCGGATACTGTGACAGCGGTGTCCTTGCTGGTGTACTTTACCTGGGATTTGTCCTGCCAGTTGCATCGGAAATCCCCGTCCAGAATAGCTTCCCGCTCTCCGAAGGAATTGATCCCCTCGGCTGCTATGGTCACGTGAATGGGCGTCTTCGCACAGCGTACCAGTTTAGGGTATCGCATCACGCCACCTCGTTTCGCTCCGGCAGCAAAGCCCTGTCTGGCAGAGATTCCGGTATACTGCCCGTGGCAGGCAGATGCCGCTGACAGTTTCCACTGCCGTGCTGCTGCCGCTGAGGGTCAGGCTTGCCCCGTTGATAGAGTAGCCGGACACGATGCTTTCCAGCACGTCGGCGTTCTCGTGGGCAAACTCCGCCAGCTGACAGCAGCACTCTGAAATGATCTCCTGCTGGGCGTTCTGGTAGCTGGTTTCCTTTTCCTTTGCCTGTGTGGCGCGCTTGGTCTTGAAGTCCTGCACGGCGGTCTGGAGTTCCTCACCGCTCATGCCCAGCTGCTTGAAATAGCCCTCCAGGATAGTGGATTCCCGTTGCTGGGTGCCCTTTTGAATCATGTCCTCGATCTTGCCGTAGTCAATAGACGGCGGCTGTGTACCGCCCTGCGGCGTGTTCTGACTGCCTGTTTCGTCTGCCATTTGAATCAGTCCTTTCGTAATTTGGGTATAAAAATAGCACCGGTTTCCCGATGCTGATTTTACAAATAAGAACGCCGTACCCACAGGCTTTTTTTGTTCTTGTTTTCCGTCCCTCCGCCAGTTTTTGCCCGTGGTCGGGGCGGTTGTTATTTTACAACGAAATTTTCGAATTTCTTGTAAGTGTCAACATATGTTTCTTGCTTATCGCCGTTGTATGTGATTTCGTAGTACATGCCATCCGGCAAGGTTGTACTCAATAACGCCTTATTGTTTTGCAGTGTCTTGCAACTCCAAACTACATACACATCATCTTCCGTGATTTGCACGCTGTCTGTCTTATCAATGTGTTTGTTTGCATAGTCGGTTACAATTTGCTTACACCGGCTTAAAAACTTATCATTTCCCATGTTCTTTCTCCTTTCGGGCATGAAAAAAGCACCTCGTTTGAGATGCTTTTTGTGGTATTTGGTTTTACTTCTCAAAATGTGCGGTATTTTGAGACAGCTTTAATCATTTTTGTGCTTTTCTGTAAATTCCTTTTTGAATTTTTCGAACTCCATATCGAAATCTTCCTGCGTATAGTTCGCATATTTTGCATCTCTTTTTGCAAAATCAGATAAATCTCCATCACACTCTCTGCAAATAAATCCATCTGTATTCACGTTATTCCTATCCATGCTATTTTACCTCTTTTACTGAAAAGCCATACAGTTTTGATAAATCGATTAAAGCATTGTACTGTGCTTCAAATTCGGCTTGCCCAAGATCTTTGTATTTCGAAATTCTGGTGTCATAAATTGATTGATCAATCAGGTATTCCGGCTTTGTGTATTCAAATATTATACCATCATGCCCAATTGTATAACCCTTTTTATATCCGTTTTTCAATGCAGCATTCAGGTCTCCGGCACTCGGCGGCATACCCAACGGGTGGTTATGAAACGAAACAATATCTCCCTTTTCGGATTCCTGCAAGGCTCTGCGAATTTCTTCCGTATAGTCCGGTGTTCCAGCTTGTGTTCCTGTGATGGATCGATACCATTTCTTCGTTCTGGTATTATAAAAATACAAATCCTCACCGTTTGTACCGGAACGATGCTGCAGCATTTCCTTAGCAACCTGATAATACTGCCGTTGAACTCTTTTATCAGAATCCATAGAATCAAATTTGCTTCTAAACTCTCTGGATTCTGTCAGGTTTTTCGGAACCGCATAATCAGAAGAACTTTGCATGCGTTCCTGTTCTTTTATTATACCACCTGAATCCTCAGAAGTCAACGATTTCCCGCCGATTTTCTCCGGCGAATACCCAACGTTGCCCTTTGTTGCAGGCGGTGCAACCTCCACAGCGTGTCCAGCAGAAACACCCTCCGTGTGTGCCTTTGCCTTAGCCGCTTTCGGTTTCGGTGCCTCTTGTATGGTCCCGGCATCTGCGGAATCGATGTAGATCGTTCTTGCAAAGCCGTACCGGGATTTCACTTGTTCCGCGAACCGGTTCAGCAGCGGTATCACATCAGACGGCGCAAATGGATTTGTCTTGTCCCGGTTGTTATGGGTTTCTTCCAGGAGCAGGATGCACTTCTTGTCCGCTGTAATGCCCACCGCCTCAAAGGTCAGGCGGTCGTGAGACTGCCTGGAATAGGACGTATCACAGCCGATGGAGTAGTACAGAAAGCGGTGCTCTGCCGCCTGTGCTGCCGTGATGATGTGCCGCTGCTGCAAATCAAACACCAGCCCTGTAGCACGTCCACGCAGCCCCAGAATCTTGTTCTTGTACAACTTGGTGCCTTTGGGAGCAGCGTCCATTTTTCGCTGAATGTCCGCCTCTGTCAGACTGAGATTGTCCCGGAATGAGAAGAACCAGTACCGCCAGCCTGGGACAGGCTCTTCTGTCAGCTCCCGAAGAATCTCTTCCGGCACATCGGCGGCGTACCTGGCACAGGGACGGGAACGGTTCACGAACTCCCGATACACCGGCAAAGACGGATCGTCAGGGTTCAGCGTTGCCAGCAGGTAATCGTTTCGGGTAGAGATCTCCCGCACAAAGTCGATGTCGGCGGTGTTGATCTCGTCAATGTACACGCAGCCGAACTGCGAACCGAGGACGTTTTCCCACTTGTCCTTGTTGTCATAGCCCAGCACATAGATCATCTTGCCCTCAAACTTGATGTGTGGCAGCTTGTTATTCCGGTCGCCGTTGCCGCAGTAGACGGCGTTCCGGTGCAGGTCGAGGATCCCGTTTTCCTGCTGAATGATGTTCTTCTCAGCGATGCCGGTAGTCTTGGCGGCGATAATGTGCAGCCGTTTCGGACTGGCAGAAACCATATACATGAACTTCACACCGGCACCGACGGTGGTCTTTCCGGAGCTCTGCAATGCGCCGCTTGACGGCTGTGTGTGCTAACGATGCACTGCGGCATTGTTTCAGGGTTTCTAGGGTCATGGTGTCATCTTCCTTTCTTTCACTCGGTCAACGCACGTTTTACGCTCGCGTGCGTTAGGTTTATGTTCAGCGAGTGTTAAAACGTCACTGTCGCATTCAGGACTGCCGCTGCACTAACATCCAGCAGGATCATGGCGATTGGCAGTATCTGCGCGGCGTTGATCTTGGTTATGGCTGTACCTCCTGTTTCATCTGCACACCACTCCACAAACCAGGAACCCTGCCACAAAACAGATCAGCCCGATTGCAGCGTAGGCTATGCTAGTTGATTTCATGTTCCTCTGCCTCGCCGTTCCCACGCTGGTAGAACCGGTGCCGTCCCTGTCTGTCGATGGTATGACCCACCTGCTGGTGCGTACTGGTCGGCGGCAGCATTGGCATGAAAAATTTTGTCATGTTCGTACCTCCATTTCTGGTTCTGTGTAACTGCCTTTTGTCAATGGAATGTGGTGTGTAGTGTAAGAAGGGCAGGCTCTTAAGCCCTTCTTTCACGTACACCCCATTGACTCCGATTTTGAGGGAAAGGAAAAATATATATTTATATAATGGAATTTTCTACGGTGAAATCATCGCAGCGTTTGATGCGGTTTCGGATTGTTTTTTCCTCTACGCCCAGATACTCCGCCATGTCCTTGACCGTAACTTGTCCATCTATGTTGCAGGCATCGAATGTGTTCAGAAGTTCAGCTCGTTTGTCTGCATTCTTTGCTTTCTCTGTACGTCTTTTGCCCTCGCCGCCACGCTTTGCACCACGCTGATGCGGCGGCATCTCGCTCTCTGCCTGCAAGTCTTTCAGCATGCCCACAGTGTCCTCCACATGGACAGGATACCGGAACCACAGGTTCTTCGGAAACTCCCGGAGCGTGCCGTCCAGCCGCCATGCGGTTTGTTGCCGCACCGTCCGCTTGACCGCCTCGATCTCACCGAGGAAGCCCTCGTACACCGCCGGCGGCAGATTGTCCCGACACAGTTTCAGGGATTCCACATGACTGAGCAGCTCGTCCGGTGAAGCATCTGCCAGCACTGCCGGAGCATGCTGCCGCAGCTTCTCAATGCAAGCCTCGCAGATGGCAGTGTTGGTCTCCTGTTTGAGGATCTCATCTGTCAGTTCCAGCTCCGTCATGTCAATGAGCGCATCCGGATCACGGGCAAACACGCCGCTGCCGGAGGCACGGTCCATGCTCCGCTTGCCGCCCTGTGCCCCTTTGCTGTGGTGGTGGCAGTAGATCACCGCACAGCCCAGCTGGGTGCACATCTGAAGCATGATGACATTCATTTCAAAAATTCCGACAATGATTGCGGGTGCTAAGACTGCATTTTCAACGCTTGGTGCTGCAATTGGCGGTATTTCTGCACCCGTGGTGGCTGTCGTTGCAGTTATAGCTGTACTTATTGCAGCATTTGTAAATCTATGGAACACCAATGAGAACTTCAAAAACAGCATTCTTTCTATCTGGGAACAAATAAAGTCCACCTTTGAACGTCTGACATCGGGAATTGTTGACCGAATCAATGCACTTGGATTTGATTTTCAGAATTTCGGTGAACTGCTGAAAGCGATGTGGAATGGATTATGCAGTGTGCTTGCACCTGTATTTGAGGGAGTATTTCAGCATATTTCGGATGATATTTTCACCTTTGTGACGGATACCATTCTGAGCGTGCTTGATGTATTTATCGGCTTATTTTCGGGAAACTGGGAACAGTGCTGGAACGGTATCAAAGGCATTTTTACAGGTATCTGGGATTTTGTAGTTAACCAATTCAGCAATATTCTGAACACGCTGAGAGGTGTGGCAGATGTATTTCTCGGTTGGTTCGGAACTTCGTGGAATGAAGTGTGGACATCAATCAAAGACTTCTTTGTCGGCATCTTGGACAGCATCTGTTCTGCGTTTCAGTCTGTCGCTGATTTCTTCACAAACATCTGGAATGCGATTTCTACATTCTTTACCACAATAGCAACTGCGATCTATACCACAGCGGTCATGATCTTTACTTCTGTATATGATTTCTTCGCAGGAATCCTGACCGGTATCCACGACTTTTTCGCCAATATTTTCAATGCAATTTGGACAGTCATTTCAACTGTCTGCACGGCCATTTACGATACGATTTCAAGCATCTGGAATGCAATTTACAGCTTTATTTCTCCTCTTTTGGAAGCGTTTAAATATCTGTTTGAAACGATTTTTCAGGCGATCCACATTATCATCAGCAACGTGATGGATTGGATCTCGGAAAAAATACAGACCATCTGGAATGCGATCGTTGCCTTTCTCACGCCGTTGCTTGAGGGCATCAAAACGTTCTTTAAAACGGTCTGGAACGCTATTTATATCACGATTTCAACGGTTTTAAGCACCATTTCAAGCGTGATTTCTACCGTCTGGACTGCAATTTCAGGTTTCATTTCCGGTGCAATGAACACGATTCATTCTATTATTTCGAGTGTGTGGAACACCATCAGCGGTGCTGTTTCAAGCGTGGTAAACGCTATCCGAAATACCGTATCTTCCGTCTGGAACAGTATTTCTTCCACAATTTCATCGGCGATGAACACCATTCATTCTACGGTGACAAGCATCTGGAACAATGTGAAATCTTCCATCAGTTCTGTTATCAGCGGCATTTACTCCACGATTAAAGGCGGATTTGACAATGCGGTGAACTATGTCAAAGGGCTTGCATCAGATGCGTGGAACTGGGGACGGAATATTGTTTCCAACATCATTGACGGCTTGAGAAGTATGATCGGCAATCTTGCGGACAGCGTTTCCGGAATTGCGGATACGATTCGCAGTTATCTGCACTTTTCCGTTCCTGATGTAGGTCCGCTGACAGACTTTGAAAGTTGGATGCCTGACTTCATGAATGGTTTGGCGGACGGCATCAACAAAAGCAAAAAGGTCGTAGCTAAGGCAGTTTCAAGTGTTGCGGATACAATGAGAGTAACGCTCAATTCTGATCTTAACTACAATCTTGACGGAATGACAGGTGCGATTATGAACAGCGGGACTGAAAGTTCTGTGGTCAACAACTACTACAATAACGACAACAGCCGTACAGTAAATCAGACCAACAATAGTCCGAAATCACTGTCACGGTTGGAGATTTATAGGCAGACGAGGAATGCGGTGGAGATGTAAAAAGGAGCGATTCATCGCAGTTTTGGTAAGTTATAGGCGTTAAAATGTCAATTTTAATTTATCGGATATACTTGTTTTAAGTATTCTGCCAACATATCCGGAATATATTGATAATGATGTGTGTCATATAACTGATAAGTGACATCTGCATCATGAGATTCCAGGCGTTGAGTCAATTTTTCCAGTCCTTCTAACGTCGTATCATGACCATTATAGTATTCGCTGTAATCAGAATCCTCTAACTTCCCGCCACATAAAAAGACTTTTTTGCAAAGCACATCATTTCTGTCAAAATATCCATAGTCATTGATATAGTCTTCAGGATTTACTCCCAGTTCTTCATGATACAAATTCCAAAATGCCGGACTTCCAATGATGTAATTTCCAAATGGCTGGTTTTCATATAAATCGGATTTGAATAATGCAGTATGTGCAAAAACACCACCGTTGGAATGACCATACAGTGTTGAATTCGCATAGTCAATGGAATAATTTTCTCCAAGATACGGCATCAAATTGTCTGTGATAAAATCAAGCAGCATATCTCCTTTTTGAATAAAATAGGCAATGCGATTATCATTATCTGTTCCGTCAATGCTGTAATTATACCCCAGGCTGACAAGGATAACCGGAGCTGCTTCACCATTTTCCATAATGCCTCTCAATTCAGTGCAGTTTCCAAACCGCCATACCCCATCTGTCAGAAAAAATACAGGATATGTTTTATTGTCATCATAGTTTGGCGGCAATGTGACATGAACCAGAAATTCAACATCCAGTTCCTCATCATAAATATTGATTTCATCAATGGAATCTTTTATTTTCTCCACTGCATCCCTGTCATATTCCCATACATTTCTGTAATCTGTATCCTCATGATTTTCAGCATATAGTGACTGGTCTGAAACATCAACTGTTCCTGCCGGAAGTGTTTCATATTCTCCTGTTTGTAATGCTGCATCGGCAGCCTTTATACGAATAATATCATTTTCAATTTCTTCATCTGAAAAACCATATTGTTTCTCATCTTCTCGAATCCAATCTAAATACTCCTCAAAATTAGCAAAAGATTTATTTTCCTGTATTCCTTCGTCCTCATTATGGAATCTAAACTCAATTTTGCCACCATCATAATTAGGGTCACTATTCGGAACAGGGTACAGCAGCAAAAATCCATCTACTAGAATATACTTTAATGGCAGTTTTTCATTGCCGTTTTTCAGTTGTTCTAGGCTCTGTTCATATTCCTCTTCTGTCATATTACCGCGGTTGTTTTCAAGAGTTTCACGCAGCTCATCTGCCGTGTAATATTCTACACTCACATTATGTTCGGACGTTTCAGCAGATTCTGTCTGTGATTCAGTAATAGAATCAAGAAGTGTCAGTTCATGTTTGCTCACTTTCTCTGACTCCATTGGTGTCATCTTGTTCGTAAGCTGTATTTTTTCAGAATTCTGAACACTCTCTGATACTGATTCATTACTTTGAGATGAATTCAAATTGTTACTACAAGCTATCGATGATATAAGCATAAGAAATGACAAAAGAGCAATTACTATTTTTCTCATTATGGTGCTATTCCTTTCAATTTATTTGTTGAAATTTTTGAATATATTATACCACACCCATATACCCAAAGTCAATGAAAAGCAGGTGAAACTTTGTTCTATACCTTAATCCTCGAAAATGAAACAGGTCAAAAAATCGACCTGTCCAAAACAGCAAACAGGTTCATGTTCTCCAAAATAAAAGGACTTGATCCGCCAACAGGAACAGTCAGCACTTCAAATTATGCAGGAATGAACGGCAGCTATCTGAATAACGCATTCATCGAAAAGCGAAATGTGGTCATTCCCTTTGAAATGCGTGGGTTTGATGTGGAACTCCGCAGGCATGAACTCTACAGAGTGGTGAAGCCGTCACGCTACATCAAAATTTACTACTCCACAAAAAATATCTCTGTGTATGCAGAGGGTATCGTGGAAACCTGCGAGGTGGAGAATTTTGAAAAGCTGACCAATGGGCAGATTTCCATTCTCTGCCCTGATATTTACTGGTATTCCACCGAAACGCAGATTGCAGAATATTCCCGTGTCAGAGGTGCATTTCATTTTGTCTGCCCTGATAATGACGAACCATTTCCGATTGGTGCATATAATACGCAGGATATGATGACTATCAACAACAGCGGTGATGAGGTTGGATTCACTCTTGAAATCAGCGGTGGACCTGCGAAAAATCCGACCATTTACAACGCTCTGACGGACGAATATATGCAGATTTCGGGCGATATTCAAAAGGGCGATGTTATCACCATAACTACGAAAACAGGCAACAAAACCGTTCTTCTGGAGCGTGAGGGCGTTGTGACAAATATCATCAACCGGCTTGTTTCAGGTTCAACCTGGCTGAATCTGAAAGCTGGCGAAAACAAGTTCTATGTGACAGCATCAGAGGGGCTGAACCGCATCAAAGTCCGCCTGATTCATCGTAATGCTTATCTGGGGGTGTGATTTATGCAGATAGAAATTTACAATATGACTGTCTTGAATGATAAGCTGAATATTTCTCTGGAGGCTGTCTGTGACAGCTTTTCTTCGCTTTTGTGGGATATTGAATACTACAAATGCGGTGAGTTTGAGGTGTATATTGCTGCAAGTTCCCGAAATATCGAGATTTTCCAGACAGGCAGAATTGTTGGGCGTGATGACGATAAGGATCATTTTGGACTCATCGAATCCATAGAACTGGAAACCGATTCAGAAGACGGCGACTATCTCATTATCAAAGGTAGATTTTTAATGTGTCTGCTTGAAAGAAGAATTATCTATCCCACATTGAATTTTACATCACAAACTTCCTACGGTGCAATCGTTCAGAAAGCTGTAGAAAGCAACGCTTTAACAAGCGGAAACAGACTGATTCCGGGCTTGAAACTTGGAGAAATTCAAGGTGCTTGCTGGTCGCAGACCACAAAGTTACAGGTCAGCTATGAAAATCTGATGGAGTGGGTTTACACCATTTGCGAAAAAATCGGTGGAACTGCAAATATTCGTCTTTCAAAAATAGCTGATGAGCAGTATGAAATGATTTTTGAACTTTTACAAGGTACTGATAGGAGCATATTACAGAAAATCAATCCGCACATCATTTTCTCTGACAGATACAATAATCTGCTGTCTTTCACCTACTTTACAGACACTTCCGTCAAGAGAAATTTTGCCTATGTTCTTGGAAAGGGCGAGAGTGAACAGCGTAAAAGAACCACTTGTTTTACAAATTCTGAACCTGCCCTGCTTGATAGATATGAAGTGTATGTTGATGCAAAGGACATTTCAGATGAAGAACAGATTGCCAACGAAACAAAACCAATTTCTGAAATCGAATATGAGGAACTTCTGAAAGAGAAAGGAAAACAGAATCTTGTTCCCACAAAGACAAAATCAGAATCACAGATTGCAGTACAGTCCACACAGTTTCAATATGGTGTGG
>OLOH01001362.1_pt1 | contig 14073 bp, 13 predicted proteins | sample 1673221 | NCBI WGS metagenome assembly OLOH01 (sample SAMEA3136767, study PRJEB25190) | human gut metagenome
CGACAGGGATAATCAGGCCCACATCGTTCTTAGTACGCTCGTTGAATTCCTTAGTAAACGCCATAATGTTTACACCATGCTGGCCGAGCGCGGGGCCAACAGGCGGTGCCGGAGTCGCTTTGCCGGCAGGGATCTGGAGCTTGATAAAGCCCGTAACCTTCTGAGCCATTTGTTTGCACCTCCAAAATTCGTGGTGGATGGCGGCGCAACCGTGACAAAAATTTCGGCTGTGCCTCCCACAGGGGCAATGCCCCTCACAATCAAAGCGGGATCACCCGCTTGCTGCCTAAAAACGTTCCGCGGATAAGGCCGCGGCCCTTTGCCCGTTTTAATCCACGGGCTCAGCCTGGTCCAACTCCAATTCCACGGGGGTTTCCCGTCCGAACATGGACACGGTGACACGCACGCGGTTTTTCTCCACGTCCATTTCTTCCACCGTACCGACAAAGCCCTCCAAGGGCCCGTCCACGATGTTCACCGAGTCGCCTACCTTGTAGCTGACCTCGACCTCTTTCTTGTCAATTCCCAGCCGGGCCACTTCGTCCTCCGTCAGCGGGATCGGCTTGGAGGAGGGACCCACAAACCCTGTACATCCGCGGATATTCCGCACTGCGTACCAGGATTCGTCAGTCATCACCATTTTCACGATGACATAGCCGGGAAAGATCTTCCGTTCCACTTCCTTGCGCTTGCCCGAATCGGTGATCTCCGTCACTTTTTCGGTAGGCACCCGGATCTCTTGGATCAGATCCTGCAGTTGGCGGTTTTCCACCGTTTTTTCCAGGTTCGAGGCAACTTTGTTCTCATACCCGGAATAGGTGTGAACCACATACCATTTTGCTTCTTCAGCCATCTGCTACCTCCGCTTTCCTGAAACCCAAAAAGGGATGTTATCCGGCCACGTCCATTACAAGACCCAAAAGGTTCATGAACACGGTGTCCAGCAGGAAAACGAACAAGGCCACCACAATGATGGTCACCAGCACAACGCCGGTGTTCTTGAACGTAGCCTTGGGGGTGGGCCACACGATCTTTTTCATCTCACCCTTGCAGTCGCGGAAGAATTTCGCCACGCGCTTGAAGAAACGGACAACGGCGTTTTCGTTCTTCTTGACGTTTTCAGCCATGTCTTCTGCTCCTTACTTGGTTTCCCTGTGCAGGGTGTGCTTCCGGCAGAACCTGCAGTACTTGTTCATTTCCAGCCTGTCGGGATCGTTCTTCTTGTTTTTCTTCGTGTTGTAGTTTCTCTGCTTGCACTCAGTGCAGGCCAGCACGACCTTCACTCTCATTTGTCGGCACCTCCCGTTTTACGGAAAAATTTTTGGGGCGTGTCCGCCCCGGCCTCCCTCAGAAAAACAGGCACAAAAAAAGAACCTCTTTTTCGAGGTGTTACAAGTATAGCACAACAGGGACATGGCTGTCAAGAAGAAACCTTCCCGTTTTTCCAGATTTTCCGGGAAAATTCCAGGTCCCTGCTGTCTATTCCACACGCTACAGAAAAAGGACGGTGCTGACTGCCCCGTCCCTTTTATTTGTTTTCCAAAATTTAGTGGTCGTTGGAAAGAGGCTTCGCCACCACTTTTTTGGTTTTTTTCTTCCGCTCGGGCTTGATGTTCTTGCCCTTGAGCTTCCGGGTAAACTTGATGTCCTTTTTCAGGTCCTCACCCACATGCTCTTGGAAAACCTGAAACGCGCTGTCATCCAAATTGTTGAGCAGCCCGATGGTCACGATGGACCGGGTATCCAAGTCACCGTTCTTATACATATCGTCCAGCAGGGCGCAAAGTTTTTTCATGGGGTCGCTGTTGGGGTATTTCATTGCCAAATCCTGGCAGCGGGACAGCACATGGGCCTTGATAAAGGTGATATACCGCACCTGGCCATAGACGATCTTCTCCTGGTTCAGCTCGTCTTTCAGCTCGGGGAAAATATTCACCAACCGGTTCATGAAAAACAGCGGGTCCACAGAACGCTCGCCGTCTTTTCCGCGGCGCTTCTGCTGGACAACCGCTACCCGCTTGGGTCCGCGGACCACTTCCAAAAAGTCGTTCAGGATACTTTCCGCGTCAGCCCGGGTGCCCTCTTTTTCATCGAACAGCCACAGGGAAAGGCTGCGCCAATTTCCAGGCTTTCCGCCCTCTTTCAAGGTGGTGGAGCGCAGTTCAAACCGCTGCTGCTTGCTGTCGTACAGAAGTCCATACGCCACGTCCGCTGTGGCAAACATCACCAGCCGGCCTGCCGGGTCTTCCACAGGCTGGGGCTCCCCGAACCCTTGCTTTTGCAGTTCTTCATAAAGGCCGTCCTGGATCAGTTCAAAGGCTTTTATATCCAAAATGTTTCACTCCATTTACTCGTGCGTTGCCGATTTCTCGGGTAACAGTATAGCATGACAGCCGGGAAAAGTCTATCTTTTTTTGGCCGCTCCTGCTGAAAGCCCCTGGAAAAGAGTTGCGAAATCCCCAAGAGCATAGTATAATATTGAATCGAGTCTGCCTTTTCTATAAATAAGGAAGGCATAAGGTCCGGAACTTGCTGGCCTACCTAATTATATCATATGGGGTGTGATCGCGATGAATAAAAGCGGTAAACTGAGCCTGGCTGTGATTTTTGGCGGCGTTTCCTCCGAGCATGAAGTCTCCCGGATGTCCGCCACCTCCATTTTGGAAAACCTTTCTGCCGAAAAATACGACGTACACATGGTCGGCATCACCAAAAAAGGCGAATGGCGCCTTTTCACCGGCGATGTGAAAAACATTGTCAGCGGCGCTTGGGAACAGGGTCCTGTGGCCCCTGCATTCCTCTCCCCCGACCCCTCGGTCCACGGTTTGGTGGTTCTGCGGGACGGCGGCGCCGAAATCATCCCGCTGGACATCATCTTCCCCGCCCTTCACGGTAAAAACGGCGAGGACGGCACCATCCAGGGACTGTTCCAGCTGTCCGGCATCCCCTATGTGGGGTGCGGCACTTTGGCTTCCGCAGTGTGCATGGACAAGGCGGTGACCCACACTCTGCTGTCCAACGCGGATGTGGAACAGGCCCATTACCTGTGGTTCTATGCCGACCGCTTTACCGCGGCTGCCGATACCATCAAAAATAAGATCCAGGCCCGGCTGGATTTCCCTGTATTCGTTAAACCTGCCAACGCGGGCTCTTCCGTGGGCGTCAGCAAGGTAGAACGCTTTGAGGATCTGGACGCGGCCATTGAAAAAGCTGCCCGGGAAGACGACAAGATCGTTGTGGAAGAGGGCATCAAAGGCCAGGAAGTGGAATGTGCCGTTCTGGGCAACCGGGACGCGGAAGCTTCCATTGTGGGGGAGATTGGCGCCTCTGCTCAGTTCTACGACTACGATGACAAATACATCAACGGCACCAGCCAGCTTTACATCCCCGCACGGCTGGACCCGGAAGTCTCCGAAAAGATCCGTCAAGTGGCGGTACGGGCTTACCGGCTGTTGGGATGCTCCGGTTTGGCCCGGGTGGATTTCTTCGTTACGGAAGGGGATCATCGGGTGATCCTCAACGAGATCAACACCCTGCCGGGCTTTACCTCCATCAGCATGTACCCCAAGCTGTGGATGTCCATGGGGCTCACCTATGGAGAACTGCTGGATAAGCTCATTGAATTGGCCTTCCAAAAGGCTGGCCAGTAACATTCGGGAAGGAGTGTACCCATGGATAACCGACCCATCGGCGTATTCGATTCCGGCTTGGGCGGCCTGACCGCCGTAAAACAGCTGGAAAAAGTGCTGCCGGGAGAAAGCATCATCTACTTCGGCGATACAGGCCGGGTGCCTTACGGCTCCCGGGGAAACGACACCATCCGCCGTTACGCCCGGCAGGACATGGCGTTCCTTCTGTCCCAGAACGTAAAGGCCGTCCTGGCCGCTTGCGGCACGGTAAGTTCCGTGGCACGCAGCGTTGGGGAAGCTTTGAGCGTTCCCTTTATCGATGTGATCGGTCCCAGCGCCAGAGCTGCGGCCGCTGCCACCAAAAACGGACGGATCGGTGTGATCGGCACGGCTGCCACCATCGCCAGCGACTCTTACCGCAGCGCTTTACTGCGGATCAACCACAAGCTGGAAGTGTTCCCTCAGGCCTGTCCCCTGTTTGTGCCTTTGGTAGAAAGCGGTTTTGTGGCCCCCCAGGATGAAGTGACCCGTCTTGTGGCGGAACGGTATTTGGCACCCATACGGGCGGCAGGTGTGGACACTCTGATTCTGGGATGCACCCATTATCCCATCATTGCGCCCACCATCGCTTCGGTTATGGGACGGGGCGTGACTTTGATCGACAGTGGCCGGGAAGCCGCTCTGGCTATGACCCAGGCGCTGAAAGAAGCAGATCTGCTCTGTGAGGAAGGTTCCCGCCGCAAAGTGGGGTATTTCGTCACGGACACCCCGGAAAACTTTATGAACGTGGCAGAATTGTTTCTCGGCCACAGCGTGGAAGGCCGCACACAGCGCATCGATATTGAAAGTTATCCCACCTGAAGCGGCGAAAGAAGGAAATGGGAATGTTAAAGGACGATTACGACATCAACATCATCGGCCGGCAGGATTACGCGGACTTTGAGGAAGCGTCCGGGGAGATCACCTTGAATACCACCGGTTCCTACACATACCGGGGAGGCGCCCGGTTCATCGCCTACAAAGAATACGATACGGAAGACCCGAAAGTTTCCTACACCTCCGTGCTGAAGGTGGAACCTGGCAAAGTGACCATGATGCGGTCCGGTTCTGCCACGCGGTTGATTTTGGAAGAGGGCCGGCGCCATCTGTGCCTTTACGACACAGGATACGGCACCTTGACGGTTGGGGTATTTACCAGCGCCCTTCGTTCCTCCCTGGGGGAGCAGGGCGGCCGGATCGATATTCAATACACTCTGGACATCGATTCCAACTTGTCCAGCAGCAATGAAATCACTGTGGAAGTCAAGCCCCGCAGCCGGGCGGGGCAACGGATCTAAAGCAACAGAAAGGATGGAAAAACATGTCTCAATTAGTCGCCACAGCCACTGCCCAACTGCGGGAAGCGCTGGAGCGTGCCATGAATCAGGCCATTAAAAACGGCCAGCTTCCGGAAGCCGCTCTGCCTGAAATCGCCCTGGAGGTGCCGGCGGACCGCTCCCACGGGGATTGGTCCTGCAACGCCGCCATGGCCGGCGCCCGCACGTTCCGCATGGCCCCGGTAAAAATCGCCCAGGCCATTCAGGAAAATCTGGATCTTTCGGGCACTTATTTCAACAAATGTGAGATCGCCGGTCCCGGCTTTATGAACTTCACCTACGAACCCCGTTTCTACGGAGAAGTGCTTCAGGATATTCACAAGCTGGGCAAAGATTACGGCCGCAGCGATTTCGGCGGCGGCAAGCGGGTCCTGGTGGAATTCGTTTCCGCCAACCCCACCGGACCCATGCACATCGGCAACGCCCGCGGCGGCGTGCTGGGCGACGCTTTGGCATCTGTGCTGGACGCTGCCGGTTATTACGTGGAGCGGGAATTCTACATCAATGACGCGGGCAACCAGGTGAATAAATTCGGCGCTTCTTTGGAAGCACGGTATTTGCAGATCTACAAGGGCGAGGACGCTGTGCCTTTCCCGGAGGACGGATACAAGGGCGCCGACATCATTGAGCACGCCAAAAATTTCGCCCAGGAATACGGCGACAAATATGTGGAAGCCAGCCAGGAAGAACGCCGAGCTGCTTTGGTGGGATACGCTCTGCCCAAGAACATCCAGGGTCTGCATGATGACCTGCTCCGCTACCGCGTGGAGTACGACAACTGGTTTAAGGAATCCAGCCTTCACGAAAATGGCGCTGTGAACCGGGTAGTGGAACTGCTCAAGGAAAAGGGAGCCACTTATGAAAAGGAAGGCGCCCTATGGTTCCACGGCGAAAAGTACGGCAGCGAAGATTTTGTGCTGGTGCGCTCCAACGGCGTTCCCACCTACGTGGTACCGGATATCGCCTACCACTACGGCAAGCTGGTGACCCGGAACTTTGACCTGGCCATCGACGTACTGGGCGCTGACCACCACGGCTACATCGCCCGCGTGCGCGCCGCGACCGACGCCCTCGGTTATGAGGGCAAGTTCGAGGTCCTTCTCGGTCAGCTCGTGAACCTGCTGCGCAACGGTCAGCCCGTCAGGATGAGCAAGCGTAAGGGCACGATGGTCCCGCTGCGTGAGCTGCTCGACGAGGTGGGCGCTGACGCCACGCGCTTCACGCTCGTCTCCAAGAGCTCCAACCAGATGATCGACTTCGACATCGAGGCCGTGAAGCGCCAGGACAACACCAACCCGGTCTATTACGTTCAGTACGCCCACGCCCGTATCTGCTCGATCCTGCGCCGCGCCGCCGGCGTCACTGCCGAGGAGGCCGCCGAACTCGGCATGGACGCGATTGCCTCTCGCGCCTGCCCGGTCGACTGCGACCTCTCCGTCCTCACCGATCCCACCGAGGCCGCCCTCGCGCGTAAGCTCGGCGAGTTTGGCGACCTGGTCGAGAGCTGCGCTCGTGATCGCGCGCCGTTCCGCCTCACGCACTACGCGCAGGAGCTCGCTGGTAGCTTCCACTCGTTCTATACCGCCTGCCAGGTGCTGCCGAGTGAGGGCCGTCCGGTTGACGAGGCCGTCTCGAAGGCCCGCCTCGCCGCGTGCGACGCCGCTCGCCGCGTGCTCGCGCTCACGCTCTCGCTCATTGGCGTCTCCGCTCCGGAGCGCATGTAGCGGGTGACGCTCGCTAGATGGATCGCTTGGCGCCTGCTGGGAGTTGTCCCGGCGGGTATCGATCGCATCGCTTGGACGCGAACTAATGCCGGACACCGGTGAAGTATCGTTTTGCTCGCATGATACTGTGGCGAGTGTTATAGTCGGATTAATAGGGCCTTTAGGCCTACATTGTGCCGCGCTTTTGCGGCGCCCACTATTTCCCCAACCTCAGGCTCTACTTTCGTAGGACAATGCCGCGTTAGCAGCGTGGGGTGGGAGGCGACGAGTTCGCCCGATTCGAAGGGTCACCCACGTGACAGAAGAGAACAACGAGATTCCGCAGGCACCAAAGCGCCGCTGTCCCCGCGCGCGCAAGGCCGATGCCGTCCAGGAGGCTTCCGCCTCGTCTAAGGGCGACGCTGCTGCTAAGGCCCCTGCCGCTCAGACGACTGATACCGCCCCGAGGGCTGACGCCCCCAAGGCCCGCGCCCCCAAGGCCGATCCAGCCAAGGGCGAGGCGCCATCCAAGACCCAGGCCGCCCCCAAGGCCCGCGCCGCCAGGTCTGATGACGCACCCAAGGCCGACGCCGTGCAGAAGGCGCCCGTTACTCCCAAGGCAGATGTCGCCCCCAAAGCCGACGCCGTCGGTGACGAAGGGACGTTCAAGCGTCGTCGCTCGCGCGCCCGCAAGGACCGCGACCAGGCTTTTGCCCCTGCGTCCGAGGGAGGCCAGAACGCCTCTTCGCAGGCAAGTGGTCAGAACGCCGACAGGCAGCAGCGCGGCTATCAGCGTGACCGTCGCGACGTTCGCCCGGGCCGCGGTGCTGACAAACAGAACGCACAGGGCCAGCGTCAGTTCCAGAACAACAATGGCGGCAACAACCGTCGTCGTAACCGTCACAACAACAACGGCAACTACGCGGGCAACAACAACGGCGGTCCCACGCTCTCTCGCGAGCGTGCCGCCTCCATGCTCGTGGCGGAGCTGCGTCGCGAGGCGGTTAATCTCGGCGTTGAGTACGTGGGTATCCGCAAGGCCCAGCTTGTAGAGGCGGTCTACGTTGCCGCCGCGCGTGCCGAGGGCTTCCACGACGTCGCTGGCGTGCTTGACATCACGGGCGAGGGCTATGGCTTCGTTCGCACCGGCAACTACATGGCCGGTGATGACGACGCCTTCGTTCCCCAGCAGATGATCAAGCACATGGGCCTTCGCCGCGGCGACTGGATCGAGGGAACCGTTCGCCCGAGCCGCCCCAACGACAAGTATCCCGCGCTTTACAAGATCGCCACGGTCAATGGCCTCGAGCCCGAGCTTGTCCGCTCGCGCCCGCGCTTCCGCGACCTCACGCCCGTCTACCCCAATGAGCGTCTTCGCATGGAACACGGCCGTGATTCCATAACCGGTCGCGCCATTGACCTCGTGGCTCCCATCGGCAAGGGTCAGCGCGGCCTGATCGTGAGTCCGCCCAAGGCCGGCAAGACCACGGTGCTCAAGCGCATCTGCGAGTCCATCGCCGCCAACAACCCTGAGGTCTATCTCATCTGCCTGCTTGTCGACGAGCGCCCCGAAGAGGTCACCGACATGCAGCGCTCCATCAGGGGCGATGTCGTCGCCTCGACGTTCGACATGCCTGCCGAGAACCACACCATGGTCTCCGAGCTCGTAATCGAGCGCGCGAAGCGTCTGGTCGAGATGGGCCGCGACGTCGTGGTCGTCCTCGACTCCATCACGCGCCTTGCCCGCGCCTACAACCTCGCCGCTCCCGCAAGCGGCCGCATCCTGTCCGGTGGCGTCGATTCCGCGGCGCTCTATCCGCCCAAGAAGTTCCTCGGCGCGGCGCGCAACATCGAGAACGGCGGCTCCCTGACCATTCTCGCCTCCGCCCTCGTCGAGACTGGCTCCAAGATGGACGAGGTCATCTTCGAGGAGTTCAAGGGCACCGGCAACATGGAGCTCAAGCTCGACCGCGAGCTCGCCGACAAGCGCATCTTCCCGGCAATCGATCCGGTTGCCTCCGGCACGCGCAACGAGGACCTGCTCATCGACGCGGATCTCCAGCCGTTCGTCTGGGGCCTCCGCCGCATCCTTGCGAACATGAACAACATCGAGCGTGCCGAGGCCTCTCTCGTCAAGAGCCTCCGCGCCACGGCGACGAACGAGGAGTTCCTCATCCGCTCGGCCAAGAAGGCCCAGCAGTCGGAGTACGTCGACGCGCTGTAGCGGCTTGTCGTGCCGGGGCGTGGCATTCCCCGGACGTACGCCGACTGAATCGAGCGACATGCGGTCGCGTTGGCGTTGAATGCGCCAGCGCGACCGTTTTGCTGTTCGTGGCGTCTGCGGGCGCGTCCGCGGCTTACCCCTCCAAGGATTCATTGTCTGGGGCGCATTCCCCCGCGCTATAATGACTTGCTGATGTATAGTCATTCTGATGGTGCCCATGTGCTGCAAAAAGCAGCCTTCGCGCCACGAGGTGCCTATGCACCATGAGGAGTAATTGTTCGAGCGACGGTACACGCAGACCAAACACACCAAGCCGTTGCCCGATTGGCCGCCAGATGCCTGGTGGGCCCGTCGTCGCAATCCAGTGGACAATCTGCGTGCGCCGTCGCCTCCGCGAGGGAGGCATTTGGTCATGACGAGCAGGCACGCGAGCCCTGCCATTTGTGCCGGTCTGGCCGGCGTTGCTGCGTGGGCGACCCCCACGTGTGCCAATGCGCTTACGGTTCTGGGCCAAGACGTCTCCAGGATCGATCCCGGCCTTAGCTTCGCTGCCGGATGCGTCGCCGGTGCGGTTATCGCCAGCGGTACCTCCCTCGTAGTCACGCGCATGGCGGAGACGCGCCGCCGGGCTGCCGTTGACTCTGCGGGTCGTATGCGGGGGGCTAATGGTCAGGCAGCTCCCTCCGCTTGGGATATGTCTGGTCAAGATGCCACCGGGGCTCTCTCGTCCGGCGGCGCCGGGGAGACCCCGGCGGCTGTCTCATCCGAGCACCAGCCTCGCCATGCCGTGCGCAGCACGCAGCGTGGCATGACCGGCTCTTGGGAGCAGACGGGCAACATCCGCGTCCAGCCCGCTCCGCACGCGGACGCGGCCGCGTCTGAGGGTGAAACTGCCACGCCCGTCACAAGCAACCACGTCGCCCCCGCGTCCACCGAGGCCACCGCTGGGCAGAGGCAGAAGGAGACCCGCTACACCGTCCCCTCGCACTACGGCACGATGAACGATGCCGAGACGGACGCCGCTTGGGATTCCTGGCTGAAGGGCTCGGATACCGTCGACTACGCAGACGTTGCCGAGGACTACGTCCGCAAGATCACCTTCGCCGAGCGCATGGCTGCGCGCGCCAAGGGCGTTGCCAGCGTTCTCCAGCAGCGCCTCGGTGCAGCGAAGATGGAGGGTCTCCCCGTCATCGCGCGCGCCGATGGCAGCGTTGGCGACGTGGGCGAGGCGTGGTGGGACCAGGCGTTTGGTAACGAGGTGCGCCCCGCGACGGCTTCCGTCGCAGGCATGGAATCTGTGAACGAGGGACTGGCGGACAACAGCGCCGTGCTCTTCTGCGCCCAGACTCCCGCCGCCGCTGCCGCAGCGAAGGACCTTTGGGCCGCGCAGGCCGCTCAGGCTGCGGCTGGGCAGCAGTCGGCTGCGCCAACTCAGGCTAGCCGTCCCGCAGCCACCGCTTCCGCGCGCCCCGCTCAGCCGGCAGCGCCGCAGGCCGCGCACCCCACCCAGCCGCCATCGCCGCAGACCACAGCTGAAGCTTCCGCGCACCCCGCTTCCGTCGCCGTCGAGCCCAGGCACGACCGCGAGGTCATCGCGACCCGTCTCGCCGACCCGGCCGAGGCATTCCCCGCCCAGGGCCAGCGCTGGAGCGACCAGCAGCAGGACCTGTGGGCCGTTGCCCTCGCCGCGCTCGACGACCGCACCAACGAAGACATCGCCATGGCTGCCGCCAACGCCGTGCCCGCGCCTTCTCCGGCCTCTTTTGACGAGGAACTGGACGAGGTCGATCACCTCGAGCCGGACACCATCTTCATGGCGTTCAAGCCGCAGGCGGGTCGTCCTGACGTTACGGACACCGATAGCTATGTCGACATGCTCGTTGACGAGGAGCTTGCCCGTAACGAGAGCAAGAGTATCCGCAATCTCGCGCATCGCGGTATTCGCAAGCGCTTCAAGGTCATTGACGGCGGCACGGCCGATATTCCCGCTCGTCACCTCGCGCTGCAGGGCTAGGGATGGCTCCTATCGAGCCTGGCGCCTCGCGAACCGCTGGCCGTCGCGCTGGCGCCTCAACCAACAAAACCAAAAACTACCGCGTCCCCGTGCGGGCGCGGTGGCTTCTCGTCTTCGCGTGGGCCTTGTTCATTTGGAGCAGGTCGCTCTTCCCCGGGCCAGAATCCACGGCTCAGAGCGCCGTCGTCGTCGACATCCTACGTCCTGCCTTCGAGGCGCTTGGTGTCACGAACGCGACCCTCATGTCCTTCCTCGTGCGCAAGGCGGGACACTTCCTTGAATACGCCGTGTTCGGAGCCCTTCTCGGCAGCACGCCGGAAGATGGCCGCCCCGGGTGGCGCCAAGTCGTCCCAGGCCTGATCGTGCCCTCTGCGGACGAGACCCTTCAGCGCTTCGTGCCGGGCCGTTCGGGGCAGCTCTCGGACGTGGCGCTCGACTGCGCGGGCGTCGCCTTCGGGCTGTTCGTGACTACAGGTATTCGATCTGTGCGCCGTAAGTATCGCAGGTAAGGATGTGCGTCTCGCACTCGGGGAAGCGTTCCTTGAGGCGAACCTGCAGGAACTTCGCCACGATCGTGTCGTCCGTAACGGCCATGAGGGTCGAGCCGGAGCCAGAGATCCACATCGTCTTCGCTCCGCCCGCAAGGCAGGTCTCGCGGATGGCGTCGTAATCCGGGATGAGGGCGCGGCGGTAGGGCTCCTGCAGTCGGTCGTCGTTGGCGTCCGCGATGAGCGAGGCGTCACCCGTCTCGAGGCCGCGGGTCAGGCCCGCGACGCGGCCCATCTGCCAGACGGCTGTCGAAAGCGGGACCTCCTGCGGCACGACCTTGCGCGCCTCGCTCGTGTGAACCTCATAGGGAGGAATCACCGTGACGAAACGGAGGCGTTCGCTCACGTTGTAGCGCAGGCAGCGCGGCAGGTGCCCGTCCGGGGTGAACGAGCACACGGCCGCGCCCAGGATCGCGGGCGCGACGTTGTCAGGGTGGCCCTCGACGCGCGTCGCCATCGCCACGAGCTCCTCGCGCGTGACGGTGTGGCTGGTGAGCGCCGCCGCGGCCATGATGCCGGCGACGACGCAGGTGCTCGAGGATCCCAGGCCGCGGGCGACGGGCACCTTGGTCTGGATGTCGATCGAGACGCCAAAGGGCTCCTCGCCCCACTCCGCCAGCGCATCGACGAGCGAGACATAGACGAGGTTATTGGCGTCGCGGAACTCCTCCGGGCAGCCGGTAATCGTGAGCTCGTCGGCACGCTCGAACGTGAAGTGAGAGTAGAGGGAGACCGCCATGCCCAGCGTGTCATAGCCTATGCCGAGGTTCGCGCTGGTGGCGGGGACGGATATGCGGATCATGCGAGGATCCTCGCCGCTGCGTCCTCGACGTAGCCGCTCATCTCGGGAACGCTCACCACGTCGGAGAACCTCTCCTGGGCGTCACGCAGGGCAGAGAGCGCCTCGGGCACCTTGACGCCGGTGACCTCGAAGAGCGCGTCCATGCACTCGAAGCCGTCCATGTCGGTCGTGTCGTGGCCGAGTGCCGCGAGGACGTCCGCGGAGAACTTGTAGGGGCTTGCCGTGGAGAGGCAGACGCGGGCGACGCCGTCCGCCGGGCGAGCCTCGAGGACGTGACGGGCGACGGCGGTGTGCGGGTCGAGGATGACGCCGTGGCGCTCCCAGGTCTCGCGAATCGTCTCGCGCGTAGCCGTGTCATCGGCGCGTCCGCACTCGAACGTCTCGTGCAGGCGCTCGAGGACACGCTCGGGCACGGTGTAGAAGCCCTGCTCGGCAAGGTCCTTCATGAGGGAGTACACAAGCTCGCAGTCTCCGTCGGACAGATAGAACAGCAGGCGCTCGAGATTGGACGACACGAGGATGTCCATCGAGGGCGAGATGGTCTTGTGGAAGGGGCGCCTGCGGTCATAGGTGCCGGTGGTGATGAAGTCCGTCAGGACGTCGTTGGCGTTGGAGGCGACGATGAGCTTGCGCACGGGAAGGCCCATGAGCTTGGCGTAGTAGCCGGCGAGCACGTCGCCGAAGTTGCCGGTGGGCACGCAGAAGTCGATCGCGTCGCCGATCCTGAGTCTGCCCGCGGCCACGAGCTGGGCGTAGGCGTCGAAGTAGTAGGTGACCTGCGGGACGAGGCGGCCCACGTTGATCGAGTTGGCGCTCGAGAGCACGACGTTCTTCTCCGCGAGGCGGTCTCGCACGGCCGCGTCCGCGAAGATGCGCTTCACCTGGGTCTGGGCATCGTCGAAGTTGCCCTTGATGGCGCAGACGGCGACGTTCTCGCCGCGCTGGGTGGCCATCTGGAGACGCTGGACGTCAGAGACCTTGCCGTGGGGGTAGAAGACGGTGACGCCGGTGCCGGCGACGTCGGCGAAGCCCTCGAGGGCCGCCTTGCCGGTGTCGCCGCTCGTCGCGGTGACGATCATGATGCCGCGGCCGTCACCCTCGCGGGAGACACGCATGAGCTGAGGAAGCATCTGGAGCGCGATGTCCTTGAAGGCGCTCGTGGGGCCATGCCACAGCTCGAGCACGTAAGAGGGCACGTTGTCGGCGTTGGGCGCGCAGCTCAGCGGTACCACGGGCGTCAGCTCGTCACTCGCAAACGTGCTCTCATATGCCTCGGTGACGCAGGCGGCGATCTCGTCGACGGTGTAGTCGGGCAGCAGGGCCCCCAGCACCTCTCGGGCGAGCTCGAAGTAGTCCTTGGAGGCGAGGCTGGTGAGGTCGATGGTGGTCTCGCCCAGCGCGTCGCTCACGTATAGACCGCCGTCCGGCGCGATGCCGCGTCGAATCGCCTGCTTGGAGCTGAGCTCGGATGTACGTGAACGCGTGCTGTGGTACGTTGCCATGCTGCGATCTCCTCACGATTGGGTGCATAGATGGAGTTCATGGTACCAGAGCGTTCCGCTCTGGCCGGCTAAAGTGAACGCAGGTGCAGTCCTCTACAGCGCCATTCCACATGGCGTTCTTTATTTGGAAACAATGGTGGTGCCTTTGAGCTGCCCTACTAGCTCATGGTAAAGTGGCAACCTACGTGTCATGTCGCGCTGCCCGTTTGCGGCACGCGCTGGGGAGGGGTTTCTGCGCACCATGATCAAGATCACCAAATTTGGCGGTTCGTCCG
>OLOH01001366.1_pt1 | contig 14035 bp, 20 predicted proteins | sample 1673221 | NCBI WGS metagenome assembly OLOH01 (sample SAMEA3136767, study PRJEB25190) | human gut metagenome
CAGAGCGAAAAAGATGGTGCGCGGATTAAGCCATTTTAACAAGAATTAGTATCACATGAGCAGCAGCATCATCGCCACATAGACGCAGGCCAGCACCACCAGCCGCCAGTCATGCAGGATGATCTCCACCGGGTCGCCGTCCGGCCGGGTGTCGATATCGTAATGATAAAACAGCAGAATCAGGATCACCAGCGGCAGGCTCCACACCGCGCGCCCCTGCGCATAGCGCAGCTCCGTCTGCGTGTCCACGCTCCAGAGCGCGTAAAACACGATCGTCAGTGTCAGGAACATGTTGGTGCTCTGCGTCAGAAACTCCGGCGTATAGAGCGAAAGCACACGGCGCACGCTGTTCTGCCCCAGTGCGCGCAGCTCGTTGCGGCGCTTGCCGAAGGACATGTAATACGAGGCCACCATCACCGTCAGCAGCAGCCAGCTCGAAACCGGTATGCCCGTCAGAAACGAGCCGAACAGAATCCGCATCACAAAGCCCAGCGCGACGATGGAGACGTCCAGAATCGGCACGTGCTTCAGCCCGAAGACCGTGTAGCACACGTTCATCAGCAGATACGCCGCCAGCGTGGCCGCCGCCGCCCCGAACTGCGCGATCATCCCGCGCCCGGCCAGCAATATCCCCGCCGAGAGCGCCGCCAGCGCCAACGCCATCGTCAGCGCCGCCTTTTCGGAAATCCGCCCCGCCGCGACCGGGCGGTTCTTTTTGCGCGGATGCTGCCTGTCCTGCGGCGCGTCCCGACAGTCGTTGAGCGCGTAAATCGCGCTCGCGCTCAGCGAAAAGGCCGCAAAGCCAATCGCCGCCGCCGCCATCTTTTCGGGCGCTGAAAAAATGCCGCCGTGAAAAAAGAGCGGCAGAAAAATCAACAGATTTTTGCAGGCATGCCATGGACGCATCAGCGTCAGGCCGTCCCTGACGGTCGTTTTCATGCGTTTCACACACTTTCCATTTGAGTTTAGGTTACAATTCTCCGTTTATCAGTATACGAGAAAAGGGATGAGAAAGCAAGGAAAAAAAGGCGACGCGGTCTGCGTCGCCTTATCTGTTATGTCTTTTCCCCGATGCGGGCACGCCTTACGGCGTCAGGCGGTTCGGACCGCGGAAGATGAACATCGCGTCCTTGATCGTCAGGCCGAGCAGCAGCATGGTCAGGCGGTCGATGCCCAGACCGAAGCCGCCGTGCGGCGGGCAGCCGTATTTGAAGAACTCGAGGTAGAACTTCACGTCCTCGTCGAGCCCCTTCTCGCGCGCCTGCGCCTGCAGCACGTCATAGCGATGCTCGCGCTGCGCGCCGGTGGTGATTTCCACGCCGCGCCAGATCAGGTCGTAGCCCTGCGGCACGCCGTTCTCGTCGCGCATATGATAGAACGCGCGCTTCTCGGCGGAATAATCCGTGATGAACAGGAACTCATGGCCATACTTCTTCTTGACCCACTCGTAGGAGAGGTGCTCCGCCTCAGTGGTCAGGTCGCCTTCCTCGCCGTCCGGGCACTTGTAGCCGAATTCCTTTTCCAGTTCGGCGTACAGGTCGGCCAGCTTGATGACCGGGAACGGCGTGGTCGGCACGATCACCGGCACGCCGAACACGCGCTCGATGTCCTCGCCGTAGGCCTCCTTGACCTTGGCGAGCGCATAGGTCAGCAGCTCCTCCTCCATCTTCATCACGTCGCGGAAGGATTCGATGTAGCTGAATTCCAGATCGAAGCCGGAGAATTCGGTCGTGTGCTTGCTGGTGAAGGACTTCTCCGCGCGGAACACCGGCCCCACCTCGAAGATGCGCTCAAAGCCGGAGGCCATCGCCATCTGCTTGTAGAACTGCGGGCTCTGCGCCAGATACGCCTTGCGGTCGAAATACTTGACCTCGAACACGTCCGCGCCGGATTCGCTCGCCGCGCCGATGAGCTTCGGGGTGTGGATCTCTATGAACCTGCGCGCCAGCAGGAATTCGCGCATGGCGTTAATCATAACGGTCTGCGCCTTGAACATCAGTTGGTTCGCGTCGGTGCGCAGGTCGATCCAGCGATAGTCGATGCGCTGGTCGATGGAAGAGCGCTCATGCCCCTTGCGCGCCTCGCGGTCGATCGGCAGCGGCGCAGCCAGAGACTCGATGATGATCTGCTTGGGATAGATTTCAACGCCGCCGAGCTTGACGTACTCGCTCTCCACGGCCTTGCCGATGACGGTAATCACGGAATCCAGGGTGATCTGGTTGACGGCGTTATCCAGCGCCTCGTCCTCGCCCTTTTCCACGGTGATCTGCACCTTGCCGGTAATATCCTTGAGCACGATGAAGGCCATCTTGCTCTTGTTGCGGATGTTCTCCACGAAGCCGCAGACCTTGATTTCGTCCGCGCCGCGCACCTGAGCCGCATACGTTCTTTCCATAAACGATATCCTCCGATTTATTGGTTCATACAGATTTTATTATACCGTCATTTTCCGCCAAATCAAGACCCAAATGCGTTCGCGGCGTAATTTTCCCACGACGGTTGACATTTTTTCGCATCGGCGGTATAATATCTTCTGCACATGCACTCGTAGCTCAGTTGGATAGAGCGTCAGACTCCGACTCTGAAGGCCACAGGTTCGACTCCTGCCGGGTGCACCAGCAAAAAAGCCTTGATTTCATTCAAGAAATCGAGGCTCTTTTTTTATGCTTTCGAAATGGTTATAGTGGACTTTGGGGACTATTCTGGGGACTACTGCCCTTTTTTCGCATAGAAAAACCGCCGAATGACGGCGGCGGATCACGCTTTTCGGGCTTCCTCCAGCGCGCGGGAAATCGCGTCGGTGGCGCGGCTGTTGGAGTCAATCAGGGCGTGGGCGTAGATGTCAAGGGTGGTGCTGGTCTGCGAATGTCCGAGGCGGGCGGCAACGTCGCGGATGGGCAAGCCTTCGGCAATCATCAGGCTGGCGGCGGTGTGGCGCAAGCCGTAGAGCGTCAGCGGCGGCAGGTCGTACCGCTTGACCAGCTTCCTGAAGACATGCGTCGGCGTGGAGATGTTCACCCGGTGCCCGTCGTCCGTGGTGAATACCGCGTCAGGCTCCGGCCAATTCTTCCCGAACGGCAGGCGATAGGCAAGCAGGGCGCGGCGATGGTCGTTGACGATCTGCATCACATCGGGCGGCAGAAGGATATCGCGGACGCTGGACTTCGTCTTCGGGCGGTCTGTGCGAACGGTTCCCTCTCCCTTGACGTATTCGGCGGAAGCGCGAATGTGGATCGTGCTTTTCTCCAGGTCGATATCCTGCCAATTCAGCGCAATCAGCTCACCGGGGCGCGCGCCCGTGTACAGGGACAGATAGAAAAAACATTTCCACTGGACATCTTCAAGCCCGTCCAGCACATCCAGCAGCCGCGCCGCGTCAGACGGATTCAGCCACTTTGTTTCCGGCGTGTCCTTGCGCGGCGGCTCGACCTGTGAGCAAGGATTGACGGCGATATACCCCGCACGGACGGCATAGCTCATCACGGCAGACAGCGCGGTGTGATACTGGTGCTGAACCGTGCCGGACAGCCTGCCCGTTTCTGAACGGTTTGAACGTGCCGGGGCTTTGGCAAGCGCGGCATAGAAGCGGGAGACCGTGCGGCGGTCGATATCCTGAACCGCCATATCGCCGAGCATGGGCAGGATACGCGATTCAAACAGGTTGGTGTAAAAGCGGATGCTGGAGGCTTTCAGCCCTGCCCGCTGCTTCTCTTCGACGAACTCCGCGAAAACCTGCCTCAGCGGCGCACGGTTGCCCGTCAGCAGCAGCTTTCGCCGGAAGTCTGCCTCCAGCAGGGCGGCTTGCTTCTCCGCTTCTCTGCGCTGTACGGCGGGCGTATGCATCGGGTCAACGTGGATCGTCCGCTGGAAGCGAATCTTCTTGCCGTCCGGGGCGTATCCGTCGGAGATCGTCAGCCGCCAAGAGCCGTTGCCGCGGTTTTCGAGGGAGGACATTTTATTCACCGTCCTTGCCAGGATTCAAAAGTTCAGAGTCGCCGAAGACCTGATTGAATGAACAACTTAGTTTTTCGAGCTTTTCAGCAAAAGAAGCCGTTCCCATCAGCTGTTTAACAATTCCATATGAAATAGTAACATCTTTAGACGTTCCAAAACGGATATCAACACCCATGCTTGTTAAAACACTAATGATTTGCGCATGATCAACAAGCAAATTCATCAGATATACAGAATAGTCACCGCCTACTCTAGCTTCTGCATCATTCTGTCTTTTTCGGCGATCCTTTTTTCTTGACTCAAACTCATCTAACAATCCATCAATAATCATTTTTGATTCTTCAGCCGGCGTAAGCAATTCAGATATATCAAAATTTAATGCCTTAGCAAATTTTTCAACAGTTTCGTATTTAGGTTTTCTTAATCCTCGTTCATATTGTCCGTATGATTGATAAGTTATACCTAGCTTGTCGGCAACTTCTTTTTGTGTTAAGCCTGCTTTTTTTCTCATCGATTTCAGTTTTTCTGCAAGCTCCATAATCATTCCCCCATTCATTTTAAGCATAGCATGACAAAACCAAAAATGCAAGCATAAGATTTTATTCTTGTCTTGACAAAATCGTTTGATTGTTATACAATTCTGTCCAGAAAGAAACAAAGTCAAAAGATTGTGTGGTGATTTTTATGAAAGTGGATCGTATTTCTTTCGTTGTAGCTTTGACGAAAAGCGGGCTAACCGGGAAACAGTTGGCTGAACGTTCCGGCGTTGCACGCGGGACAATTTCCGCTGTAAAGTGTGGTAAAACTTGTTCAGAAGAAACTATTTCTAAGTTAGCTGCGGGATTGGGCGTTTCCGTATCGGAGCTGACAGAGGGGGCGAGACCGTGCTGATCTGCACAAAAAAGGCCGCCGAACTGACCGGACTTTCCGCTTACGAGCTTCGCCACGGCTTCAAATGCGGCCTTTATCCCGCGCTGGAGGTCGGGCGCGGCAGTCGTCGCAAATCGCTCAGGTGGGATCCGGAGATTTTGCAGCAGGCGATCCGTGACGCGATGTGTACGCGGAAAGCGGTGGGCGATCAAGATGACTTTGTTTTCAGGCGGTGATGGAGCTTGGCGCAGAACGGCTTTGTTGCCTTGTATCGCTCTCTGCTCAGCTGGGGTTGGCACGCTGACCCTGCGACGGGCTGGCTATTCGTGAATCTGCTTTTAATGGCGAACTGGACGGATTCTGAGTGGCGAGGGATGACCATTAAGCGCGGTCAGCTCGTAACCGGACGCAAGGCGCTTGCGGCTCAAACTGGGCTGTCAGAGCAAACCGTGAGAACGTCGCTCAAGCACCTAAAGCTAACCGGCGAAATAACCATCACATCAACCAACGAACGCAGCGTGATAACCATTGCAAATTATGGAAAATTTCAAGACGTTCCTGAAATGCTAACCAGCACTTCAACCAACAGCCTAACCAACGACCAACCAGCAACTAACCAGCAACTAACCACATATGAACAAATAAAACAAGATAAACAAAGTATTAAGCTACGCAAGCACTTCACCCCACCCACGGTTGAGGACGTGACGAGCTACTGTCGAGAACGCGGGAACGCCGTGGACGCTCAGCGCTTCGTCGATTTCTACACGGCTTCCGGCTGGATGCGCGGGAAAACGCCCGTCAAGGATTGGAAGGCCTGCGTCCGGACGTGGGAAAAAAACGACAACGCACGAATCGAGGTGAACGGCGAGCATGAGCAACGGCCTTTCGGCGGCTACGGCGAACTCTGAGCGGGTCTTCGTCGGCGCAATCCTCAACGGCGACGCGCGGGCGCTGGATTCCGGCTTGAAAGCGGCGGACTTCACGGACGGATTCTGCGGCCGGGTGTTCTCCACGGCGCTGACGCTGGAGGAACGCGGACAGATTTGCGACTTGGTCACGCTGAGCGATATCGCGCCGGACATCGACGCAAGCGCGGCGGTCGATTTGACGGTGGAAGCGCTGGGGCGCGGCGCTCTGGCGGGGCAATACGCGGCGAGTGTCAAGGCGGCGGCACAGCGTCGGGCGGTGGTAGAGCTGTGCCTGACGCTTGCCCGCGATGCGCAGGACGCGGACAAGCCCCTTCCTGAGCTGCTGGATGCGGCACGGGGACGGCTGGACGCGCTGGCGGGGGATTTGCCCTCCGGCGGCACGGTCAGCGGCACAGACGCGCTCTGCGGTTTCTACGCGCGGCTGGTTGGCGGCGAGGTGCAGCCCGTCGTGACATCCGGCTTCCCGCGGCTCGACCGGGCGCTGTGCATCGCGGGCGGCAAGCTGATCGTCATCGGCGCACGACCTTCGGTCGGCAAATCCGCGTTGCTCCTCCATCTGGCGATGAACGCGCTGGACGCGGGGCGGCGGGTGCTGCTGGTGTCGCTGGAAATGGGCGCGGATGAGGTCATCGGGCGCATGGCGGCGCGGCAGAGCGGCGTTCCGGTGCAAGCCATCAGCACGCACAGCCTGTCGGAAACCCAGTTGGGGCGCGTGGTCGAGGGGTTCAGCCTCCTGCCGGGCGACCGGTTTTCCGTCTGCACGACGGCGCGGACGGCACAGGATGTGAGGCGCGAGGCGCTGCGGATGCGGGCGGACGGCGGGCTGGATCTGATCGTCGTCGATTACTTGCAGCTACTCAACGCGGGGCAGAAAACGAGCAACCGTACCGAGGCAGTCGGCGTTGTCACGCGGGCGCTTAAATCGCTGGCGATGGAGCTAAAAATCCCGGTTTTGACCGCTTCCCAGCTCAACCGCGCGAGCGAGCGGAACGACGAGCCGAAACTGTCAGACCTGCGCGAATCCGGCTCGATTGAGCAGGACGCGGACGCGGTGCTTTTGCTCCACGCCGCGAACGAGAAAGAGAATCCCGAACGCGACCTGACCCTTGCGAAGAATCGGCAAGGCCGATGCGGCGGGTTTAAGCTGCTGTTTTCCGGCGAAAAAATGCTGTTCACGGAGGTGACACAGTGACGCAGGAACAGCTTCAGGCGAAGCGGGCTTTCCGCATTGCCTTTGACTTTTTGAACGCGCATCTTCCCGTGGAGGGCGGCGAAGATTACTGGCTCAAGACCGCCGAGGATCTGGGCGAGGCGTGCCGGGCGGCAGACAGCGACCCGCTGGCGGTCGATCTGCTGGCGGCGGGTTATGGATTTCTGGAACGGATGGAAAGGAGGTGAACGGTATGACGGAGCAGGAGTTTTTCGACGTGATTGCCGAGCTGAACGAGGATGAAAAGCAGGAAGTGCTGGAGTACGTCCACGCGCTGGCAGCCGGGGATTACGAGAAATGCCGCGCCATGGAAGCGGCGCACGGAATGAATCTGATCGACCGCGCCGAGATCGGCGCATGACGAAAGGAGCAGAAAACTATGAAGATGCTTTTGACCGATGAGGAATTCCACGTCTTGACCATGTTTCGGGCGTTAACGCCCGACAAGCAGGCGGAGTTCCTTGACTTCCAGCGTGCACTGAATCGCGGCGATATGGAAACCTGCCGCCGCTTCTGCGAGCGCTGGAACGCGTCTGACGTGTTTAACGCCTTTCTGGCGCGTTCGATGGCTTGATAGAGATTCTATCAACCAAGCACAGAAAACCGCTTCTATGCGGCCTAGAAACGAAAATAGGAGGTACTGTGACGAACGGCAAGCGCAAGGGCGACGCGGGAGAGCGGGAGCTGCTGGAGGTGCTGACCTCCGGCGGCATTCCTGCCGAGCGTCATCAACAGGGACTATTGGCAAACTTCAAGGGCGGGCGCGGGAATCCGGATATCTCCGCAACCGTCGCCGGGCATCCGCTGCACATCGAGGTCAAGCGAACCGAGCGTCTGCGGCTTTCCGAGGCGATACATCAGGCGAAGCGCGACGCGGTGAATGCCATTCCCGTGGTCGTTCACCGGGCGAACCATCAGCCGTGGGTGATTTCGCTGGAGCTGAGCGAATTTCTGGCGTTTTTCGCCGAAAACGAAGCGCGACAAAACCGCGACAAAAGTATGACGGCTTTCGGGAGTAACGACGAATGAGCGACGAAAGAAGGCGATTTATGAGCAACCCCAACATTGCCGAAGCGGGACGGGCGCCCCGGTTTGCTCCCGGCTTGAAATCGACGCGGGACGCAAGCGAAAAAGGCAACGAAACGAAGGCGGCGAAGAAGAAGACGCGGGAATTGGCGCGGCTGATCCTCTCTTCTCCCGCGCCGCTCACCGAGGACAAGCAAGCCGAAATCACCGAGACACTGGGCATCGGCGAGGTGACGCTGCAAGCGGCCGCTCTGTTTGAGATCGGCAAGCGGGCGGCTGGCGGGGATTCAAAGGCACTGGATTATCTCATCGCTGCGGCAGGCGATCCGAAAGACGACCTTTGGGATTTCTGCATCTGATGCTGACATTCACGGATGAGCAGCGCGCCGCACTGATTAAGATGCGGCAGGACTGGCAGGCAGCGGAACAGGCGCGGGATGCGCTTGATCGGGCGAAGCTCCCCCTCTCCTCCAGCGGGTTTGACGTTTTGCCGTCTCACGGATTGCCGAAGGGACTTGACGACCGTCTGACCCGCATAGAAGCCCTACAAGCTGCCTTAGAGCGTGCCGTGAGGCAGGCGGCAGAATCCCTCTCCCTCACGGACGAAGCGCTCAAAATGGACGAAATAGGCATACCGGAGTTCCGTTTTTTCTGTGCCTATTACAGACGCGCCGAGACGCTGGAGGAAGCGGCCAAGGCGGCGAACATCACCATGCAGAGGGCGCAAAAGCTGCGAAGCCTCGTCGAGTTTTCAGCGGATGAAAAGCCAAAAAGGCGCTGGAACAGACGACCATGGTTTCTTTGAGGCAGGAAGAACGAAAGCAAGCGTGCCCTGATGGGTGCGCCATTTTTGAAAATGTGAGGTGAAACGATGGATTTATTCACACTTGTAGCCAAGATCGGGCTGGATTCCCAGGAATACGAGCAGGGCATTCGCAAAAGCAAAAGCTCCATCCTTGAGCTGGGCAGCTTTATCAACGCGAAGACGATTGCCATGGGGCAGATGATTGCCCGAGGCGCTGAAAAGGCATTTGACACGGTGGCATCTTTGAGCAGGCGAGCCATACAGACGGCGGCAGATCAGGAAGCATTGGATTCGCTGGCATCCGCGACATTCGGAGAGCTGGAAAGCGCGGCGAACGGCGTTTTTGAAAGCATCGGCAAGGATACGAACATGCTGTCCCAGCAGCTCAAGAGCGTCGGCACGTCTGCCTTTATGCAGTTCAAAGGCGCGGGTGTAGACGCTGCGGAAGCGATGACCATGATGGACAAATATATCCGCCTTGCGGCTGACGGCGCTGCGGCATACAACATGAGCGTCGACGAAGCGGATACCCGCCTGCGTTCGTTTCTGCGCGGCAATACCGAGGCAGGCGACGCAATCGGCCTTCAGGTTTCGGAATCCACCCGCGCATCAAAAGCGATGGAGGTCTACGGGAAGAAATGGCAGGCACTCACCGAAGCGCAAAAACAGATGCTCATGCTCCACATCGTCGATGAAATCTACGATCAAACCAACGTCATCGGGCAGGCGGCACGCGAGGGCTACGAATGGGAGAATGTCGTCAATAAGCTGATCGCGGCTTCTGAAAAGCTTCTCAAGCACGTCGGCAAGCCGTTCAAGGATGCGCTGATTCCATTTCTGGATAAGGTCACGACGTTTTTCAGCGATGAAACCATTGATTTGCGCGTTGAAATGCTGTCAAGCGCCTTTGCAGATATCGGCAGCGTTTTTCTCGATGACGCAATCGATCTGATCGACAAGATTCTGGAATGGAGCAACGAAAACAAGCCGCTGACGTTCGATCTCCACATTCCGACGTGGACGGAGATTCAGACCACCGCCGAAACCGCGCTGACCACCATTCAAAGCGGCATCAAGAGCTTTGCGACGTGGACGCTGGGCGCGTTTACGTTGGACGGCGTTTCCATCCCTGAGATCTTGCAGACGGCTAAAACATGGTGGAGCGGTCAGGGAGCGAACGCATACGAGCGCTTGAAATCAGTGTTTACGTGGACGCTGGGCAGCTTTGTCGCGCCGAGCGTTGACGGCTTCTTTGACGGCATTCCGACGTGGTGGGAAGAAACGGCACAGCCTGCGCTCACAGCGATCACGCAATGGTCGTTTGGAGAGCTGATCGTTCCCGCGTGGGGAGATTTCGCGCTGAGCATCAAGGACTGGTGGATCAATGACTTTTCGCCTGCCATGACCGCCATTCTGACGTGGAATCTGGGCGATTTGGAATTGCCCAGCATCGAGAGCGTACAGGAACAGATACGAACGTGGTGGGCGGCGGTTACGGCGGGATTGAGCCTGTCCGTCAGCGCATCGTATAGTCGAACGTTCAGCCAAGCCGAGCTTGAACAAGGTCAAAAGGACTACAAGGACGAAATAGACGCGGTTTCAAGCCCTTCCATCGTTAGGCCGAGCAAGAGGAACGCGCCGAGCTTTGCGACCGGCCTTGACTATGTGCCATATGATAACTTCATCGCCAAGCTCCACGCCGGAGAAACCGTTCTGAACCGCGCCAATGCGACGGCATACCGCGCAGGCATCGTTGGCGGCATCGACTATGCGCGTCTGGGGCAAATCACAGCCGAAGCCGTTTCCAACGCGCTGGCGGGAATGACCGTCACCATGAGCGGCGAACAGGTCGGCAGACTGACCGCGAAGACCGTCAGCCGAGAAATCGCCAAAGGAACAAGGTCTCTGCGCTATGCGAATATCTGAATAAACAAAAGACCGTCGGAAACCCGGCGGCCTTTGCTTTAGTTTTGGGGCTGGAGGGGCACGATGGCAAGCGTCTTGCCCAGCGGCGCCAACACTTTCAGGATCGTATCCAGCTGGGGGTTGGCGTCTCCGCGCTCCATCTGGCGATGAACGCGCTGGACGCGGGGCGGCGGGTGCTGCATCGTCCCTCTTTTCGTGGGTGATGGTGGACAGAGCGTTGAGGTGTGCGAGACCTCAGCGCCCTTTTCAGGCTTCTTTTTTGCCGGCTTCATAGCCCAGCGCATACGCCCAGAGGAAGGCTTCATAGTTCAGCGCGGCGCAATACTCATCCAGTGCAGCGTGAAAGTTCCTTTTCGCGTTCAGGACGTCCGAGCCTGCCGAGGGCGCGTTCTCCAGCTCTCTTTCATAGATGTCGGTCAGCTGTTTTTCGGTCAACATGCGTTTACACTCCTTTCAAATGCTGGAGGGACTGCCCCGGCTCGTGCCCTGGCTCCTGTGCGCTCGTCGTGTCGCGGTTGCGTCTCACTCATAGCACCGTGGCGCTGTCCCTCTTGACACTCACAGTATAGCATACTGGGCTCACTATGTGCAATTAGCATACTGACCCCATGATGATAAAGTGATATAATAAAAGAAAAACAGGAGGTAAAATAATGGGCAAAACCTCGAATACCGTTAAAGACCGCTGGAATCGACAAAACTACGAGGAAATCAAGGTGCGGTTGCCTCGTGGTCGCAAGGCTGATATAACCGCCCACGCGCAAAGCAAAGGCCTGTCCGTCAATGGCCTTGTGGGCGAGCTGCTCCGCGCCGATCTGAACATGACGGAAGAAGAATGGCGGCGCAAGCCTGACGCTGAATAGGTTGACGCTGGCGTTGCTTTGTGCTACACTGGTGTCAGAAAGAGATGCAGCACGGCTATCGTGTGGGGCGCTTTGACGTCCGGCGGTACGCTGCATCTCTTTTTTGACGGCACAAAAAAAACAGCCGCTCTTGACGAGCGGCCGAAGCAATGCTATAATCAAAGCATAGCAGCGGGCTTTTATAGGCTCTTAGCCCTGCTTATCAGCTCGACCATGATCTTGCTCATCATGGTCGGCTTTTTTCTTTTGCAGGTCTTCCAGCGTCTCACGCAGCACATAGGCCACGATGCAAGCGCCGGATATCACGAGCAGAAGGTTCGGCATGGCTTTCACCTCCTTCCGGTCATATTCCGGGGTGGAATGGTGTCAAGCCCGCCGCTACGCAATGACCGACGGTTTCCCGCCGACAAGGAAGATTAAACCACATTCGACAGCTTGCGTCAAGAAAAAAGCGGCCGCTCTTGACGAGCAGCCGGGAAGATGCTAGAATATAGACAGACGAGGAGCCGTTCGCAATCGGTTCTCCCGCTCGTTCTGGAAACGAAAAAGCGAAAGACCGCCGATCAGGGGCAAAGCTGACCGGCGGTTCGCTTTTTATTTACGGTTCTTTGCGTCTACTGCGATGAGCAGGCTCAGGAACGTAAGGACAACCATAATGATTTCATACGGTGTCATAGCGTATCCCTCCCTTCTTCTGTAACAGAAGCGGGAGGTAACCACCGGCAGCACTCGTCTGCCTACGCCGTCATTATAGCATGGTCATATTCCGAGCGCAAGGGCGAGTTGACCGAAGGCGGCGACGGTGGTATAATTAAGAGGCTAGCACAGGGGCGGCTGATCTCCGCTCTCTGTTTCCCGGCGTAACGATCAGCGCCGGATGAATTGGACGCTGTGAACCGCTTACGGCAGGGGCGGCGCAGCGTCCTTTTATTTTGCCCTGTGAGCGCCTTTCTCTGCGGATGATAGAATGGTCGTCCTCCCCCGTGCGGCGCGTCCTATGCGGCAAGGAACGGCTGACATGGGCAACAGAACGATTTTGAAACCAGATTTCCAAGCAGGCCACCCCCAATCCCGAATTGACCATCTTCGCGCAGGCTTTAGCCCCGATAGTGTATGCCTCATCGGGCGAAAATCTCCAACCCCCACCCCGTCCCCGAAACCGTCTCAGACAGGAAAAGCCGATTCCTGTTTTTTATTTTGGCATGGGGCAGGCGGTCAAAAAATGCTGGAGGGCAAGCCGTGGTTTGTTGCGGCGGATGTGTGTAGGGCGCTGGGGATCGACAATACGGCAACTCGCCGTCTTGATGAGGACGAAAAAGCTGCCCTGCGTTTAACGCAGACCAGCTCCAATGGCACGGAGCAAGGCCGAGATGTCACAATTGTCAACGAACCGGGGCTTTACAGTTTGGTGCTGCTTCCCGCAAGGATGAGTTTGGCGCGGTGCGCGTGCTGGAGGAGGACGGAAGGACGCTATTTTGCGGCTCGGATGTGGCGAAGGCACTGGGATATGCACGGCCTAATGATGCGATTGCCGCGCATTGCAGGGCTACGGTGAAACGCAGTACCCCTATCAGCGGCAAGATGCAGGAAATCAATTTCATCTCGGAGGGCGACGTTTATCGTCTGATTACGCACAGCAAGCTCCCGGCAGCAGAAAAATTTGAAAGCTGGGTGTTTGATGAGGTCATCCCGAGCATCCGCAAGACCGGCGGGTAATACTGTCGATTCAGCCGACGGAATCAGGGGTCACTATTGCTGACCCCCCTATATTCAAACAAGGGTGAACACCGTCATTTGAACTGACGGTATTGCGGCTTTAGCCCGCAGAACCTCCACAGAATGACTGTCAGCTTTATTGACGGTCATAACCTGCCGTCAGTTTAACCGACACCAGATCGAAAGGATGCGGTTTTAATCCGCGCCCTTTGCCTGTACGGCATCGCTGGCCGCTCCCGCTTCATTAATGGGCGGTCAATGCGCACGTGTTGGCACTTTTTCACGCTACTGCGGTAAAGTGGCATGCTTCACCTCACGCCGTTTTCGGTCAGGTGGTGGGGGGTGCTGACAACGTTTTTTCTGGGGACTATCTTGGGGACTATTCTGGGGACTACTCACCTTGATTTGCGGTCATCTCAAGAACGATGCACGTCAAAAAAGCTATATATTGCTTAGATTTACGGTGTATCAGAAAACCAGTCAAAACCCCATTCGGGCAACTCCGACTCTGAAGGCCACAGGTTCGACTCCTGCCGGGTGCACCAAACGCATATAAATCCGAACCAGATTTTCCAAATCGGAAATGGGTTCGGATTTTTTATTACCTTCCACTACGGTTATTTTGAAAATGGCAGACGGAGGAGGCTTCTTCCAAGTGCCAAGCGAGATCATCCGCCGTAACGAAAAAATTCCGCCAGAGTCTTATAACTGACTCTGACGGAATTTTTCTTAT
>OLOH01001367.1_pt1 | contig 14030 bp, 10 predicted proteins | sample 1673221 | NCBI WGS metagenome assembly OLOH01 (sample SAMEA3136767, study PRJEB25190) | human gut metagenome
GTGAGGGCATTAAGTGCTCCTTCGCAAATGAATACCAGAAGACGAATTGCATAGAATATTCGTTTTCAAGATAAACTACAAAAAAGAAAAGGAGACTGACACTATGAAGAAATTTGTTTGTACTGTATGTGGATATGTTTATGAAGGAGAAACTGCACCGGAAGTCTGTCCGGTATGTAAAGCACCGGCTTCCAAGTTCAAAGAGCAGAGCGGAGAAAAAACATGGGCTGCTGAACATGTTGTAGGTGTAGCAAAAGGTGTTCCGGAAGATATTCTGGCTGATCTGAGAGCAAACTTCGAAGGTGAATGCTCTGAAGTCGGTATGTATCTGGCTATGGCTCGTGTAGCTCACAGAGAAGGATATCCGGAAATCGGTCTGTACTGGGAAAAAGCTGCTTACGAAGAAGCTGAACATGCAGCAAAATTCGCTGAACTGCTTGGTGAAGTTGTAACCGACAGCACAAAGAAAAACCTGGAAATGCGTGTAGATGCTGAGCACGGTGCAACCGAAGGAAAATTCGATCTGGCTAAACGTGCAAAAGCAGCTAACCTGGATGCAATCCATGATACAGTTCATGAAATGGCAAGAGATGAAGCAAGACACGGAAAAGCATTCGCTGGTCTGCTTAAGAGATACTTCGGAGAATAATTTCTTCCAGAAATTCCTTCTGTTCTTCCTTTTCCCACTCTTCATACATTTGTTCAAGGTGTGAACGACTGTTAATTTCACTCAAAACCTCTTCTTCAGTTCGGATCATTGGAAAATACTGTTGTAATTTGTTGGTCATAGACACTTCCTCCTGGTAAATCACCACTGTAAAATAATTCATACGTTTCATCATGTCGGATGTTATTTCGAATCTGAAATACCGAAATGAGATGCCAGACGGCTTAGAAATACAAAGGACTGTGAACGAGCTCTTTTGAAGTGAATTTATATTATCATATACATTACGCAAATTCAATAACAAAAATACCCGTTCAGATCTTCTCCAAACGGGTATCTCATGATTTTCTTATTCTTCTGTCTCTGCGGTAATTGCAAGCCCCAGTTCATCCAACTGCTCCTGTGCAACTCTTGTCGGAGCTTCTGTCATCAGGTCGGATGCATCCTTTACCTTCGGGAATGCGATCACGTCACGGATGCTGTCCTGTTTTGCCATAAGCATAACAAGACGGTCAAGACCGTAAGCAAGTCCTGCGTGCGGCGGAACTCCGTATTTAAACGCATCCAGAAGGAATCCGAACTGGCTGTAAGCCTGCTCTTTTGTAAAGCCAAGTGCCTTGAACATCATTTCCTGGATATCATCCTGGAAGATTCTGACACTACCGCCACCAATCTCATTTCCGTTCAGAACGATATCGTATGCTTTCGCACGAACTCTTCCCGGATCAGACTCGATATACTGGATATCTTCTTCCATCGGCATTGTAAATGGGTGGTGCATTGCAACGAAACGATTCTGCTCCTCGCTCCACTCAAGCAACGGGAACTCTGTGATCCATACAAAACGATACTCATTCTTATCGAGAAGTTCAAGCTGTTTTGCAAGTTCAACACGGAGTGCTCCAAGAGAATCCCATACCACTTTATTCTTGTCAGCTGCAAAGAGAAGCAGATCTCCCGGCTCTCCATCCATTGCCTTTACAAGTGCATCCATCTGCTCGTCTGTCATGAATTTTGCAAATGAAGACTTCACTGTTCCATCTTCCTGGAGTGCAACATAAGCCAGACCCTTAGCACCGTAATCCTTAACAAATGCTGTCAGCTTGTCGATCTTCTTTCTCGGCATGCTGCCCTGTCCTTTGGCATTGATACCACGAACGCTTCCGCCATTCTCAAGTGCGCCTGTAAATACTGCAAATCCGCAGTCTTTCACTACATCAGATACATCTTTCAGTTCCATTCCGAAACGAAGATCCGGCTTGTCAGAACCATAACGGTTCATTGCTTCCTGCCATGTCATTCTCTGGATTGGAAGCTGTACGTCTACATCAAGAACTTCTTTAAAAAGTTTCTTAAGATACTTTTCATTTACTTCGATAACATCATCTACGTCAACAAAAGAAAGCTCCATATCGATCTGTGTGAATTCCGGCTGTCTGTCCGCACGAAGATCCTCATCACGGAAACATCTTGCAATCTGGATGTAACGGTCTACGCCTGAACACATCAGAAGCTGTTTATAAAGCTGCGGAGACTGTGGAAGTCCGTAGAAAGATCCCGGATGAATACGACTTGGTACAAGATAATCTCTCGCGCCTTCCGGAGTTGTCTTTCCAAGCATTGGAGTCTCTACTTCAAGGAATCCTTCATCTGAGAAGAACTGACGTGTCAGTGTCATAACCTGACTCTTCATACGAAGATTTCTCTGCAGATCCGGTCTTCTAAGGTCAAGGTAACGATATTTCAGACGGATGTCTTCCTTTGTCTTTGAGTTTTCTTCAATTGGGAACGGAGGTGTCTGTGACTCAGAAAGTACACGAAGTTCACTTGGGATCACCTCGATCTCACCTGTTGCGATCTTATCATTCACTGCACCGGAACGTCTCTCAACTTTTCCGACAACAGCAACTACATACTCTGCACGTAAAGATGCTGCTTTCTCAATGATTGCTGCATCTGTAGTTCCTTCTTCACATACAACCTGTATAATTCCAGAACGGTCTCTTACGTCTGTAAATACAAGTCCTCCTTTATTTCTATTCTTCTGTACCCATCCCATGATAGTTACAGTTTCCCCAACATTGGCTACTGAAAGTTCACCACAACGGTGTGTTCTCTTAAGCCCCTGCATTGATTCAGCCATGGTTATTTACTTCCTTTCCTTTTTTCCTATATGTTATCAACAGAATCTCTGTAGCACTCTGTAATATCTGTGTATCCCTGTTCTGCAAGCTGCTCCTTCTGGAACTTCTTGTTCTTCTTCATGTTCATGATCATTACCTGACGGCCTGCTGCACGCTCCTTCTTCGCAAGATCAAGAACCTTGAGCATACCTTCCTTCGGCATATTCTTCTCGATCAAAAATGCCTTTTTCTCTTTGCTTGTCGGAACTTTGTATCCACGCTCCATCAGAAGCATAACAATACGTTCAAATCCGATAGAGAATCCAACTGCCGGTGTATCCTGTCCTGTAAACTTACCGATCATCTTGTCATAACGTCCGCCACCACCGACAGATCCGCCGAACTCATCCATGGAAATCTCAAAAATAGTTCCTGTATAATAAGACATTCCACGTACCAGTGTCGGGTCAAACAGCATACGGAAATCAGCTTCCTTCGCACTTTCAACGCTTGTGATGATCATTTCAAGAGAGTCTGCCGCATCTTCCGGAAGGAATCCCTGAAGTTTCTCCTTACATGCACGAACACCTTCTACATCTCCTGTAATCTCCTTGAACAACTGAAGATATTTCTCAACAGATTCCTCTGCATATCCATTTTCCTTCAACTCTGCTGCAACACCATCAAGACCAATCTTGTCCATCTTATCCAGTGTGATAAATACGCTGTCATAATCCTTCTCTTCAAATCCACTGTAAGCTGCCATTGCCTTCAGGAAACGGCGGTCATTGATACGGATTGTAAAGTTATTGAAATCCAGTTTTCCAAGCAGGGATGTAGTAGCAAGGATTAGCTCGATCTCAGCAAGGTTGGATGGCTCGCCAAGAATGTCAATATCACACTGCATAAACTGGCGGTAACGACCTCTCTGCGGACGATCCGCACGCCATACACTTCCCATCTGGAGTGCTTTAAACGGTGCAGGAAGCTCATTAGAATGATTTGCATAATATCTGGACAGCGGAAGTGTCAGGTCATAACGAAGTCCTCCGTCTACAAGATCAGCTTCTTCCTTCGCCTCTGCAAGTCTCAGCTTCTCTCCACGCTTTAAGATCTTGAAGATCAGCTTCTCATTATCTCCCCCCTGCTTACTGCACAGGTTCTCGATATGCTCTACACATGGAGTCTCAATGGATGAGAATCCAAAGCTTCTATATGTCTCTTTGATCAGACCGATCACATAATCTCTGATCTCCATCTCTGCAGGAAGAATATCTTTCATTCCTGTTACCGGTTTTTTCTTTAATGCCATAGCACTTCTCCTTTTCGTTCTATCTTTTCATTACTATAATCTCTTGATTTCGTAATGTTCTTCACAAAAAATACACCTTAATCACGAGTCTTATATAATAAGTCAACTCCTTCTTTAAGGGTTTCCGTTATCGTCTGTTGATGCTTCTCAGAATAGTCCCTAAGTTTCTGATGTTCCTCCGCAGACATTCGGATTGTCACAATTTTATCTTTGATCACGTCTGACTTCGGACGTCCCATCTTAGCCATAGGCCTTCTCCTTTCTCTCACCTATACTATTATACTTTCGTAATACGAAATGTCAACTACTTTTGATTCTGTTTATTTTTGTTCTAATTGAATTACCTTTTTCGAGATGATATACTTTATTTGGATTAAAAAATCTGAATCTACGTTAATTTATTGCGTATTTAAAAACAGCTAAATTTTATGAAAGGAAACAAAAGACATGAATAATGACAGAAATACAAACTGTACAGATGTCGCGATTAAAAATGACAAAAAATCCATGCAAAAGCATTTAATTTATAGTCTTATATGCATTGCAATTGCATTAATCTCTTTTTTTGCAATCTCAAAATGGGCAACTTCCGCTGATACATACAGTAGGATTATTAATACTTTGAACGAATTGCAGAAAAAGGCTTTAGAGCTTGCAGGTACTGCAACAGCACTTGCAACCGGAGCAGCTGCAATACCAGGAGATGCAACAACTCCTATTGCGAATAAGCTTGCTGATGTTGCAGGTTATATGGTGATCGTTTATGCTGTGATCATTATTGAGAAATATTTACTGACCATCACAGGATACATTGCCTTTAAAATCTTATTTCCTATCGGATGTATTCTGATGGCAACCGGTAATTTTATGAAAGCCGGATGGAAGGAATTCATTTACAGAATCGGGATCAAAAGTATCATTCTTGGAATCCTTCTCTGGGGACTGGTTCCTACCAGCGTCTGGATGACGAATAAGGTGAACGAAACTTATGCAAAATCCTACGATATGGATTTTACATTAGAAGATACTGAAAAATTATTGGATAAAGATAATGACTCTGCCTCTGCTGCCAACAGTAACAAAACAAATGATATTGAAAACAATAATACACCTTCTTCTATCACCGACTTTATCAACAACTTAAAAGACAAGGTAAGTGATGCTGTCGATACCGTCGGCACAGCTGCCTCAGAAAAAATCGATGCTATTGAGAAGGGCTTGAACAAGATCTTAGAAGGCGTGGCTGTAATGATTGTGACAACCTGCGCAATCCCAGTTCTTGTAATGCTGACTTTTGTATGGATCTTAAAGAACATAACGGGATTAAAACTTCCAAACATTACACAGAAGTCAATACCGAAAGTTTCTGAGATGAAGCGGAAAAAGAAAGCTGAGATCGATGGTTAGGAGGGGGCTTGAAATTTTTCCTGTTCATCAACTAGAATACAACGAAAGGACGGTCCACCTCCCGGTGGAACCGTCCTTTTGTTACTTTTTTCAGCTATATTTTCACTTTTAATCCTTCTCAAAAAGTGCTTTTTTTCGTTCTATCATCTCATCGATACGGTCAATATACTCTGTAATATTCTTCACATTTTCTACACGGATCAGATTTGTTTCTTTGCCACTGCTTGTCTTGATCTTCTCCGGCAAAACAAGCTTTGTCGTAGATCCGGCGCCGCAGGCAATAATTGTCTGGCGTTCTTCCATAATCAAAATGTTATACACCCCAGCCTTGTCCTGCTCTGCATATCCAACATTCTCGAAGTTTCCGGCAATGTTCTTCTGGCGATACAGGTAATATGGCACAAGTCCCATGCGTTCTGCTGACGCTGCTGCCGCCTCGACCATCTGTGTGATCTCAGTCCCCGGATCCATCGTTCTTCCTTCCTGACCGAACTTCGCAGCACGTTTGATCGCGAGTGCGTGTACTGTCAGGCTGTCCGGGTGAAGCTTCTCGATCTTCTCAAGTGTATCCTGCATATCTGCCGCATCTTCTCCCGGAAGTCCGGCGATCAGATCCATATTGATATTATCGAATCCAAGCTCACGTGCGAGGTTGAAGATTTGTTCTACATCTTCTACCGTATGTTTTCTTCCGACAAGATCCAGTGTCTTCTGCTGCATTGTCTGTGGGTTGACAGAGATGCGGGTTACAGGATATTTGCGAATCACTTCGAGCTTTTCTCGTGTGATACTGTCCGGTCTTCCGGCTTCAACTGTAAACTCAAGCACATGCTCCAGGTCAAAATTCTCCCGGATCGTTCCAAGCAAACGGTCAAGCTGGTCTGCCTCGAGTGTTGTCGGTGTTCCGCCGCCGATATATACGGTATCCAGCGTCTTTCCCTGCATCAGCTTTGCCGTAGCTTTCAATTCTTTGATCATCGCATCAAGGTAACAATCGACCTGATCTTTCCACTCAGCGATTGGTGAAGAGCTGAATGAGCAGTAGGAGCAGATGCTTGGACAGAATGGAATTCCTGCATACAGACTATAGCCATTTTTACAGTCCAACTGATCAAGAAGTGCCTTTTCACGGCATGCAATCTCATACGCAATCTGTGCTTTTTTATCACCAACACAATATTGTTCTTTTAGAAATTCAAAGATTTCTTCTTTTGTCATTCCCTGCTCGATTTTCTGCATTACAAGCTTTGTCGGACGGACTCCTGTCAGCATTCCCCAGGCAAGTTCCTGTCCTGTCTGCTTTGAGAGAAACTGATAGACTTTCTTCGTTACATCGCGTTTCTCTTCCTGCACATCTTCTGTCTGCACGCATTCTTCCGGCGCAAGGGAAAAGCAAGTCCCTTCCGGCAAATATATCTTCACCAGTGGTTCTTGCTTCTCATCTACTGTCTGCACGATATCCTCTTTTGGATAAAATGCTTTTGTGACATGGTATACGTTATAAGTAAATTTGTTCTTCTTACTTTCTATCTTTATCATATGAATGGATTATGCTCCTTCTCAAACTGAACTGATGTCTCTTCCATATGTCCCGGATAGATCTTTGTATCATCCGGAAGTGTCATAATCTTCTCCTGCACAGAGCGGACCAGCTGGCTGCTGCTTCCTGTCGGTAGGTCTGTTCTTCCGATGGAAGCACAGAACAGCGTATCTCCACTGAACAATCTATGTTCTTTTGGTAGGTAATAACAGCATCCTCCTACGGTATGTCCAGGTGTATGAAGTACATCAACTTCAATTCCTGCGCATTCGATCACCTGACCGTCTCTTACAGGCTGTGCTCCGTGGAATGCGTATTTCGGTCCGTACATACAAGAAACATTCAGTCGGTCATCCTCGATCACCGGAAGTTCGTCTTCGCCTGCGTAAACCGGCACAGGAAAGGCTTTGAGGAAATCATCGATTCCCATGATGTGGTCGAAATGTCCATGTGTCAGAAATAGCGCTTTCATTTCCAATCCATTGTTCTTGATATAATTGACATATTCCTGCGGACATTCTGCCATATCCACTGCAAAACATTCCTTCGTCTCTTCATTGGTTACAATATAGCAATTCGTTCCAATTGACCCCAGTACAATACTTTCAACCTTCATTCGTTTTCCTCCATCAGCCTGTTGTTCTCTCAATATCAATTACATTTTCAATCTGTCTGAGCTTTCCGATCACACGATTCAATTCTTCTCTTCCGTGTACAACAAATCCCATCTCCATTGTCGCCGTACCCTTCTTGCTCGTCCGGGTATTCATGGACTTCACGTCAATCTTCTCTTCGGTAAATACCTTTGATACATCCAGCAGAAGTCCTCTTCTGTCGTCTGCAAATATCTTCAGTTCTGCAAGATACTGACCGCCTTCTTCGAGATCATTATCCTCCCATTCTGCTGTGATCAGACGGGATCTCTCCACATCAGAAAGATTGATGATATTGATACAATCTGTTCTGTGGATCGACATTCCGCGCCCTCTTGTTACAAAACCGACAATCTCATCTCCCGGCACCGGATTACAGCACTTTGAGAAGCGTACTGCCATATCATTGATTCCCTTAACTACGATTCCGCTCTTTGATTTGGCAATGTGTACTCTCTGTTTATTCGCTTCTGAGATCTTCTCCAAAATATTCTCATCCGTGATCTCTTTCTTATGCTCTTTCTCGTACTCTTCCAGCAGGCGGTTCACAACCTGACCTTCTTTCAGTCCGCCGTGTCCGATTGCTGCAAGTACTGCATCCCAGTCACGGAATCCGTACTTTTTCTGAACGATCTGCTGATACTTCGGCTTGATGATATCCGGCAGATTAATCCCCTTGCTCTTACAGTAGGTACTGATCAGATCCTTTCCGCGGATAATATTATCTTCTTTGTATTCCTTCTTAAACCATGAATTAATCTTGCTCTTTGCCTGTGTGCTCTTGACGATATTCAGCCAGTCACGGCTCGGTCCCTTGGAATTCTGAGATGTAAGGATCTCAATTCGGTCTCCGTTCTGAATCTTATAATCAATGTTCACAAGCTTGCCATTCACTCTTGCGCCAACCATCTTATTGCCGACTGCACTGTGGATCGCATAGGCGAAGTCAACCGGTGTGGAGCCATTCGGAAGGTTCTTCACATCCCCGTTCGGTGTGAAGCAGTATACATCTTCCTGGAACAGATCCAGGTCACCTTTCAGCAGGCTTAAGAACTCACGGTTATCAGACATGTCTCTCTGCCATTCCAGGATCTGACGCAGCCAGTTCAACTTCTCTTCCTGTGTGTTCAGTCCTTTCGTGTTGCTTCCGCCTGTCTCTTTATATTTCCAGTGTGCTGCGATACCATATTCCGCTGTCTTATGCATCTCTTCTGTACGGATCTGGATCTCGAACGGCTGTCCGGAAGGTCCGATCAGCGTTGTATGCAGAGACTGGTACATATTCGCCTTCGGCATAGCAATATAATCCTTGAAACGTCCCGGAATCGGCGTATACATCTCATGGATCACACCAAGTGCTGCGTAACAGTCTTTCACTGAATCTACGATAATGCGGACAGCGAACAGGTCATACACCTGGTCAAGTGTCTTGTTCTGATTCACCATCTTCTTATAAATACTGAAGAAATGTTTTACACGTCCGTATACTTTCGCTTCAATATCAGCATTCTTCATATGCTTTGATACTTCTGCAACGATCTGCTGCACAAATTCTTCACGTTCCGTCTTACGTGCATTCAGATCATGAACCAGCTGATTATAAACTTCCGGCTGATAATATTTCAGAGAAAGGTCATCGAGTTCTGTCTTGATCTTTGAAATACCGAGACGCTGGGCGATCGGAGCGTAGATATCCATCGTCTCTCTTGATTTCTCTTTCTGCTTCGCCGGTGTCATAAACTCCATCGTACGCATATTATGCAGACGGTCTGCAAGTTTTACAATGATGACACGGATATCCTTCGCCATGGCAAGGAACATCTTTCTCAAGTTCTCTGCCTGGGCCTCCAGCTTGTCCTGGGAATAGTTCAACTGTCCCAGTTTGGTAACGCCGTCTACAAGAAGTGCCACCTCTTCACCAAACTCTGCTGAGATCTCATCGAGTGTCATTGTCGTATCTTCTACCACGTCATGAAGCATTCCAGCCACGATCGTTTCTTTGTCCATCTCGAGATCTGCAAGTATGATTGCCACCCAGAGTGGATGAATGATATAAGGTTCTCCGGATTTACGGAACTGATTCTTATGCGCTTCTTTGCCTATCTGATAGGCCTTCTCGATCATCGTAATATCTGCCGAAGGATGATACTTACGCACACGAGCTATTAAGGCCTGATATAACTCCTCCGGATCCTGATAATCCTCTGGTGCTTTTACTGCATGTCCGTCCACTATCTCCAGATTTTTATTCAGATCTTCATATTCCCGAGTGCCTGCCATATCATCTTCCCCCTTCATTCATCCTGTGTTCTGTTCAGATCCAACTTCCAAAATGCTTCGTATTTCGTCAGTATGGCATATTCGACAAATGCATTTTAGACACAAAACGCCTTAGTTCTGAACAATTAATATGATTTAGTATATCACTATTTTTCCCTTTTTCAAATAAGAACTTCCCATTCTTCTTCATTTTAAGCAATTTGTACGGTTTTTTCGATATTATCTACTGATAATTGACAATTGTAAGCTGAATTGTTCTTCGTCCCATGTACTCATTGATGGATGGATAGTATGTAAAAGACATGATCTGCTTCTTTTCCATCTGCCGCAGACAGTCTTCCACTTCTCCGAAATAAACCGCTTCCATCTGATTTCCCTGCTGGTCCTCCAGTCTGCATTTCAGCACATTCCGGTTCTTTCCGAAGATTCTTGGCTGGATCACACGCAGTTTACTTTCTGCAAATAACGGTTTCCCATTGCCTTTTCCAAAAGGCTCCAATATCTTAAGCTCATGGATCAGCTCTTCATTAATATATGGAAATGGAAGCCGCATATCGATCGACACCTTCATCTGCAGATCCTCTTCTGTCAGATCCGCCAGTTCATTGATCCGTTTCCGGAAAACTTCGACCTTTTCCTCTTCTAAAGAAAGTCCTGCTGCCAGCTTATGTCCTCCGAACTTCGTAAATAATTCCCTGCAGCGGCTCATTTCCGCAAACATATCATAGGCTTCGATCGACCGTCCGGAACCTTTCACTCCTGTCTCTCCCTTTGTCAGTACAAAGGTCGGACGATAATAACGCTCCTTGATCCTCCCCGCAATAATTCCGGCGATACTTTCGTGACACTCTGGAAGATACACGACCAGCACCTGGTCATTCTTCCTGGAACTTGATTCAATCTGCCGGACAGCTTCTTCTACACCTTCTTCGGTCATTTCTTTCCGACTGTCATTTAATTCTTTCAGATCTGCTGCCAGTGTCACTGCCTCTCTCCGGTTTGATGCATTAAGGAGTTCCAGTGCACGCTTGGCTGTATCCAGTCTTCCACCGGCATTGATGCACGGTCCGATCACAAATCCGATATGATAAGTATTCAGGTTCGCTGTATCTACCCCTGTACATTGCATCAATGCGTGAAGCCCTTCATTCTTCGTTGTCTTCAGAAGCTCAAGTCCCTTTTTCACAAAGACACGATTCTCTCCAACCAGATCCATCACATCACCGATCGTGGCAATTGCAACATTTTCCATCAGTCTTTCCTGCAGATGCTCTACCTCCTGCTCTGACTTTCCAGACACTCTGTACAAAACCTCAACCAGCTTATACGCTACAGCTGCGCCGCACAGCCCTTTAAATGGATACTCACAGTCTGCTCTGTGCGGATCGACCACTGCATCCGCCGGTGGCAAGAGATACTTTTTCTCCCCATTTTCTTCCAGATACGGAACTTCATGGTGATCTGTCACAACGATCGTCATCCCATTTTCTTTTCCATAAGCGATCTCGCTCATTGCCGCAATTCCATTATCACAGGTGATGATCGTGTCTACATCATCCTCCAGTGCACGGTCGATCAGCATCTGATTCAATCCATATCCGTCTTTGATCCTGTCTGGAATATCCGTATCCACATCTGCCCCAAGTCCTGCAAGCCCCTGTTGCAAAATATACGTTGCATTGACTCCATCAATATCATAATCACCGATCACACGGATTTTCTTTCCCTCTTCTATTTTCTCCTTAAGAATATCTACTGCACGATCCATATCTTTCATCAGTAAGCCGTCATACAGATCCTCCACTGTTCCATTCAGATAAAAATCAATTGCTTCATCTCCGATCACATCACGGTTCCTCATCAGTCGTGCAATGATCGGTGAAATCTGATATTTCTCTGCTATTCCATTAAAATCCGCCTTTTTCATTGCGACGAACCATTTCTCCATCCAAATACCCTCCCAGTCTGTCAGTATCATATTTTTCTTATTATAACAAAAATCTGCCGTATCGAAAATCATTTTTCATTTCCAATACGGCAGATTCTATTTCGTTACTGTTTCCAGGCTGCTATTTATTTCTTAGCGTTTTTTGCTCTTTTTGTTCTTGAAAGAAGTCTTCTTTCCTTTTTTCTTCTTGGAGCTGTCGTCTGCAGATGTATCTGCTGCGTTACTCTCTGTGGAAGTAGTTCCTTCTTTCTTGTCTGCTGCTTTTACAGAAACTGTCTTTGTGCCGGAAGCTGCTCTCGCAGCCTTCGCTTCCTCACCAAGTCTTGTCTTCATCACATACCACAGTGCACCTGTGATACATACGGATGTATATCCACCGCAGATGATACCTACCATCAGAGGTGCAGCGAATTCCTTAATGGAGCTTACACCAAGGATATACAGAGCAACGACCATGACAAATGTTGTAAAGTTTGTATAGATCGTTCTTGTCAGTGTCTGAGTAATACAGCGGTTTACAAGATCCTTCAGATCTTCTGTACGGCTCTTTGTTGCCAGCGCCTCACGGATACGGTCAAAGATAACGATCGTACCGTTGATAGAATATCCAACGATTGTCAGCATACATGCGATAAATGTATTTCCGACAGATACTCTTGCGATCACATAGAATCCAAGAACTACAAGTACGTCATGCATCAGTGCGACAACAGCACTTGTTGCGAAACGAATATCTTTGAAACGGAACCAGATGTAAAGCAGCATACAGATTGTAGCAATGATCACAGCTATAACAGCATCTCTTCTCATCTCGGAACTTACTGTTGAGCTGATATTCTCTGTAGCGATATCAGATGTCTCTACCCCGTAGTTCTCATTCAGATAAGAAGCAAGTGCTTCACGTTTCTCAAGATCAAGTGTCTGTGTCTTGAAGACTACCTGATTGCTGTCTTTTACTGTCTGAACCTGAATATTCTTATCTCCTGTGATTTCTTCCAGGCTTGGGATCATCTGGCTGTCGATCTCTTCCAGTGTATATTCTTTATCAAATGTTACATTTGTTGAAGTACCACCTACGAAATCAAGGCTGTAATTCATTGCGCCGATTCCTCTTGCATGGTTCACGCCCATCATGACCGGTCCGGCCAGGCAAAGGATGATGGAAACAATGAAGAAAATCTTTTTCTTTCCAAGGAAGTCAACCGGTTTACGTTCTTTCAGATGTCTTCCGTATACTTTCTCATTGCGGATGCCTGCTCCATAGAATGCAAAGATGATCAGTCTTGTGATCACGAGTGCTGTAAACATGGATACGATGATACCAAGTGCAAGTGTCTGGGCGAATCCCTTTACAGTACCACTTCCGCGAAGCCACAGCACACCGGCTGCGATCAGTGTTGTGATATTTCCGTCAACGATTGCAGACATCGCTTTCTGGAATCCTGATTTCAGAGAAGCGTGTACACTCTTTCCTGCTGTCAGCTCTTCTTTCACACGGGCGAAGATGATAACGTTCGCATCTACCGCCATACCGATACCTAGGATGATACCTGCGATACCCGGAAGTGTCAGTGTAATGTCAAATGCATTCAGAAGGATCAGGATCAATTCTGTGTAAAGGATCAGTGCAAGGCTGGATGCAAGTCCAGGAAGGAGGTATACCCAGCACATGAATACACATACGATTGCCAGACCGATGATACCTGCGATCAGACTTCCTTTCAGAGCGTCCTGTCCAAGCTGTGCTCCTACTACTTCTGAACTAAGCTCTTCAAGTTCCAGATTCAGTCCACCGATACGGATTGTAGAAGCGATGTTATCAGCCTCTTCATAATCCATGTTTCCTGAAATCTGAGCTTTTCCATTCTCAATCACTGCATTTACGCTTGGCACGCTGATCAGAGAACCATCATAGTAAATAGCGATTGTGTCATGGTTATTCTTATAAGCTTCTTCTGTTGCTGTCTTGAACTTCTCTGCGCCCTCATCTGTCAACTCAAGATCAACACCATACTTTTTATTTCCTGTTGTTGAGTCGTTGAGCACTCCGGCTGAAGCTGTCTTTACTTCTGTACCTGTCAGTACGATGGAGTCTGTATC
>OLOH01001372.1_pt1 | contig 14007 bp, 16 predicted proteins | sample 1673221 | NCBI WGS metagenome assembly OLOH01 (sample SAMEA3136767, study PRJEB25190) | human gut metagenome
GCAACCAGTTCATAGGCTTCTTTCTGCCCACCAGGCATGATGGAAGGCCCTTTCAGCGCGCCCTCTTCACCACCGGAAACACCGGTACCGATGAAGTTAAAGCCTTCGGCAGAAAGCTCACGGTTACGGCGAATGGTGTCCTGGAAGAATGTATTACCACCATCAATGATGATGTCACCTTTATCGAGGTACGGCTTGATGGAATCAATAGCAGCATCCGTGCCAGCACCTGCTTTCACCATTAACAGGATGCGACGAGGCGTTTCCAGAGATTCAACAAACTCTTTCACCGTATAGTAAGGAACCAGTTTCTTGCCTGGATTTTCGGCAATCACTTCTTCCGTCTTTTCACGGGAACGGTTGAAAATAGAGACGGTATAACCACGGCTTTCGATGTTGAGCGCAAGGTTGCGCCCCATCACTGCCATACCGACTACGCCGATCTGTTGCTTTGACATTGTTTACTCCTGTCACGAAATTACCGTCTTAGCGGTTCGGTTTAAACGTAATGTTAACATACAAAGATACAACTAAGAAAAAATAAGAGTGCAATCTTCAGAATTATTATATAATTACTTCCGAATATATTGGTAAATAATTTTTAAGACCTTTAGAGGGAGTAATCGCGGAATGCTTCTTACTAACAAAATGCAGAATCCAGATATATGTGACTGCAAACCAAGTTTAACTTTTAGCCGATAAAGTTGGAATTCACTTTTTATATACCTCAGCCCTTTTCGCCTAGCCAACATATTATCACCAACTCTAGCTAATATTAACGACTCATTAATGTTACACACATCAAATCCAGATGCCACTACTCGTAACCGGTAATGACTCCAACTTATTGATAGTGTTTTATGTTCAGATAATGCCCGATGACTTTGTCATGCAGCTCCACCGATTTTGAGAACGACAGCGACTTCCGTCCCAGCCGTGCCAGGTGCTGCCTCAGATTCAGGTTATGCCGCTCAATTCGCTGCGTATATCGCTTGCTGATTACGTGCAGCTTTCCCTTCAGGCGGGATTCATACAGCGGCCAGCCATCCGTCATCCATATCACCACGTCAAAGGGTGACAGCAGGCTCATAAGACGCCCCAGCGTCGCCATAGTGCGTTCACCGAATACGTGCGCAACAACCGTCTTCCGGAGCCTGTCATACGCGTAAAACAGCCAGCGCTGGCGCGATTTAGCCCCGACATAGCCCCACTGTTCGTCCATTTCCGCGCAGACGATGACGTCACTGCCCGGCTGTATGCGCGAGGTTACCGACTGCGGCCTGAGTTTTTTAAGTGACGTAAAATCGTGTTGAGGCCAACGCCCATAATGCGGGCTGTTGCCCGGCATCCAACGCCATTCATGGCCATATCAATGATTTTCTGGTGCGTACCGGGTTGAGAAGCGGTGTAAGTGAACTGCAGTTGCCATGTTTTACGGCAGTGAGAGCAGAGATAGCGCTGATGTCCGGCGGTGCTTTTGCCGTTACGCACCACCCCGTCAGTAGCTGAACAGGAGGGACAGCTGATAGAAACAGAAGCCACTGGAGCACCTCAAAAACACCATCATACACTAAATCAGTAAGTTGGCAGCATCACCTACTATTGATTACATACTCTTTACTTATATCTTCAGTAGAAAACTGTTCGGAAATTAAATTGTTAATTGACCCCAGGAAATTACGCATAAATGGAGTAACTAATACAATAGCGAAGAGTACGTAAAAAGAGTAATTTTTACTTAATCCTCTATTATGCTTCTTTTTCCAAGAAACATAAGCAATCAAGAAAATTGAAATAACAAGGCTTACAATCAGAAATCCATAATATGTTAAATTTTCAACCGATGCCCCCTCATGCGGCATTAACATATGGAAATAAACTGAATCATTTATCCCAACGCCAGTAAAACTGTCGGCTATTAGCCAGAATACATATACAATCAAGACAGTTGTGATAGTGATTAATTTAAATACACTTATTTTATTACTACGCAGAACCGAAATATAAAAGCAAAAAACAATCAATAAATTCATTTTAATTATTCTACGTTAATAGTTAGAGTTTGTGTTTTAATTTCAAATATAAACCATAGCATAAAATCAGAACTAATAACTCTGAAAATATAGCGGAAATGACTGCACCATAACCTGCATAGAGCCATATTAGTATCGGGGCAACTACTACGGACACAATAGAAACAAAAATCAGAACACGTGAGAGGAATAAAGTATTGCCTGAACACGGAAGATAAACCATTGCAAAAAAGTTACTCAACAAGATAACAACAATTAGCAATGACATTAGTTTTAGAAAAATTGGCAGTAAAGATATTGTAGGGAATAAATAACGAGAGAAAAAATCCGCTCCAAAGAAAATAAATAAAAACTCCATCCCCCCCAGTAATAATAATGAAACAATCGTTTTCCATGTACCATTGATGAACTTTGATTCATCATTTAAGTATTGTACTTGTACTATCTGTATAAACACATAATTCCCTGACACGATCCCCCTAATAATTTTGTCACTTAATGCATACGCGGCCAGATAAGCGGGCGATATAATGCCTAATAAGATCTGATAAAAATTAGTGTATAATGTTATCGAAATATTCGAGATAAAATAGCTAAAACATTCCTTAGATAAATTATAAATTTCACAAGCAGGAACTTTTACAACCTTAACTTTATTCTTATATAAAAAATAAGCAAGTGCAGCTAAGTTAGGTAGGATATTGAAACAACTATAACATATCATCAGATAGATATAATTATCATTGATAAAAATGAGGGGTATGAAAATTAGCTTAACAAGCGAATTTAATACATAAAAAAAATGGAGCTGATCAACTACTTGATAGAGGAACTGGCATGAGAATACGTTTCCTAGCAGAATGAAAACAAGTATAAAAAATATAACTTCATTATTATATAGCAAAATACAATAAATGAATACTGCGCATAGGACGAATAGTATTACTTTTAGTCCAAGAATAGTAGATAAAAGCCGACTTAAATCACTCTTATTTTCATTTAACTTTCTTAATAATGATATTTGCAACCCGTATTCAACAATGAATTGACAATACATTAGCAATGCCAAAACAAAGAAAAATGATGATAATACTATTGGAGATAATATTAAACTTATTTCTTTAAAGAAAAGAATAGGTAGTATAAAGTTAATTCCATAGCATAATATTATTGTGCCATATTTATAAATTTCTTTCTTCATATAATTTTTTATACCAACTTAAATAGTTCAATGACATCACTTCTGAAGAAAATTTTTGGCTTATCGCTGTGGCACTTGCATCTCGAGACATATCTGTCTTGGTTAATGCACTTGAAATTGCATCGTAAAGTGAATTAATATCGTCTAACTTGAAAAATTCAACTTCTCCTGAGCCAAATAACTCTCTGAACACTTCAATGTCTGAGCAAACTGTTGGGATTTTATTTACAAGAGCTTCAATGACTGCAATGCCAAACCCCTCACTTTTAGATGGTTGCACATAAACATCAAATTTCCCCAACATAGAACTCGCATTTGATATATATCCATGCAAAGTTACACGCTGAGATAAATCAAACTTATCAATAATATTTGTTAATTTCCCACGGTAAGTTCCTTCACCAATTATATGAACATGGAACTCTTCTCGCTCCGCGGCTAGATATAGGAGTTGCTCTAAGCCTTTTATTTTTTCCAGATGCGCGATCGATACTATATTTATTTTGCCGTTATTTAGCCTTGAGTTATCTTGATATAATTCGATGTCAGGAAAGTCGATTCCATTATATATATGGTGGCATTTAAGACCATGTTTAACATAAAACCGTTTAGTCGCCTCACTAATTGCAATACATGAATCAAATCGCTTTAATAATTTAAGCCAAGCAAAAGCGATCAGATATCCTTTTATTCCATATTTATTCTTAAGATCATCTAAAATAAAACTATGAAGCGTACTTACATTAATGACATTTTTGCTGGTCTTACAATTAATAACATCGGGTCTTAAGCCATGAGAGTGAACAATATCATAACTGTTTAAAATGGTTCTATCATTTAGCCTATTTATATTCAGTTCTGACTCGTCTATATCCAACTCTACAATTTCATCAAGATAATAAATATCTATATTGACACCATGCTTCCTTGCCCCTTCACATATTGAAAGGGCTATATTATTTGGCGCGGTATTTTTTAAAGATGGTATTATCATCGCTATTTTCATATTTAAGGACCATCAAAACAACTAAGTAGACAATTATTGTAAAGGCAAAAATATTTAGTGTTATTGGGGAAAATATAGATTCCATACATAATGTAGTAAAAAACACAGAAGAGACTAAGAACTTAGTTGATTTAAAAGCACTCTTCTCGATTCCGACAATAATAAAACCAGTCATAAAACTAACCATCATGCTACCAATCAGGCCGCTATCTATATATACCCCACCCAAAGAAGTATAATAGGCATTATATGGCAAATAACGATTTACTCCCAAATCATAGAATTCATTCAACTGTGCTCTAAAATCGTTTATTGATGACATGATAGACGAATCAATGGGATAAAAAATGATATTATATATCCCCAACGATGCCAAGCCAGCCCCATTATATTTAATCAAATGATTTGATATTATATTTTCATCAAACAAGACAAACGGAGCTATATGATAATTTATAATTGAGCTAAATAATGTACCAATGATGTCACTCTTCATATCCCTTGTGTAACTCATTATCAATGAGAATAATAAGGCAACCATCCCTACAATTATAATTTTCTTGATTCCTTTCTTGAGAAGAATACTCGATACTATATAAGATAATATAAAGTAATAAACACCAGTTCTTGAAAGGAAAATAATATCGTATAGCAGCAAGGCAAAGAAACATAATGAAATAGTCTTTTTGCTGTTCGTTATAATAGTATAAGGAACTAAGGCGAATACTAACAGGCTAAGTAAATAATAGAAGTAAAAGCCAAACACGCCATAGAAGTATTTAACATTATCTCTTGAACCATCAAAAAATGCTTGTCTATAAGATGATAGATCAACCTTATTGAAATAATATATATTTAAAAGAGCAATTAAAGAATAAAAAATAAAAAAGCAATAAATTAGAACTATGGCAGAAGCATGCCTTTTCTTTATCTTTTGCTCCTGTTGCAACATTTTCATTCCGTTTGGGAGCGAAACACCACCTAACATCATGCCAAAGAAAAAACAGAATAAAAATGCAATATAGCACAGAATAGCTTCAGTACTCAGCTTATTTAGACCGGTCATGCCCGTAGCTGAAATCAACAGAAAAATAGAATACCACGCAATTACAAGCATTCCCCCTCTCATTACTTCGATTCCTTTCTAAACCTCAAATAACCTCTGAGAAAGGAAATCTCACGTTTTAAATATATCTTTTTATTTTTTTTAGAGAAGATCCTAGATATAGCTAATAACATTTTTGCTGTCAAATATACATAATCGGTGGTGAAGGAATTGTTTTTCATTGATGCCGTTGCTTTTCCAAATGATTCAGCCAGTTTATATAGATAATCGACATCCAATCGCTTGCTTTCCATGAAATGGCAAAATGGTGTATTGTCAGGTATCAGAGTGTATCCTTGTTTTTTGACAAAATTACACAATAAGTTATCTTCCCCAGAATCCAGACTGTCTTTTGTTCTACCCTTTAGCTTTACTGATAAAGCATCCGTATAAAATTTTTTTAAGATACTAGACCGAATAGCCAAGCTAGCACCATACAACATGTTAGAAGTTTGTGCAGAACATGCATATGCATCCAGATTCTCAAAAAACCACTCAGGAATAACGGTATTAGCAATAGGAATACCGCGTCCCCCGACAGCGCCTACTTGTTTGTTTTCAAAATATTTCTCTAGTTTTGTAAAATAAGATGGTACCAGCCAATTATCATCATCACAAAAAACAACAATCTCATTTTTGGACTCGTCCAGCCCTCGCCGTCTAGCATGAACAAGGCCCGGAATCGATTCAAAAACAATTTTAAAGATTTGCTCCTCCCCCGTATTACGCCAAAAATCCTCAGCTGTTTTAACAGTTTCATCAGATGAGTTATTGTCAACAAGAATAATCTCGTCAATTAACCCCTTGGATAGAGATACACATTGTGAAAGATGAAAAAGGGTGTTTACGATTCTATTTTCTGAGTTATAGCAACAAATTATTACTGAAATATTCATATTTTATCTAATTAAAAGTGAACATAATTTTGCGCTCAGCGATACTTTAGAGGATTTAAGTATCGACTCACGCCATCCATTTCTATGCAATTTTATTCTTATTTCATTTCTTTTACTTTTAGAAAAAAAACTTCGGAAAACATCTACTGCGCTAATGTTAAATTCTTTGTCGATAAAATCATTCAAACCGAAGCTTTCATTTTGGATACTGCCAACATAAAAATCAGCTATTTCTTTAGATGGGTTAGTTACTATTTTTTTGTAACTTTCAATAGCTAATCTTTCAATATCATTGATATTTAACTTTCCCTCTTTTAACATAATAGATAGATTCATAAATTCCTCAATGATAGCATCTTGCATAACTATTAAATGTTTTGAATTTTCTATCTCAGCGTAATTTTCTTTTCTTTTCGGTTTATTGTTTACATAATCGACAACACTTCCGTCCAAAGCATTGAAAACCGTCTCCATAAAAGCTACACCTTTCATGGTCCATTTTTGTCTAAATCTGTTGTTATCAAAAATTACAGATGATTTATTCTGACCTGACTGGCCTGGGTAAAAATCAAACAATCCGAGATAACATCCATGTTGAATATAATTATTTTTCCGCGACATTAAATTATCTTGGATGCTACCCCGCCAACCAATATCCACGATGATACTTGGCTCAGAATCGAACTCAATGGATGTAAGAAAATTTTCTGTTCGTTTTTTTTTATCCTCTATACTTTTTATTAGTTGTTTTACCAAAGGATCATTTCTGTGAGATAATAAATCATTTACATCATGATACTTTGTTGTGAGCTCGGAGTAACAATCATCAAGATGAAAGAAACTAAGAAACGTAGACACTCCATAGCCATACTGGGTTAATGCATCATTAAATCCTAAAAATTCATCAGACTCATTAAACTTCAATGCTAAGCTGGCTACTCGACTGATTGGCAATATTTCCGTAGTTATAGATGGGAATATGTTAGGTATTTGGTTTAGTAGAAGATCAAAGTTTTTTTTGAAAAAAACCCCCTCCCTTGTAAAAAAGTAGATCTTATTGCACTTTTTCTTTCTGGAAGTTTTTAATATAAACAGGCTAAAGGACAAAATAATAAATGCTAACCGCTCATAGTCATTTTTTATTTTTAACTTATTTATTTTCTTCTTTTTGGATTTTATAAGTCTAACTTGGGCACCTGCACGCTTTGCCATTTTTATATCAGCTAATTCATTATCTCCAGTATGGATCCATTTCCTTTGCTTCAATAGTTCTATTTTTTCATACAATGAACCCATATGCTTACTGACGCCATACTCAGCTGACGTCACACCATCTAAAACCGATACTTGGTGGTGGTGTAGCAATTTCTTTATGAAACTGGAGTCAGTATAAAAATCAGAAATAAATAATTTGTCCCCATAGTCACTCCCAATTAACTCTATAACCTCTTTATTTTTATATGTACAATTTCTCTCTACGAAATAATATATTTGTTCCCAAGCAGCAGTCACAGAGTTATTGCAAAATCCATTCATTAAATTATTTTCAATTAATATCCCAACAATAAGCTCTTCAATAAAATATTCTTCTTTTCGATTAAAAAAATCACTCTCCAGTGCTTTTACTTTTTTATACACATCCTTATGTTTCTCAGGTTTTCCAAGATACAAAAGTAGCCAGTACAACGAAACCTCTAACGTATATGATGGTAAACAATGACGTTTTAAAATAGTATCCCATACATCATATGTATAAACAGTTTTATTCATTTTAATTTAACTTATGTACAAGTTTAAATATATTTGAAGGAAGGACTCTGACACCAAAATGGATTAATATATATAACAAATTCCGTACGCTAAGCATTTTAAGTTTCTTGGCGTAATACAATCTTGTGGATAATTCGGTTACAGCCTTATTCAAACCTCTTCTTCTTTTTAGCGTCTGCTCATTAATTCTGTACTTTAGAAGAACGGAGTCAATATTTGCAAACTTTTTATTCGCGGATATTAACTCGAGCCATAAGCACATATCTTCTGTCAGTGGCTGATTTTCAGGGTATCGCATCCCGTTATTAAATACAGACGATTTAAACATCACGGTTGGATGAACGAAAGGACATTTTTTAAAGGCATTGTTTTTAATGGCTTCATCTGTAAAATAGATCTTGCATTTTTCTCTTGCTGACTCACCACCAAACTCTTGACACAACCCACCAACAACATCTAACTCAGGGTTAGCCATAAAAAAATCTATTTGTCGTTGAAATCTATCTTCTAAACTTATATCATCAGCATCCATTCTGGCAATAAAATCAAATTCATTATTAACTAGCGCCACTGATATTAATTTATTCAAAGCATAAGCTAATCCCTTATTTTTTTCACTTCTAATGAAAATCACATGTTGCGAATTATAATTTTGCAAAAAACTTTCAATATCTGGATTTATCTTGCCATCGGCATAAATAAAGAAAACAAAGTTAGAGTATGTTTGATTAATAATACTGTCAAAAGCCTCTTTAAACTCATTAAATTTATCATTAATATAAACCGACATTATTACTGCAATTCGTGGGCACTTATTTTTCATTCCATCAATCCACGCTACCGCCCCTGGCTTAACAGCTACCAGTGCACTGAACTCATTGATATTGCGTACTGTTACTGAGAGACATTGCTGCATCTCCCTCGAAACTCAAACGCTAATTGTCTTACCAAATGCTTACAAAAACAAGGAAAAATCCAACAAAAAGCAGATTAAACTTGGTAAGTTAACTTATTGTAATTCTTTATTTTTTTATATGAAAAACGACAGTAACACTCCGCTGCATAAATCATAGGCGTTGGGGTGTTAGCTGCCGCTATTTTTTCAGGCTTACCGTCACAAAGACCTGTAAATCTCTACTCGCTCAGTAGCTTCTCAATGCTCTTACGGAACTTCGGTCCTTCCTTCAGGTTACGTAGGCCGTACTTAACGAATGCCTGCATGTAGCCCATTTTTTTACCACAGTCGTAGCTGTCACCTGTCATCAACATCGCATCGACAGACTGTTTTTTCGCCAGTTCTGCAATAGCATCCGTTAACTGGATACGGCCCCAGGCACCAGGTTGTGTATGCTCTAATTCTGCCCAAATGTCAGCAGACAGCACATAGCGCCCTACGGCCATCAGATCGGAATCCAGCGTTTGTGGTTGATCGGGTTTCTCGATGAATTCAACAATACGGCTAACTTTACCTTCGTTGTCTAAAAGCTCTTTGGTCTGAATAACCGAGTACTCAGACAGATCGCCTTCCATGCGCTTGGCCAGCACCTGACTACGCCCGGTTTCATTAAAACGCGCAACCATGGCAGCCAGGTTGTAACGCAGAGGGTCCGCACTTGCGGTATCAAGAACGACATCCGGGAGCACCACGACGAACGGGTTGTCCCCAACAATCGGGCGAGCGCAAAGGATTGAATGGCCCAGGCCGAGTAATTGCGCCTGACGAACGTTCATGATAGTGACGCCAGGAGGACAGATGGACTGCACCTCAGCTAATAACTGGCGCTTAACACGCTGCTCGAGCAACGATTCGAGTTCGTAAGAGGTGTCGAAGTGGTTCTCAACTGCGTTCTTGGAAGCATGCGTTACCAGAACGATTTCTTTAATGCCAGCAGCTACAATCTCGTCGACAATGTATTGAATCATTGGCTTGTCTACGATTGGCAGCATCTCTTTCGGGATTGCCTTCGTGGCTGGCAACATGTGCATCCCGAGGCCCGCTACCGGAATAACTGCTTTCAAATTAGTCATTAAGTCATTCACCTATTCAATTGTTGCTGAATTATAGCTTTTTAGCTTGTTTTAGCCAGTATGAATTACATTGCACCGATACCGCGCATGTTACGCCGCTTATCTACAGAATGCAGTAATCTTAAGCTCAAGTAGGTTCAATTCGAGCCAGGAATGGTCGCAAAGTTACCTCCCCTACCCCGGCAGTCGGAAATTCACCGCTTCTACATTCACCACCTGATGGTTTACACGGTCAATGTCAACTGAACTTTGCCCGGTTTCGTTTACCGCATGGATATTCGCCAGTGATAGCAAGGTATCCTGTTTGGCCATAAATTTACCGCGTACATCCTGGCGCAGATCGAAGTGCATCTTGAGCGCGGGTCCCGTCGTGGATTGCTGCATGACCTTGATGTTGCGTAAGAAAAGGTGCTGCGGTTGGTTGTGCAACTCCAGCGTGGCGCGCTTCATCTCTAAATAACCGTTCCGAAATGTAGATCACTTATCCGGGAAAGAAGGGAACTCGGCGTCGTTTGTGCGATCTGATTAATCGCCAAACCAATCAAACGACAAACGAGCCGAGCCCGAAATGATACTAACACTCCCCGACCATGATGAGCGACGCCGGATCATCAACAAGATGCACCGGACCAAAGATAAAGATCTCTGCCGGAGGCTCAACGCCATCTTGCTCCTTGCTGACGGGCACAGTGTCTCGGCTGTTTCTCGGCTCACTGCCGCCGCCCGGTCATCGATCAATCGCTGGGTGAACTGGTACACCTTGTTCGGTCTGGAGGGGCTTGAAAGCGAGCCTCGGGGGCGCAAGCCGGTGCTGCCATTTGCTCACATCTCGGGTCTATTACAGCTGTTGATCCAGTTGTCTCCACAGGAGCTCGGATATCAGCGCTCGCGTTGGAGTACCGAACTGATGGCGCTTGAACTCAAACGGAGCTGGCGCCTGACATTGCATGCTTCAACAATACGGCGATGGCTGCCCAGGCTAGGGATTGTCTGGCGCCGGGCCGCGCCCACTTTGCACATCCGCGATCCCCATAAAGAGCAGAAAATGGCCGCTATCAATGAGGCCTTGGGACGCTGCAGTGCGGACCATCCCGTGTTCTATGAAGATGAGGTGGATATCCACCTCAATCCCAAGCTGGGGGCGGACTGGATGATGCGAGGGAAGCAGAAGAAAGTGGCAACGCCGGGCCAGAATCGCAAACATTACCTCGCTGGCGCCCTGCATGCCGGAACAGGTAACGTGACCTATGTGGCGAGCGATAGCAAAGACACGGACTTGTTCTTGTCACTGCTCCAAACACTAAAGCGGACTTATCGGCGCGCCAAGAGCATCACGCTGATCCTGGATAACTACATCATCCACAAGAGCAAAAAAGCACAGCGATGGCTGGCAAAAAATCCGGCACTGTTGCAAATAGTCGGTGGTGATAAACTTATCATCCCCTTTTGCTGATGGAGCTGCACATGAACCCATTCAAAGGCCGGCATTTTCAGCGTGACATCATTCTGTGGGCCGTACGCTGGTACTGCAAATACGGCATCAGTTACCGTGAGCTGCAGGAGATGCTGGCTGAACGCGGAGTGAATGTCGATCACTCCACGATTTACCGCTGGGTTCAGCGTTATGCGCCTGAAATGGAAAAACGGCTGCGCTGGTACTGGCGTAACCCTTCCGATCTTTGCCCGTGGCACATGGATGAAACCTACGTGAAGGTCAATGGCCGCTGGGCGTATCTGTACCGGGCCGTCGACAGCCGGGGCCGCACTGTCGATTTTTATCTCTCCTCCCGTCGTAACAGCAAAGCTGCATACCGGTTTCTGGGTAAAATCCTCAACAACGTGAAGAAGTGGCAGATCCCGCGATTCATCAACACGGATAAAGCGCCCGCCTATGGTCGCGCGCTTGCTCTGCTCAAACGCGAAGGCCGGTGCCCGTCTGACGTTGAACACCGACAGATTAAGTACCGGAACAATGTGATTGAATGCGATCATGGCAAACTGAAACGGATAATCGGCGCCACGCTGGGATTTAAATCCATGAAGACGGCTTACGCCACCATCAAAGGTATTGAGGTGATGCGTGCACTACGCAAAGGCCAGGCCTCAGCATTTTATTATGGTGATCCCCTGGGCGAAATGCGCCTGGTAAGCAGAGTTTTTGAAATGTAAGGCCTTTGAATAAGACAAAAGGCTGCCTCATCGCTAACTTTGCAACAGTGCCGATGAAATTAAGGTTTTACCAACACTGCCACTGTAATTAATTACCGCTACTTTCATAAATCACCTCAGAATTTTTTGTTGAACTTCTTAGGGTTGAAATCCTCACCGATTTTATTGAAGAATTCTTTATCAATAATGCCGGGACTTTCTGCTTTTTCACTTTCCTGCGCTTCAGGCTCAGACGGTTGTGTATTGTGCAATACACTTTCCGCTGCACCCTTCGCGCTACTCTTATCCTGTGTATTGTACAATACATTTTTTCGGTTTTGCCGCGTTCTATACAGTGCCATCTCAAGCCCTTTGGCTGTTACCGAAAAGCTGTATTCGCTGTCGAGGATTTCAGCAATTTCATGCCGCGTTAGCCCTCTGTCCAGCCAGTTCTCGATTTCATTTAGGCGCAATCTGACAGCAGCCGATAAGTTGCGGGGTTTCAGATCTGCTGGTTTATTCATAACCCCCTCCGTTGTATGAAAATGACTCTACAACACTCGTAAGAAGGGGTCAATCGAGTTTTGTAGTTTATCTGTAGTTTTCTTGTAGTCTATTTGTAGTCTGACAACACTAAGGCAAAACGTTTTTTGTAGTTTATCTGTAGTTTTTGGTTGCTCAGATGGTCATGCAAGCATGACCATCAAAGAATAGGACGCTTTTTAGCCACATGCCCCTTAACCTACGGAGATCGCCCTACCAAAAAAAGATGATTTTTTATCCCTTAACCTGCTATACACCTAACGCAGCGTGATAAATCACACTATCTCGCTGATTTAAAAGCAAAAAAACCAAATTTAGCCATGCTGCGGTATTACCCAGGTATTACAAATCTAATATAACATACTGATTTAAAACATTTTTTATTTATTACTTTGGTAATACTATGATTTCACCGTATTAGACACCCTTTTTTCGTTTAAAAAATGCACAAAGCGAGGACTGAATGCCAACAATAACCGCAAAAGTATCAGATGAACTTTTGGCCTATATAGACCTGGTTTCAGGTGGTAATCGGTCAGAGTATCTGCGGCGCTGCCTTGAAGCTGGCCCAGGTGATCTGGAAGTCCGGGTTGAAAATAGTTACCAACCAGCTGAGCGACGTAAATCGCAAACTGGATTACCTTTTTGACCGTGCTTCAGATGCGGATTTTGGCTCACTGCGCGATGAGCTGAAGGCAATAACCGAAACGCTATCTGGCGTAACATTCCCACCGGCAGGACAGATGATGTTGCATGAATCACTCGCTATTGAAACGCTGATCCTCCTACGTTCGATAGCAGAACCGGGTAAAACCAAAGCGGCAAAAGCAGAGGTTGAACGTAACGGCTATAAGGTAATGACTCCAACTTACTGATAGTGTTTTATGTTCAGATAATGCCCGATGACCTTGTCATGCAGCTCCACCGATTTTGAGAACGACAGTGACTTCCGTCCCAGCCTTGCCAGATGTTGTCTCAGATTCAGATTATGTCGCTCAATGCGCTGAGTGTAACGCTTGCTGATAACGTGCAGCTTTCCCTTCAGGCGTGATTCATACAGCGGCCAGCCATCCGTCATCCATACCACGACCTCAAAGGCCGACAGCAGGCCCGGAAGACGCTCCTGAATCGCCACGGATAATCTAGACACTTCCGAGCCGTTGATAATACTGGTTTTCATATTCTGTCGGTGACATCTGTTCGCTAGAACCATGCCGACGCTGGTAATGCTGCCAACTTACTGATTTAGTGTATGATGGTGATTTTAAGGTGCTTGC
>OLOH01001374.1_pt1 | contig 14002 bp, 14 predicted proteins | sample 1673221 | NCBI WGS metagenome assembly OLOH01 (sample SAMEA3136767, study PRJEB25190) | human gut metagenome
AAAAACCATATATTTTTATCTGGTCAGTCGCACTGGCAGGTCTGTCGAATTTTTACTTCTTTTATATGCTCGGAATCTTTATGGTGCTCTATGCAGCAGTTCGATATTTTGAACAGTTTGAGGATCGTTCCTTAAAAAATATAGGAAGATGGCTTGGGACTTTTTTTGTGTATTCGATAATCGCAGTCCTGATCGCAGCAGTGATCCTTCTTCCGGTAATTCTTCCGGTTCTTGGAACAGACCGGTTTAAAGCCCAAAACTATGTTCCGTTATTATATGATAAAGTTTATTATGAAAAATATCTTGGATGTCTGATTGGAGAAAACATGATCCAGTGGGGAGTTGCAGGATTTACTGCAGTTTCTATGACAGGTGTCTTTGTACTGTTTTCAAAGCGAAAAAAATATACAGCATTGAAAGTGGGATTTGTATTGCTGAATGCTTTTTTGCTTCTGCCTTATGCCGGACATGTGTTAAATGGATTTTCCTATGTCTCAAATCGATGGATCTGGGCGTATGGGATGCTGATCGCGTACATCTTTGTAAAAATATATCCGGAATTGTTTACACTGACTCTGAAGGAAAAAAGAAAGATATTTGTTATGCTTCTCATATACTGTGGAATTGCATTGCTTCCTGATGCGGCGCGCACACAGCGAAATATGATGGCGGTAATTTTTCTGGTAGCAGCAACGTTTACTGTATTGTCGTTTGGTTCTTTTTTTGTGAAAAAAAGAAATCTTACGATTATGGTGTCTGTTTTTCTGATCGCCGGAATTTTGTTTAATATTTATTATCAGTATTCTTATGAAAAAGATTATCTGTCAGAATTCACTGAGCAGGGAGAAGCATTGGATAAACTGGAGACAGGGACAGATCTTGCAGTCTTAGATACAGAAGATTCTTCGCTGTATCGTTATGATCAGATGGGAACGCATACTTATGAAAACTCGTCCATGCAGATGGGAACCAACAGTGCATCATATTATTTCAGCGTCGCAATCGGAAATATCAGTAATTTTTTTGATGAAATGTATCTGAATACGCCGAGAGAAGATCAGTACGATAATCTGGACAGCAGAACGATCCTAGATCGTCTGGCTGCTGTAAAATATTTTGTTGTCCGTGCGGGAGAAGAGGAATATCTGCCTTATGGATACAATAAAATGGCGGGCGAAGCAGAGAAAAATGGGAAAACATATCGAGCATACGAATGTGACAATGCACTTCCATTTGGCTATACGTATGATTCTTATATTCCGAGAGAAAAATATGAAAAAATGTCTGTGATTGAGAAACAACAGGCACTGCTGCAGGGAGTTGTGCTGGATGAAAGTTCACTTCCGGAGACAGTTCTCACCCTTAATGATCGTGAAGTTCCGTTTAAAATTATTACCGGGAAAGGCTGTCAGGAGAAAGACGGAAAACTGATCGTTACAAAAGAAAATGCGCAGGCAAGACTGGTGTTTGATGGTCTGGACGAAAGTGAAACTTACCTGATCACAGAAGGGGTAAACTATGAGGCACTTTCTCCGAGAGCAATGATCAGTGATAAAAAATGGAAAAATATGTCAATTTACGAACAGAATCAGGTGCTTCATGAGAACAGCAGTTGGCGTTACTGGAAGGAAAGTCAGAAAGCGTATATTGATGTGACCGGAAAGTTTTTAAACAAGACAATCCGTATTTATACAGATAAATATAATGCATACAGTGGAAAACATAATTTCCTCTGCAATGCAGGATACAGCCGGATGGGGAAAAATTCACTTACACTGACATTTCAGAATACAGGAGTGTATTCTTATGATGATCTGAAAGTGGTCTGCCAGCCTGTAACAAAAGTGGATGAACAGGTGAAGAAACTAGGAGAAGAATCTCTACAGGATGTAAAAGTTGAGGAACATGAACTGACCGGAAAAATTTCTGTATCAAAACCGAAAGCGCTTGTGATCGCACTTCCATACAGTACAGGCTTTACTGCCTATGTGGATGGAAAGAAAACAGATATTAAACAGGCAAATACCATGTATATGGCATTGAACCTTGCAGAAGGAGAACATGAGATCCGGCTTACCTATCATACACCGTATCTGTATACAGGGCTCTGCTTGACTTGTGCGGGACTGTTGTGCTACATTGGTGTGGTGTTGATTTACAAAAAGAAAAGAGGAAACAAAAAAGGATGAGTATATTATCAGTCGTACTTCCGGCTTATAATGAAGAACAGATGGTTGGCAAGACCTGCCGGGTGCTTCATGAAGTCCTGTCAGGCGCCGGAATTTCTTATGAACTGGTTCTTGTCAATGATGGATCAAAAGATAACACATGGAATGAAATATTAAAAGCCGGGGAAAAAGATCCCAATATCCTTGGAGTCCATTTTTCACGTAATTTTGGGAAAGAGGCAGCTGTTTTTGCAGGACTTGCACAGGCATCCGGCGATGTGGTGGCAGTTATGGACTGTGATCTTCAGCATCCGGCAGAAACACTGATTGAAATGTACCAGAAATGGAAAGAAGGGTACGAGGTTATTGAAGGTGTAAAAAAGAGTCGGGGAGAAGAGAGTTTTCTTCATAAAGAAAGTGCCGGCTTCTTCTATGGAATCATGTCAAAAGCAACAAAAGTAGATATGCAGAATGCTTCTGATTTCAAGATGATGGACAGAAAAGTAGTGAACAGCATTCTGTCACTTCCGGAGCGGAATATGTTTTTCAGAGCAACATCTTCATGGGTGGGATATAAGACAACCTATGTGGAATTTGAAGTGCATGAACGTGAAGCGGGAGAGTCCAAGTGGTCTACATGGTCGCTGATTAAATATGCTTTTACAAACATTGTTGCATTTACGACGGCTCCGCTTCAGTTTGTTACGGTTGGTGGAGGAATCTGTTTCGGGTGTTCTCTGATCATGATCATTTATTCACTGATCCAATATTTCAGAGGTCAGGCGATAGAAGGTTATACAACAACGATCTTGCTGCTGCTTCTGATCGGAAGTGCGATTATGCTGAGTCTTGGTGTGATTGGTTATTACCTTGCAAAGATCTATGAAGAAGTGAAACATCGTCCGCGATATATTGTGTCACAGATTGTGCGTGGAAACAAAGATGTAACGGGCAGTGTCAGACATGATGTGTAATATACAGGAGAAATAAAATGAAAAAGATAAAAGAACTGATTTCATTCTGCTACGGGAATGATGTGGTCAGATATGTGTTTTTTGGTGGATGTACCACACTGGTGAATCTGGTATGTTTTTATATATTGTGGAATCTCTGCCACTTAAATCTGAATATCGCAAATGTAATATCAATTATTGTGGCAATTATTTTTGCATACATAGTTAACTCAAAATATGTATTTCAGGATAAATGTGAGACATTGCGTGATCATATCCGGCCATTTTGCAAATTTATCAGTGCACGTCTTCTGACAATGGTAATTGAGGTTGGAGGTGTCTGGCTTCTTTGCGAAAAAATGGGAATGAATGGAATGGTTGGTAAATTCTGTACCCAGTTTATTGTACTTGCACTGAATTATGTATTCAGCAAATTTTTTGTATTTACTACAGGAAAATAATAAAATACAGATCAGATCTGGAGGAAATAAAAATGACACTGGAAGAAACTCTTGCTCAAATAAAACCATTAGATGAAAGAGCAATGGAGATTGCGGCAAAACGATGGGACAGCATTGCAAAACCGCTGCATTCTCTTGGTAAAATGGAAAAACTGGTGATCCAGATTGCGGGAATCACCGGCAATCCGGATATGAAAATTCAAAAACGTGCTCTGGTACCAATGTGTGCAGATAATGGGGTGGTGGAAGAAGGTGTAACCCAGACCGGTCAGGAAGTGACTGCGATCGTTGCTGAAAATTTCCTTTCCGGAGATACGTCGGCATGTGTTATGAGCCGCCAGTGTGGAACGAAGGTTATTCCGGTGGATATCGGAATGGCTGTTGATACAAAAGTTTCAAAAGAGTTGAAAGTTGCTTATGGAACAGCCAATATGACAAAGGGACCTGCGATGACGAGAGCACAGGCGGTACAGGCATTGGAAGCAGGTATTGAGATGGTTCGCAGACTGAAAGAAGAAGGATACGGGCTTCTGGCAACCGGAGAAATGGGAATTGGAAATACGACTACAAGCAGTGCAGTAGCATCCGTGCTTCTGGATCGTTCTGTGGAAGAAATGACAGGGAGAGGGGCCGGTCTTTCCGGAGATGGACTGAATCGAAAAATCAATGCAATCAGAAAAGCAATTGAAGTGAATCAGCCTGATCCGAAAGATGCGATCGGTGTCCTTGCAAAAGTTGGTGGTTTTGATATTGCAGGTATGGCAGGGATGTTCCTTGGCGGAGCAGCACTTGGAGTGCCGGTGGTGATCGATGGATTTATTTCCTGTGTTGCAGCATTGATCGCACAGCGTATCTGCCCACTGGCGGGCGAATATATGATCGCATCTCATGTTTCAAAGGAGCCGGCTGCACGTCTGATTTTGGAAGCTCTCGGAAAAGAAGCTGTTATTCATGGGGAAATGTGCCTCGGTGAGGGCAGCGGAGCGGTTACACTTTTTCCGTTCCTGGATATGGGAATTGCTGTGTATGATTCCATGAGCACATTTGAAGATATTCATGTGGAACAGTATGAGGAACTGGTGTAAATAAAAACGGATAAGTGTACTTATATAAGAAGGAGCTTGTATAAAGATGATGATTCTTGTCACAGGAGGAAGCGGAAGCGGAAAGTCTGCTTTTGCGGAAGATTGTGTTGTTTCTTTTGGAAAAACAGACAGGATTTATATAGCAACCATGTATCCTTTTGATGAAGAAAGCAGGAAACGTGTGCAGCGCCATCGGAAGATGCGGCAGGGAAAAGGATTTGAAACAGTCGAATGTTATACAGGTCTTGATAAGATAAGGATCCCGGAAAACTGTACAGTGCTTTTAGAATGTATGTCGAATCTTGTTGCAAATGAGATGTTTCAGGAAGAAGGAGCACATGAGAATACTGTTGAGGCGGTGTTAAAGGGTGTGCGGCATATCAGAGAACAGGCGGGAAATCTGGTGATCGTTACGAATGAGATATTTTCTGAGGCAGCAGATTATCAGGGAGAGACAGAACTTTATCAGGAATATCTCGGACAGATTAACCAGAAGATAGCTGAAATAGCAGATCAGGTGGTTGAAGTATTTTATGGAATCCCTGTATATCATAAAAATAAACTCCTTTCTGGAGAGGGTTAAGGAAGTGTAAATGATGAAAAGTCTGTGGAACAGTTTTAAGATTGCCTTTGCGATGTTTTCAAAGATACCGATGCCCCAGGCAGACTGGTCGGAAGAAAATATGCGTTATATGCTCTGCTTTTTTCCGTTTGTCGGTGCAGCTGTCGGGGTGGTCATGCTTGGCATGGAATGGCTCTGCTGTTATTTTGGAATGAGTAATGGATTTATTGCAGTGGCACTGGTACTGGTACCGGTAATTGTAACAGGAGGAATTCATGTAGATGGCCTTCTGGACACATCTGATGCTCTGAGCTCCTGGAGAGACAGAGAAAAACGTCTGGAGATTCTGAAAGATTCTCATGCAGGTGCGTTTGCGGTCATTACAGCATGTGTATACTTTTTGACTATGTATGGCGGAATGAGTCAGATCGTGGAACAGGATAATCGTAAAATGTTATATATTCTGTTCCTTTTTCTTTCTGCTGTAAAGCGTCATGCCATAGACGCCGGCTCCGGATGCAGCCAGAAGACCAATCCACAGCATCATGTTGCTGCTGTCCCCGGTCTGGGGGCTGCCGGTGTCGCCGGAAGGATCCTGCTGACCCTGCGAATCGGATGAATCGGTCGGATCAGTCGAATCGGTTGGCTCTCCGGTTCCCGCTGCAGGGATGGCTTCAGTCTGCACATATTCACAGACCGCACAGCCGCGCTCTCTGGAACCTTCTTCGGTCTCGGTGGCCTCTTTGGTTACTTTCCAATCGCCGTAGATATGGTTTGCCACATTCAGCCTTTCGCCGCAGGAGCACGCCTGCCAGTGCTGTGCCGCGTCGTGCTTTTGGGTATAGCTGTGCTCATGGGGCGGTTCGGCTTCTCCGACGTCCGCCACCATATACTGGCCGTCCGGGTCGCCCACGATCATGATCCATCTGGCACGCACCCGTATGGTGTACTCCTCCTGCGGCCGCGTCACCACATCGTTTGTGAAAAACAAATAGGTGTCGATTTCCACTGCCTTGGACTCGACCACATCGTCGCCCAGCAGCAGCTGTGCCTCGTATTCAAAGCTATCGCCGGAGGCCGCTCCTGCCGGCCGGCCCCACTGCACCTGGTTTTGGTAGCCCGACCAGCGGGGGTTCCCTGGCACATATTCCCCCGCCGCCGAAACGGACAGGGGAAGGGCCGCGATCATCAGGCATACCGCCAGCAGCATACTGAAAAGCCATGCGCCTTTTTGCCGCCCCGGCGGTTTTTTCCCTGCGCATACGCAATCTCCTCCCTTTATCGCACCGGAGCGCCCTGCGAGGAAAGCGGTGCTCCGCATGCTCCGCAGAAGCGGCTTCCGGGCGGTATCTCCGCCCCGCACTGGGGGCATTTGTTTTCCAGCTTCGCCCCGCAGTTGTTGCAGAATTTGGCGCCGGCCGCACACTGGGTTTTGCAGGCGGGGCAAACCACCATACCCGCGTTCAGTTCCGCCCCGGCGTTTCGCACCACCACCGAGCGGCCGCCGGAGACGATGCACTGCTCAATCACCTGGAAAATCTCTTCCGGCAGCTTTTTCTGCTTGTAGGCGCCCACACCGGCAGTCACCGCCAGCGGCCATGCGATAAACCATCCCAGCGCGCCGGCGCCGATCTTATCCGACCATTCGCCCTGACCCACGGTGACGTTTAAGTTGTCATCCATCCGGATCATCTGCACCGTCGTAGCCATCCTCATGCCGGCAATGGTCTTCCAGCCGTCTTTTTCCTGACGGCCCTGCACCACATAGCCTTCTGTGGTTTCGGCACTCTGTACCTCCATCCCCTTAGCGGATGAAAGGAACGACGATACGGCGTTCGCCACTACCTGGGTACTCATACCGGCGGGCAGCCGGAATACTCTCGATTCATTTGCCATCTCGTCTTCCTCCTCATTCTAAAGCCTGTACCTCATCGATATGCTGCAGTACGCTGTCTGCCAGATAACGTACTGCCAGCTGTTTTTCCTCCTCACTCAGGCCGCTTGCCGGACGGAGCATGGAAACATGGAGGATCGATGTGTTGATGGTCTGTTCCGTCACGGCAAAGGCGTACTCACTGGTATGCCCCAGCACCTTCGCCTCCGCCTTGATATCGCCGACCAGCGCCTGCTCGTATTGGCAGCCCATCCGGTCCAGCACGTCAAAGACGGCGTACACAGCCATGCGGCGGGGACAGTTGACATTTCTTTTTAGACTCAGCACTTTTTTCTCCTTTCCCCCGGAAACGGGGCTGTCATCTATTTCACAGGTCGAATCGTATTGGTCACATCCAACAGCATTCCGTCGAAAAGCTCGTCTTCTGTTGCTGCACTGATAAGAATCACAAACGCCAAGCCGCCGTACTCGCCGCCGTAAACGCTGAGATAGGTGTCATCTTCAGTATAGGTGTACTCATCAACAATCCAGTCAATTCCGCCGCTCTTGTATTGCCAACGTTCTTTTCGCGGTTGAAAAGATTCTTTGACCAGTACTTCCGCAATACCATCCATCCAGATTTCCTTATTGAAAGTATCGCTTATCTGCTGACTTTGCACTTCCACACCAACCGCAGCCGTACTTTTCTCCATCCTTAGCCGGCTTTCTCCGAGCACAGTAAACTGAATCTCGCTCTCGTCCTCCCAATAGAGGAATTGAAACGGGAGATTTTCATCATAAAATCGCTGGTAAATTGTGCCCGCCGGACCGTTGCTTCGGAAGGAATCCATTGCTGCAAAGATTTCCGCCTGCGCCTTCTCATCCCCCTGAGGATAGGAGCCGATAAGATTGTAGCAGCCAAACCCATTCTGGCATTCGATGAACGCCGCCAAAAATTCCATGGTTGTGCCTCCGCTTTCGGTAGCAGAAAACTGGATCAAGTAGGTGTCCAAAGAACTGCCCTCCCGGTAACCCCGGCTGAGGATCTCATGCTTTGTGATATTGGTGCTCTCCAGCAGGCCGATATAATACTGGACATATTTCTCCGCGTTCTCCTCCACATCAGAAAGGGTATACACCGGAAAACCGGCGGCCTTATCGTAAAATCCCACCTGCAGGGTAGCGCTCCCATCCGATGAAGCAAAAGCTCCGCTGCCGGACTCTGTTTCTGCATACCCCTGGGGGATCCCCATGGTGATATTCAGATACTCCTGAGCGTAGTCCTGCAAGGCGACATCGTCTACGCCCTCGGGTTCCTGCACTGTTATATCGAAAGGAGTGCCAGATGGCCCGTCAGAAGAACCCGGCTCTGCTTTCCCGCCGGTCAGCGCACCGATCCCCGCTACTGCTCCCCAGACGCCCAGACCCAGCACAGCAACGCACAGCACCAGCGCCGTGATCTGTACCCCGATATGGCTCCGCCGGAATCTGGTCCAAAGCCCCGGCTTTCCATCGGAACCTGCAGCCGTTTGACCGGATGGCACAGCCATGGTACGGTGATGGAAAGACGCCGGGGTTTTCCCGGTAATCCCTTCAATAAAGGCCTCCATGGTGGAGAAACGATCCTCCGCTTTTACCGCGAGCGCCTTCATGATCGCCTGTTCCACCTGCGGAGGCAGGGGAACGCCCAGCTCCGAGGGCTTTTTCAGCGTATCGTTATGGACCCGCATGATGGAATCCGGCGGCAGCTCCCCGGTCACGCAGCGGTACAGGGTGGCGCCCATGGCGTATACATCCGTCCACGGCCCCTGGTTCCCCTTACTGGAATACTGCTCCTCCGGCGCGTAGCCATGTTTCAGGATGACCGACACGCTTTTTTCATCTCCGATAGAAAACCGGGCCGCGCCGAAATCCAGCAGCTTGCTCTCTCCCTTGGAGGTAATGGAGATGTTGTCCGGGCTGATATCCCGGTGGGTCAGGTTCAGGGCATGAACCTGCGTCAACGCCTGCATCACCGGCATCAGGATGGTCAGCGCCTGGTCATAGGGAATCTTCCCGCCCTGGGATGCAACGTATGCCTTCAGGCTCATGCCGTCGATATATTCCATCACGAAATAGGCCGTGTTGTTTTCCTTAAAATAATTCTGCACCGACACGATGTTCGGCGTATTCTGCAGTTTGGCAAGGATCCGCGCTTCCTCTAAAAAGCGCTCCATGCCGTTTTGATAATCCTCCTGGCCCCGTCCGGTCAGTGCCACGCTGTACTTATCGGAATGCCGGGTAGCAAGACCGGAGGGCATATATTCCTTGACGGCTACCTTAATCTCCAGCGTCAGGTCATAGCCCAGATAGGTGATGCCGAACCCGCCCACGCCCAGGACCTTTCCGGTCATGTAGCGGCCGTTCAGCAGTGCGCCCATGGGCAGCGCCAAAAACGGCTGCTCCTCCTCCGCATTAAACCCGCAGTGGGGGCAGACAGGGGAATCGTCCGGCTTTTCCTGAAAGCAGCCATAGCAGATATGTTCCAAGTTCATGTTTCACTCCTCTTCTTTGTACTTGCGCCCCGGCCTTTCACCCGCAACAGCAGAAAAACCACTTCCATCAACGCGATCATACCCAGCTCTTCCAGAATGAACGGAAAGACATTCATCATCTCCTCAATCAAGGGCTGTTTCTCCCTTTCCTCCAGACAAACCGAACAGAATACGGCCCCAGCGTCTTGGATCGTCGCAATCTATAACTCTAATATAAATACTCTAATATAAAACAGGCGATGGGCGTTCCCACAATTGCAAGCCACCCGCAGCACAGAAGGCAGATCTGAATCATCCGATACATCTTGACATCGGCGGGACAGAAGTATTTTTCCGGATCAGATGGGTCAATGTAAATCTCCACCTCAGTTCCGATCTTCTTCTGCGCCTGATGATAGGCCAAATCGATGCCGGTGTTTTTTTGATAGACGCAGTCCATATACTCGTATTGGTATATCATAAAATAATGGTAGGAATGCTTGATCCGAATCCTCAGCGGTTCGATGACGGTCGCTTTTAGAAAAACCGTGCAGCCGCTCCCTCTCTGCGTCTTTTTCTTGTAAAAGTGGGCAAGCACGAAAAATAACGCGTAAAGCGGATATGTTATCGCGCATACAATCAGAATAAACGCAATATCCTCTGCAAAATTCATACGCTTCACCTTCTTTCCGCCCGCACCAATCTTTTTTAGGGAAACCGCCTGCCGCAGGTTTCGCTGCGGCAGGCACTGAAGCTATATTGTTAGCCACATGACTCCAATCATAATCAAAACCGCAATGACGAGAAGAGCGACGATCAGGTAGGCAAGGCGCTGCTGAAAGTAATCCTTTTCCTCCTCCAGGCAGTAAAAGCTGGTAGGTTTGGCCGGATCGATAAAAAGCGTAAGCTCCGTTCCCACCTTTTTCCGGGCCTGTTCCTCCATTGCCGGGACATTGCCGATCTGTTCATAGGTCTCTCCCCGGTAGGTATACCGGTACACGGGATAATAGTAGAGTCCCAGCGTCGCCATCTTCACCCCGAGGGAGGCCGCCCGCCTTCCCGTGCCGCCCGCTCCGCTCAGAAAGTGCGCCGCGGAAACACCCCCTGCGGCTTTCAGCATGCGGTGCTTGTTTCTGGCGTGATAGTTTCCCACGTCCACAATGGCCGCCCGGCATTCCGCCGTGCAGGCTCTCTTCTTCTCCGTCGTTTTTCTTTTCTTCCTGTAGAACAGCCAGACGGAAACCAGAAGCGTGACAAGGCCGATGCCGCTCAGAACGAGAATTAGAATAAGATCTTCCATGCTGGTTATCCCTCCCATGCACGGACGGACGCCATGGCCTGTTGATACAAAGCGACAACCGCATCTTTGTTGGAGCTGTTGAACATGCAGCTAACAGCGTAACACTTGCCGTCGATCATGGCGGAGGCAACACTGAACGTAAATTCATTCATGGTCCAATCCATGCACAGCCATTCCACACCGCCCGACTGCGACGTGTATGTTTCACCTACGGAAACGCCTGCGCTAGACGCCACGTCTCTCTGAAACTGCAAGACCTCCTCCGGGCTGCTCATTCCCAGCTGGCCGGCATTCCCTATTTCCACAATCCCGCTGTCCGGCGTAGCGCTCCCAAAGCCGGCTTCCATTGCCGCGTCCGTTGGGTAAATAACCAATTCGGCCGCCGCTCCGGCCTCTCCCAGGTTAACAGTCGTGTCCATCACGCGTCCTGCTGCCACGGCATCGTCCACAATCACCTTGACGCCGCTCTTAGAGCCATAGTACATCTTGTACGTTGTCTCCGGCGCACCGTTGCTCTCAAAGGACTGGATGATGGAATGGATTTCCGCTTCGGCGGCTTTGTCCCCCTTGGGATAGCTCGTGATGATGAAATAACAGCCGAAATCATACCCCTCCACCGCCATAATGACCACTTCGTTGGAGACGCCTTCGCTGTCGGTGCCTTCAAGATAGATTTGATAGGCGCCTGCGCTTCCCACCTGATCGGGTCCGGCAGCAAGGATCTGATAATCCGAAACTTCAAACAGGTTCTGCATCAGGTTGGCGGCAATAGCTTCTCTCTGGGATTCCACATCGGCAAGGGAGTAGATGGGTCCGTCAATGTTCCAAAGATAATCCATCATCATACCGCAGCCTTTAGCCTCATTGATAAAAATCGTCTCCTCCTCAACCCTCGTATAATCCGACGGGATCTCAATCGTAGCGTTGAGGATGCCAAGATCCTGCGCCACCATTTCCGCTGGAGGTTCTGTAGTAGGCTCTGGGTCTGTTGTCGGTTCCGGATTACTCGTCTGCGGTTGGCTGATGACAGGCGTATTCCCACCGCCGCCCCCTCCTGTCGGCCTTTTTTCCCCTCCGCCGGAAAGCGCGATAGGAAGGATAATACAAAGGGCGATCACCGCCAGCAGCATGCACCAGTTGAACTCAAAGCCGCCGATGTTCACCAGGAATGCCTTGCGGCCGTCCAGGTACTGGATGGTGGAGGACACGTTGTCCGGATCGGCGGCGGTGTTCATGGCCTTCACGAACACGGTGGCCGCGGCGGTGCCCAGCAGGTTCATGGCCGTGCCCACCAGTGTCTGGTCCGCCTTGAAGTTCACGGCCGCCACCGCCAGCAGCAGGGAGTAGATCATGCCCAGCAGGATACTGGCCAGCACCGTCAACAGCACCACCCTGGATGCGGTCATTGAGGCCCTCCACGGTATCGGCGTTGCCCCGGAGGACATCGTGACCGAGAATTTCTCCGTGTCTCCCATGTACGATTATCAGTACGGGAAGCTGGGTGAAAGCCAGACCGTTACCGGCTACCAGGTGGAAAACCGGCTTCGCGTCACCGTGCGGGACGTGAACCAGGTAGGCGCTGTGATGGATGCAGGCGTATCCGCGGGCGCCAATGAAGCCTTCGGCATTACCTTCCTCTCCAGCCAGGAATCCGACGCATCCGATGAAGCGCTCCGCGCCGCCGTGGCAGAGGGCCAGCGCAAGGCGGAACTGATGGCTGCGGCCTGCGGCAAGAATCTGGGCGCGCTGGTGTCCGTCACGGAAAACGCTTCCGGCGGATACGGCGGCGTAACCCTCAACTATCTTGCCGCCGACGCTTCCGCCGGCACCACGGTTTTGGCTAACGATCTGACCGTCTCCGCCCAGGTGACGCTTACCTACCAGCTGGCGGAATAATTTCATACCGTCTTTCTGTTGGCGGCCGCCCTCCCTTTTTCGGGAGGGCGGTCTATTTGCGTCGGGGCAGAATTCATGCTACAATCAGGAAAAGGGAGGTGGAACCATGGCGAAAACCCTGGTGGTGGCGGAAAAGCCCAGCGTGGGCAAGGATATTGCCCGGGTGCTGGGCTGCCGGGAGCGGGGCGAAGGCTGCCTGATCGGCGAAACGTACATCGTCACCTGGGCCATCGGCCACCTGGTGAGCCTGTGCGAACCCGACGAGCTGGACGCCCAGTACAAGCGCTGGAGCTATCAGACCCTGCCCATTCTGCCGCAGACCATCCCCCTGAAGGTGCTTCCCGCCACCAAGGGACAGTATGACATTGTATCCGGGCTGATGAACGGTCGGGAAACCGACGGCGTTATCTGCGCCACAGATGCGGGGCGGGAGGGCGAACTGATCTTCCGCTATATTTATGAGAAATGCGGCTGCCGCAAGCCCATTACCCGCCTGTGGATCAGCTCCATGACCGACGAAGCCATTCAGGAGGGCTTCCGGAACATACGCCCCGGCGCGGACTATGACGGGCTGTACCGCAGCGCGGTGTGCCGCTCCCAGGCGGATTGGCTGGTGGGGATGAACGCCACCCGGGCCTTTACCCTGCGCTATGACACGCTGCTCTCCGTGGGTCGGGTGCAAACCCCCACCCTGGCCATTCTGGTCAAGCGCCACCAGGAGATCGCCACTTTCAAGCCCGAAGGTTTCTGCACCCTGACAGCTTCCTTCGGGGACTATGACGGGATATGGTTCCGGGAGGGGCTGGACCCCGACACCCATATTCCCGACAAAGCCCAGGCACAGGCCATCGCCGCGCAGGTGCAGGGTCAGACCGGCCGGGTACTCTCCGCCGAAACCACCCGCAAGCGGGAGCCACCGCCCCAGCTCTACGACCTGACCAGCCTGCAGCGGGACGCCAACCGCTACCTGAACTTTACCGCTGACAAAACCCTGAAACTGGCCCAAAGCCTCTACGAGACCCACAAGGCCCTGACCTATCCCCGCACGGACAGCCGTTATCTTCCCGACGACATGATCCCCCGGGTGGTGCAGGCCATGCGCCTATTGCCGGAAAGCTACCAGAAGCTGGTGCCCGGCGCGCTGCCCCAGGGGAAGCTGCCGGTCACCAAGCGGGTTTTTGACGCCAGCAA
>OLOH01001375.1_pt1 | contig 13987 bp, 12 predicted proteins | sample 1673221 | NCBI WGS metagenome assembly OLOH01 (sample SAMEA3136767, study PRJEB25190) | human gut metagenome
CGAAGCATGTTACTTATGAAAGGATCAAACACATGGTAAAAATACTTTTCGTGTGCCACGGCAATATTTGCCGCAGTCCCATGGCGGAATTTGTAATGAAAGATCTGGTGAAAAAGGCGGGGCTTGAAAACCAATTTCAAATTGCCTCTGCGGCGCCCAGTACAGAGGAGATCGGAAACCCGGTGTATCCTCCTGCCAGAAGAAAGCTGGCGGAACATGGGATCGGTTGTGGGGGAAAGACGGCCCGGCAGCTGACTGGAAAAGATTATGAGACCTATGATCTTCTCATTGGCATGGATGGGGAAAACCTTAGGAATATGCGGCGGATGTGCCATGGCGATCCCCAGGGGAAGATCCATCTGCTGATGGATTACACCCATCGTTCGGGAGAAGTGGCAGACCCCTGGTATACAGGAGATTTTGAAGCAACTTGGCGGGATGTGCTGGAGGGCTGCCAAGGACTGCTGGATGTATTGCGAAAGCAATAAAGCCCTCTGCTTTCTCTAAAATCAAATAAGCCTGCGGGGATTTTTGTTGCGCGCTTCCTGATTGTGGAAGCGCGCTTTTGTGTTGACCCCATCGTTTTCTAAAACAACAATTTGACTTTTCATGGCCCCACCGGGGAATACAGAACCTGCGCGCTGTTTTCAACGGACACGCAGGTTTCTGTGGAAAGATTTTCTTGTTGTTTCAGGATTTGCTCGAACTTTGGGCCAGATATTCCTGACCATGGATGGTGAATTCCGCCACGGGGATGGCGTTGGCAGCCCACGCGCTGAATACCTTTACCCCGCAGTTCAAAAAAGGACGGGCAAATTCCTGCACCGAACCGGCGGCGTAAAAGACGGCTTTCAGGTTGGGAAAATATTCCCCAATCTCCTCTTCCGTCAGGGCCGGCATGCCCCAGGTGGCAAACAGATAAACGATGTTTTGCAGCTGTTCCTTGTGAGCCGGGGCATCTTTCCACAAAAGAGTCTCCCTGGGCAGCTCCAGGGTTTGACAAAGGGTCCCGTACGTTTTTTCGTTATAGGCGGTAAGCAGATCATTTTCAGCATTGGTGTTGATAAACGCGGCAAGTTCCTTCATGGTGCTCCTCCTTTACAGCCCCCCATTGGGCAGTCCATCTGCGCAGTGTTTTTGCATCCTCACGAAAAGCGGTCACACGGTCGTCCTGAACGAATTCCAAAATCAAGCAGTGGGGTAAATGGTCCTGGGGAAGATGGGCCAGATACTCCTTCCATTGGGGTTCCCCTTGGGATAAGGGATGGCGGATATTTCCCTTTGACCAGGTAAACACGTGGATATTTGCCAGAAATGGAGCCAGTGCTTCCAGTTCCTTCACCCGTTCTTCTTGGGAAATGTCCGGATTAGGCTGCCAGTAGCATCCCACATTGGCGCGGTCCACATCCCGCAGCAGCGCCAAGGCTCCCGTGATCGTCTGTGTGGCAGTATCCCGATGATATTCAAATGCCAACCGGATTCCCGCTTGTTGGGCCGCGTCCGCTGCCCGCTGAAAACATTTTGTCAACCGATTCCATTCCCCGGTCGGGCAAGATTCATAAGGGGTCCTGCCCGCCCATATCCGGATCAACGGCGCGCCCAGAGCCAGAGCGCTTTCCAAGATAGGGGTGAAACTTTCCCCTGGGTCTCCCCGGTAGTAGGAGCCGTAGGAAAGGACTTCCAACCCGGCTTCTCTTGTTTTGCGGCCGGTTTCCCGGGCAATGTCCACAGCGCCGGCCGGGACATGAATATCCCCGCCCCATTCCACGCCGGTAAGACCCGCTTCTTTTGCCAAAGCGAGAATCTCCTCCACACTTTTCTGCCGGAATGTTACAGAGGTAAGGCCGGTTTTTATCATGGGCGTTTCCTCCTTTGTAGGAAAAAGATTACTGAGACCAGTATAAACCATTTTCCTGGGCTTGGGTGATCTTTTTTGCGGCGTGCTATGAAAATTCGGTATCGCTATCGTTTGAGAACCACAAGGATAAACAAAAAGCGGTGCTTTCCAGAAGGCAAATTTCTGAAAAGCACCGCTTCTTTTATCCAATTTCCGGTTTAAAGTTTACCGGTCATACCGCTGGGAGACCTTTTTCAAAGTCTCGATAATGGGCAGATGCTGGGGACATACGCCCTCGCATTGACCACATTCGATGCAGTCCCCGGCCCGGCCGAAGCTCTTGGCAAGGGTGTCGTAGTTTGTAAAGTTGATCGTCCAGCCCTTGGACGCCACTTCTCGCATGTCCTCATTGTACAGGGAGAAGTATTTGGGAATGGCGATGTGCATGGGGCAACCTTCCGTGCAGTAGGAGCAGCCTGTGCAGGGGATGGCGATCTGGTCGTTGATGATTTTTGCCGCCTGGAAAGCCAGGTCTTTTTCTTCCTCTGTGAGAGGCGTGAAGTTTTCCATAAAGCTCAGGTTGTCTTGTACCTGGGCCAAGTCGCTCATGCCGGAGAGGACCATCATCACGTTGGGCAGGGACGCTGCGAACCGGATGGCCCAGGAAGCAGGGGACATTTTGGGATCGTGGGCTTGGAAAAGCTGTGCCGCTTCTTCCGGAAGATGAGCCAGGGTGCCGCCTTTTACAGGTTCCATCACAATGACGGGAACGTTGTGCTTGCAGGCCACCTCATAGCAGCCCCGCGACTGAATCCAGGGGCTTTCCCAGTCCAGATAGTTGATCTGAAGCTGTACGAATTCCATTTCCGGATGCTTGGTCAAGATCTGGTCCAAAAGTTCCGGGGTGTCGTGGAAGGAGAAGCCCGCATGTTTTACAAGCCCTTTAGCCTTTTTGTCCAGCAGCCAGTTAAAACAGTCGAATTTCTCATACTTGGGATAGCTTCCGGCTTCAATGCCGTGCAGCAGGTAGTAGTCAAAATATCCGGCGCCGGTTTTTTCCAGCTGGGCTTGGAATACCTGGTCCCGTCCCTCGAAAGAATCGAAAAATCCGGAGTGCAGCTTGGTGGCCAGAGTGAAGCTGTCACGGGGATGCCGGTTTACCAGCACCTCTTTTACAGCGCCCTCGCTGGCAAAAGCGTTGTACATCCAGGCAGTGTCAAAATAGGTGAACCCTTTTTCCAGGAATAAATCTACCATTTGTTTGAGCAGTTCCAGGTCCACTTTGCTGGGGTCGTTGGGCTCCAGCTGGGGCAGACGCATAAAACCGAATCCAAGCTTTTTCATCGTTTTACTTCCTTTCCTCGTGTTTCCTCTATTATATAAGTTGAAGTTTGCTTTAAGTCAAGGAATTTTTTCCGGAAAAGAACGAGACGATTCCAAACGATGCCCCTTTCAAAAATAGGTGAAAAGAGGTATAATTTCAAAAACATCACCTAAAAAACCGAGCCGGATCACGGCAAGGAAAAAGAAATGGGAGGAAGTTACTTTGGAAAGAAAAATGATCCTGGATATAAAAATTGAAATGGACAGGCCCAGCGTGCAGCTGACAGGGGAGAATGGCCAGGTAGTTATGATCCCCTTTAAAGGAAGCGTTAAGGGGGAGATTTTTCAAGGTATTGTGGAGCCTTGCGGAGTGGATACCCAGGTGCTCAATGTTGCGGGTGTGCGCCATATGAGTGCGCGTTATATGCTTACCGGCAAGGACAATCAGGGACAGGATGCCCACATTTATGTGGAGAATAATGGCTGGGTGGAAGCGGATCAGTTCAGCATGCCTTTCCATACCGTGCCTACATTTTATACGGATAGCAAAGCACTGGCGCCTTACTTGCACCGGAACCAGTTTGTAGGGGAAGGCCGCGAGGAAAAAGACGGTTTGCACATTTATTTCTTTGAGATTGCTCACTGATAGGCCCAAGACCCAGCATGCTAGTAACCTGGCAATACTTTGGGACTAGAATTGAGGAGGAAAGCCCATGATCGTAAAAGCCACTACCCAAGAACAGTTGGAACAGTGGAAAGCTGTCTGGGAAGAATATAAAGATCGGCTGAAACCCAACCGGAAAACAGGCGGGGAGGTTTTAGCATATCTGCGCAGCCGCTATTCACTGACAGAAGTGGGGGATCAGGCAGCGTTGCAGGCCATTTCCGAAAATGTGACCGAAAACCAGTATTTGCGGGAAAAGCTGCCGAAAGGTCGTCAGCCCGACCCCAGAGCGTTTTATTTGGAAAACTGTGGGGAAGGGGAGAAATTTTATTCCCCGGAGAACCGAGACGACCCGGAAGTGTGGGGCGACACGATAACGCGTATTTTTGTAGGGGTAGACCTTTCCAGCGGATTCTATATGGTGGAAGGAAGCACAATGCTTTGGGATGAGCTGTGCGCATTCCAAGGTGTGGACGAGAGAGATCTGGAAAATTTCGTCATCGTAGCAGAATATGTGAATGCGCTGCGGCGCTTTGGAACAGATGGGTTCCTCTCAAGCAGTGTGGGGAACCGGAAATAAATCCATAACAATGGAGTAAGGGGGAATCACCCATGAAACCAAATTACCCGCGGATTTTTTTGATCGTGTTGGACTCTCTGGGGGTGGGCGCTATGCCCGACGCCTCCAGCTTTGGGGATGAGGGCACCGATACGCTGGGACATTTAGCTCAGGCTGCCGGCTCGCTGGAAATCCCCAATCTTCGTGCCCTGGGACTTGCCAATCTGCATCACATCCCCCACGTAGAGCCTGCCGCCCACACCAAGGGCTACCAGTGCTATCTTCGTGAGGCCAGCAGCGGCAAGGATACTATGACAGGACACTGGGAAATGATGGGCTTGAAAATCTCCACACCATTTCAGGTGTTTACCGATACGGGTTTTCCTCCCGAGCTTATCCGGGAACTGGAGCAGCGTACCGGCCGAAAGGTGATCGGCAATAAGAGCGCCAGCGGCACGGCGATTTTGGACGAGCTGGGGGAAGAGCAGATCCGGGACGGTTCTTTGATCGTTTATACGTCGGCGGATTCCGTGCTGCAAATCGCCGCCAGCGAGGAAACCATTGGCCTGGAGGAATTGTACCGCTGCTGTGAGATCGCCCGGGAACTGACCATGGAGGACCGGTGGAAAGTGGGGCGTGTGATCGCCCGACCTTACGTTGGAAAAAAGAAAGGTTCTTTCCGGCGCACGTCTAACCGTAGGGATTACGCTTTGCCCCCCTTTGAAAAGACCGATCTGGAAGTGCTGAAAGAACATGGGAAAGACGTGATCGGTGTGGGGAAGATCGGCGATATTTTCTCCTGCCGGGGTTTGACTCGCTCCATTCATTCGGACAGTTCGGTGGAAGGTATGATCCAGACCACAGAATTGCTGAAAGAGGATTTTTCCGGCCTGTGTTTTACCAATCTGGTGGATTTTGATGCCTTGTGGGGCCATCGCAGGAATCCTGTGGGCTATGCGAAAGAGTTGGAAAAGTTCGACGTGGAGCTGGGCAAGTTTTTGGCTTCCATGGGCAGGAATGATTTGGTGATGCTCACAGCCGACCACGGGAACGATCCCACCCATACTGGAACGGACCATACCAGAGAGCAGGTGTTTCTCCTGGCCTATTCCCCCTCCATGAAAGGGAGCAGGATTCTTCCCACCCAGGACAGTTTCGCCGGGATCGGCGCTACCATCCTGGATAATTTCCAACTGCCTGTGCCGGACCATTGCATTGGCCGTTCGCTGCTCTCGGAATGGAACTGAGGAAAGTGAGTTTTTAAAAGAATTAGGTGGGCCCAGTCCCCCAAAAAAGAACTGCGCCCGGTCGGAAAGCCAGGGTGCTGGAAAAAGGCTGTCAGAAAGGAGACAACCAATGGATCGATTGATCGAACTATTGTCCCAGGAGTTTCACGTAAGGCCGGAGCATGCCCAGGCCGTGGTGGAACTTTTGGATGAGGGCAATACAGTGCCCTTTATTGCCCGGTATCGGAAAGAACGTCATGGCGCCATGGACGACCAGACGATCCGGGAATTGGCAGACCGGCTGAGTTACCTCCGTGGTTTGGATGCTCGCCGGAAAGAAGTTAAAACCGCGGTGGAAGAGCAGGGCAAGCTGACGCCGGAACTGGTGGCTGCCCTTGACCGGGCGTCCACCTTGGCGGAGGTGGAAGACCTGTACCGTCCTTACCGGCCAAAGCGCCGGACCAGAGCCAGCGTTGCCAGAGAGCGGGGATTGGAACCGTTGGCCCAGCTGCTGAAAACGGGGCAGGATGCCAAAGGAAAGAAGTTGGGTCAAACGCCGGAAGAGTTGGCAGTGCCCTATGTGAATTTGGAAAAAGGGGTGGAGACGCCGGAAGAAGCCCTTCAAGGGGCAAAAGATATTTTGGCGGAGGAACTTTCCGACGACGCGGTGATCCGTAAGCGGTTGCGGGCAATGCTCCAAAAAAATGGTTCTCTCCGGTCCCTGGCTGCCACGGAAGAGGATTCCGTGTACAGTTTGTATTACGATTTTACAGAGCCGTTAAAGCGGCTGCAAAGCCATCGGATTTTGGCCATCAACCGGGGGGAAAAGGAGGGCTTTTTGAAGGTCTCCGTTCAGCCTGGGGAAGAATCGCCCATTCCGCGGATCTTGCAAGAAGTCCTTACGAAAGGGCATCCTTTCCCGGAACTGCTGCACCAAGTGGCGGAAGACGCGTGGTCCCGGTTGCTGTTCCCCTCCTTGGAGCGGGAGATCCGGAACGATCTGACGGAAATGGCGGATGAACAAGCAATCCACACGTTTGCGCTGAACCTGCATCCCTTGCTGATGCAGCCCCCTGTTAAAAACCAGGTGGTCCTGGGATTTGACCCGGCCTACCGTACTGGCTGTAAGCTGGCAGTGGTGGACGGCACGGGAAAAGTGCTGGAAACCGGGGTGATTTATCCCACTAAGCCCCATAATAAGGTGGAAGAGGCGAAAAAAGTCCTGCGCAGGCTGTGCGACAAACATGGGATCACCTGCATCGCCATTGGAAATGGCACAGCCAGCCGGGAATCGGAAGTGTTTGTCAGCCAATTTATCAAGGAATATGACAAGCCCCTGTCCTATATGGTGGTCAGCGAAGCCGGCGCTTCGGTGTACTCCGCCTCCAAGTTGGGCGCGGAGGAATTTCCTGATTTTGACGTGTCTCTGCGTTCGGCGGTGAGCATTGCCCGGCGGCTGCAAGATCCTTTGGCAGAGCTGGTGAAGATCGACCCCAAAGCCATCGGCGTGGGACAGTACCAGCACGACATGCCCCAAGCAAGGCTTTCCCAAGCCCTGGATGGGGTGGTGGAAGACTGCGTCAACGGCGTAGGCGTGGACCTGAACACTGCGTCCCCTTCACTGCTGAAGCGTGTGGCGGGGATCACCCAAACGGTTTCCCAAAATGTGGTGTCCTACCGGGAAGAGCACGGAGGATTCCGTAGTCGGAAAGAATTGCTGAAGGTTCCCAAGCTGGGACCGAAAGCGTTTGAGCAGTGCGCGGGATTTCTCCGGGTGATGGAAAGCCCCAACATTTTGGACCATACCGCTGTGCACCCGGAGTCCTACCAGGCGGCTCAGCGTCTGTTGACCCTTTGCGGCTACACCCTGGAAGATGTGGGTAACCTGTCCGAGCTGCCCCGGCGTTTGGAGCAGATCGGGGAGAAGAAAGCGGCAGAAGAGTGCGGCATCGGGATTCCCACCTTGCGGGATATTGTCAGCGAGCTTCAAAAGCCTGGCCGCGACCCTCGGGACCAGCTTCCCCCGCCCTTGCTGCGTACGGACGTGATGGAACTTTCCGACTTAAAGCCGGGAATGACCCTTTCCGGCACGGTGAGGAATGTGGTGGACTTCGGTGCTTTCGTGGATATTGGCGTGCACCAGGATGGCTTGGTGCATGTGTCCCAAATCACAGACCGGTATATCCGGCATCCTTCGGAAGTCCTGTCCGTAGGGGATATAGTGGAGGTGACCGTGCTTTCCGTGGATGAGGGGAAAAAGAGGATCTCCCTCACCATGCGGAAACAGGAGGGACAACCTCCCCAGGGAGAACGGGAACGCTCTGCCAAAAGACCCGGCCAGTGATGAAACGATTAAAAAAGCAGATACCAACCGGTATCTGCTTTTTTTGTTGGAACTTTCGAAAAATAATTTCCCAGACAGGGAAGGATTCACCGTCCAGAAAGAGCTGGTGATTGATCACAGGAAAAAGAAAAAGTCCGAACACACATTGTGCTCGGACTTTTTCTGGTGGGAGAGAGTGGATTCGAACCACTGAAGTCGACGACAACAGATTTACAGTCTGCCCCCTTTGGCCACTCGGGAACTCTCCCATATAAGCCCCATGCCGGACGGCTGGGTATGTGAACGCGCTAGGCTTGTCTGCTAGTGGAGCTGGTGAACGGATTCGAACCCCTGACCTGCTGATTACAAATCAGCTGCTCTACCAACTGAGCTACACCAGCGGATTTTTTAGCGCTTGATTATTATAGCTTAGTCCATACGGAAAGTCAAGGGTGAAAAACAGATTTTTTTAAATTTTTTTATTTTCTTTTGTAGGCGCTGGGGAAGGGGAATGGAGAATCGGGGAAAATGGGAAAAAACCTGTGGACTTTTTACCGGTTTATGTTACAATAAAGTTAAGTAATACTTTGGGGAAAAGGAGTGTTGTTACAGATGAAAAAGCTTGTTTGTTTGACCTTGGTTCTTTGCCTGATTGCTCTAGTATTCAGTGGATGCGGTGGGAATAAGGAGGATGAAAACAGCTCTGCTGTTTCCGGCACTCCCGCTACCGCCAGCCCCAGCCCTTCACCGGAACCCCAGATGGCAAAAGCCCTGCGGGTCACCGCGGACGGCGGGCTGAATATCCGGGCGGAAGCTTCCACCGACAGCGAGATCCTGGGGTTGGCGGAAAATGGCCAGCGCTTGGCTTTGATGCTGGAAGACGCCCAGAACGGGTGGTACCAGGTGCAGTATGAGGGAAAGACCGCGTACGTTTCCGCAGATTATGCGGAAGTGATCGAAGTGACGCTGGACGAGTACAATCAGCTGCGGGGCGGCTCTACAGAGGGCAGTTCGGATGATGGGACGACCACCCAGACATCCTCTGCCGAGACATCGTCTTCCTCGTCGTCCTCTTCCACGACCGACAACGGAAGCTCCACATCAAGCACTTCCTCAAGTTCTGAGGATACGGAGGACGGCGAATAACGCCGTTCTCTTTTTCCTGCTAGGCGGTTTTTAAAAGGTATTTTAGGGGAACCTTCCCTGAAAATAGAGAAAGGACGAAACCTGGATGAATATCATGATTGTTGGCGGCGGATTGCTGGGCCGCAAAACGGCGGAAATGCTGGATGAGGCAGGCCATGACGTGGTGCTGATCGATGCCAGCCAGGAAAACCTGGCCCAGCTCAGCCCGGATTACAGCGGCGTTACCGCGGTGGGATTCCCCATGGACATTAAAAGTCTCCGTTCTGCGGGGATCGAGGGGTGCGACGCGGTAGCTGTGACCACCCCGGACGACAATTTGAATATTACCGTGGGCCAGATCGCCAAGAACTTTTTCGGTATCCCCAAGGTGATCGCCCGTATTTCCGACCCATACCGGGAGAATATTTTCGAGCGGTTCGGACTGCAAACCGTGTGTCCCACCAATATGGCGGGGGATAAGTTGGTGACTGCGTTGACAAGCCCTTGGCAGAGCCGGCAGATCACCTTTGGAACCACCACGATTTCCCTGATCGTGGTCCCCGTGGAGCATCGATATTTTGGCCACACTACCGCCAGCGTGGAGCTGCGTCAGGGCGATGGCCTTTTCGGCGTGATCAAAGAGGACGGCCAGTTCCTGCTAAAAGGCCAGAGGGAGGAGATCCCTCTGGAGCACGGGGATTTCCTGGTGTGCAGCAGGAAGATCGACTGAAAGGGGAGAGCCGGAAATGAAAATGGTGATTGTGGGCGGCGGAAAAGCGGGATGGAATCTGGCCCGGATTCTTTTGGAACGGCGGCATATCGTCAGCTTGATCGAAAAGGACCGTCAAAAGTGCGAGCGCTTGGCAGATGACCTGGACGCGGCTATCTTCCGAGGCGACGGCACCAATGTGGGCGTGTTGGAAGCAGCCGGAGCGAAAGAAGCGGATTGTTTTATGTGCGTCACAGGCAGCGACCAGGATAACCTGGTGGCTTGTCAGTTGGCCCGGGATCATTTCCATGCCAAAAAGGTGATCTCCCGGGTGAATGATCCCCGAAACATTGAGACATTCCGCGTGCTGGGGATTGAAAATACCGTGAGCAGCACCGAAATACTCACCAAAATGATCGAGCAGGAAGCGGATCTTGCCCACATGCATTTGATCGCTACATTGAACCAGGGAAAAGCGGGAATCTGCTCCATGACCCTGCCGTCCAATACTGCTTTGGATGGAGTGGCGCTGAAAGATATTACCCTGCCCAGCGGTACCCTGGTGATTTCTTTGATCCGGCGGGGCGTGCTTACCATCCCCAACGGTTCCACGATCTTGCACGCCGGGGACGAGTTGGTGGCAGTCAGCGAGGAAAAAAGCCAGCGCGCGTTGATGCGTGCCTTGGCAGAAGTATCCCGTTAATGGAAAGTTCAAAGAAAAAATCAAAAATAATAACAATTACTACTTTACAAAACGGAATCAGTGTGCTATACTATGGTCACAGGCAAGAGAAAGAGGCCTGGGAAATGAAAGAGAAAGGAACGAGCTGAGTTTGGAGAAGCGTGAGAATTTTAGCAGGAAACGGATTGCGATCCTGAACACGCTGCAAGAGACCACCGTCCATCCTACGGCCGATTGGGTCTACGCCAAGCTGAAGCCACGCTATCCCAATCTGAGTCTGGGCACGGTGTACCGGAACTTAAAAAAGTTCTGTGAGACAGGGAAAGCAGTCAGTGTAGGGGTCATCAATGGGCAAGAGCATTTTGACGGCCGTGTAGAACCCCATGCGCACTTTATCTGCAAAAACTGTGGCGCCGTTCTGGACATACCGGAAGAATTTTTCCGGCCGGAGGAAATGGCGGAATTGTCTTCCCGGTTTCATCTGAAACTGGAAAGTGCCCGTGTTCTGTTTGAGGGCCTTTGCCCCCAGTGCGAAAGAAACAATGTACATTGAGAAACGATCGTAAAGATAATTTGCTTTACATGTTGGAAACAATGGGGTTTCCAAAAAAGCGCATAATTCTTGAAGCTTTTCAGAAAATCGCTGTCTATGTAAAGTGAAACAACTTTTCAACTAATTCAATCTTGCAGTTCCACATTATGGACTTATATTCAAGAACATCAAAATTTTAAAACGGAGGAATATCTGCTATGAAAAAGTTTGTATGTACTGTTTGCGGTTATGTGTATGAAGGCGAAGCTGCTCCCGAGAAGTGCCCCGTTTGCGGCGCTCCCGCCGAGAAGTTTGTTGAGCAGGCTGGCGAAATGACCTGGGCTGCCGAGCATGTGGTGGGCGTTGCCCAGGGCGTGGACCCGGAGCGCGTGGCCGTGTTCTATCCCGACGGGGGTGGCTACGCCTTTGCCGTGACCGCCGCCCTGGAGGACAGCGGCATTCCCTTCTACACCGACCAGCAGCTTTCCGCCGCCTCGCACGGGCTGGCGCAGTTCTGGCTGGCGGCCCTGCGCGCCATGGCGGGCGGCTGGCGCAACCGCGACATGCTCTGCCTGATCAAAAGCGGCTACGCGCCCCTGACGTTTGAGGAAGGGTGCGAGCTGGAAAACTACGCCTACTGCTACGGCGTGGACCGTGCGCGCTGGACGCGTCCCTTCACCCGTGGCCCGGAGGCCACGCGCGCGGAGGCGCTGCGCGTGCGGCTGATGGAACCGCTTCTGCGGGCACGGGCCGCACTGGTCGCTGCGCGCGATGCCACGGCCTCGCTGACTGCGGCCTTTGGGCTCTTGCAGGACGTACACGCCTATGACGCGCTGAAACGCGAGGAAGAGCGCCTGCTGGAAAGCGGATTTATGACCCGCGCGAGCCAGAACAGCCAGGTATGGCAGGCCGTGCTGCGGCTGATAGACCAGCTGGTCAAGCTCAGCGGCGGCGCACGTATCCCCCTTAAGCACATCGCCTCGCGGCTGGAATGCGGGCTTTCCGCCATTTCGCTCAAGTCGCTGCCGCCCGCCGCGGGCATGGTGCACGCAGGCGCCCTGGGCCACCTCCTGGCCGAGGAGGCGGACGCGGTGTTTCTGCTGGGTATGAACGATGGCCTGCTTTCCCGCGTCACCGACAGCCTGCTCACCCCGGAGGAACGAGCGCAGACGCAGAAGGACACCCGGACTTTTCTGGGCCTGACGGACGAAAGCCGCGCCCTCATGGCCCGCCTGGATGTAAAGCGCGCCATGACGCTGCCCAGGCGCTGGCTTTTTCTAAGCTCAGCCAAAACCGCGCCTGACGGCACGGCCCTGCGGCCGCTTTCACTGCTGGGACAGCTGCGTGACCGGCTGATGCCGGGGCTCGCCCGTACGCCTGTCCCGGAGGATGACCTGCCCCTGTCCTCCGCGCAGGCGCTGGGAGCGCTGGGCGTGTTGCTGCGCGCCCATGCCGACGGCGCGGTTCCCCTGGCGCTCCGCTGGCGCGAGCGCATGGACAAGCTGCTCTCTTCCCCGGATACCGCTCCCGCCGCCATGCGGCTTTTGCGCGCGCTGGGCTTCGACGGACAGGCCCAGCCCCTTGCGCCCGGCACGGCCCGTGCCCTTTATGGCGATGAGACCCTGTCCGTAAGCCGGCTGGAGCAGTTTGCGGATTGCCCGTTCAAGCATTTCGTCACCTACGGCCTGCGCCCCCAGGTGCTGCGGGAATGGAAGGTGGACCCCATTGAAACAGGCACCTTCTACCATGCGGCGCTCAATGGCTTTGCGCGGCTTGTCCGGCGAGAGGCAGCCTATCCCAACCTGCCCGACGAGGCCGTGTCACGCCTGGCGGACGAGGCCGTGGCGCCTCTTGTGGAGGAGGCGCTCGCAGGCCCCATGGGCGACGGCGACCGCAGCCTGGCCCGCTTTGAGGCGGCGCGTGGTGCTATCCGACGCGCGGCGGTGGCCATCACCCGGCAACTGGCGGCGGGGCGCTTTTCCCTCTTCCGCACGGAGGCCGCCTTCGGCTATGAAGGCGGCATGCCCCCCATCGTGCTGCTTTTAAGTGATGGCCGTCAGGTGGCCCTCCGTGGCCGGATCGACCGGATCGACCGCTACGACGCGCCCGATGGCGTGTATCTGCGCGTAATCGACTATAAATCTGCCCGGCAGAGCCTGGAGGCGGCGCGCGCCTGGTGGGGGCTGCAATTGCAGCTTTTGTTGTATCTGGATGTATGCACCAGTGCCATTCCCGGCGGTGCGTTCTACTTCTACGTGGCCGACCCGCTGGTGGAAAGCGCCAGCGATGCCGCCGAAATCGTGGAGGGCAAGCTGCGTGAGGTCTTTCAGCTGCGTGGCGTCGCATTGAGCGACGTGGAGATCCTCTCCGCTATGGACGGCGGGGATGTCCCCTGGGTGCTGCCGCCCATGTACCTCAAAAGCGGCGAGCTGAAAAAAACAGCCCGCGCGCTGGACATGCCTCAGCTTACCGCCCTGCTTTCCCATGCGCGCGAGGTGGCCGTGGCTCTGGCGGACCGGCTCTTCGGCGGGGAGACAGCCATCTCCCCCGCTCGTGACCCGGACCGCTGCGCCTGCGACCGATGCGATTTTCGCGCCGTGTGCCGTTTTGATCCCACATCGCCCGACGCGCCTTTCCGCGATCTGCCGGAAATGGGCATGGAGGAGCTCCGGCAGGCTCTTTCGTCTGCGCCGGAAGAAAAACAATGAGGGGCGTTGCTATTCTCCTCCGGTTCATGTATAATGGGGGTGTAAGCACGGCGGCGCGCGGCGCCACCCGGAGATAACAAAACAGTGTAAGGAGGCGTTACCATTGATTCAGGTGATTGCCGGCAAAAAAGGCTCGGGTAAAACCAAGCGCATCATCGACATGGCCAACCAGGCTAGCCAGGAAAGCAAGCACGACATCGTTTTCATCGACGATGACAATCGCTATATGTTTGACCTTCGTCACGAGGTGCGCTTTATCAACGCCAGCGAATACGAGCTGCTCAGCGACCATATGTTCA
>OLOH01001378.1_pt1 | contig 13974 bp, 10 predicted proteins | sample 1673221 | NCBI WGS metagenome assembly OLOH01 (sample SAMEA3136767, study PRJEB25190) | human gut metagenome
TTATCAGTCTGGGGTGATGCCATTGTTTGGAGTGACTTACATAAAATGGACAAAACGTTTGTTGACTGGGATTAGCCATCAACACGTTTTGTCCTATAACCCGAATTATTACACAAAAAAACAGAACCTCAAGGGTTCTGTTTTTTTTGACGGTTTTGATTATATATGTGCAGCCTTACATATGTAATCAATTATAAAAATATATATGAGTCAGATTAAGCCATCTTGTTGACAGCGGCTGTAAGACGTGATACTTTACGAGAAGCATTGTTCTTGTGGTAAACGCCCTTTGAAGCAGCCTTGTCGATCTCTGAGATAGCAACCAGAAGATTTGCCTGAGCAGCTTCTTTGTCACCAGCAGCGATAGCAGCTTCTACCTTTTTGATAACTGTCTTAACCTTAGACTTGATCATCTTGTTTCTTAAAGTCTTCTTGTCAATTACTTCAATTCTTTTCTTTGCAGATTTGATGTTAGCCAATTGGTACACCTCCATTTCAGATTTATAATAATGTGTCGTTGTTACAGAAACAGACACGGGCGCTTCTGTAAACATGCTTATATATGATAGTATATTTATTTTTACTTGTCAATAGTAAAATGCGGAAATGTTAAAAAAATATAAACATAATATTACTGTGAGAAAAATCTTCCATACATAATATAGTCTTAAAACAGAGACATTAATGATAAAGTGAAATATTGTAGACAGATAATAAACAAAATTTTACAGATAATAATCGGATATCAATAATTCTGATGATCAGGAGGAAGAGAGATGGCAGTCAGCAAAAGAATCAGAACAGACCTTGCACTGGAAACAACAGAACGTTTTGCAGAAGAAAATACAGAGATCCGAGGAGTGGAAATTCAGGAGGAGTATGATGAAGAGAAGGATGTCAGGACAACTGTTGTAAAAATAGTGACAGAAAACGGTGCAAAGGCGATGGGAAGACCGCAGGGAACTTACATTACAATAGAAGCTCCGGATCTGTCTGTACCGGATGAAGATTATCATCGTGAGATATCAGAGGAGATTTCCAAACATCTGAAACAACTCATTGATCTGAAAAAGGAAAAATCCATTCTTGTGGTGGGGCTCGGAAATGCAGGAATCACTGCTGATGCACTGGGACCGCATGTGGTAGAAAATTTAAGGATGACCCGTCATATCATAAGGGAATACGGCCTTCGAGGAATTGATCATGAAAAAATGCACCGTGTCAGTGGAATTGTGCCGGGAGTGATGGCACAGACCGGTATGGAAACTGCAGAGATCATACAGGGAGTGGTTGCGGAAACGAAACCGGATGTAGTAGTTGCAATTGATGCACTTGCGGCCAGAAGTGTCCGCAGACTGAATCGAACGATCCAGATCACAGATACAGGAATTCATCCTGGGTCAGGCGTGGGAAATCACAGAAATGGACTAACGGAGGACAATCTGCAGGTAAAGGTGATTGGAATCGGTGTTCCGACGGTTGTGGATGCGGCAACGATCGTTCATGATTCGATGGCACATCTTCTGGATGCACTGGAAGAAGCGGAGCAGAAAGAATTTTTGGAAGAAATGATTGCTCCGAATCTCTACAGCATGTTTGTGACACCAAAGGATGTGGATGAGACGGTAAAATACCTGAGCTTTACAATATCTGAAGGATTGAATATAGCGTTCAGTGAAATCTGATATAAAAATATGGAAGTTGTTTTTTATATTCAAATGGATATTTTGTGGGGAATAATCCGGAAAAATTTATCATAGGATACTTTGAAAGGGGTGATCCTGTGACAAAATTCCGGAAAATACTGTATTTGGTAGTGGAAGGCTGTGTGCTTGTGACCTTGTCTGTAACAGTGGGGGTTCTTGTGCTGCATGAAAATGTATTTCGCCAGCTTCCACTCTATTGTTTTCTGGAAGAAAAAGTACAGGAACGTTCGGCAGGACAGGACCATGAAACTTATGAAAAGCTGATAGAGAGCAACGCACGTTATCTTGGCAGGATGGTCGTAGATGAGAATAAAGAAGTCGGAAGCCAAGAAAACGATAAAGAGATTGTGGACAAGCAGACAAAGAGAGAGAACGAACAGAACTTAAAAGCTGAGAGACAGGAGGAGAATGCGATAACTCCAACTGAGAAACCAGAGATTACAGTGACTCCGATAATTCAAAATACAGAAGAGCAGAAAGCAAAAAATGCAGATAAACAGACAGAGCCAGAAGAAAATTTAGCCGAAGAATCTCCTGGGGAAGAGGAAGTTACTACGGCAGCCGCTCAGGTACAGCCGATGCCGGAAATTGACCTTGCACCGGAAAGACTGGCAGATTACGATTATCTGATGAATCATTTTTTTATTCTTGATCCTAATACAGAAACCAGTGCGCAACAGTTGAATGCGGCTGCTCTTCTTGGGGAGGATCTGACGCTCCGTAAGGAAAAAGCGGAGCCACAGATTTTGATCTATCATAGTCATTCGCAGGAGACTTTTGCAGATTCCAGAGAAGGAAAGACAGAAGATACGATCGTGGGGGTGGGGGATTATCTGGCTCAGCTTCTGACAGAAAATTATGGCTATCAGGTTATGCATGTAACGGAAGCATTTGATCTGGCTGGAGGGGAACTTGACCGGAGTAAAGCATATGACTATGCAAGAGCGTGGCTGGAACCTGTTCTGGAAGAGAATCCATCTATACAGATTCTGATAGACCTGCACCGGGATGGTGTACCGGAAGACCGCCATCTGGTCACCGAAATTAACGGAAAACCGACAGCGCAGATCATGTTTTATAATGGCTTGAGTCATACAATAAACAGCGGTGATCTTTCATACCTTCCAAATCCGTACATACAGGATAATCTGGCATTTTCTTTCCAGCTTGAGTATCAGGCGGCTCTGTACTATCCTGAATTGTACCGTGGCATTTATCTGGCAGGATTACGTTATAATCTGCATCTGCGTCCACGAGCCCTGCTTTTGGAGGCAGGAGCTCAGACAAATACTGTCCAGGAGGTAAAAAATGCAATGGATCCTTTTGCGGATATCCTGAACCGGGTGCTGCAGGGGGAAAATTAAAAAAATAACGCTTGCAATTCAGAACAAATGTTCGTATAATAAGAACACAGATCAGTAATACAGACGTGAACAGCGTCATAACGGTGTGTCAGCAGAAATATCCCTTTACAAGAACTGGACTAAAGGTAAAAAGCTATGCTATAATGCCTCGTAGTATGATTTTCTATACTTTATTATATAAGGAATAGTTTTTTGGAAAATAAAGAGAAGTACATAAGGAGGAATTTCGCAGAATGATAGACCAGAGCAAAATTCGTAATTTCTGCATTATTGCACATATAGACCATGGCAAGTCCACTTTGGCTGACCGTATTATTGAGAAGACGGGTACACTGACAGAACGTGAGATGCAGTCTCAGGTGCTGGATAATATGGAGCTTGAGAGAGAGAGAGGTATCACGATCAAGTCTCAGGCTGTACGAATCGTTTATAAGGCTAATGATGGAGAAGAATATATTTTTAACCTGATCGATACACCAGGGCATGTCGATTTTAACTATGAGGTTTCCAGAAGTCTTGCTGCCTGTGATGGGGCGATTTTGGTCGTAGATGCAGCACAGGGTATCGAGGCGCAGACGCTGGCGAATGTTTATCTGGCATTGGATCATGACCTGGATGTGCTTCCGGTCATTAACAAGATCGATCTCCCAAGTGCAGATCCGGAGCGCGTTGTCAACGAGATTGAGGATGTGATCGGACTTGAGGCACACGATGCACCGAGAATTTCTGCTAAGACAGGATTGAATGTTGAAGAGGTTCTGGAGCAGATCGTTACGAAGATCCCGGCACCGCAGGGAGACGTAAATGCACCGCTGAAGGCATTGATCTTTGACTCTGTTTATGATGCTTATAAAGGCGTCATTGTTTTTTGTCGTGTTATGGACGGCCGCGTTAAGAAAGGTACTCAGATCCGTATGATGGCAACAGGATTTACGACTGAAGTTGTGGAAGTAGGATATTTTGGAGCCGGACAGTTTATTCCGTGTGATGAGCTGACAGCCGGTATGGTTGGATATATTACCGCAAGTATTAAGAATCTTGGGGATACCAGAGTTGGTGACACAGTTACCGATAATGAAAGACCATGTGCAGAAGCACTTCCGGGTTACAAGAAAGTACAGCCAATGGTTTACTGTGGACTGTATCCGGCTGATGGTGCCAGATATGGTGATCTTCGAGATGCTCTTGAGAAACTGCAGCTGAACGATGCTTCTCTGTTCTTTGAACCGGAGACATCTATTGCACTTGGCTTTGGTTTCCGTTGTGGATTCCTCGGACTTCTGCATTTGGAAATCATACAGGAACGCCTGGAGAGAGAATACAATCTTGATCTGGTAACGACAGCACCAGGTGTTGTTTACAAAGTATATAAGACGAATGGAGAAGTGATCGAACTGACAAATCCATCCAATCTCCCGGATCCATCTGAGATTGAATATATGGAAGAGCCAATGGTAAATGCTGAGATTATGGTAACGACAGAATTTATCGGTGCGATCATGGATCTCTGCCAGGAACGCCGTGGTCAGTATAACGGAATGGAATACATGGAGGAAACCAGAGCACTTCTGAAATATAAACTTCCACTGAATGAGATCATTTACGATTTCTTTGATGCATTGAAATCCCGTTCCAGAGGATATGCATCTCTGGATTATGAGCTCTGCGGTTATGAACGCAGTGAACTGGTTAAACTTGATATCCTTGTTAATAAGGAAGAAGTTGATGCACTTTCTTTCATCGTACATGCAGATACTGCTTATGAGCGTGGACGTAAGATGTGTGAGAAGCTGAAAGAAGAAATTCCGAGACAGCTCTTTGAAATCCCGATCCAGGCTGCAATCGGAAGCAAGATCATTGCCCGTGAGACTGTCCGCGCTATGCGAAAGGATGTTCTTGCCAAATGCTATGGTGGTGATATTTCCCGAAAGAAGAAACTTCTTGAGAAACAGAAGGAAGGTAAGAAACGTATGCGCCAGGTCGGAAACGTAGAGATTCCACAGAAGGCATTTATGAGTGTACTGAAACTGGACGATAAATAATTGACGGGAGAGACCGTGAATATGGAATGCATACTGTTGTGAACGGCGGACTTACAGAAGGGAGGCAGGGCCATGAAAAAAGGAACTGCAAAAGCTATGAGATATATTGTTGCTGGGAGTGCATTGACACTCTGTGTGATTATGACGGGATGTGGCTGCGGACAGAAAAAGACAGATCCTGCTTCGAAACAGGTACTGAAGATCAGTATCACACCGGAACCATCGCCAACACCGGCACCGGATACGGTAGATGCGGCAGCAGTTACTTCGAATGGAGATATCAGTATGGTGAATCTGTATCTGGCAGAAAATCCATCAGCGGTGACAAACAGTACAGATACGGGTGCGGGTGATGCGAATACTACAGATGCTTCGAATATGCAGAACCAGGATCAGGATCAGTCGGAAGATACATCGGGTTCTTCTGATGAGGGTGGAGACGATGAAGAATAAGAATCGTACCCCACTGGAATTATATATTCATATACCGTTCTGTGTGCAGAAATGTCAGTACTGCGATTTCCTCTCCGGTCCATCGGATCAGGAGACAAGAGACAGATATATAAAGGCTCTGCGTGCTGAGATTCAGGCGGTGCAGGGTGTTGAAGCGTATGAGATCGTTTCTGTTTTTATCGGAGGGGGGACTCCTTCCGTACTGAAAGCAGAAGCGATTGCTTCTATTATGGAGACAATTCAAAAGAAATTCTGTTTCTCGCCGGATGCAGAAATAACAATAGAATCAAATCCCGGCACAGTTGATCTTGCGAAACTTAATGCTTACCGAGAAACAGGAATCAACCGTCTGAGTCTGGGACTGCAGTCCACGGATTCGAAAGAGCTGAGGATGCTTGGAAGAATTCATACATATGAAGAATTTCTTCAGAGTTATCAGTGGGCAAGAGAAGCAGGGTTTCAAAATATTAATATAGATCTGATGTTTGCAATCCCCGGACAGACAGGAGAGGCATGGCGTGCTCACCTTCGTCAGGTCGCGGAGCTGAAACCGGAACATATTTCTGCCTATAGTCTGATCATCGAGGAGGGAACTCCGTTTGCGGAGTGTGAACTGGACCTTCCGGATGAAGATACGGAGTATCAGATGTATGAGGACACAGCGGGGATTCTTGCAGAGTATGGATATCAACAATACGAAATATCCAATTATGCAAAAGACGGATATGCATGTCGGCATAATATCGGTTACTGGAAACGTACAGAATATCTTGGCCTGGGGCTGGGAGCATCTTCTCTTTATGGGGAAAACCGTTTTTCCAATACGAGAGATATGCAGGAATATCTGGGATTTTCCGGAAACACAGAACGAATTCGTAAAGATGTTCTGAAACTTTCACTTAAAGACCAAATAGAAGAATTTATGTATCTGGGGCTTCGTATGACGGAAGGGATTTCAGAGATCGATTTTGAACAGAATTTCGGACAGAAGCTTGAGAATATTTATGGTTCTGTCCTGCAAAAATATAAAGAGACCGGATTCCTGGAGAAGACTGGTACGAACTGGAGATTTACAAGAAAAGGAATTCATGTGAGCAATCATATCCTGGCAGAGCTTCTGTTGGATGAAGAATAAGTGCGAACATGCAGCGGATAAGAGGAGAAAAGATGTCTGAACGAACAACTGGAAAAAAGTTTATTAAGATTCGAGGAGCAAATGTCAACAATCTCAAGAATCTGAGTGTGGATATTCCGAGAGATGAATTTGTCGTTCTGACGGGAGTCAGCGGATCAGGAAAGTCTTCTCTGGCATTTGATACGATCTATGCAGAGGGGCAGAGACGTTATATGGAATCTCTGTCATCTTATGCAAGGCAGTTTCTGGGTCAGATGGAGAAACCGGATGTAGAGTCGATCGAAGGACTGCCACCGGCAATTTCCATCGATCAGAAATCTACCAACCGCAATCCGCGTTCAACGGTTGGAACAGTTACAGAAATTTATGACTATTTCCGACTTCTTTATGCACGTATTGGTATTCCGCATTGTCCGAAGTGCGGAAAGGAAATCAAAAAGCAGACAGTCGATCAGATGGTTGATCATATTATGGCCCTTCCTGAAAGAACAAAGCTGCAGCTTCTGGCACCGGTAGTTCGTGGTCGAAAGGGAACACATGCAAAGCTTCTGGATCAGGCGAAACGCAGCGGTTATGTACGCGTACAGATTGATGGAAATCTGTATGAGCTGTCTGAAGAAATTAAACTGGATAAAAACATCAAACATAATATAGAAATTATCGTAGACCGTCTGGTAGTAAAACCGGGAATTGAGAAACGATTGTCTGATTCCATTGAGACAGTTCTGAATCTTTCGGATGGATTGCTTATGGTAGATACGATGGATGGTACTGTGAAGACATTCAGTCAGAGCTTTGCCTGCCCGGATTGTCAGATCAGTATTGATGAGATCGAGCCGAGAAGCTTTTCGTTTAATAATCCGTTTGGAGCCTGCCCGGATTGTTTTGGTCTGGGATATAAGATGGAATTTGATATTGATCTGATGATTCCGGATAAATCTCTGAGTATTTCCCAGGGAGCTATTGTGGTCATGGGCTGGCAGTCCTGTACAGATAAGGGCAGTTTTACAAGAGCAATCCTTGATGCACTGGCGAAAGAATACCATTTCAGCCTGGATACTCCGTTCCAGGATTATCCGGATGATGTTAAGAATGTTCTGATTCATGGTACAAATGGACATGCTGTTAAAGTATATTATAAAGGTCAGCGTGGAGAAGGCGTTTATGACGTTGCTTTCCCGGGTCTGATCAAAAATGTGGAACAGCGATACCGCGAAACAGGATCCGATGCGATGAAACAGGAGTATGAGTCGTTTATGCGGATCACACCGTGTAAGACCTGCAAAGGCCAGCGATTAAAAAAAGAATCTCTGGCGGTGACGGTAGGAGATCGCAATATTTATGAAGTGACTTCTCTTTCTATAGAAAATCTGAAGAAATTTATGAGTGAGCTGAAACTTACTGAACAGCAGGAACTGATCGGTAAGCAGATTCTGAAAGAAATCCGTGCAAGAGTTGGTTTTCTGTCTGAGGTAGGTTTGGATTATCTGTCTCTGAGCCGTGCAACAGCGACGCTGTCCGGTGGGGAAGCACAGAGAATCCGTCTGGCAACACAGATTGGTTCCGGACTGGTGGGAGTCGCTTATATTCTGGATGAACCGAGTATCGGACTTCATCAGAGAGATAATGATAAGCTTCTTCGTGCACTGATGCGTCTTCGTGATCTGGGTAACAGTCTGATTGTGGTTGAACATGATGAAGATACCATGCGCGCAGCGGACTGTGTTGTGGATATCGGTCCGGGAGCCGGAGAACATGGTGGAGAACTGGTGGAAATTGGTACGGCAGAGACGCTGATGAAGAATGAACGTTCAATTACAGGTGCTTACCTGAGCGGATGTTGCAAAATTCCGGTACCGACAGAACGTAAACAACCGACCGGCTGGCTGAAAATCCGTGGAGCAGCAGAAAACAATCTGAAACAGGTAAATGTAGATGTGCCGCTTGGCATTATGACTGCGGTGACGGGAGTCAGCGGTTCTGGCAAAAGTTCCCTGATCAATGAAGTTCTGTATAAGACGCTTGCGCGAGACCTCAACAGAGCTAGAGTGATTCCGGGGAAACATAAAGAAATTCAGGGACTGGATCAGCTGGATAAGGTAATCAGTATCGATCAGTCACCGATCGGACGTACACCGCGTTCCAATCCTGCAACCTATACAGGTGTGTTTGATCAGATCCGTGATCTGTTTGCATCTACAGCTGATGCCAAAGCACGTGGCTATAAGAAAGGACGTTTCAGTTTTAATGTCAAAGGCGGACGCTGCGAAGCCTGCAGTGGTGATGGTATCATCAAGATTGAGATGCATTTCCTTGCAGATGTTTATGTACCATGTGAAGTCTGCAAAGGCAAACGATATAACCGTGAGACACTGGAAGTAAAATACAAAGACAAGAGTATTTACGATGTTTTGAATATGACGGTGGAAGAGGCTCTTACTTTCTTCGAGAACATTCCTTCCATTAAGAGAAAGATTCAGACACTCTATGATGTAGGACTTTCTTATATCCGTCTTGGACAGCCATCTACCGAACTTTCGGGTGGAGAAGCGCAGAGAATCAAGCTTGCGACTGAACTCAGCAAACGCAGTACCGGTCGTACCATTTATATTCTGGATGAGCCGACGACAGGACTTCACTTTGCGGATGTTCATAAGCTTGTTGAGATCCTGCAGCGCCTGACAGAGGGCGGCAATACAGTTGTAGTCATCGAGCATAATCTGGACGTGATCAAAACTGCAGATTATATCATAGATATGGGACCGGAAGGCGGTGAACGTGGAGGTACTGTTATTGCAACAGGTACACCGGAAGAAATTGCTGTCTGCCCGGATTCCTATACAGGCCAGTATGTGGCAAAATATTTAAAGTAAACGGCCGGTTATTGTGCGTGTTAATATCCGCAGGTGTTTTGTTATGAATAAGGGACTTTTCAATTGCTGAAAAGTTGTTTATAATAAGCGTGATTATATGTATAACGAAAGAATATCAGATTTTTACAGGAAGCATATGGAAGGGAGATCTTATGCCTGCAAATGATATAGGAATAGATCTGGGAACGACAAACAGTCTGGTATATTCTACGGGCAGAGGCCTTGTTTTGAGCGAACCATCTGTAGTAGTATATGATAAAGATACAGAGAAGATCAAAGCAATTGGTGAAGAAGCCCGGCAGATGGCTGGGCATGTTACTTCCAATATGGAAGTAATCTGTCCGATTCGTCAGGGAATGATCATAGATTTTGTCGTTATGGAAAAAATGTTGAAATATTTTATCGCCAAGGCGATGGGGCGGCGGGCGTTCCGCAAACCACGGATCAGCGTGTGTGTGCCGAGTGGTATCACGGAGATTGAACGTAAGGCAGTGGAAGAAGCAACTTATCAGGCAGGAGCGAGAGAAGTGTTTCTGGTTGAAGAACCAATCGCTGCTGCAATCGGTGCCGGTGTGGATATTACCAAGCCTTTTGGCAATCTGATCGTGGATATTGGTGGCGGCACAACGGATATTGCTGTTATTTCGATTGGCGGTGTTGTTGTGTCATCAACGATCAAGGTTGCGGGAGATGCGTTTGACCAGGCAATCATGAGTTATATACGAAAGACGCACAGTTTGTTTATCGGATCGGATACTGCAGAAGCAATCAAAATAAAAATCGGCACAGCTATCGAAGAGGCGAATCCACAGGTGATGGAAGTAAAAGGACGAAATGTACTTACAGGACTTCCGAAAAAAGTAAAACTGACTTCCGAAGAAATCCGTGAGGCACTGAAAGATGCGACAGGACAGATTGTAGAAGCAGTCCATGGAGTGCTGGAAAAGACACCGCCGGAACTGGCCGCTGATATTGTGGACAGAGGAATTGTCCTGGCGGGCGGAGGAGCACTGCTTCGGGGAATGGATGCACTGATCGAGCAGAGGACAGGGGTAAATACTCTGACTGTTCAGAATGCGATGCATGTGGTAGCTGTTGGAACCGGCAAATATGCAGAGATAATGAGCCGTATGGAATCTTAATAACTGCAGACAGGAGCCAGGAATATTTATGATAGATCATAGATATCCTGGTTTTGCTGTTATAAGGCTGAAAAACAGTAGCAATTTTGGGGCCGGAAGAAAGAGGAAGAAATGAGCGAGAGCATTACAGGATATATTGATCATATTATTTTTCGAAATGAAGATAATGGATATACGGTTATGGTATTAAAAGGGGTCAGCGAGGAAGATGAGCTGACCTGCGTTGGAAGTTTTCCGGTGGTCACACAGGGAGCATCTGTAGAACTGGAGGGGAATTTTACACAGCATCCGGTTTATGGAAAGCAGTTTCAGGCAGTGCGGCTGACTGAAAAAATGCCGGAAGATGCACTGGCTATGGAAAGATACCTCGGTTCGGGTGCGATTAAAGGAATTGGCGCGGCGCTGGCGGGAAGGATCGTACGTCATTTTGGAGATGATACGTTTCAGATAGTAGAAAATGAGCCTGAAAGGCTGTCTGAAGTTAAGGGAATCAGTGAAAAAAAGGCAAGAGAGATTGCCATGCAGATCGCGGAAAAGTCCGATATGCGGAAGGCAATGATGTTTTTGCAGAAATATGGGATTTCACTGAACCTTGGTGCCAAAATCTACCAGAAGTATGGAGACTCTGTTTACAGTGTTTTGCAGGAAAACCCGTATAGACTTGCAGATGATATCAGTGGTGTGGGATTCAAAATTGCAGATGAGATCGCCTATCGCATTGGAATTCATACAGATTCAGATTACAGAATAAAAAGTGGAATGGTATATACTCTTCTGCAGGCAACCGGGGAGGGACATGTATATCTTCCGAAAGACGAGCTCTTTCAGCGTGCAGCAGAACTGCTCGGTGTAGATTCTTCTTATATGGAGAAGCATCTGGTTGATCTGGCGATGGACCGTAAGATCGTTCAGAAGGAACAAGGAGATCAGATACTGATCTATCCGGCTCAATATTATTATCTGGAGTTAAATACGGCAAGAATGCTTCGGGAACTTGATATTTTCTGCCCGGAAGATGAGAAAATAGTGGAACGAAGAATTGTCCAGATAGAGAAAGAAACGGGAACGGTTTTGGATGAAATGCAGAAAAAAGCAGTGCAGGAAGCTGCCGGGCATGGCCTGCTTATTCTCACCGGCGGTCCCGGTACCGGAAAAACAACGACAATCAATGCGATCATCCGATATTTTGAGGGCGAAGGTGCAGAGATCAGGCTGGCGGCTCCAACCGGAAGGGCAGCGAAGCGTATGACAGAGGCTACCGGCTATGAGGCACAGACGATCCATCGTCTTCTCGAACTTTCGGGAATGCCGGAAGATGACAGAGAAGGCCAGCCCATTCATTTTGAACGAAATGCAGAAAATCCTCTGGAAACGGATGTCATTATCATTGATGAGATGTCGATGGTGGATATACATCTCATCCATTCGCTTCTTATGGCAGTTACGGCAGGAACGAGACTGATCCTGGTAGGAGATGAAAATCAGCTTCCAAGTGTGGGGCCGGGAAATGTACTTCGCGATATTATCCGAAGTGGACAGTTTCCGGTAGTTGAACTGAAGAAAATCTTCCGACAGGCATCAGAGAGTGACATTGTTGTGAATGCACATAAGATCAATAAAGGTGAGCAGGTGGAAATCAATAACAAGAGCCGGGATTTCTTTTTTCTCAAAAGATACGATGCGGATATCATCATTCGCGTAGTGATTGCACTGATTCAGGAAAAACTTCCCAAATATGTGGAAGCAAAACCGTTTGAAATCCAGGTTCTGACACCAATGCGAAAAGGACTTCTCGGTGTGGAACGTCTGAATCAGATCCTGCAGAGATACCTGAATCCGCCGGACGCTTCCAAGAAAGAGAAAGAAATAGGACAGGGACTTTTCCGTGAGGGTGATAAGGTCATGCAGGTTCGCAATAATTATCAGCTGGAATGGGAAATCCGCGGAAGATATGGAATACCGATCGAAAAAGGTGTTGGAGTTTTTAATGGGGACACCGGCATCATCAAAACAATCAATGAATTTGCAGAAACAGCAGAAGTTGAGTTTGAAGATGGCCGATGGGCGGAATATTCATTTAAACAGCTGGATGAACTGGAACTTGCTTATGCAGTAACCATACATAAATCACAGGGATCAGAATATCCGGCAGTGATCATTCCACTGCTTTCCGGTCCGAGAATGCTGATGAACAGAAATCTTCTTTATACAGCAGTAACACGTGCGAGAAAATGCGTTACTGTTGTGGGAAGTGAGGAGACTTTCCGTGATATGATCCGAAATGAGAAGCAGCAGAGAAGATACAGCTCGCTGGATCAGCGCATTCAGGAAACCGAATAAATCTCTGCAAAAGAACTTGATAACAGGAAAAGAGAGCATATCATCGGGGAGAAAGGCTTTCTTTGAAAAAAATAAAAGAAAAATGTCTGGATGTACTGTACCCTCCCAGATGTCCTGCATGCGGTGGTATTCTGGAGGATAAACAAAGAAGTATCTGTCCGCAGTGCGAATCGATTTTTCACCCTGTTTCAGAATATTATTGCATGAAATGTGGAAAACCGGTAAATGAGACGGAAGAATATTGTAGTGAATGTCGGCACAGAGAACGGAAATTTATTCGTGGAAGAAGTGTATTTCTGTATAATGCGCAGATGAAGAATTCTCTTCTTCGGTATAAATATTACGGGAGCCGTGAATATGGGAAATATTATGCGGAATCGATGTGCAGATATGTGGGAAGAGATATAAAAAGCTGGAGACCGGACGTAATCATTCCGGTGCCGCTTCACAGGCGCAAAAAGAGAATGAGAGGGTTTAACCAGGCGGCCGATCTGGCAGAGCGCATTGGGAAAATCCTTGGAATTCCGGTTGCGGAAGATGTTATTTATAAGTCCAGGGAAACACGGTCACAGAAAAAACTGGACGCTGAAGAGCGAAAGAAAAATCTCAGAAATGCGTTTCAGGCAGCAGGGCCGGTAACAGGCCTGAGAATTCTTGTGGTCGATGATGTGTATACGACAGGGAGTACAGTGGAAGCCATGGCAGAATGTCTGCTGGAAAATGGAGCGAAAGCCGTATTTTTTGTAACTTTGTGTACGGGAAACATCTGAATGGGTACATCTTTGAACGAAGGTTGGACGGAAGCGGAAAAAATACTTTTCATGATTCGGGATATATGATACAATTAGTCTATGTATGATTATTTCTGGTATTTTCAGGAAATATGGTTTGAACAAGTTACTGTGTACAGTAACAATGA
>OLOH01001383.1_pt1 | contig 13917 bp, 10 predicted proteins | sample 1673221 | NCBI WGS metagenome assembly OLOH01 (sample SAMEA3136767, study PRJEB25190) | human gut metagenome
TGAAGAACCGCTGAAAGATTTGAGGGATTCACTTTGACCTCGCTTCAAAGAAGCTTAGGATCGAAGAATTAGAAAAGAGACTGGAGGAACCAGGATTCTGGGATGACCCGGAGGTTTCCCAGCATGTAATGAAAGAATTGAAAGGTCTTCAGGATTCTGTAAAAGAGATTGAAAAATTATTTACAGATTATGAAGACATGCTTCTTCTGATTGAAATGAGTGCAGGAGAAGACGAGGAGCAGGAAGCCGCAGAAGAGATTGAAGAGGAACTTGGAACATTTGAGGAAGTCTTTGAGAAACTGCGAATCAGCACACTTCTGATCGGACCGTATGATGCAGATAATGCAATCGTGACACTTCACGCAGGTGCGGGCGGTACAGAGGCAATGGACTGGACAAGTATGCTCTATCGTATGTACAGCCGCTGGGCTGAAAAGAGAGGATATGAAGTCGAGGTGCTGGACTATCTGGAAGGAGATGTAGCAGGTATCAAGGGAGTTACTTTTGAGGTTAAGGGAGAAAATGCTTATGGCTATCTCCGTTCCGAGAAAGGTGTACATCGTCTGGTACGTATTTCTCCATTTAATGCAAATGGAAAACGACAGACATCATTTGCATCCTGTGATGTAATTCCGGATATTGAAGAAGATATCGATATCGAGATCAACGACGATGATATCCGTGTCGATACTTATCGTTCCAGTGGTGCCGGCGGACAGCATATCAATAAGACGTCATCTGCAATCCGAATCACACATCTTCCGACAGGAATTGTGGTTCAGTGTCAGAATGAACGTTCCCAGCACATGAATAAAGATAAGGCGATGCAGATGTTGAAATCCAAACTGTATGTACTCAAACAGCAGGAACAGGCAGAGAAGATGTCAGACATCCGCGGAGAGGTTAGAGATATTAATTTCGGAAATCAGATCCGTTCTTATGTCATGCAGCCATATACACTTGTCAAGGATCACAGAACAAACGCAGAAATCAGCAATGTAGGTGCAGTAATGGATGGAAATATTGATCCTTTTATTAACGCATATTTGAGCATGGATGCAGAAGCACAGAAAGGAAAGAAAGCAGAATGATAAATGTAGCAGTAATGGGATACGGTACAGTAGGATCAGGAGTTGTAGAGGTCCTCAGAACCAATGGTGAACTCATCAATGAAAGAGCTCAGGATGTGATAAATGTAAAATACGTTCTGGATCTCAGAGATTTTCCGGGTGATCCGGTAGAAGAGATTCTGACACATGATTTCGAGACAATCGTAAATGATGCAGAAGTAGATATTGTTGTTGAGACAATGGGAGGTATAGAGCCTGCTTATACATTTGTAAAACGTTGTCTGGAAGCAGGTAAGAACGTTGCTACATCCAACAAAGCTCTGGTAGCAAAACATGGAGCAGAACTTCTTGAGATTGCTCGTGACAGAAGTATCAATTTTATGTTTGAAGCAAGTGTTGGTGGGGGTATCCCAATCATTCGTGCACTGAATTCCTCTCTGACAGCAGATAGAATCGACGAAGTGACGGGAATCCTGAATGGAACAACAAACTATATGTTGACAAAGATGTTCTTTGAGAGTGCTGATTATGATGAGGTGCTCAAAGAGGCGCAGGAGAAAGGATACGCGGAGCGTAATCCGGAAGCAGATGTCGAGGGACATGATGCGTGTAGAAAGATTGCGATTCTGACATCTCTGATCGCAGGACAACATGTGGATTTTGAGACAATCCATACAGAAGGAATCACAAAGATCACAACAGAAGATATGAAGTATGCCAAGACGATGGATATGGCAATCAAGCTGCTTGCATCCAGTAAAAGAGAAGGGGAATCTTTCTCTGCAATCGTTGCACCGATGCTTCTTTCCAAGAATCATCCGCTGTGTAATGTGAATGATGTATTTAATGCAATTTTTGTTCGTGGAAATATGCTTGGTGATGCAATGTTCTACGGAAGTGGAGCGGGTAAGCTTCCGACAGCAAGTGCTGTAGTTGCAGATGTTGTAGATGCTGCAAAGCACCTTCACAGAACTGTTGTAACAAGATGGGAGAGTAACACACTCGAACTTGTTCCGAATGCGGATGCGAAGAGAAGATTCTTCGTCAGAATTCATGGAGAAGAATCTGTACTCAAATCCCGTGTGGACGAAGTGTTCGGACAAGTTGAATTTGTCAAAGCAGATGATGTCGAGGGAGAATTCGCTGTTATCACAGGCGAGATGACCGAGGCGGAGTATGCACAGAAGGCAGAAGAGATGCCGGAAGTTGTGAAGATGATCCGTATGGCAGATTAATTTGTATTTGCTTCATTGGATTCTGAAAGTATAGTAGAAAGAGCCAGAGCAGGTACCATATATGGTAACTGTCCTGGCTCTTGCGTTACATACGGCTCAGTGTACTGTTATGGTACGCAGAACTAAAGGTAACGTCCTCTCCCAGCCATTGAGGTGCGGGATAGGTGTTAGCTGTTTCTTCGTCCGGGAATTCAATTTCGGCGAGAATCAGTGGAGCAAGGTCATCATGGAAGATATCTAATTCAAGAAAAAGCGGAGTGGAACAGAAGTCTGCGTTTTCCGGGCAGACACAACTCATAGGAATGACATAGCGTGTTTTATGAATGATGCGTCCGTCGACTTTTTCTTTTAGATGCTCATAACTTTCTTTGGTAAGAGGAAGGTTATATTCTTCACGGGTCATAAGCCCTTTGGATTTGTAGGTGAGAACATAATCGTCATCCTCTCTGCGTATCCTTACGACAGGAGCAGTGCACAAATAGCCTTGTTCCAGCTCTTTGTGTGGATGATTGAAAGGAGAAAATGGAAGCTCCTCAAGTTTTTGTATTAAAAATTTGCGTTCTATTTCCATAGCTAAATATTCCTCCTGATGTCGAATGTTTATACTATAATAATATGAAGTGAGTGTCAAAAGTAAATTTTGCCACTCACTGATGTAACCGGATTGCTCCATTGCTATGCAATTCCCGCAATCCTCGAACACCTCAAACTCCCATAAAATGGCGTGTTCACACCATTTTATTCCGTTTTCGGTGTTCGGCGTGTCAATAAGTATAAATTGCTTATTTGTGCGAGCACAAACGCAATTTATACTTTTGACACTTACATCATAATACGTGAAATATAAAAAGGCAATGGTGAGATGAGTACTATCTTGACTTGACGAACGACTTATCCACGCAGTAAAATGAAATCATTGTTGAGATATCATCGGAAAGCGAGGAAGTATTGGATGAAGAAAGTAGTTGTATTTTTAGCAGACGGTTTTGAAGAAGTAGAAGGTTTAACTGTAGTGGATCTTTTGAGAAGAGCAGGAGCGGTTGTAGAGACAGTTTCTGTTATGGGAAAACTGCAGATTGACGGAGCACATGGAATACAGGTGGAAGCGGATGAATTGTTTGAGAAAGCATTTTTTGATGACGCAGAACTTCTTGTACTTCCGGGAGGTATGCCGGGAACATTGCATCTGAAAGCGCATAAAGGATTGGCAGATCTGCTTTGTGAATTCAACGAAAATGGAAGGGAAATTGCAGCAATCTGTGCTGCTCCGACAGTACTTGGAGCACTGGGACTGTTGAAGGAGAAAGCAGCATGCTGTTATCCGGGGATGGAAGAACAGCTGAATTGTAAAGAAGCAAAGTTCTGTTCCTTTGTCACAGATGGAAATATCACAACAAGCCGTGGTGTGGGAACAGCGATACCATTCGCGTTGGAACTGATCCGTCAGCTTTTTGGCAATGAGAAAGCTTCTGAAATAGCAGAATCTATTGTATATAAGGAATAAAATTAGAAAAAGTAGTCAGAAAAATGTAAAAAAACATGTAAAAGATATAGGAAAGTGGAAAAAACACTGGAAATATGAGACTTTATATGCTATACTGTTTCAATGACTGCGAATGTATACTTTTAAGAAATTAATTCGTTCGATAAGTAAAGAATTTGCTTATAAACAAGGAGGAAGAAAATGAGTTTACAGGTAGAAAAATTAGAGCATAATATGGCAAAGCTGACAATCGAAGTTTCAGCTGAAGAAGTAGAGAAGGCACTGCAGGCAGCTTACTTAAAAGAGCGCAGCAAAATCAGCCTTCCAGGATTCCGTAAAGGAAAAGTTCCGCGTCAGATGATCGAGAAGATGTACGGACCGGAAGTATTTTATGATGAGGCAGCAAACCGCATGATCTCTGAGGCATATGCAAAAGCATATGATGAGAGTGAACTTGAGATTGCTTCCCAGCCGACAATTGATATCGTTCAGCTTGAGAAGGGAAAATCATTCATCTTCACAGCAGAAGTTGCAGTTAAACCGGAAGTTAAACTTGGAGAGTACAAAGGACTTAAAGTTGACAAATACTCTACAAGAGTAACACAGAAGGAAGTTGACGAGGAAATTGAGAAAGTTCGTGAACAGCACGCAAGAATCGTTGAGGTTACAGACAGAGCTGTAGCAGATAAAGATGATGTCACACTTGATTTTGAAGGATTCGTTGATGGTGTTGCATTCGAAGGCGGAAAAGGTGAGAACTATCCGCTGACAATCGGATCTGGATCTTTTATTCCGGGATTTGAGGAGCAGCTGATCGGAGCTGAACTTGAGAAAGAAGTAGAAGTTAAGGTTACATTCCCAGAAGATTATCATTCAGAAGATCTGAAGGGTAAAGAAGCTGTATTCAAATGCACAGTACATGCAATCAGAGCAAAAGAGCTTCCGGAAGTAGATGACGAGTTCGCATCTGACGTTTCCGAGAAGGCTGAGACACTTGATGCTTACAGAGCAGAAGTAAAGGCTCAGATCAAAGAGCGTAAAGAGAACGAAGGAAAGGCTAAGAAAGAAGATCAGGCTGTAGAGCAGGCAGTTGCTAATGCAGAGATCGATCTTCCGGAACCAATGGTTGACCTTCAGGCTAAGCAGATGGCTGATGACTTTGCACGCCGCATTATGCAGCAGGGACTCAGCGTAGAGCAGTACTTCCAGTTCACAGGTCTCTCAGAAGAGAAGATGATGGAAGAGCTTAAGCCACAGGCTGAGAAGAGAATCAGAACAAGACTTGTTCTTGAAGCAATCGTAGCAGCAGAGAATATTGAAGTATCTGATGAGCGTCTTGATGAAGAGTTAGCTAAGATGGCTGAGTCTTATAAGATGGAAGTTGAGAAGCTGAAAGAGTTCATGGGTGAGAACGAGAAGAAGCAGATGAAAGAGGATATTGCAGTACAGGATGCAGTTACTCTGATCGTTGATGCATCTGTAGAAGGCTAATCATTTATTGGATTTCTTGAGAGGGTGCGCCTGTATATCAGGTGTGCCTTTTCTCTTTAGCGACAATCATATAGAAAAGGAAGGATAGCATATGAGTTTAGTACCTTATGTCATTGAGCAGACAAGCCGCGGAGAGCGTTCCTATGATATTTATTCAAGACTTTTAAAGGAGCGTATCATTTTCCTCGGAGAAGAAGTAAATGATGTGTCAGCAAGCGTGATCGTTGCACAGCTTCTGTTCTTGGAGGCAGACGATCCGGATAAGGATATCCAGCTGTATATTAACAGCCCGGGAGGATCTGTAACAGCAGGTCTGGCAATCTACGATACAATGCAGTACATCAAGTGTGATGTTTCAACAGTATGTATCGGTATGGCAGCCAGCATGGGCGCATTCCTGCTTTCCGGTGGAAAGAAAGGAAAGAGATTTGCCCTTCCAAATGCTGAAATCATGATTCATCAGCCATCCGGTGGTGCACAGGGACAGGCAACAGAGATTCAGATTGCAGCAGAACATATTCTTCGTACAAAGAAGAAATTGAATGAGATCCTGGCAGCAAATACAGGAAAGCCGCTGGAAGTGATCCAGCAGGATACAGAGCGTGACAATTTCATGTCTGCAGAAGAGGCGAAAGAGTACGGTCTGATCGACGAAGTAATAGTAAACCATTAATTGGTTATTGAGGTGACAGAATATGGCAGGAAAAAAGACTGAGGATATCGTAAGATGCTCGTTTTGTAATAAGACACAGTCCCAGGTTCGTAAGATGATCGCAGGACCGAACGGAACCTATATCTGTGATGACTGTGTCGCTATTTGTACCGAGATTATTGAGGAAGAATTAGATTTTAATGACAGAGCTGCACTTGACGATATTAATCTCCTGACACCGGAAGAGATGAAAGCTTTTCTGGACGAATATGTGATTGGACAGGATGAGGCGAAGAAAGTTCTTTCTGTTGCAGTTTACAATCATTATAAGAGAATTCTGGCAGAACAGGATCTTGGAGTAGAACTTCAGAAGAGTAATATCCTGATGCTTGGACCAACAGGATGTGGTAAGACACTTCTGGCACAGACACTTGCGAAAGTCCTGAATGTTCCATTTGCAATCGCAGATGCTACAGCACTGACAGAGGCAGGATATGTAGGAGAGGACGTTGAAAATATTCTCCTTAAGGTGATTCAGGCAGCAGACGGAGACATCGAGCGTGCAGAACACGGAATCATTTACATTGATGAGATTGATAAGATCACAAGAAAATCAGAAAATCCATCCATTACACGAGATGTTTCCGGAGAAGGTGTTCAGCAGGCACTTTTGAAAATCATCGAAGGAACAGTTGCGTCTGTTCCACCGCAGGGCGGAAGAAAGCATCCACATCAGGAGTTGATCCAGATTGATACAACGAACATCTTGTTTATCTGTGGTGGTGCTTTTGAAGGAATCGATAAGATCATTGAGACAAGAATCGATAGAAAATCAATCGGATTCAATGCAGAGATCGCATCAAAACATGAGTACGATATGGATGTACTTCTTCAGGAAGCACTTCCACAGGATCTTGTAAAGTTTGGTCTGATCCCTGAGCTGGTCGGAAGACTTCCGGTGACAGTATCATTGGATCTTCTGGATAAGGATGCATTGATACGCATTCTTACAGAGCCAAAAAGTGCGATCGTAAAACAGTATCAGAAGCTTCTGGAGCTGGATGGCGTGAAGCTTGAATTTGATAAAGATGCTCTGTTAGAAATAGCAGAGACAACATTGAAGCGTAAGACAGGTGCGAGAGGTCTCCGTGCGATCATGGAGAATATCATGATGGATACGATGTTTACAGTACCGTCAGATAAGACAATCAAGGAATGCCGCATTACGAAGGAAGCGGTTCTTGGAGTGGAAGAACCGAAGTATACTCGTGATAGTGAGGATAGAAAATCATTCCTGACATCTGAGAGCAAATAGTAACTGGATACAGGAATCCTGCAAACAGTTGCGGAGTATAAAACGAGGCGGGAGTGATGGAAGTACCATCCTACCCGCCTTTTCTAACGAGGAGGAATTGAATTGGACAACGAGACAAGAAGTCTCCCTATGGTTGCCTTAAGAGGATTAACAATCATGCCGGAGATGATCGTTCATTTTGATGTGAGCAGAGAACGCTCCATCGCTGCAATTCAACAGGCAATGGTTGAAGAGCAGGAGATATTTCTGGTTGCCCAGAAATCAATAGAGACAGAGAACCCCGGACAGGACGATGTCTATGAGACTGGAACAGTTGCATTTGTGAAGCAGCTGATCAAGCTGTCAAAGAAAGTTGTAAGGGTTCTCGTGGAAGGAAAGAACCGTGCGGTTCTTAAGAAAATTGAAGAGACAGATCCTTATCTTCGTGCAGAAGTAGAAGTTCTGGAAGAACAGGAGATCACGATTCCGGATGATCTGAATGCGGAAGCAATGATGCGCGGATTGAAGGAAATTATTACAGAATATGCAGCAAAGAATGGAAAGATTTCCAAAGAATCTGTTGCAGAAATTCTCGATATTACTGATTTAAAACGTCTGGTAAATGAAGTGGCTGCGAATATTCCATTGAAGTACAAGGATCAGCAGGAACTTCTGGAAGAGCTGGATTTCTGGAGTAGATATGAGAAATTATCATTGAAGCTTGTGAATGAGATGCAGATCATGGAGATCAAAGAAGAACTCCAAAGGAAAGTAAAAAATAAAGTAGATAAGCATCAAAAAGAATATCTTTTAAGAGAACAGCTGAAGGTGATTCGCGAGGAATTAGGTGAAGATACTACATTTTCAGATGCAGATGAGTTCGAAGAAGCATGTAGCAAATTAGATGCACCAGAAGAGGTAAAAGAAAAGCTCCATAAGGAAATTGGACGGTTTAAGAACACGATCGGTTCTCAGGCAGAAAATGGAGTGATCCGTACTTATATTGAGACAATCCTGGAGATGCCGTGGAATAAACGTGCAGAAGATAATACAGATATTAACTATGCGAAAGAAGTTTTAGAGGCAGATCATTATGGATTGGAACAGGTGAAAGAAAGAATCCTGGAATTCCTGGCTGTCAGAACACTGACACAGAAGGGGGAAAGCCCGATCCTTTGTCTGGTGGGACCTCCGGGAACAGGTAAAACTTCTATTGCGAAGTCTTTGGCTCGTTCTCTTAAGAAACCGTTTGTGCGCATTTCTTTAGGAGGAGTACGTGACGAAGCTGAGATTCGCGGTCACCGCAAGACTTATGTAGGGGCAATGCCTGGAAGAATTGCAAATGGAATCCGTACAGCAGGTGTGAAGAATCCGGTACTCCTTCTGGATGAGATTGACAAAGTAAGTACAGACTATAAAGGGGATACGTTCTCTGCACTTCTTGAAGTACTGGATAGTGAGCAGAACAGCAAGTTCCGTGACCATTATCTGGAAGTGCCGCTCGATCTGTCAGAGGTTACATTTATTACAACAGCGAATACCTTACAGACGATTCCAAGACCACTCCTGGACAGAATGGAGATCATCGAGATCACAAGTTATACAGAAAACGAGAAACTTCATATTGCAATAGAACATCTGATTCCAAAGCAGCTGGAAAAGCATGGGATTACAGACGAACAGCTCAGATTTAGCAAGAAAGCAATTTGGAAGATCGCACATAACTATACGAAAGAAGCAGGTGTTCGTCAGTTAGAACGTGAAATCGGAAATATTTGCCGTAAGGCGGCGAAAGAGCTTCTTACAACCGAGAAAGAGAAGATTACTGTGACAGATAGAAATCTTCATAAATTCCTTGGAAAAGAGAAATATTCTTATCAGATGGCAAATGCAGCACCGGAGGTCGGTATCGTACGTGGACTTGCATGGACAAGTGTCGGAGGAGATACGCTTCAGATTGAGGTGAATGTAATGCCGGGCAAGGGAGAAATCATGCTGACAGGACAGCTTGGAGATGTAATGAAAGAGTCCGCCCGTGCCGGAATCAGTTATATTCGATCTGTAAGCAAAAAATATGCAATCGCAGAAGATTTCTTCGAGAAGCATGATATTCATGTGCATATTCCGGAAGGTGCAGTTCCGAAAGATGGGCCATCAGCCGGAATCACAATGGCAACAGCAATGCTTTCTGCTGTGACAGGCAAGAAAGTTCGCGCAGATCTCGCAATGACAGGAGAAATCACCTTGAGAGGTCGTGTGCTTCCGATTGGGGGATTGAAAGAAAAACTTCTTGCTGCTAAAAATGCAGGAATACAGACCGTGCTTATTCCAAAAGAGAACACAGCAGATGTGGAAGAACTTTCTTCTGAAATTACAAAAGGATTGGAAATCATTCCGGTTGAGACAATGGAAGAAGTCTTAAAGAAAGCACTGACAAGATAAAAAGATTGCTTCTGACAGCAGATTGCAATAGAATAGAAAGAAAGGAGGAGTAAACGACATGGTCATTAAAAATATAAATTTGGAAACAGTTTGTGGAATCACAAGCGTTCTTCCGGAAAACGATAAGCCTGAGATCGCATTTGCGGGAAAATCAAATGTAGGAAAATCATCACTGATTAATGCACTGATGAACCGTAAGTCTTATGCAAGAATTTCAGCAACACCGGGAAAGACACAGACAATCAATTTCTATACGATTAATGAGGAAATGTATCTGGTCGATCTCCCAGGGTATGGATATGCAAAGGTTTCTGAGCAGGAAAAGATTCAGTGGGGAAAACTGATCGAGCGTTATCTGCATACATCAAAACAGCTTAAGGCAGTATTCCTTTTGATCGATATCCGTCATGATCCATCTGCGAATGATAAAATGATGTATCAGTGGATCCTGGATCAGGGATATCAGCCAATCATTATCGCAACAAAGCTTGATAAGATTAAACGCAGTCAGGTACAGAAGCATATTAAAATGCTGAAGACAGGTCTGCAGCTTGTTCCTGGAACAAAAGTAATTCCATTCTCATCCCAGACAAAACAGGGAAGAGATGAGATTTGGGAATTGATTGAGACAGAATATCTCGGATATGGAAATGACGAGGGGGCAGAGGATGACAAATAAGCGCCCATACTGGCAAGTTGCCGTAAGCTTGCTTTTCAGCATAGTAGCAACAGTTGGATTTGTACTGATCGGATGGAAATTACTTGGATTTCTCATGCCGTTTGTGGTTGGATGGATCATTGCATCCATCGCCACACCGGTTGTTAACTGGTTAGAAAAACGTCTGAAGATCAGGAAAAAATTAGGATCTGCATTGATCATTATCGGAGTCCTGGCGTTGATGGGGACGCTGGGCTACTTTGCTGTCAGTTGGCTGGTTTCAGAAGTCAGCAGTCTGATCAAAGACTTTCCGGAAATGTATGTGCAGCTCGAAAAAGGACTCCATCAAATTGGAATTTCTATGTCCGGAATTTTTAGCAAACTGCCGGATGGAATCCAGAATGGATGGACGACAACTGTTGCGAATTTGGATGACACGATGGGAAATCTGATGTCAAAAATCAGTGAGCCAACGGTAAGTGCCGCAGGAAATATCGCAAAGCGTGTGCCAAGTTATCTGGTATCAACAATCGTTATGGTTATGTCTTCTTATTTCTTTATCTCAGAGCGAGAAGAAGTTGTGACATGGGTCAAACAGATTGCGCCAAAGTCAGTAACTGAACGAATGATCATGGTGATAGATAACCTGAAATATGCGGTTGGTGGATATTTCAAGGCACAGTTTAAGATCATGGGAATTGTATTTTTGATTTTGGCTGTAGGACTTGGATTTTTGAGAGTCCATTACTTTGTATTGTCTGCATTTTTGATCGCATTTCTAGATTTCCTACCATTTTTTGGAACAGGAACTGCGATGATTCCATGGGCTATATATGCAGTCTTTATGGGAGATTATAAACGTGCGATTATGCTTGTTGTGATCTATGCAATTACGCAAATCGTCAGACAGCTGATCCAGCCGAAGCTTGTCGGAGACAGTGTCGGATTGAATCCGCTGGTTACACTGCTTTTGATTTATATTGGATATCGAATTGGTGGTGTGATCTGGATGATCCTTGCTGTTCCGGTTGGTATGGTCATTATAAATATGTGTCAGGCCGGTGCGTTTGATTATATTTTTGATGATATGAAGACGCTGATTGTCGGAATCTTGAAATTAAGAGACGAAGAGTAGTGTAGTTAAGAAACAAGAAAGTAATTGAAAGGAGAAAAATATATGAGCAATTATGATGTAATTATTATCGGTGCAGGACCTGGGGGAATCTTTGCAGCTTATGAGCTGGCAGAGAAAGCACCGGAATTGAAGGTGGCGGTATTTGAAGCCGGCAATCCACTGGAGAAGAGAAAATGCCCAATCGATGGAAAGAAGATTAAGAGCTGTGTGAACTGCAAGACATGCGCGATTATGAGTGGATTCGGTGGAGCAGGAGCATTTTCAGATGGAAAATACAATATCACAAATAATTTTGGTGGAACATTGTATGAGTATATCGGTAAAGAGACAGCAATTGAGCTGATGAATTACGTAGATGAGATCAATGTGAAATTTGGTGGTGAGGGTACAAAAATGTATTCCACATCAGGAACACATATTAAGAAACTCTGTATGCAGAATAAGCTGAATCTTTTGGATGCATCTGTTCGTCATCTTGGAACAGATATCAACTATGTTGTTCTTGAGAATCTCTATGCAAAGTTGAAAGATACTGTAGAGTTCCGTTTTAACTGTCATGTAGATGATGTGGAAGCGATTGACGGCGGATATCGCGTGATTACAAAGGATGGTGTAGATGAATGTAAGAAATGTATCGTTTCTGTGGGAAGAAGCGGAAGTAAATGGATGGAAAAAGTATGTGAAAATCTCGATATCACAACAAAATCCAACCGTGTAGATATCGGAGTTCGTGTGGAACTTCCAGCAGTTATTTTCTCACACCTTACAGATGAACTGTATGAAAGCAAGATTGTCTACAGAACAGAGAAGTTTGAAGATAAAGTCAGAACATTCTGTATGAATCCGAATGGAATCGTTGTAAATGAGAATACAAACGGAATCGTTACAGTAAACGGACATAGCTATGAAGATCCGGCGAAGCAGACAGAGAATACAAACTTTGCGCTTCTTGTGGAGAAACATTTTTCAGAGCCGTTCAAAGACAGTAATGGATATGGTGAAAGTATTGCACGCCTGTCTAATATGCTTGGAGGTGGCGTTCTTGTACAGCGCTTTGGTGATCTGATCCGAGGAAGAAGAAGTACACCGGCACGTATTGCAGAGAGTTTTCTGACACCGACACTTTCCGCAGAACCGGGAGATTTGAGCCTTGTATTGCCGAAACGTATTCTTGATGGAATCATTGAGATGATCTACGCTTTGGATAAGATCGCACCTGGAACAGCAAATGATGATACACTGCTCTATGGTGTAGAAGTTAAGTTCTACAATATGGAAGTGAAACTGGATGAACATCTTGAAACAAAACACAAGGGCCTGTATGTGATTGGAGACGGAAGTGGAGTGACACATTCATTGTCCCACGCATCAGCAAGTGGTGTGTTCGTAGCAAGAGAGATTGCAGAAGAAGTGTAAATTGATAGAAGTTAATAGTTAAAATAAAGGGGAGTTTTTCATTTGCAGAAATTACATGAAGTGTGTATGTGTATTGCAGGTGAAAAACTTCCCTTTTTTCTTATGTATAAAAAAGAAACTTGAGTTTTTGTTGTTTTTACAAATAAAACAGTTGGATTTTGTTGATTCTTAATTAAAGCGTGTTGAGATTTATTGGAATCTCCTTGACAGAAAGGCATATAGATAGTATTATTTATAGTAAGAGAGTTTATAGCACTTTCAACTAATGAATTTGCTAGGGCTGGAGATGCATGTGAATTAGTTTATTATAGTTCTACTTATATTAAATGTACTAATAAAAGTACAGGAAAAGTTTTTACATGTAATCCAACAACTAGTTATGTTGGATATGGTTATTCTAATTCATCTGGCTCAGTTGGATGTTTACAAGGAATGTTTAATTATTTAGGAGCTGGCCTAGCGGTAGATGGTTTGTTTGGACCAAAAACTTATCAAAAAATAATAGAGTTTCAACAAATGAATAGCAATATTTTAACTGTTGATGGAATAGCAGGTCCAAAAACTTTTGCATGGGCTGTAGAATCAGTTTTTGGAGTTGTACAACCTATAAGTGGTGAATAGCTTTATATTAAAAATAAAATCCAAGTTTCAAAAAATATTTTTTGAAACTTGGATTTTATTTTTTGATAAAGAAAATAATAATTATTCTGATACTCTTATTAAACAGTCTAAATCATACTCTTTCATAAATTCATCTAAGATATTTAGACCAGTATTGATGTTATAATCATAATTATTTTCTTCAATAAAGTTTTGTAAAGCAGTATCATAATTTTCGCTAGTAACAATATCTTGGTCAGTTATATTATTGCTAATTTCAATAGTGCTTAGATTGGTAGTTTCTTTTGTGGTGGTTTGAGCTGAAGGAGAACTTAAGAATGTTGTAGAATAAATAGTAGAACATAAAATAAGTGATAAAGCAATGTATTTACTTACATGTGATTTCAAGATTCTTTTTAACATAGTATTCACCATCCTTAT
>OLOH01001384.1_pt1 | contig 13913 bp, 11 predicted proteins | sample 1673221 | NCBI WGS metagenome assembly OLOH01 (sample SAMEA3136767, study PRJEB25190) | human gut metagenome
ATTTGACCTTCCATTCTCCCTGAGAGAATATTCTAAAGCTCACGTACTCGTCTTCAAATTCATAGGTTAGAATCTTGATATAGACTTTATCTTTGTCCTCCAACGATTCTACCAATTTTTTGATTTCTTCTTCTGGATACACCCAACGAGAGGAAAATTCTGCATCTACACTATCACCATATCGATTGGTAAATTCGCTGAAAGTGTCATCCAAGAAAGCCTCTATTTTGTCGAGGTCTGTTTTATTTTCCGTTCTTGCGTGGAAAATGTTGGTTGCATAATTTGCCATAAATACCAAGTTTTAAGTTTGTTACTTTCCCTCCTGTAGCATTTCACTTACTTTCGGGCTTGATTGAAATTATGTCGCTTCAACAGGTGGCATGGCTATGTATGCAGGGTTTCACTACAAAATACTACCTCTGCGAAGCGGAGCGTGGAGATTTTGTAGTGAACCTTCAGGTTACAACCTTGCATACAATAAAGACATGGCAAATACCTTTGCGACACAATTCCCATCGGGCAGACCGAAAGTTGATATGCGAGCATGTGGGAGTTTGCTCGGTACGGATGTGTGTAAAAGGTAGCTATGAAGTAAAAGAGTATCGCAGCGAAAAGAGAAAAGAGGCAAGAGCTTATCTTCTCTTTTGGCTGTATGGGTAGAATGGGAAAATCACAAAAGTAACATGAAAATCCAGTTTGGTTTAGTTTGTTAGCCTTATATATGCTAAACTAAATTAAACTAAATATAGGCAGGCATTTTTGGCTGCCTGTACAAAAAAGATTATCTTTGCTACAAGCAATACAACTTCAAGAGATAATAATTTGTATTCTCTTTATGAGCTGCAAATAATTTGTTAGTTAAAGTTAGGAGCAAATTCTTCGAATGATGAGAGCAGATAAAATTGCTCGGAATGCACTCTGAAAGCAAACAAACGAAAAGAAAGAAACAGAGTGCAAATAGAAAAATGAGAAATCACTTTAATTCCTATTTTTTGTTCCTTATTTGTTTCTTCATTAAAATCACCTTTCTTATAACATATTGATTATAAAATATTTAAGTGTGTATTTTTAAGATGGTTAAGAATATTTCCAATATATTCATCGATCGACTGGCGAAGCTCCATTTCCCGCTCAGCCGTAAGAACATTAGCCTTAACCGATGCCATAGCAATTCCTCCCCTTATAGGTATTTAGCACTGAGTCTCAAAAGCTCTTCCTGATTGGTTTCCTTGGTGTTCACGATACCGGAGAGATACCCGTTGGACATAACGCCGATCCGGTTGGTGATACCAAGGATTTCAGGCATTTCGGAGGAGACCACGATGATGGTCTTGCCCTGCTTGGCCATATTGATAATCAGTTCATAGATTTCATACTTTGCGCCAACGTCGATGCCTCTTGTAGGCTCATCCATCATAAAGATCTGAGGATCTCGTTCCAGCCATTTTCCGAAGATGACCTTTTGCTGGTTGCCGCCGGAAAGACTGGAGATCATGTCATCCGGGCCCATGCACTTGGTGTGCATCACTTTGATTTCCTTGTTGGTGGCCTTCACCATTTTGGGATTGGACAAAGCCATGCCAGATTTATATTGGTTCAGGTTGGCGATGGTGGTGTTGAAGGTGAGGTCGCACTTCAGGAAAAGCCCGTTGGCCTTGCGTTCCTCGGTGATCATGGCGAAACCGTGGTTGATGGCTTCTTTGGGGTTGTTGAAGTTCATCAACTTTCCCCGGAAGTATACGCGGCCCGCGGCGCGGGTGCGTACGCCAAAAATCGTTTCCAGCAATTCTGTACGGCCGGCGCCTACCAGACCATACAGGCCAAAGATTTCGCCTTCCTTCACATCGAAGGTGATGTCTTGCAGATGGGGGGCATATTTGGTGGAAAGGTGCTGGACCGACAGGATCGTATTTCCGGGCGTGTTGTCAACAGGGGGGAAGCGGCTTTCCAAGGAACGTCCCACCATGGCGCTGATCAGCTCGTTCATGTTGGTTTCCTGGGTGCTCTTGGTCATAACCAGCTTGCCATCCCGAAGGACAGAGATCTCGTCACAGATCTGGAAAATTTCATCCATCTTGTGGGAGATATAGATCAAGGCAATCCCTTGCTCTTTGAGCATCCGCATCATTTCAAAGAGTTTGTCCACTTCCTGCACCGTCAGGGAAGAGGTGGGCTCGTCCAGAACGATGACTTTGGAGTTGTAGGAGATTGCTTTGGCGATCTCGCACATCTGCCGTTGGGAAACGGACATGTTCCGCATGGGCTGGGTCAGGTTGACGGTGATGCCCAGCTTTCGGAATAACTCTGAGGCTTTCTTTTTCATGCTGCCCTCGTCGATCATCCCCATGGAATTGACGGGATAGCGTCCGAGGAACAGGTTGTCGATCACATTGCGTTCTAGGCACTGGTTCAGCTCTTGGTGAACCATGGCAATTCCGTTTTCCAAAGCATCTTTGGGTCCGGAAAAACTGATTTCCTTGTCATTGAGGTAGATTCGTCCTTCGTCTTTTTGGTAGGTGCCGAAGAGACACTTCATCATAGTAGACTTGCCAGCGCCGTTTTCACCCATAAGGCCCATGACGGTGCCGCGTTTCACGTCTAAGTTGATGTGGTCAAGCACACGGTTCCGACCAAAAGACTTACTCATACCACGAATTGACAGGACAATATCGTCTTTTGTATCTACCATGTTAGTTTCTCCTGTTTCATACCGATTGGCAAGCACAGCGGATATCCGGTACTGCCTGGGGTTTCCGCGAAAGATATTAGGGAGAGATCCTTCTGCCGAACAGGAAAGTTCTTCTCCTGACCGGAGAATTCCTTCTCCCTAATAGCGTCATTACAAGTTATTAGTGAACTGGAATTTTAAGAGCCGCGGTTCCTGTTGAATTACTGGCTCAGCAGAGCGGTGTAAGAAGCGGAGTTGTCGGTCTTGACCATGTTGATGGCGAAAGCGTCATAATCCTTGGGGTTGGACAAACGGTTGGTGATGTTGGCCTCGGTCTGGCCGTCGCCGCCGATGTATTCAACCTGGAGGTTCAGCAGCTTGTCATACTTTTGGAGCAGGGGCTGATAGGTAGCGCTGAGGAAGTTGTCCGCTGCGTTGTAGATGTTCAGCCAAACTTTCTTGGTAGCATGAGAAGAGGTGTCCAGCTGCTTGGAAACGGGCTCATAAACCTTGGTGGAGTCGGTGAATTCCTGGTAGTTTTCCTTTGTGACAGCCACATTCAGAGCATAGTAGGAACGATGTTCCGCGTCGTAGTAGTAGACATCGTCGCTGAGTACGTTACCTGCGTCGTCAGCAGTGCCGATACCGGTGTCAATGTCCACGCCGTCCAGGGAGTTGCGGAGCACACGGAGGGTCAGATAAGCCTGAACGTCGGCGTGCTGGCTGATGGTGCCGCCGTAGCCTTCTGCGATGGCTGCAACAGCGTCCGCGTTGGCGTCATAGCCAAAAGTGGGAACCTTGTTGGACTTGGACCAGGAGTTGAACATGGACATGCCCATGCCGTCGTTGTTGGAAGCAATCACGTCGATCTGGTCGCCGAAGGAGGAAGCCCAAGTGCCGATGGCGTTGCCGGCAGTGGCAGCATCCCAAGTGGCGCCGGCTGCGTTCTTCATTTCCTGGGAAGCCAGCTCACGGATGATGTAGGTCTTGCCGTTTACTTCCAGAGTGCCGTCCTGTACGGCGGTCGCTTTGCCGTCGGCGTTGGTGCCTACAGGCTCGCTGTTGATGGAGTCGCCTTTCTTAACGGCAGTGCCCAGAGCGTTGCGGACACCGCAGGTACGGGCGATGGAGTCGTTGTGTCCGATGTCGCCGATGGCCAGAACGTAACCGATGATGCCGTCGCCGTTGCGGTCGATGGTCTCGATGTTGGCCTTGATGTAGTCCATGATCATGGTGCCCTGCAGTTCAGCGCCCTGGTTGGCATCGAAACCAACGTAGTAGGTGTGGTCGTTAAAGCTGAGAGCGTTCATGTCCAGCTCGCCGGTGGAGCTGTTGGAAGGCTGACGGTTGAACCATACCAGAGGCTTGTCCTTGTTGGCCACGGTTCCGGTTTGCGCAGTCTCAGTAGAGGATTCACTGGCCTGGGAGGTGGTGGAGCTGCTGGGTGTTTTTTCGCTAGAGTTGTTGTCATTTGGCTGAGAAGTGGTGGATACACTACAGGCGGCCATGCTCAATGTCATTGAAGCGGCCAGGACGAATGCAAGCACTTTTTTCATGATGATCTCTCCTTATCTTGTCTTATTTTCCGTTGTCTGCGGGGCGTTTAACTCGTCCCACCTTCTACTCACATGGTAACGGAAAAATGGTGTAGAAACAAGGTGAAAAATCACCGCAAACAGGGTAAAAAACCATTTTAACTGAACAATATGCAAGAATATAGGAGAAAAAACATGTGCAATATGACCTAACAACTTTTATTCAAAGGCAAAAAGGGCTTTTTGACTGTCGATGGTGTAAAGATTTTCCCGATCCACGATTTGGGTGGAAGTATCCACGATTTTTTCCAGTTCGCCGCCTTGGCCGTTGAGCAGTTTGTAGGCGCTTTCCACACCCAAATACCCCATAGCATAGGGGTTCTGTACGATGAGAGCATCTACGGAGCCGTCCTGCAGACCATCCACAGAAGCCACATTGGAGTCAAATCCCACCAGAAAAATGGAATCTTCACACTTGCGCTCTTGGATGGCCATTGCGGCCCCCACACTGGTGGGCTCGTTGAATGCCAGCAGTACGTTGATCTCCGGATGCTGTTGCAACAGATCGTCTGTGTCGGTTTGGGCTTGTTGTGCTTCCGCAAGGGTGTTGATCACGGAAACGATTTCAGCCCGTCCGCTTTCTTTCAGTGCGTCTACAGCGCCCTGTTCCCGTTCCTGTCCGTTGGCGCTGCTGATGTCATAGTTGATGATGCCCACATTCAGCTCGCCTTCTACCCGCTGTAAAGCCGCCTGGGCCGCCATTTGACCAGCAGCATAGTTGTCGGTGCCGATGTAGGTGCTCACCGCGTCGGAATCCACGTTGCTGTCAATGGCTACAATCTTGACCCCGCTTTGTGCCGCGGCATCGATGGCTTCAGCGTTCTTGTCGTAGTGGATCGCGGAAAAGATCAAGGCTTCCGTGCCCTCTTCCACGGTTTCCGTCACCATTTGATTTTGGGTTTCGTAGTCTTCTTCCGTTTCGGGGCCTACAATGTTTAGCTTCATATTGTATTCCGTGGCAGCGGCTTCCGCTCCGGCGAACACAGAAAGCCAGAATTCCGTTTCGGTGGATTTGGCAATCAAAGTGACTGTGTGCTGGGAGGAGGTGTGTGCGGTGGAAGAGCAGCCCACAAGCAGGGAAAGGAGAACCATTCCGCAGAGAAGAATTGCTTTATTTCGCTTCATAATTTCCCTCCTTCACTTTGGGCATACGGATTTCCACCCGGGTGCCTACATCCAGTTGGCTGGTGATGTGTAGTCCATATTCTTTGCCGAAGTAGATCTTCAGCCGGTCGTTCACGTTTCGAATGCCAATGCCTGTGCGGTCTTTTGGACCATGTTCCATAATGGAGACGATCTGCTCCTGACTCATGCCCACACCGTTGTCTTCCACGGCAAAGAGAATGTCCTCGCCATCCTGGCTGACGGAAACGTCAATGCGTCCTTCGTCCACCAGCAGATCCAGCCCATGACTGATGGCATTTTCAATGATGGGCTGCAAGGTAATTTTGTTGCAGAGGTATTCCAGGCAAGCAGGTTCTACGTAGAAATGGTAAGTAAACCGGTTTTTATAGCGGTATTTTTGAATCTGTAAATAGCTTTCAGCGTGTTCAATCTCTTTGGCGATGGGGATAAGTTCATGCCCTTTGCTGATGCTGATGCGGAAAAGCGTAGCCAAAGCGTGGACCATTTTTACAGCGTCCGAATTTCGTCCCTGTTCGCACATCCAAGCAATGGAGTCAAGGGTGTTGTACAAAAAGTGGGGATTGATCTGGGCTTGTAAAGCTTTCAATTCTGTTTTCCGAAGGTTGACCTCTTCTTCCCGTACAGTCGTCATCAGCTGTTGAATTCGCATGACCATGTGGCCGAAAGAGCAGGACAGCTCCTGCACTTCCCGCGTGCCGCCCACGGGATGGTAGGTGAAATGATCGGCGTCGGATTCGAAGCTCTCCATGGCGGAGGCCAAACCGCGAAGAGGACGGTCCAGCAGGCGGGAAAGCAGCCAGCTTGTAAACAATGCAGTGATAAGGATGATGGCAGCCAGCACGATCATAAGGCGTATCATTTCTTGTACGTTTCGGTTGACCAGTTCGTCCAAATAGCTGACGCCCACCACCCGCCAATCGCTTCCTTCCACGCTGGTCAAAGAGTAGATCACAGTTTCATCCGCGTAGGCACCGTCGGAGAATTCCGCCAGCCTTGCCGTATCCTCGGATTTTAACCCGGAGTACAGCAGCTGTTGCTGGGGATGGTAAACGATGTTGCCTTGTTCGTCCATCAAAAAGCAATAACCGTGCTGGCCAATGCTCACGTTGTTGATGTGGCTGGAAATGCTGGAAAAGCTCAAATCCAAAGAGACCCAAGCGGTTTCTTCGCCTTGGGCAAGGGGAGCGGTCAACGTAACCACCCAAGGATAATAGCTTTTGAAAATGCTTTCCACGTGGGGAAGGGACAAAAAAGACCCATCGGACTCTTGGGCCAATTCCAAGTTGAACGAGAGATTCTCCACCACTTCTTCCCGCAGCGTATGGCCGGGGGACCAGCATTGGAGCAGTGTGCCGTCGGAAGAATAACTGGTTACCGCGATCACGTCGGGACGGAAGGTCAAAAAGGCATCCAAAAGCTCATCCCGATATTCTTCGTCTTTTGACATGGAGCGTTCCACCAGATCCATAGCTTGGTTCATGTCCGCCAAGTAGTTGGAAACCGTGTTGGATACCTGCGAAACAGCTTGAATGCTGGTGGTACGCGCGCTTTGCATCATGGAATCCCAATATTGGTCCATGAACAGGACGATCAAGCAGCACAAAATGATGGCCACAATGCTTACAACCATAGAGACCAAAATGGTGGTAATGCGCAGCCCAGTGCGAGAAACTTTCTCCTTCGTCATGTGGCGTTCTCCTTTTCCAATTCCAACCTGCGGCGCATGGCGTTGGGAGACTCGCCGCAGTATTTTTTAAAGCAATAGCTGAAATAGTGCTGGTCGGTGTACCCGCACTTCCGGGCGATGTCTTGAATTTTCATGTTGGAATTTACCAGCAGATCCCGTGCGGCTTCCATCCGTTTGCCGATCAAAATGTTGATGAAGGTCTCACCGGCGTATTTTTTAATGCAGGCACTCAAATGGTTAGGGCTTACGTCCAGCATGCTGCTGAGGGATACCAGGGAGAGGTCCTCTTCCATGTAACGTTGGTCCAGAGCTTCTAAAGCGCGTTTGCACAGCAAATTGCCGCCCTTTGCAGCAGGAGCCAGGTCGCTGATAAACTGTACGTAGCTTTCCGAAGGGTCACCTTGGCGCAGCGCTTCCATGGCTTCTTTATAGGCGTTGTGAAGCGCGGTAAGGGAATCCGTCATACGGCTGATGCCGATGCGGCACCGCATTCCCAAAATACGGGTGGCCATCTGGGGGATTTCATCCGCTAAAATATGGAGATACTCTTCAAAATCCGAGGGATTCCCCATTAGAACGGAGATCACTTTTCCCGCCGCAAAAAAGTTGACCCCGCGGAAATACTTGGCCGACACAGTGTCCACCGGCGCTACAAACGAAGGGGCGGTGCGGTTTGTACCGGTCTTGTCCAGCAGAGCGGATACCATTACCGTGTAGCAGGGTTTGTCCAGCTCGTCCCGAAGAAGACCACATTCCCTGCCATAGGCTTCCGCTTGGGAGTCGTCCCAGGCTTCCGCATAATCGTCAAGCACCAGAGGCATCAGCATAGGAGTGCGAAGGTCTTGGCTGGCCACTTGTGACTCTGCCTGGCGGAATAACTCGAACTGGGCGTCGATTTTTTTGCGGATAATGCGCAGTTCGGCGATCATTCCTTCCAATGTCAAAGGCTTGAGCATATAGCTTATGATGTTGTATTGGATGGCTTGTTTGGCGTATTCGAAATCGTCGTAGCCGCTGAGAAAGGCAATGTTTGTCGCAGGCCGTATTTCGCGGACATGACGTGCCAGTTCAATGCCGGAGATAAAGGGCATGCGGATGTCGGTCAGCAGCAGGTCCGGTTCATACTGTTCCACCATCTGCAGCGCGTCCAAGCCGTTGCTGGCGCTTCCCAGCAATTTAAAGCCATACTCCTGCCAAGGGACCATGGTGCAAACCGCCTCACGAAGTTCATCTTCATCATCCGCAACGATCAGCGTATACAGTGTTTTTGTGGCCATGGAGCACCATTCCTTTCCAAAAAAACAGCAGAAGTGAGGAGCTGTTTTAAATGGTTTTCCTCAAATCCACTAAAAATTTTCTACATTAACTGGCTTGATTATAGCATATTCGTTGTAGCAGCTCAAATGTTTCTTGGAAAAGAATGGAAACAAATTTCTTGGAATAAGAGCGATAAAGTGGGAAAACCCAGAAAAATCCTGATGAAATGGCCTCTAAAAAGCGAGTAAAATCTTTTCGAAATATGCCGGTTCCTGGCAATCAAAGTAAAAACAGCAAGATAATTTTAGTTGTCGAATTAGCTATGGCTAACTCGCGTCTAGTGCGTTATGCACTGCCGCAGTTGTGTGCCGGTTCTGCTTTTATAGAGCGGTATCCGGTTGTCGAAGCAAAGAGAAAATCTCCCTATATTCTTGGGAAAAGGCGCTTCCCTTGCGCCACAAAAACGTGAAATTGTGGTGAATGGAACAGTCTTGCAGCGTTATTTCCCGAAGTTCGCCTGATTCCAGCTCTTTTTGGACCACTGGTTGGTAGAAGAAAGAAATTCCCGCACCGGCCCGCACCAAATTTTTGATAAGATTCAGGCTGCCCAATTCTGTTTTTCTGCGAAAACTTTCCACTGTCAGGTTGCGGCTTTCCAAAACCCGCTCCAAAACATTCCTGGTGCCAGAGCCTGGTTCCCGAACCAGAAGACGTTCCGGCAGCAGGTCTTCCAGTTTGGAAACGTGCTGGGTAAAGGAGTAATGGGGAGCGGATACAGGGATATAGCGTTGTGTGCTGTAAACCAGTCCATCGTAGGCTTGCCGGTCAAAGTTTCCTTCTACAATGGCAAAATCGATTTCCCCTTGATCCAGCAATGCCAGCAGCTCCTGGGTATTGGCTGTGAGCATTTCCAGCTGGATCTCCGGTTCTTCCTGAAGCAGCCGAAACAGGGGAGCGGGCATCATATATTCCCCAATCGTGAGTGTGGCTCCAAAGAGCAATTTCCTGCCCTGTTCCAGTTGTTGAATGGTTTCCCGCAAACGAAACACATCGTGGCGCATGGTGGCGGCAGTCCGAAGAAATAGTTGACCGCTGTCTGTCAAAGAAAGCTGCCGATTTTCATAACGGAAAAGTTTTGTACCGTATTGTTCTTCCAGCGTGTGAATGTGCTGGGAAACGGCAGGCTGAGTGATGTGAAGCAATTCCGCAGCTCTGGTAAAATTCATGGTTTGGCAAACGGCCAAAAACGTTTCTACACGGATATCCAGCATGGGACCACCGCCTTTCTTGTTTAACTATAACATGTTGTTATTATAAAATAAAGAAAGATAATTTTACAATATGGTAAATTTCGGGTATAGTGGTAAAGTAATCCAAGAAAAAGAGGGAAAGGGAGCGGATAAACATGAAGCAAATCAAAGAGATGGGACCGGGAATACTGCTGTGCTTGGTGCTGGCAGTGCCAAGCTGGCTATTGGGAAAAGCGTTTCCCATTGTGGGTGGTCCGGTGTTCGCCATATTGTTGGGAATGATCATCGCCCTGTTTTACAAGAACAAGACAAAGACACAGACTGGTATTGCGTTTACTTCCAAGAAGATTCTTCAATACGCGGTGATCCTTCTGGGATTTGGCCTGAATTTGTCCCAGATCGCTCAGGTAGGCGCTATGTCACTGCCTATCATCCTGTCCACCATATCCACTTCTTTGATCGTGAGCTTTGTGCTTTGGAAGATCATGAAGACTCCTTCCAATATTTCCGTACTGATCGGAGTGGGGTCCTCCATCTGCGGCGGTTCCGCGATTGCTGCCACCGCTCCCGTGGTGGAAGCGGATGACGAAGAGATCGCCCAGTCCATTTCGGTAATTTTCCTGTTCAATATCCTGGCTGCTCTGATTTTCCCCACGTTGGGCGGAATCCTTGGCCTGTCCAATCAAGGATTTGGACTGTTTGCCGGTACGGCGGTAAATGATACCTCTTCTGTTACCGCAGCGGCTTCCGCTTGGGACGGACTTCATCCGGGAGCCAACACTCTGGACCAGGCCACCATTGTAAAGCTTACCCGTACCCTTGCCATTATCCCCATCACATTGGTGTTGGCCCTGTGGCGTACAGCCAAAGCCAAACGGATGGGCACGACCCAGGAAAATACATTTTCCCTGAAAAAGGTGTTCCCGTTTTTCATCTTGTTTTTCGTGTTGGCATCCATTATTACCACAGTGGCTACTTCGGTAGGCGTTCCGTCCTCCGTGTTCCAACCCTTCAAAGAACTCTCCAAGTTTTTCATCATCATGGCGATGGGCGCCATTGGACTGAATACAAACATTGTCAAACTGGTGCGTACAGGAGGCAAACCCATTTTGATGGGCTTGTGCTGCTGGATTGCCATTGCTGCGGTAAGTCTGGGAATGCAGCACGTGTTGGCCATCTGGTAAACATAGATACACCCTGAAAATCCTATGCCCTTGCTGCTCAAGAAAAGTTGAGCGGCAGGGGCATTTTTTGTAAGGGGACTTGGCAAAAAGAACCAAAACAGTTGCAATAAAGTGGAAATTATGGTAACATAAAGCTGGAATTTTTCGCTCGAATCCAGAATTTTTGATGGATATGCGAAAGAAAAGGGGGATTGCATGAAAAGAAGACGGAGAAACCGTTGGCTTGTGCGAGGAAGCGCCTTGACCCTTGCCCTAATGTTGGTCATTCCTATTCGGACTCTTGCAACGACCATTGACCAGGTGCAGCAGCGGCAGGAGGAGTTGAAGGAGGAAAACGAAAGCCTTCAAGAGAAGATCGACGCCTTGAAGAATGATAAAGAAGCGGCTTTGGCGTATCAGGCGGAGTTGACGGATAAAATCGATGAAACCGAAGAGCAAATTGACCAAGCTCGGGAGACCATTGACGAAATGAACGTGAAGATCGGTGGTTTGGAGGAAAAACTGTCCCTTTCCAAAGAGGAGTATCAAGACACCATCGACCTGTTCCGGGAACGGTTGCGGACCATGTATGTCAGTGGCGGGACTTCCGTTGGAACATTGGAAATGCTGCTCAGTGCCGAAAGCTTGTCCGATTTCATCATGATGCAGAAGCTGATGGAGGTCACAGCCCAGCACGACCAAGCTTTGCTGGACAAGATCGACGAGTACGTGGAAAAAACACAGGATGATCGGGAAGCTTTGATGGCGGCTCAGCAGGAAGTGGCGGATTCCAAGAAAGCCATCGAATCTGCGCAAGAGGAACTGGAAGTTTTGTATGCGGAAAATGACGCGATGGTTGTCAGTTTGGAAACCCAGCAAGAGGACGCCCAAGAGCAGATCCAGCAAAACGAGGCGGAAGACGCAGAGCTTCAAGCCCAGTTGCAGCAGTTGATCGAAGAGCGGAATCGAGAGGAGCAGGCGAAGAAGGAACAAGCCGCCCTTGAACAAAACACCGGAGAAGACCAGACTGAAACTTCAGACCAGGGCGAGGAAGAGCAAAACAACAGTGAAACAGAACCGCCGTCCAATGGCACCAATGTGGAACCGGTCACCCCGGGTTTGCAAAGCGGATTTTCTCCTATGTGGCCTTTGCCCGGCGTGGGAGTAGGTTCGATCTCCGGCCATTTTGGAGACATGTATTTCAACGGTCCTCACAACGGACTGGATATTGCGGCGGGATATGGAACTCCCATTGTGGCGGCGCAAGCCGGGGAAGTGATCCAAGCCCAGTATCATTGGTCGTGGGGAAACAATGTGCTCATATGGCATAACGAGACATATGCCACCCGGTATGCCCATTGCAGTTCCCTGGCGGTTTCGCCTGGACAGTATGTGGAACAAGGGCAGATCATTGGCTATGTTGGAAGTACCGGAGAATCCTCGGGGAATCACCTTCATTTTGAAGTGTATTACAACGGGGTTCGAGTAGACCCGGACCCGTATCTGGGAATCTGATATGAAAAAGAAAAGGGCGGCCTGCTGGGCCGTCCTTTTTGCTGAAAGTTTCTTTGGACAAGCGCCATTGACAGTGTTGGGCGGTTGGCAGTATACTCAGAAAAACGAGTTTCCTTCACAAGGCGGACCTTGTAAATTCCGAAAAAGGGCAGGCGAAGCAACCTATGGATCGAAGCGGATTCCGTCAGGAATTGCGGGGCCGTATATTGGATGTTCAGTGCAATGAATACGGCCCTTCTTCCAATATGGAACGGACCCATTATCACGATTGTTTTGAAGTCTATTTTCAGATTTCAGGGGACCGGTATCTGTTGTCCAACGGCAAGTTCAACCATATGGAAGCAGGGGGGCTTTTGTGGATACGTACGTTTGATTTGCACCAGTCCTTTCAGGGACAGGACCCTCATGGAATCCGTGCGGTGATGTATTTCACGGAGGAATATTTGCGAGGGGTATTTCAGGAACGGGCGGACGAGCTTCTTGCGTTGTTCACCGGGCCGTTTCGGGCGATGCGGCTGGACGGTTTCCAGCAGGGAAAAGTGCTGGAACTGCTGTATGAGATGGAACAGGGAGTGGCTGCCGGCCAAGATCTGTACTGTAAATTTGTGTTTGGGCAGTTGGTGCTCCTCTTGGAGTATTGGTCCCATGGGGCCCTGCCCGTTCCCCAGGAGACGGCCAGTATCGATCCCAAATACGACCGCATTGCCAGTGTGCTGTCCTATTTAAAGACCCATCGTGCGGAAAAACTGCGGCTGGAAGATGTGGCAAAGGAATTTTTTGTCACGCCCTATTATTTGAGCCGCACCTTTAAAGAGTGCATGGGAATCACTTTTGTCAGCTATATCAATCACCTCAAGGTGGAAAAGGCAAAGGAGCTTTTGGCTAAGGAGAAGAATATCACCACGGTCAGCATGGAATTGGGGTATGAGACTTTGACGCATTTCGAACGGGTATTTAAAAGCATCACAGGAGTTTCTCCCACAACATGGAAAAAACAGCAGAGATCCAATCTATGAGTGAGGGGAAAGTGGCCGGATGAAAAAGAAAAGGAGACCTTGAAAAGAAAATTTCCAGGACAAAAAATGTTGAATTTCCCTTTACAATCACGAAAAATGAATAGAGTTTCGCCTCAATTTGCTTTATTCTGTAGAGGTGAAATGAATCGTGGCCAATGTGCCGTGAGAAAGGAGCTTGTCCTATGAAAATGGGCTTGCGCTGGTTTGGAGAGGGATTTGATACCGTCTCTTTGGAGAAGATTCGCCAGGTTCCCGGCGTCAAAGGAGTGATCACCACTTTGTATGGCGCTATGCCTGGGGAAGATTGGGAAAAAGAGAAAGTATTTGCCCTAAAGCAGACGGTGGAGAACGCTGGTCTGGAGATTTTGGGCATTGAAAGCGTCAATGTCCACGACGACATTAAGATCGGTCTTCCCAGCCGCGACCAGTACATAGAGAATTATATTCATACGATCCGCACCTTGTCCGAATGTGACATCCATTTGATCTGCTACAATTTTATGCCGGTCTTTGACTGGACCAGGACCAACCTGGCGAAACGCCGCCATGATGGTTCCACGGTTTTGGCCTATGACCAGCGGGAGATCGACCGGATGGACCCGGACAATCTGTTTGC
>OLOH01001385.1_pt1 | contig 13904 bp, 14 predicted proteins | sample 1673221 | NCBI WGS metagenome assembly OLOH01 (sample SAMEA3136767, study PRJEB25190) | human gut metagenome
ATAATTCGAGGGAACTAATGTAACAGCATCATTAATCCGAGACAACCGCGAAAGGTAATAAGCGTCAGCACGTTCTTTACCGTACATGAGTGTTATATCAAATTGATTTGGATCAAGGCCAGACACCAAATCAAGTACGTGGCGTCCGCACCCGCCGGACGCTTCTTGAATCATCAATATTTTCTTCAATATACACCCTTTAAACACTAACGCGCTTTAGTAAAACGATACAATCGGTACACTGCATGGAATAGAAGAGGAAAATATGCCAACAAAATAAATTGTAATTTCTGGGAAAAGCTGATTTTCAAAATTTGATCAGAAACACCATCAACAATATATTTCCAGTTATTTCGAATTATCTCTCTTGTCGATTTTCTGTAGTTCTTATATTTTTCCGAATCCCGACTCCTTAAAGATGCCTCATATACACGCATATAGCTCAAAAAATTAACAAAAAGCATATAAGGCGCAGCCTTAGGATACTGCGCTCTCACCCCATAATATTTATTATAAAAATATTTCGGAGTCTCTACATCCACAATCTCAGAATTTTTTGATCGACTACCTTCAAGATGGCGATAGTAATAACATGGAGTCGAATCAAAAACAAATTTCTTTGATTTAACAAATACGGCATATGTAACAGCCATATCTTCAACATAAAAATTAGGAGGAAAAGAAACATCATCAAAAAGCTCGCGACGATATAACTTATCCCAAACGCTCCGACCCATATATTTAATGGCATTTATATATATAAGACCTTCTTCAGTATTACCAGCCAAATAAAAATAATCTTTTAATCTCGCAATTCTTTGATTGCCAGTACAATCAATGATTCCCCCAGCTGAAATATCTGCATCCTCTTTCAACATGTTATCGTACAGTATTGCATACATTTCCGGAGCAAGCCAATCATCCGCATCAACAAAACCAATTAACTCACCGCGAGCAGCTCTCAATCCAGCATTACGAGCCTCCGCGACACCTCCATTGTCTTTGTGAATAACAATGATGCGATCATCGTTTGCAGCATATTCATCACAAATCTGTGGACACATATCTGGAGATGCATCATCAACAAGAATGATTTCAAGATTTCTATAGGTCTGTTTGAGGATACTTTCCACACAAACCGAAAGATACTTCTCCGCCTTATATATTGGAACAATAACTGAAATAAGCGGCTGATTACTCATACTCATCTTTGTCTATCAACGTTTTCTACTATTAAATTGAAGATAAAAGCTCAGTCCACTGGTGTAAAACATTTTCTGGCAAGAACTTTTGTGTTCCATCGAGCGCATGTTCGGAAAAGGCTTTCCTCAAATTGGAATCAGAAATCAATTTCTCAACCTTAACCGACATTGCAGAAACATTAAAATCCTTGACAAGAAAGCCATTAACTCCATCAAGTATCATTTCAGATGGACCTGTTTCACAATCAAAACTGACGATCGGCAGACCATGAGCTTTTGCTTCCAGCAAAACCATCGGCAGTCCCTCATATCTTGATGTCATGACATACAAAGAGGCTTCATCATAATAGTCATTTATATTGGACACTTTGCCAGGTAAACTCATCTGTCCAGTCAAACCATCGAATTCAATTAAATTCTCTAATCTAGCACGATCTTCACCTTCACCCAAAATAATCCATTTCCAGTCAGGATGCTTAGGAAGTACTTCTTTTGCTACTTGAATTAGAAGGTCGAATCCTTTCTGCTCAGTAAGTCTACCAGCACTAAGAATTATTTTCTTTCCCCGAGTATCACTTTTATTGTATTCACATACAAGAGGATTAGGAATTGAAACAACTGGGCATCTAAGAACCTTCAAGCCATTTTCATACATCTGCTTATCAGCGTCAGTCAAAGTAACTATCGCATCAGCAGCAATACCAGCCCATCTACGTGATATTTTCCTGTAGGGTACAGTTGGATTCTGATGAAAATTAAAATGCTCCCAAGAAATAACCTTAATAGAATCAAATAATTTAGCAGAAAGAGCATACAAATCCAATATACCATCCACATCAATAATTACATCAGCCCGATTAGCTTTAAGTGCTTTGCGTAAGCGACAACAAATGCCAGGAAAACTTGATAGCCCATGAACATTTTCTTCGAAAAGCTGCGCATGCTTAATCGTTTTAGATAAATGAAAATAAGTATCGCTATCGTGTTCATGCAAGCTAAGAAAGAAAACACGGAAAAGCCCAGTATCTTCAAGCATGTTAGCAATCATTATCGATACACGCTCAGTTCCACCAGTATTCGTTATATCATTTATAAAAAAACATATATTTTTCATAACAGTATATTATTTTTCTATTGATTTGAGATAAAATGCTTGAAGTTTCTTTGCTTCGTCTTCAATGTCAAAATGCTTCGATTTCAATAAAGACCGATTACTTGAACGCTTTTCAACATTAAAGTCGAGTATGGCTTCCGCCCATTCCTGAGCTGATAAAGTTAAAGGAAGGATTTTAACATTTCCTGTAATGTCAGCTTCAGTTGGGACCGCTGATGATGCTACGCATGGCAAGCCAGTTGCTTGGGCTTCAATAAGAGACATACCAAGTCCCTCATACAAAGATGGGAAAACGAAACAATCCATTGCCTGAAGATAATCCCAAACATTAGGTACAGATCCGACAAAAGCAATATCATTACCAATACCAAGTTCAGTCGCATACGCAATTAATGAATCCCGTAATTCACCTTCTCCAACTAAAAGAAGGAATGTATCACTGCGCTTTTTATGCAATTCAAGAAAAACATCCAATAAAAATCGCTGGTTTTTCTGTTCAGCCAAACGACCAACATTCCCTACAACAAAACGATCAGTCAACTTCAACTTTGTTCGAAGTGAATCTCGTTCAATGGGATTAAAACAATACAACTTGGAATCAATCGCATTTTGAACGATTTTGATTTTACCTGTGCGCATTGCATCTTCTCCATACAACCAAATACCTGCTTCAGTTGAACAGGCAAAACCATCAGTAATGTATGGACGCAGATGATGCCGAAAATAGTCACGAAAAGGTGTTTTAAGATCGTGAGTCCTATACTCATTATGTGCATGCGAGATACGAACAGGCACATTTTCTTCCGCAGCGATTTTTAGAGGAAAATAGCTACGTTCCTCAAGATTCGAATGTATTATGCGATACTCAGGATGTTCTCTCAGAAAAGCACGGAATTCTTTCTTATAACGATGAAAGTACTGTGGATACATTGGGCACATACGGTAGATGCGCCCTCCAAGGCTTTGTATCTCTTCTTCATAGGCACCGATTTCTTCACGATTGACAAGAAAATCATATTGTATTACATTCCGATCAAAATGACGATAATAATTCATGGCCATCGTCTCTGCGCCACCACGATTCAAACTTGTGATAAGGACAAGCACTCTCTCTGGCCCATCAAAAGACACTTTAATTCTCCATTTCGTTACATTAAATTACAATTCAGCAATTCGATATGGAATTACCTCATGATAGCCAACAATAAAAACAAAGTATATGCACATAAGACCATACCCACATATAATCAAAGCTCGAAGAAAAAAACCACTTTTCTTATCTAAATTTCTCGTCATTATGCATATAAAAGCAATAAACCCAAAAAGGAAATAATCGGCAAATCTAGCAAGTGCCATAACTCCAGAAAAAGCATTCAAAGAGAGAATATAAGCAACTGAACAAGAAAGCGCGATTACATTCTCTCTCGATGCAAAGAGAGTTGAACTAAAATTCTTGCTTGTAAAAATAGTATACAAAAAATAAAGGAATAAACTATTTGGAATAGCTAAGGTAATGATACTATATGATAGAGATGTCGCTTGGGTGAATGCAGCCGAATACAAATATACTCTATACTTTGGGATAATGGATAGAAAAGGAGCAAATAAAGCGCTCGGTCCGATAATTCGGATTACAAGGCTACCTAAATAACCAATCAAAATCAGCGTTTTATAGCCTTTTATTTTTATCAATCGGTAAATGATAGGAATTAATAAAACGCAAACTGAAGTTTGATGAATTAAATATGCAACAATTACAAAAACAAAGGAAGACGCATATCTCTTATTAAGAAATAAAACGTAAGCAATGAGGCAAAAGGATATTGCAAAGTATTGTCTAGAAATATTCATTGCAATGAAGAAACACTGCATAACATAAAAAAGTAAAACAACAAATTGCCAATCCTTTTGATTTATAATCTGCACTATGAAATAGGCAAGAGCAGAATATAATACAATGCTCTCTATTATAAAGACAGTTTGGAAGTTAAAACTATGAGAAGCAAGTAATCTATTTAACTGACAATAACCAATTTCTACCGGACAATATCTCCACCCGGATTGTAAATGAGTAAAGATAGTTTCATACATAGCACTATCTGTGCCAACTGATGAAGCTCTTAGTCCACTGGGAACTGCCATTAGAGATAAACTCGCAAGCAATAGTACCAGTGAACATCGTTTAGACTTTATTGATAGTGAAACTATATATGCAAGACTAAGGCATACCAATATTGACAGATATAACGACATATTGCTCTCAAATTCTAACTCGTTTACGCATATTTGTTGTTAATCATCACTTTGCTGTAAATATGCTCTCATACATGTATAAAGACTAAATAATCGAAATAATATCTTTTGCTTTAAAACGATAGGAAATGGGAGCAAGTATTTTTTCAGAAAAATGTCCAACCGCAATATACATAACTAAAAATTCATTGTCGGGCACGCCCAATAAATGTCTTGTTTCATTTTCTCTATCAATAGTCATCATTGTATTTAAAGGACAGGCAGCAAGACCAATAGACTCAAGAGCCAACAACAACGACATAGAGAATAGACCGCCATCTACAAAGCCTTCATTTCTTTCAATTGAATCCATGAAAGCTTGATTATCTGCAGTAACTAGAATCATCGCCGGCGGAATAGGATATCCATTCATACCACCCTGCAACTTCATAACTTTAGGTAGAATAGCCTGATCCGTAATAATACGGACACGTGTTGGTTGACGGTTGCATACAGAAGGTGTTCTCATGGCCATCTCAATAGCTGGAATAATCTCTTCTGCAGTAACTTGCTCATCAGCAAATTCACGAATAGAATGTCTGTTTTCCATCAATTTAGGGAAAGTCAAAGAAGCATTTTTTGTTTTGTCCTTTGCTTCAATCGTCAGCACTCCCCCATAATTTGAGTCTTCTTTTGAAATATCATGCCATGTCTGTTCATCAAAACAACTCTGAACATTGCTTAGATCAAAGTGCTCATCTTCATGCTTTGTTTTATAGTGGTGTAAGGCGGCAATCGCCATACGATAAACTTCATTATCTGAATATTCTTCATCTATCTGTCGAAGCTTCGGCAATAAAACAGCAAGTTGCTTTATTACTTTCATGCCAAAACCGTATCGAAAATTACGATGACTTAATCCTTTTTCAATTTGATGCGTTAAAAAGATAATGTGTGTTTCGATATGCTCTTTTTTGCACGAAGTACGCTTTGCATAGCTACGTGCAAAACGCTTCATCTGAAGGATGGTTTCTTTCCGAAGCCGAAAATAGGTCTTAACAACACTTATATGATTAACCATATTTACCGGCAGTGTCTTCTTGAGAATTTCTTTCATTATCACTCACTTTCCAGCATAAGCCAATTCACGCTTCAAAAACCGCTTGGAACGTTCCACTTCTTTGCTTATTTTCGTATTCACTGTTCCATAGTCAATTACATTATCGTCCCAGCTATTTCCTTCAGATAGCTGACGGTTTTCAAGACCTCCCAACCTAAGCAGGGATGTCATACGGTCATCCAAATTCAATTTGCCATTCTTTTTTCCACGAACAACATAAAATTGCTTCTGAAAATTGATGGAGAAAGCAGTTCCATGGAACGATGCAGAAAGAACATATTCAGCATGTTTAATCATACTGAGATAATGATTCGGTGCAGCAACTTTCAACACGTTAAAGCCGAATTTGGTTAACTCTAGAGACTTATTTCCAGTAAAAATTACATAAACAGGAAGCATCGTTTTTCTAGAGAATTCCTGGACTGCACGTGCGGCACTTTCATTTAGTTCGATATTGTCGATCGCATAATAAAAAATGTATGGCTCATCGACTAATCGCGGAGCACTAATACGCTCATATTCATGCTCCGTCAAAAGAAGCGTTGGATCAAGCACTTGCGTAACTTCACGATCAAGAACCAGATCCAGGTATTGCTTCGCGGACTGTTCTCGTACACCGATTTCTTTGTAGCTTGAAAGAAGGTTCCTGTATTTATCCGCGAGTGCGGTATTATCAAGCCGATCAAGAATATGTCCACCCAAACTTGATGCGTAAGATACTTTAGGTTTATTCTTTACAAAAGAAAGACAATATGCATCATCATAATCCCAGGCATCCATGTTCCAAATCTGGTCACTTCCGCTCAGAAAAATATCATATTGAGATTCAAGATCCCCCATTTCTAATACATCTTGATAGAAATGTTTTGTAAGATTTAAATTATTATTAATTAATGTATCAAAGTCATCATGTCTCTTTTGAATTATTTTGCGATTTAAAAAAGCATAACAATTTTTAAGAACATCTTTTGGGGTCCTAATCTTCTTGTATACATCATAAACATATTATTGCTTTGGAGTAGAGAAATCGATCACATCGCACTGGTGTCCAAGATTCTCAATCGCTTGTTGTGTAGCAAACGCCTGTAAAAAAGAGCCGTTGTTATGCGCACGATGATACGTAATCAGCGCGACCTTTGCCATATCAATAATCCTTTTCTTCCGCACTCTTTGAAGACAATACAACTTGTATATTATATTAAGGGGGTCCCATATTCTCTCGTATCCGCACTGAAAGTATACCTTTAGACTTTCTTACGTATCTTGGAGTTCTTTTTGAAGAGGGAGGATAGCCACACACCCTATTGTATATTTTCTGAAATCAAAACAATGCTTCATCAAATTCGTGGTTGATTATCATCACCACTATTTCTATATGCGGCTCACGTCGCCTCTCTATAACGCTCATACCGAATTCCGCCCTGTATGGACTGTTTTGATACCAAATCGTTCGGTATAGAACCTGTCCATGTCAGACACAGACAAAAATAACATATTCGCAACGGAACTTTAATCACGAATAGCCCAGAAAGCTTCAACAGCTGCGTTGCTTAGCGACGTGAATCCACTCCTGTTTATGGTCAAATAAACGTGTACAGCGTCACCACCAAATCTGAACGGTATGAGCGTTCATATTGGACACGGACGGCGGCTGGAAACGGCATCGGCGGAAGAAAAGCGCCGGTGCCGTACGGTTCCTGATAGATTCCCGAGTGCTAACAACCACACATGGTTCTCGGGAGGAAAGGAATGACGACACCGGTGCGTGTTCAACAGAGTATCAGGCAACTCGAGACGAAAGGCCTGACGCATACCCAGATAGCAAAGGAACTGGGCGTTTCTCGGACGACCGTGGTCAAGTACGCGACCCGCGACTATTCGCCGACGCCCACGGCGGGGAGGGAGGGAAGCCGGTCATTGGTCGTCGGCGAGTACGCGCGCAAGGCCGACGAATGGCTCGAGGCCGACCTGCGTATGCCGCGCAAGCAGCGGCACACCGCCCGGCGCGTGCACGAGCGGCTCGTGGATGAATGCGGTTTCGAAGGCAGCTACTCGTCGGTGCAGCGTTGGGTCAAGCGGTGGCGGCAACGACACCGGGGCGAGGCCGAGGGGTTCAGCGAGCTGGAATGGGCGCCAGGCAGCGCGCAGGTCGATTTCGGCCAGGCCCTGGCCGTGATCGCGGGCGTGGAACGGACCGTGCATTTCCTGGTGGTCTCGTTCCCGTATTCGAACATGCGGTACGTGGCCGCGCTGCCAGGAGAGACCGCGGAATGCGTGTGCCATGGACTGAACCGGGTGTTCTCCCATACTGGCATGGTTCCCCGCGTGCTGGTGTTCGACAACGCCACCGGGGTCGGCCACCGCAGGGTCGACGGGACCGTCACCCAGACGAGGCTGTTCTCGCTGTTCTGCGCGCATTACGGCTTCGAGACGAGGTTCTGCAACCCCTATTCCGGTTGGGAGAAGGGAAGCACGGAGAACGCGGTCGGCTTCCTGCGCCGCAAACCTGATGGTGCCGACGCCGTCCGCGGAGGGGTGGGACCGGCTCACCGACGCGTGGCTGGAACGCTGCGACGGGCTCGCGCGCGGCGACCACTACCGCGAGGGCGTGCCGATCCGTGACCTGTTCGAGACGGATCTCGACCACATGCTCCCGCTTCCGCCGTCCATGTTCGACGCGTGCGACTGGCGTGGCGTGAAGGCCGACAGGACCGGAACGGTCACGATCGACTCGAACCGCTACCTCGCGGGCCCGAAATGGCATTCCATGCGTCTCATGGCCGGCGTGCGGGCCCTGCGGGTCGAGCTGCGTTCCATGGACGGCGAGCCGATCGTCACGTTGGAGCGCAGCCCCGATACGGCGACGGATCCGCTCTCGCTGCTCGCCATCATCGCGCGCAAGCCGCGTTCGTGGGGAGAGAGCCCGATACGCTCCGAGTTCCCGGAGGAGACGCGCGCGCTGCTTGACCGGATGGAGCCGCGCGAACGCGGTCTGCTGGTCGACGACATCCGCCACGCGGCCGTGGCGAGCGGCTTCCACGCGGCCGCCATGGCCGTCGCCGAGATCATCGCCGCGGGCAGGAGGCCCGACAGGGCCGCGATCGACCAGACCGCCAGACGGCTCGCGCAGGGCGACGGTCCCGAATCGAGGGCCAGGCTCGACGCATACAGCAGGTTCATGAGGGAGGACCGTGATGAGTGAGACGACGGACACCGCGGCAGGCGGGCGCAGGGGCGGCCGGACCGTGAGCAAATCCACCCCGGACGAGGTCATGGGACTCGCATGCGGCCTGCCGTTGACCAGGAGCGTGCTGCGTTCCGTGGTCGCGGACGCCACGCCCGGCCAGCTCGGCGTGCTGGCCGACCTGTTCAGGGCCGAGAACGCCAGCCGGATGGAATCCAGACGCGCCAGACTGATCAGGAGCGCGGGGTTCCCGTGCGTCAAGGGCTTCGACGGATACGACTGGGGCATGGCGTCGTTCCCCGCCGACTGGGGGCGCGAGCAGCTCATGGACCTCGGTTTCGTGGACCGGGCCGAGGACCTCGTGCTCTACGGCGATGTCGGATGCGGCAAGACGCACATGGCGATCGCCACGGGCATGCTGGCGTGCGAGAGGGGCATGCCGGTGAGGTTCTTCACCGCGTCGTCGCTGGTGATGCGTCTGCGGCGCGCGAGGGACGAGAACCGGCTCGACGCGGAACTGCGCACGATAGGGCGCGCCAGGCTGCTGGTCGTCGACGAGCTGGGCTATCTGCCCATCGACATCGACGGGGCCAGACTCCTGTTCCAAGTCATCGCGGATTCCTACGAGAAGCGGAGCGTGGTGTTCACCACGAACCTGGAGTTCGGACGGTGGGGCGAGGTGTTCGGCGACGGAGACATGGCCGCCGCGGTCATCGATCGTATCGTGCATCACGGAAGGATCGTCAGGTTCCGTGGCGAGTCGTACCGCAACAGCCACTCCCTGATGAGATAAACGAAAAGAGCGGAACCAACCCGGCCGCTGGTGATGGTGTCCATTTTGAACGCCGACGGTGTTCAGATTAGCTGGTGACGACACGCAGATTTATTTGACGAAAGACACACTCCACTAGTAGCGGCAACCACGATCCGGATGAATCACTACATCAGTTGTTGTTCATGGTCTTACATGCGGCTCCAAAACGCCATGCTGTCAATATTAACGCGCATCGAAAACACATTTATCCACTTGTCCGATATATATACATCATAAAAAAACTATTCTATATTTAGTTCAAGCGTTATGGTGAAGTTTTTCTAGGCTTTCAAGAAAAACTTCACCATAACGCTTAACCAAATGCAGTATATAATATTCAAATTCGAGTAACGATTTTTTCTGGCTCGTATCGTGTAGAGTAACATACTGGCACGGATTCCGGAAAATTCCCCACAGCAATATACATTACAGGAAACTCGTAATCAGGTATATCAAGTAGTTCACGAGTTTGACGGTCCTGAGATAGATTAAACATTGCGTTCAATGGACAAGCAGCCAAGCCATATGCCTCCAACGCATACAACAACGACATGGAAAACAGACCGCCATCAACGAATGGCTCGTTACGCTCCCCATTATTCATGAACGCGCGAATATCTGAAGTAACCAGCAACAGTACCGGAGGCATAGCATATCCTAAAAAACCGCCTTGAATCTTCAAAGCCTTCATAATTCTCTCAGAATCAGTAATCTGATACACACGCGTGGCTTGACGATTACACACTGACGGAGTTTTCATAGATACCTCATACACTTTGTCGAGCAACTCTTGCGGTACCGGTTCTGACGAATACTCACGCACAGAGTATCGATGCTCTGCTAGTTCCACAAACCCTTTAGAAAGATTATCTTTTTTCGATAAGGCATTCATGACGAAAGAACCTGCATTAACAGGCGCTCCCGGCTGATACTCGAATGCAGCATTCCAAATCCGTACGGGGAACAGACTTTCCACTTCCGAAAGATCATACCCATCTTTCTTATGCCGAGACTGATACTCATGCAACACGGCCAATCCTTGCAAGTACAAAGGATTTTCCATAAATCTGGGATCTGCCTTCTCAAGCAATACCATGCGTTTCGAAATTTCAGACAACACACCTTTGCCGAAACCATCTCTGAAATCAACATGGCTTAATCCTTTTTCTAGACGATGAATGTCAAAAGCAAGACGTGTCTCCACACGAGCTTTATCTGTGGAGTCATCACGAGAAAACCAACGTTTAAAACGCTTTGTTTGAAGATAATTCGCGCGTCTATCCGCTATTCGTTTCTTACCTTTTCGCAGTACTTTTAAAACAAAAATGGGAATTATTCTTTTAATAGTTTGCTTTACGGTCATATCTGGCTCACTTTCTTTTCAAACGATTTAGTATTTTTTTTCGTTCTTCCTGTGTAAGAGACACCTTCATAGCACCAATGCCGAACAGCAACGTATAAATCATTCCCCATATCAAAAACAAGGAAACAGATGAAACAGGCAAAACAAATCCTCCCAATAAGCATACTGTAATCGTCATAACAGCCAGTCCAACGGTGGGCAGCTGGTGCTTCCAGAAGTAAAGCATATTTAGGCCAATGCGAGTATGATAATACCAATTCATGAACAAACCTGTGCCTAGCACAATACTTGTCACATAGCCGATAGCAGTAGCCCAATAACCATATAATGGAATCAGCAAAACGCTAATAACAATGTCAATTGCGGACGTAAGGATATAAATCAAGCTGCGGACCTTGTGACGGTTCTTTGCGCGTTGAATCTCGATTCCTGTGTTCTGTGTAAGTGGAATCATGACCGGGAATACCATAATTAAACATAGCCAATATGCATCTGAATTTGCTTCACCTGCCCAAATACGGACGAAATATTGACCGAGCACAATAAACCCCCCAAATAGATACCAAAAGATGATCATTTGATACCGGCCTACACGTGTCATCAACCGAGTCAAGATTGTATTATCATCTGTTTCAGCAACAATACGGTTGATTTGTGGGATGAAAACACTCGACATAGTCGTGCTCATGGAGAAAAAAATGCTTCTGATCTGTACTGCGATAGCGAACACCGCGACTGCAGTAGAGCTAGACATGGCTCCCAAGAGGAAGTTAGGCACATTGTTATTGACCAAATCAAAAATCTGGTTTAGGAAAATCCAGAAGCTAAACACTGCGACCGCTTTAAATAATGACCATTCCAAACCACAGAATGTGAATCTCATGCCTAATTTGCGCACAGCAAAAGCAACATTCCATGCGAGAAGAATGACTGAAACTGCCAGCTGCGCACTTGCAACCCCGACTGCACCCATGCCAAACCATAAAAGCAAAACAGCGAGAAATGGCTGTGCCAACGCAGTGAACAGCTGCCGAGATTGCTGAAATACAAATCGCTCATGTGCCGCAATATATGAATTAAATGGCGTCGACAACATAGTCACTGCAATGTTAACACCCATAATCACCAGTAACACACGTGCTAAATCAATCTCGCCTTCAGTCAGGCCACCCGAAAACAGTCCATGCACGTTTAAAACCATCACTCCGCAACCGACAACGCACAGCGCAGCAACTGCAAAATACACAAGCAGAAACATACCATTCAACCTGCGCACACCTAGCCCATCATCCGGACCCCCCGCAGCGCGCTCTCGCATGTAGAAACGCACATAACTGCCATAAAACCCTGCAGAGAGAAGCGTTAATGCGAATACCACACTATTAGTCATCTGGAACACACCATAATCGCCCTGCCCCAAGTAATGCAGCAAAAGTGGCACATAGATAAGGTTGACTAAATTTTTCACCAAGATATTTGCATATCCGAGCAGCGCCCCAATCTTCTTTTGACTCGTCATGTAGTCGATTCCTCCTTCATGGCTTTGTCGAGCCAGTCCTGAGATTCCTTACGATGCAATTCAAGTAATCGATCAACCTTTTGATAATCGATTTTCGGCGCGAATCCAGAATCCATCATCACGGAATCTAAGCCGAACAGACGGAACAAAGTCTCCATACGTGAATTCATACTTGCTTTACCTGTCATACCAGAGCGGTTAAATACCGTGAACTGTTTATGAAAAAGGATTGAAAAGCAACATGCATGGTATGAGTCCGTAAATACATATTGAGCTTTAGAAAACAGCTCCACAAAATCCTGCGGACCAGCTGCATATGTTTCCTTATCACGTAAATCAAGTATACGTCGTACACGACATCCATATGTTTTCGCATACAACTGAATGTCATGTTCCTGCTTCTCAGTCGGACAACCAAGAAAACACGTAAGCACATACTTTTCATCATCAGGCACGAAATCTTCTGTAATTTCTAACCACTTATCTGCAGCAAGCATAAGCGTGGGATCCAAGACCACTATTGCATCCAAACCGGTCATTTCCTTAACCAGTTCTGCTCCACGATCCTCTCGCACAGAAATCGCTTTTAGCTTAGGTAAATATTTTCGAAATATAGCACGCGCTTCTTCATTATCTATCTCAGATACTCCAAAGCTAGCGGCATAACTTATGACCGGGTGATTGTCCAAGGCAAAAGATCCCAATCTTAACGCCAAACCCTGATTTGACAACCACTTATAATTCCAAACTTGATCAGATCCAATAACAAGTGAATCGAAAATATCCTTTTTTTTGTGTATCAGTCCGCGCTTCATTGAAAAGATAAAACTATCATCCGGAATAAGCCGGTTAGACATTTCTCGGATTTTACGATTCCTAACATACTTCAAAGAGCGATCATCAGAAAAAGCCAAAGAATAGATTCTCTTAATCATTTTTTTCAAAAAATAAATGAGAGTTTTTTCCGCAGATGCATTATTTATGCAGCTATATATCGTTGTTGTCTCACCATACTGCTTGAGTAACATCTCAAGAGCATAATTTTGAAGTCTATTTCCATAATTATTATAATCACTAATTGTAAGAATTGCGCTCTTGAATTTCATTCTCATTCCTCACGGCTCAAGTTCATCATCTAACCTAAAAAGAATAGCAGAAGAGATAACCAAGGGAGTCTCGTCCGAGTTATACCCCACTCCAAAAGTGTTGATTCGTTTCCTGGATAAATAGTCAAAGGCGGCCCACTCCACGCCACTTCCTGAAGATAGTCCACTAAGTCAATGAATCTTTTTCATTGACTGGTTGGTTATGGTGCAGTTTGGCGTGACGTCCGGAACGGACTGACCTCCGGCCACA
>OLOH01001395.1_pt1 | contig 13857 bp, 6 predicted proteins | sample 1673221 | NCBI WGS metagenome assembly OLOH01 (sample SAMEA3136767, study PRJEB25190) | human gut metagenome
CCGCCATGGACGGCTACGCCGTGTTTGCGGCGGACTTGCAGGAGGCGAGCGAAGGGAATCCCGTGCGTCTGTCGGTGCTGGCCGAGGTTGCCGCGGGCGATGTGTTTGAAGGGGCGGCCAACTCCGGCGAATGCGGGCGCATCATGACCGGAGCTCCTTTGCCCGAGATGTTCGATGCGGTGGTGAAGTACGAAGTCGTTCGGGTTGTTTCTGGAGATGGCGCGGGAGGTTCGGTCGTAGAATTCGTCGCGCCGACCGAAGTTGGATCGAACATTCGCCAGGCGGGCGAGGAGGCCCATGCAGGCGATGTGGTGGTCTCTGCGGGCGAGGTCATCACGAGCGCAGGGGCAGGGTTCCTTGCCAGCTGCGGCGTGCTCGAGGTGCCGGTCTACCGGCGCCCGCGCGTGGCGATTATCGCGACGGGGTCGGAGCTTGTTGACGCGCGCGAAGTCCCGCAGGCGGGGCAGATTCGTAATTCGAACAGCTATGCGCTTGCTGCATGCGCGCAAGCTGCGGGCGCGGTGCCCGAGATGCTGCCCGTAGTGCGCGACTCCCTTGAGGCGTTGGAAAACGCGCTTGAGGATGCCACGAAGCGTTTCGACTTCGTGGTGACAAGCGGGGGCGCGGCCAACGGCGACTTCGACTACATTAAGCCTGCCGTCGCGGAAAAGGGAGAACTGTTCATGACCACCGTGAACATGCGCCCTGGCAAAGCCCAAACATTCGGCATCGTCGACGGCACGCCCGTGTTCGGCCTCCCTGGCAACCCGGCGGCCGCCTACTGCGGCTTTGAGCTCATCATCCGTCCGGCGCTGCGCAAGATGCAAGGCTACAGCTGCTTCGAGCATCCCATCATCAAGGCGCATCTCTCTAAGGACGTGAAGAAGAAAGACCCGCGCCGCATCTTGCTGCGCTCCACCATCACGCGCGGCGAGGCGGGCGAGTACGTGGTCACGCCGGCCAAGAACAATGCCGGCGGCGGTGGTGGAAATTCTGAAGAACTGCGGGGAGATGTGATCAGTTGACGCTTTCACAGTTGATCGCGCACGCGCTTCGTCAACTGGACGAGAACGCGGAGGACGTGAGCGAATACGAAGAGAGTTTCAAGGTATACGCGAACATGGGCTATGACATCGCGGTTCGCGAATATCTGAAACCGCGCCGGACGTTCTGCGTCGATGTGGACGAGAAAGGGAACGCGCCCGTTCCGGGGCTGCTGGTCACGCGCGTGGTGGAGCTGAGGGACGAATACGGCCGCGACGTGGGCTATGACCTTGCCCCGGACGGGCGCGGGCTGCACATCTGGCGGGACGATCTGGCGGGAAAGACGCTGCGCGCCGTATGCGAGGTGGCGTTTTACCCGATGGAGGACGGGAGCGACGAGCCGCAAATCCCGGAATGTGCGCAGGCATATCTGGCGGACTACATCTGTTACCGGCATCTATCCAACGGAAATCCGGTTAAGCAGAGACAGGCGCAGTTCTATCTGAACAGCTTCCTCCGGGGCGTGCAGCGGCTGAGGCCGCAGGGCATGGGCAGCGTGACGCATCTCAAGCACATTTATGATGTTACGGATGCGAGGTATTGCAGGTGAAGGCGTTGCCGCCTGCGGGAACTCCTTCCGGTCGCTGCGGCGACCACCTCCCTCGGGGAGGGAGGCAGGGAGGGGACGAAACTCCTTCCGGTCGCTGCGGCGGCCACCTCCCTCGGGGAGGGAGGCAGAGGGGGAAAATATCGAATGAAGGAACGAAGGAGGGAGCAAGGGTGAGCATTTCAGACAGCGATTATCAGGGGCGGTTCACAATCCCCACGCCGAAGGGCGTATATCAGGCGGCGGGCGACACGAACATCAACACCGACTACGCCTATCTTGCGCAGAACATCCGCACGGAGCGCGGGCTTTTGGCTTCGAGCTACGGCACGAGCCGCGCGTTTCCGGCGCTCGGCGCGCAGATTGAGACGCTGGCGCGGTTCTATCGGCGCACGAGACCGGACGACGCGGACGTGTACGTTGCGGCGGCGGGCGGCGCGATTTACACCTACACGATGGGCACGGAGGGCTGGGTGAAGCGCTCGGAGGGGTACAAGAGCGACGTGTGGTCTTCCGTCACCTACGAGACGACGGAGGGCGGGGCGACGGTGGATATCCTGATCCTCTCCAACGCGAAGGACGGCATGATCGCGGTATACGGAAGCGACCTTCGGGTAGAAAAGAAGGCGCTGACGATTGGCGACGCATATGCCGAGGTGAAGTTCGCGACGCTGGGACGGCACGCGGAGCGCATCTGGGGAACGGGTGCGGAAGGATACCCGGACAGCATCTTTTATTCGCGGCCGTACGACCCGTTCAACTGGACGAATGTTGCTGAAACGCCGGAGCTGGGCGGCGGCGTGATTAACCAGCCGACATGGGACGGCGACAAGTTTATCGCGCTGGAACCCTTCGGCGGGTATCTGCTGGCGGAGCAGACGATCTTCGAAATTCGCGGCACCGACCCGAGCAGCTTCACGATCACGGAGGCCTACGGCACGGATGGACCCGTCGAAGAGCGGAGCATCTGCACGGACAGGACGAGCATGCTGTACCTGTCGCAGAACGGAATCGGCCTGTACGACGGAAACACGCTGCGGCTGCTCAGCCGGGACGCGCTGTATGAAACGATGCGGATGCGCATGGAGGGGATGGACGGCGCGGCGAGAGCCTGCGTATGCAACCACATCTACTATCTGGCGATGTGCATCAAGGAAAGCGAGAGCGACGTTCTGAGCGAAAACAACACGGTGCTCGAATACGACACGGAGCGCGGGACGTTCATGGTTCGAAAGGGCATGCGCGTCAAGGACTTCTTTGCCGTCGGCGGGACGGTGTACTTCACGCAGGCGGACGAGCCGTTTGAGGTGCTGCGCTACGGCGACCCGGAGAGCGGCGGCTATCTGGGCGCGCCGATGGAATGCCTGTGGGAAACGCCGTGGCTCGATCTGGGCAAGGCCTATATGAAGCGCGACTTCGTGCTGCGGTTTACCGCCGACGCGGACGAGAACGACGTGCCGATTGAAATGACGATCAAGACCGAGCGCAGGGAAAAGACGCGGGTGGTTCTGCTGCAAAGGCAGAGGAAGGACTACCGGGTGAAGATTCAGGTGAGCGGCGTTCGGATGAAGCTGAAAATCAGAAGCCACGCGAAGGCGGCGGGCTGGCGGATTTACGGCGGGGTGCAGGCGGAGTATTCGCTTGACGAGGTTTAACTCCTTCCGGTCGCTGCGGCGACCACCTCCCTCGAGGAGGGAGGTATGGGGGATGGTTAAAAGAAGGTATGCGATGAACAAAAGAGGCGTAAAGGCGCAAAGAAGACCTCCCTCTTTGAGGGAGGTGTCAGCGAAGCTGACGGAGGGAGTTTATCATGGCATTTAAGCAACCGAGAGTTCCGCAGGAGACGGGCGGGACGCTTGCGGCATACGTTCGAAACCTGACGATGTTCCTGCGCGATTTCTGTATGGCGAGCTGGAACGCGGACAGGCTCAAGGACGCGGAGATCGAGAAGATCAAAAAGCGGTTAGACGCGCTGGAAGGGAAGTGAGAACATGGCGAAAAGAACGACGACGGAGACGTTTCAATCCTCGACGACAAACAGCAGAGAGCACAGTCAGAGCCAGAGCCAAAGCCAGAGCACGACAAAGAAGCTGCTGGACAGCGAATTGCTGAACCAGATTCTCGGCGGTTTGGCCGGGAACATGACGGACAAGGAGATTGCGGCGTTTGCGGAAAACCTGCTGCGGCCGCAGCTCAACGCGGGGATTGAGGCCAGCCGACAGAATTTTGAAACGACGAAGCTGAGCAAGGAGCAGGAGATCGCGAACCTTGCGGCCAACCTGACGCGCGCCATCGACGAGCAAAACAGCGCCTACCGCCAGAGCAAGGCGAACGTGGAGACGGCGGCACTGAACCGCGGCATGGGCAGGAGCAGCTACACGCTGCAAACGCTCGCCAACCAGGGCGACGCGCTGGCGAAGGCTGTACGGGAGCTGACGGACGAGAACGCGCGCAAGACCGGGCAGATTCAAGACCAGATCACGCAGGCGGCGCAGCAGAACAGCCAGACGCAGGGGCGGCTGAACACGGACTTTGCCAGCCAGTTGGCGGCGAAGGTGCAGGAGCTGAAGGACACGCAGCGCCGGGAGTACAACAGCAACTACCTGACGGCCATTTCCGCCGCGATGGGACAGCAGACGACCGGCACCCAGCAGACGACGGGCACGACCGACACGACGGGCACGACCGACACGGCGAGCCACACGACGAGCACGACGGGTTCAGGAAGTTCGGGGAGCGGCGGAAGCAGCAGAAAGAAAAAGGCAAGCAGCGACGTTGACGCGATTTCATACGGATAAGGAGAGCCTATGAGCAAGTGGAATGACCGAAAAAAGAAGGACGACGAGCAGAACGCGCAGATCGAAAAGCCGGAAGAATCGGCGGTGAAGGATTACAGCGCGGGCGCAATCGGAAAAGCATATGCGAATACCGAACACCCGGCGATGAAGACGGCGCAGACGCCCAGCTTTGACGAGCCGAGCCTGACGGGCGTATACGGCTTGCAAAAGAACAGCAAGGGCGAATCGGTCATGGACATGACCGGGAAGACCAGCGGTTCCCTTCAAGGCATGAAGCTTGCGCTGAACAACGAGCTGACCATTTCCGGACAGACGAAGCTGAAGCAAAGCCTGAACAAGCAGATTGACAGCGAGCAGGAAACGCGGCAGAAGAACGCCAATGCGCGCAACACGGCCATGCTGGAGCTGGCCGAAATGCCCCTGATGGGCTTTGACGGACAGAGCATCAACGCCAATACGGCGGACGCGGCGACGGTGATTCGCGGCATCAACGCTATTGCGGACGACACGCTTCGCGCGCGGGCGGCAAAGGCGTTTAAGACGCTGACGCAGACCGAGGGCAGCCGATTCTACGGCGAAAATGCGGACGGCGTGGGCACGTTCCTTGAAAGCGCGAACCTGACCCGTGACGAATACAGGGACGCGACAGAGGACTACGCGAGCCGATTCTACGGAGACGGAAAGCACGACAAGGAAGACGCGGCGGCCTACCTCAAGGCGCGGCAGGAAATCGAGGAAAGCGCATACTCCGACTATGCGAAAAGCCAACTGACGGCGGCGCTGGACAAGGCCTACACGGGCATCACGGGCGGGGAAACGCCTTCCGAAAGCGCAGAAGGCGCATCCGCCGAGGCGGAAAACGAAGTGCGCGCGACCGAGGAAGACCAGAAAAAAGAGAAGAAGCCGGGATTTTGGAGCGGACTGGCCGGGAAAGTGCCCGAACAGGAGGAACAGGAAAAGGCCGAAAATCCCGCGCAGGCGAAGGACGAGGAAAGCGGCAAAGCGCCGGAAGTGCAAGGCCCCGTTCAGATGACCCCGGAAGAGCGGATTGTCGCGCAGGGCGGGATGAGCTTTGCGGAATGGATGGCAACAACTCCTTCCGTCAGCTCCGCTGGCGAAACAGGCGCGGAAATTCGCATGCACGAGGCGCAGACCGTCGGCGAGGCGGCGGACGCGCTGCTCAAGGGACGGTATGACCAGATCGAGGGTGCGGGCAAGGATGAACTGGATCGCATGCTGGCAGAGAGCGGGAACGCGCGGCGAATGATCGGCACGCTGACGGAAGCGGACAGCCAGCGCATTATCGTCGGAAACGACATGGCCGACGCGGTGACCTACGGGAACATCGCGGCGCAGGGACAGACGGTCAAGACGCTGTACGACGTGATGAAGAGCGATTCCTTCCCGGACGAGCTGCGGGGCGACGTGATGGCGCAGATGGTCGTATGGGCGGCGCAGGCCGAGGCGATGGAGCAGGCGGGGACGCTGGGCGGCGACGCGGAGCTGCCGCTGATGGAGCGCCTGCTTACCACGGACGAACACGCGATGGACGAGCTGGCAAGCATCTACGCGGCCAGAGACGAGCTGCTATTCGACAAGGCCGACATGCGCAGGGCGCAGGAGGAGGCGAGCGCGCAGGCGCTCAGCGACGCGCGCACGGCGGCGCTCAAGGGACCGGCCAGCGAGGAACAGCTCGCGCTGGTGCGCCAGAACGCGCAGGCAGGGCAGGACGAGCTGAACGCGGACATGGGCTACGTCGGGCGGCTGGCGGCGGTGGACGACTATTTCAGGCCGGGCGCGAGCAAAAATGCGGTCAGTCCGTTTGATTCAAGCAGCGTGAAGCTGAACCTCGACGCGCAGGGCGTAATCGACACGGGCGACTATCAGGCGCAGCTCAGGGAGCAGATGGACGCGCTGCTCGAAGAGGACACGCAGACGGCGCTTGCGCTGGGGCTGACGCTGGACGAATACTACGCCAAGACGGGCGGCGTGGACATGAACGCGCTTTGCGAGCGCGCGGCCAGCCGCATCAGTCAGCAGGGCGCGGCGATCACCGATGAGGAAATGGCGGCGCTGGACGTTCCCTTCGGTCAGGGCGTGGGCGCGGGCTACACGGTCGGCGCGGGCATCCGCGCGGGCGGCGAACAATGGTATCTGGATTTCAAGGACAGCCTGTACACGGGCTATTCTCAGGGCATGGTGCTCGTCAACGCGGCGCGCATCCAGAACCGATACCAGAACGAATACGGCGCTTACGGCCGGACGCAGTACCGAAAGGACATTGAAAGCGCGCTTGCCAGCGGAACGCTCGACGAGAACTACGCCAATGCGCTGAGAAAGGCGCTGGCCGGTGCGGCGGACGTATACCAGCTCGGCATTGACCCGATGGATTTTGAGGGGGATTTCCTCAAGAACAGCGCGGAGGTGCGCCGGGACATCGCGACGATGGAAGGATTCATGCGCACGAACGCGACGGAGGATGAATTCAAGTGGTTCGGGCGCGTGAAGGGCATGACCTACAACGCGGTTTCGGCCGGTGTGGCGGCGGGAACGACGCTGGCGACGGGCAGCAGCCTGCTCGGCTTTAACACGGGGTACAGCGTCGTCGGGTTCAAGAACAACTTTGACGAGTATCTGCAAAAGGGGTACAGCATTGATTCCGCCCGATATCTGGGCGCGGTGAACACGGGGCTTGACTGCGCGGCGAACTTCGGCACGTTTGAGGGCGTATTGGGCAGGATGACGGGCATGAGCGCGCTGACGGAAGCCGCGAGAAGCCGGATCATCCGCAACCCGGCGGGCGCTTGCAGAGGCCTTGCGGCGATTCGAACGTTTGGCGAGGCGTTTAGCAAGGCGTTTGCCCAAAACGAATTTGACGAAGTGGTTCACGACGAATTCTTTGAAGGACTGTCGGCAAACTGGACGGACAACGCGCTGGGCGAAATCTTCCGCAAGGTGGACGCGGGCGAGGAAATCACGTTCACGGACGGCCTGAATATGGCGCTGAACTTGCTGAATCCCAAGAACCTTGACGTGAAGGGCGCGGCGGAGGGCGTTGTCAGCGGCGCGGTGGAGAACGCCATCGGCGCGGTGCTGTTCTCCCTGTCCGGCGCGGCGGGAAGCGGCGTGGGCACGCTGCGCGGCGTGAAGGCGGCGCAAGACCTGATGAACGGCAAGCGGACAGACGTGGAGAACGTCATCTTGGACGTGACAAAGACGCTGGGCGACGAGCAGGCCTGCGCGCTGCTCAACGACTATGCGCGGCAGCAGAAGGAAAGCAAGGCCGTTGCCGAGGAAATCATCAGCGGGAAGGACGAGCGCGGCAGCGCGGCGCACGCGGCAAAGGCCAAGCAGCAGGCCGACGAGGCGCGCGCGCAGGCGGAAGCGGCGCAGACGGCGGCGGACAACAGCAGGGCGCAGTTCACGGAAGCGAGCGATGCGGTGATGAACGGCGACCTGACGCGGCAGAAGGAAATGACCGAAGCGCGCGTGCGCATGGGCGAAAACCAGAAAACCGCGAACGAGCAGGGCGCGGTCGCCGCGCGCAGAACGGACGAAATGCAGCAGGCGGCGGCACAGCGGCTGGCAGAGGCGAGACAGGCGGGCAGAAAGGCCGTCATCGCGGAGGACGCGGCGGCGCGGGAAGCCATGCTTGACGACCGGGAAGCGCGGATGCAGGCCATTGACAACGAGATTGCGCAGCTCGACGCGCAGCAGCAGGCGGCGGAAGAAGAATTCTACGCGGCGACGCAGAGCTATACGGAAGCGGAAGCCATGGGAATGGACGAGGAAACGCTTGGCCAGCTCGACGCGCGGATGAACGAGATCGGCGCGCGGCTGATGGCGCTTTACGACCGCCGGGAAGCGCTGCAAAACCCGGAGGCTTACGAGGCGCGCCGGAAGGCGGAAGCGGAAATCGCCGAGCGGGAGCAGCAGGCGCAGGAAGAATACCAAAGACAGACCGAGCGGGAGCAGACACAGAGCGAGATGGACGAGATCGCCCCGGTGGTCAGGGACATTCGAAAAAAGCGCATCTGGCTGAACGAACAGCAGATTGCCGAGGTGCTGCACACGACGGGACTGCGGACAATCGCGCAGGTGAACCGCCAATACGGCACACAGTTCCGCGTCAACCGCAAGAGCGCGGACGTTGACCTTGACAGCGGCTTTTTCCGCGAACTGGCGGCGCAAATCCCCGGACGGATGGACGAGGCGAGCGCGCACCCGGAGACGGAAATTCTGAATCTGCTGGACAGGAGCGGCGAGCTGAAAGACAAGCTGGGCGGGATGGAGGCCAGCATCGGAGAAGGCAGCGCGGAAGACTATCTGAACGCCGATGTTTCGCGCGGCAACCTTGACCCGGTGACGCAGAAGCTCGCCAGCAGCCTGAAACAGAAGACGGGGCTTGAGCTGATCGTCATGCCGCTGGCAGACAAGGTTCGCGGCTTCTACGACCGAGAGAACGGGCGGCTGATTCTCTCAAGCCGAATCGGCGCGGGCGAACAGATGCGACAGGTGGTCATGCACGAGCTGACGCACTACATCGAGAGCACGAAGAACTATGCGGCCTACGAAAAGGCGGCGCTGGAAGCGGCCTATCGCGGCGATACAGAGGCGATGGACAGAGACGCGGAGGAAATCCGCAAGACCTATGAGGACGCGGGTCTCCCCTGCGACGTGAACAAGGAGCTGGCCGCCGCGGCGACGGAAAAGCTGATGGCTTCCCTTGGCGCATGGGGCAGGACGGGCAGCGAGACGCTGGTGTATGACCTGCTGGGCGCGAAGCAGTCCTTCCCGATTCGGGTCTACAACAAGCTGACGCAGTTTTTAGCCAGACGCAAAGCCCAAAAGGCAGGCGGCGCGGCGGCAGAAAACTACGAGGCGCTGGTCAGGGCGCGGGAAGCGCTCAGGCAGGCCATTCTTGAAGCCGGAACGTGGAAAAAGGGCATGGGCGGCGAGGACGCGACCATCGAGCTGTTCGGAAAGACCGCGCCCGTAGAGCGGGAGGTTACGCGCGGACAACAGACGGAGATGGAATATGCCATCAGGCAGGACGAAAGCAACTGGCCGATGGTCAAGGCGGATCGGGAGCTTGTGCTCAGCCAAGACCCGAAGAAGTGGAATGACGAAATTCAGGCATATATTGAAAAAACCATCCGCAAGGATGGCGATATGCAGATTCGGACGCTCGAAGGCGAAACGCTGACGATCAACGAGAAGAGCCAGTGGCACGCGGGAAGCCGCGTTGGGTATGACAGAGAAGGCAAGTATAAGGTAAAGGTGAACGCTTCGGCGCATCTGGACGAGGTTGCACAGGTGGCAATCGACCAGAATCCGGGTCAAGGAAACCGGCCTGACAACGGAAAGCACGGTTCATTTGCACAGGATGGCTGGCGGTACTACGATGCAGTCTTTGAGGATTACGACGGAAAGCGGTATTTGCTGAACATCTCGGTTGCACAGGGCGATCAGGGACATGTCGTTTACAACATCGGCAAGGTTCAGGAAATTGAAAAAAGCCACTCGCCCAGCGTATACGCTCCAACGGGGCGCGTCCCCGAAGGAGCTACTGGCACAAGTGGCAACCCTAGTGTAACACAAAGCAACACCAGCGTCAATCCCTATGATATGCCAAACGACGTAGAATATGCCGTCGCCCCGCGCCAATTCGGCAACGTAAAGGCGCAGGAGCTCGACGTGCTGACCGACGGCGTGAAGGAATTCCTTCGCGGAGACCAGTACGAGACCGTGACCAACCGGGAGCAGGTGCAGCGGGCGAACGACGATATCAACGCGCGCGGCATTGACACGGTGGTGAACGACCTGCTGGCGCGGGACAGATGGACGGCAGACGACCACGCGGCGGCGGCGGTGGCCTGCATCCGGGCGCAGAACGAAGGGCTGATGACGACGGCTTATGTGATCGCGAAGGCCTATGACGAGCAGGGCACAAATGCCGGTCAGGCGTTGCAGGCAAGACAGATCATCGGAAAGCTGACTGCGGAGGGCGCGCTGGTGGAAGCGGCGAAGAAAGCCGACCACGCCAACGCGAAAAAGGGACTGGTGGACGGCGATATCCCCGTCGGCAGCCAAGCGCCGGTGAAGGGATGGCGCGACAGACAGCAGAGAAGCAAGGAAGGCGCCGAGACGGAACAGAACGTCAGCCAGACGGGCGAGTTCGACCCGGACAACCCGTTCAACAAGGGCAGGACTTCCGTTTTGCCGCAGGAGGCTGTGACGGGCGCGAGCGGCGCGGCGGGCGACGCGGTGCAGGGCAGCTTCATTGAAAGACCGCTGCCGCCGGTGCTCGAAAAGGTCTATACGGCGGCGGAGCTGATTCAGCGGCAGATTGACAAGCTGCCTTCCGACGTGAAATATGACAACCCGTGGAACATGCCGCTTGAAAGCTGGAAGACGGAACTCATCGACCAATACGGCCTTAACGGGACAAAGCTGGTCGGCGACACATACAGCTATGCGACCGTGAAGGAACGCATGCTGGCGGCCATTCTGGCAACGAACAACAATGTGCGCGGCGACGGGCTTTTGACGCTCTGCCAGCAGCTCGAAGCGATGAAACAGGGGCTTGCGGTGGTGACGGAAGCCGACCTGAACTACATCGCGGGGCAGATGAGTACATTCCTCTATGCCGAGGGCGCAGACCTTGAGGGCATGCCGGTGACGACGGAGGGCAAAACGGCGTTGCAGCGCGTCTACAACGCGCAGGCCAACGTCGCGCAGGACAGCATGATGGGAAAGGTCAATGCCCTTGGATATACCAACATGCTATCCGGAACGAAGACGTGGGTCAAGAACATTTCCAGCAACATTCTCATTCGCCCGCTGGAGCTGGCGAGCGAGAAGATCGGCGGCGCGATTGAAAGAAAATATATCACCAAGCGGACGGGCAACCGAACGACGGACGCGCCGAACCGCGCGGAGCGGGCGGCAGGCCGGGAAGCGTTTGACGGCGAGATCGGACAGACGATGGTGGACTATTTCGTGACGCATGTGGACACCGGCCACGGAAGCGGCTTTGACCTGAACCACAACAACCGCACTTTCAACAACGAATGGCTGCAAGCCTACAAGAACATCGTGGATTTTGCCATGCAGGCGGGCGACCGTCCGTTCTGGGAGCAATGCTACACGGAAGAGCTGGCCGTCATCAAGCGTCTGGGAACGAAAATCCCCGATACGCAGCGCGTAGACGGACGCGAGGTCAAAGTCCTGCGCGACATGACGCTTGAGGAAATGAAGACGGAAGCGGCGGTTCGCGCGACGGAGCGCGTTTTTCAGGAGGACAACAACATCGTCAGCGCCATCAACGGCGCGCGGCAGGAAAGCCCGATGATCGACCTTATGATTACGAGCATAATGCCCTTCCTCAAAACGCCGACAAACGTCGCAAGCCGCATGATGCAGTACAGCCCCATCGGACTGGCGCGGGCAATCATCCAATACGGCCTATGGGACGGCAAGCGCAACGGCGGCGCGAACTTCGACCAGCGAAAGTTTGTGATGAACCTCGGGCGCGGCCTGACGGGAACCGGCGTGGCCATCGTCGGCGCGCTGCTGGCCAGCCTCGGCGTGATTCATCCCGGACGCGAGGACGAGGAAGACAAAAAGCTGGGCGTAATCCGCAAGGCGCAGGGCAGGAGTTACAGCACATATTTCAAGCTGGGCGACTGGGAAATCCCGCTTGACTTTGCGCAGCCTTCGAGCGGACCCCTGTACATCGGCGCAAAGATCGCATGGGCGCTTGAAGAGATGGGCGACGACGTGAACGCTCCGGCGCTGATCGGAACGGTGCTCTACGGTTCGGCGCTGGAAACGGGCAACCAGTTGTTTGACAACTCGTTCCTTTCCGGGTTCAGCGCGCTGTTCAGCGGCTACAACGACGCGGCAGGCATCGCGAGCAACATTGCAGAGAACATCGCGGAGAATCAGGCGAGCCGCCTGACCACTTCGGCGATTCGCGCGCTGGCCAAGGTGACAGACCCCTATGTGCGGGACGTGTACAGCCAAAACGCGGTGAAGCAATTCCTCAACCGTCAAATCGTTCAGAACTGGCCGCTTCTGCGGCAGACGCTGCCGGTCAAGACGGACATCACGGGCGACGCGACGCTGCAAAACGGCTATTACAACTGGGGACAGGAGAACCAAAACGCGGCGCTGCATTTCCTCAACGCTTTTGCGACCCCGTGGACGACGCTGGGCGAAAAGAACGACGCGGCGCTTGACACGCTGATCGACCTGAGCTATCGGACAGGGGAAACGGGCTTTCTGCCGGGCGAGATGGTCAGCGCGAGCAAGTACGAGGTGAGCGTCACCAAGACGCTGGCCAAGGAACTCAAGGTGGGCAAGGTCGGGTTTAACCAGTACGAGGGTTTCAAAATCCGCCTGACGGACGAGGAAAAGCGCTGGGCGAACAGCACCTACGCGGACACGCTCTTTAACGGAAGCGGCAGGGACGTGATCGGCCTGCGCGCGATGATGAGCGGAAACAGATGGGAACGAATGAGCGACGAAGAAAGGATAGAAGCGGTTCGGGACATGCAGAAAACGGCGAAAAAGCAGGTGCTGACCGAACTGGTCAGGCGAAAGAAGGAGGCGGGCGAAATCAGATGATCGAGGCCAATTTTGAATCCAGAACGCACAAGAGCGCGGCCATTGCCGGGGTTTACCAGTACGACACGGGGCAGCGGCTCAGGATGCGCGGGCTGCCGACCCCGGACGAGCTGGCCGAAATGGACGACTTCCTTGCGGGGGACGTGGTGACGGTGCAGGCGCAATACGGCTACGCGGGGGACAGCCAGACGGAAACGCGCATCGCGTCCTTTGACGCGGAAACGGGCTGCTGGATGGCGGACATCCCGGACGTGTATCTGAAAAGAAGCGGCGCGGTGAAGGTATTCGTCTATGTGAGCTACGGCGCGACGGCGGACGAGACGCGCGCGAAAACCTGTTACGAGGGGAGTTTCACGCCCATCAGCCGCCCCGCGCCGAGCACACAGGTCACGCCCAGCCAGAGCAACGCATGGGACGCGCTGGTGACGGAAATCAACCTGACGCTCTCGAAGATGAACACGGCGATTTCGGAGACGAACGCGGCGGCGGAGAACGCGCTGGAGGCGACGAAGGCGGCGAACACGCAGACAGATCACCTATCGAAGATGACGGTGCAGGCCGCGACACGCAACTACGGGAGCGGAAGCACGGCGACGCTGACCGATGACGGGACAAAGAAGGTGCTGACGCTGGGACTTGAGCGCGGGCCGAAGGGCGACAAGGGGGACAAAGGGGACAAGGGCGACACGGGCGCGACGGGCGCAACTGGGCCGCAAGGGCCGAAAGGCCCGGCGGGGGTGACGTTTACCCTGAGCGGCACCGTGCTTTACATCACGACGACGTGAACTCCTTCCACCGCCTGCGGGCGGTCCCCCTCCCTCAAGGAGGGAGGCAAGG
>OLOH01001399.1_pt1 | contig 13843 bp, 12 predicted proteins | sample 1673221 | NCBI WGS metagenome assembly OLOH01 (sample SAMEA3136767, study PRJEB25190) | human gut metagenome
CACTGAACAAATAAGGTTTCAACTCTACTAAATTTTATGATTACCCCATAGGCAGAAGGGACAGCTTACGCTGTCCCTTTTGTCTTTTTCTGAACGCGGCCCACCCCTCCGATCCAGGCTGGATGGCATTTGGAAAAAAGCCTTTAAAGCAGGGAGAATTAGCGTTTGAAACGGAATAGTTTCCTGCTGGCAGATAGGAAAATCATTTTATCGAAATATGGATAACTAGCGCTTTTGGAGTATGTGTCCCCGAGAACCCAGCGGTGTACTGACTGCAAATCGTTGGTTTTCCAAGGGTGTTTGTTCGAATCCTGTAACAATTCCTCCTTTGCATTCATCCCGGATCATCCCATTCTGATAACCCACGGTTTCCTGATTTTTGGGAGGATTGTGCGCAAAAAGAAGAGCCAGAACGGAGTTTTCCACTCGGTTCTGGCTCGTTTGCTTTCTGCCTTTTGCAAGACAAAAGGGACAGCTGACGCTGTCCCTCTTGCCTATGGGGTAATCATAAAATTTAGTAGAGTTGAAACCTTAGTTATCGATTGCGTTGACCATAGCGGACGCGGCCTCAGCTCTTGTAAGCGTATCATTGGGACGGAAGCTGCCGTTGGTATCGCCCTTCATCAGGCCGGATGCCTTAGCAGTGTAAACGAAGCTCTTCGCCCAGCTTGCGATGGAAGCATCATCCTTGTACAGTTCGCTGGAAGTGCCGGTAGCCTCGAAGGCCTTCACCAGCATGATAGCAGCTTCCTGACGGGTGATGTTGGCAGTGGGATTGAAGTTGCCTGCGTTGTCGCCCACGGTGATGCCCTGCTCGTACAGGTAAGCAATGGAGCTTACGCCGTAGTCGCTGTCAGCCACATCCTTGAAGGGAGAGGTTGCGGGCTCATCGTTGTCATGGCCCAGAGACTGAGCCAGCATGATGGCGAAGTCACGACGAGTGATGTTCACGTTGGGACCAAAGGTGCCATCGCCGCGGCCGGACAGGATGCCCAGCTCAACTGCGCGCATCACGTTCTCATAGTACCAGTCACCCTCGCTCACATCGCTGAACTGAGCAGCAACGCTGGCCTTCAGAGTGTAAACGTTGGTGGTAGCCTGATCTTCGGAAGTAACAGTGATCTTGATGTCGCTGTTCAGATCATAGTTAGCATTCTCATCATAAGGAGCATTGTTAACCAGAATGGTAGCCATCTTGGAAGCAGTCAGAGTCAGCTTCACAGGATACTTGTTGGTGCCGAAGGGCAGAGTCACGTTCACGGTCTTGCCGCTGATGGAAGCAGAGGTGTTGTTCACCTTCACGCCAGTCAGGGCAGCGCCAGTCTCAGCCTTGTTGACAACAACCTTCACAGTATAGGTGTTGGTGTTGCCGTTCTCAGCCTTCACAGTCAGAGTAGTGATAGCATTAGCACCAACCTTCAGTTCACCATTATCTACCTTGAAGGAAGTGGCACCAGTGGTGTCAGCAGAACCGTTGTCAGACTTCAGCTCGGTAACGTCATTCCACAGAGTGGCCAGCTTGGAAAGCTTGAAGTTCAGAGTGAATTCTTTAGCAGTAGTGCTGTAAGTAGCAGGAACAGTGATGGTAACGGTCTTACCGGACAGAGAAGCAGTCACGTTGGTGTCCAGAGTAGAAGCAATGCTGGTCAGGCTGTTGCCAGAAGCAGCAGTGGCCTTCACGCCGTACACATAGTACACAGTGGAAGCTTTTGCCAGATCGGTTTCGTTGTCATAGGTCTTACCAACAGAACCCTGCTCGCTGAGCACATAGATCTTGGTAGCAATACCAGTATCAACCTTGCCTTCAGCGTTCAAAGCATTAGTGGGAACAGAGATGCTCTGAACATCAGCCTGAGCACCGGTCTTGTCGGCAGCCAGAGCCTTGACTTCCTTAGCAGTGGTATCCCACACATAAGCCTTTGCACCATCGCTCAGCTTCAGAGCGGAGAAGTACACAGCGGGTGCGCTGAAGGAATAAGGTACATTCACCTTCAGAGTCTTAACAGCAGTACCGGTAGTATCGGTAGTAGTACCAACAGTCACACCATAGGTGTTGTCGTCGGTGATTTCAGCGTTGTTGTTAGTGCCAACCAAAGTGGCAGAAGAAATAGTACGAGCAGTCTTAGCATTCTCATACTTCACAGTGATGGTGTAAGTCTGAGCGGTACCATCGGAAGCAGTCACTTTCAGGGTGATCTTCTTGTCGCCGGAAACCAAGGTATTCAGAGCGGTCTGACCATTGGTGATAGAAGGTTCGCTGGAAGCACCAGTGCTGAACTGAGCATAGACCTTGTAGTTACTCAGATCGAACTGAGCAGCATAGGGCAGGGTCAGAGTGCCGTTAGCAGCGGTGTAAGAAACTTCTGTACCATTGTCATTGTACTTCACAGTGAAGTCGTTCAGCTTGGCTTCTGCAGAAGCAGCAGCAGTCAGGTTGATGGTGTAATCAGTAGTAGTCTTCTGATCAGTTGTCTGATCCTGAGAAGCAACACGGATCACAAAGGTCTTACCAGAGATGTTTACGCCGCTAGCAGAACCATCGCTGAAAGAAACAGTGTTCTGAGCAGGAATGGTAACGGTAGCACCTTCAGAAGCCGTTACCTTAACAGCAGCAGGCTTAGAGAAATCAGTACCAGCAGGCATTTCCACGTTCACAGTAGTACCGGAAACGGTCACCTCACTGCTGGACTTAGAATCGCTGTTAGTAATCTGAATAGTCTTCAGAGCAGCTTCGGGGTTCTGAGAAGGAGCAGTCAGAGTAACGGTCACTTTACCGCACTCGGTTTTGCTGGTCCACAGATAGAACTCTTCCACACCGCTGGTAAAAGTGATTTCAGTCTTACCGCTAGTAACAACATTCTCGCCATAGGTTTCGCCAGTGGTTACAGCGATGATGTTAGAGCCAACCGTAAAGGTAGGAACAATGGCCTTGGTAAAATCCGTGCCATAAGGAACAGCGATTTTCACAGTGCTATTATCATCAGCAGCAGTAGTGATGGTGGAGTCGCCAGTCTGATCCGGCACAGTGAAAGCAGTGAAGCCATCGTCGGTCTTCAGCACTACTTTGTAGGTCTTGGTGGAGCCGTCTTTAGCGGTAACCTTCACAGACTCGGTACCAGTGGGTTCTACACTTGTCACTTCAGAAGTGGTGATGAAGTTTTTCTCATCCAGTGCCTGAACCTGAGGTTTACCAAAAGCGGTCCAAATGGTGATGGTGTCATCGCTGATGGTGTAGTTGGTCATGTCATTCAGGTTCTTAGCATCGGAAGGATTGGTCAGAGCCTTGATGGTAGCGTCGCTGCTGGGAACAACTTCCTTAACAGTGATGTTCAAGGTGTATTCCTTGGTGGTAGCGGCATCGTCAGCATCCTGAGCAACCTCAGTCTTCAGGCCCAGAGTATAGACCTCACCAGACTTTTCGGCCTTTTCAGCCAGATCGATAGAAGCACCGCTGGCAGTAACCTCAGTCTTGCCGTTGTCTTTGTCTACGACAAACAACTTTACATTGGCCTGATTGACCCAGGTGATGTCCACGTCAGTCTCAGTGGCTTCCACCGAATAGGTGGTGCCGCTAAGAGTAGCACGCTGATTATCTACGTAAACCGTAGGATCAGCCGCTTCTGCCGCAGCACTGAGCGGAATCATTGCGACGACCAGCATGAGCGCCAGAAGCATCGCAAGTGATTTCTTCAGAAACTTGCTTTTCTTCATAATTTCAACCCTCTTAAATTTTAGATTCTCACAGGGCTCTTTCCCCGTGAGTTGAAGTTATCTATAAACTCTCACCGGGGTATGGAGGGCAAAAAAAGGGCGTAGCCACGGGAAAAACGCCCTGGAAATTCAGGGTTGTCCGTTGAATTTTACCCCATTTACGGTTTTTTAGGGATGGAACTTCTTTTGGCAGCCTGGTGGGCACCATATTCCCCCATAAAAAATCCCCCGGCGGGGAGATTCCTAAAGAGGAATCCCTGCCGGGGGAGTGAAATATTACGCTGAAACGGGGCACAAGGGTTTTTTATTCCGCTTTTGCCAACAGCTTGAAGTTTTCCTTCATAGCGGGATACAGGCTCTTGTACACCTGATAGAAGCCATCGTACTTGGGCACGTTCTCCGGGATGGGGTCCTGGGGATCGTTGGTCTTGATCATGGCGTCGCAGGCTTCCTGCACGGAGGGATACAATCCTGCGCCTACGCCTGCCAGGATGGCGGCGCCCAGGGCGGGGCCTTCCTTGGACTTCACAGTCTTAACAGGGCAGTTGTAGGTGTCTGCCAGCATCTGACGCCACAGGGGGGAGCTTCCGCCGCCGCCGCAGGCCAGCATCTCGCCGATGTCCACGCCCATGCCACGGAGGATCTCCATGCAGTCCCGGAGAGAATAGGTCACGCCTTCCATGACGGCCCGGAGCATGTCCCATTTGGTGTGCATGGCGGAGAGTCCGAAGAACACGCCGCGGCAGTCAGGGTCCAGGTGAGGCGTACGCTCGCCCATCAGGTAGGGCAGGTACAGCAGCCGGTTGCAGCCGATGGGAGAACGCTCTGCTTCTTTGTCCATCAGGTAGTAGGGGTCCACGCCCATGCCCAAAGCGGTCTCTTTCTCAGCGCCGCAGAAGTTATCCCGGAACCACTTCAGGGACAGGCCAGCGCCCTGGGTCACGCCCATCACGTGCCAAGCGCCGGGAACAGCGCAGCAGAAGGTATGTACACGGCCCTTGGGGTCGATGGAGATATTGTCGGTGTGGGCGAATACCACGCCGGAAGTGCCGATGGTGGTGAAGGCTTTGCCGTCACGGACAACGCCGGTGCCCACAGCGGCCGCGGCGTTGTCGCCAGCGCCGCCCACCACGGGAGTGCCGGCCTTCAAGCCGGTGAGAGCAGCGGCCTGAGCAGTGACTTCGCCGGTGACCTCGGGGGACTCGTACACCTTGGCAAGCAGTGCGGGATCGATGTCCAGCTTGTCCAGGACTTCCTGGCTCCAGCAGCGGTGAGGCACGTCCAGAAGCTGCATGCCGGAAGCGTCGGACACTTCGGTGGCGAACTCGCCGGTGAGCATGTACCGCACATAGTCCTTGGGCAGCAGGATGTGGGCGCACTGGGCGTAGATCTCAGGCTGATGGTTCCGGACCCACAGGATCTTGGAAGCGGTAAAGCCGGTGAGGGCAGGGTTGGCGGTGATCTCGATCATCTTGTCGGCGCCCACCCGCTGGGTGATCTCTTCGCACTCGGCGGCGGTGCGCTGGTCGGCCCAGATAATGGAGCGGCGCAGCACGTTGCCTTCCTTGTCCAGCATGACCAGGCCGTGCATCTGGCCGGAAATGCCCACGCCCTTGATGTCGCCGCTGTCAATGCCGCTCTTTTCGATGACGGTCTTGATGGTGCGGCAGGAGGCGTCCCACCAATGGGCGGGTTCCTGTTCTGCCCAGCCGTTATGTTCCTGATACATGGGGTATTCCACCGTGGCGCTGGCCATCACGTGGCCTTCCCGGTCGAAAAGCACCGTTTTGGTACCACTGGTGCCCAGGTCAATACCGATTAAATATTCCATTACAACTCGCGTCCTTTCTCTGTTCCCCGAAAAGGGGGAAATTGTCTGTACAATACTACTCTTATTTTCCCCGATTTTGCAGGGCATGTCAAGGGAAAAGGTGCCTTTTTTCACGATTTCTTTCCTTGCGGTGCAGTGTGGTTTGTGCTATTCTAATATTATCGGCGGCTTGCCGGAACCGGGGAAAAAGCCCGGGGAACTATTTGAGATAATTGGGGCGGTGAAGGAATGGAACGGTACGATGCGATCGTCGTGGGAGCCGGAGTAGTGGGCTCCGCGGTGGCCAGGGAACTTTCCCGGAGGAGAGGAAGCTTCCTGGTGGTGGAAAAGGCGTTGGATGTGTGTGAGGGCACCAGCAAGGCAAATTCCGCCATTATCCACGCCGGGTTTGACGCGGAACCCGGCACCATGAAAGCAAAAATGAATGTAAAAGGCAACCGGATGATGGACCAGCTTTCGGAAGAACTGGACATCCCCTTCAAACGGGTGGGAGCCTTTGTGGTGTGTTTTTCGGAAGAGGAGCTTCCCAAGCTTCAGGAATTGTACGACCGGGGCGTGAAAAACGGAGTCAGCGGCATGAAGCTGCTCACCGGGGACCAGGCAAGAGCCTTGGAGCCCAACCTGTCGGAAGAAGTGGCAGGGGCCCTGCTGGCGGAGACTTCCGGCATTGTGTGTCCCTTTGAGCTGACCTTGGGGATGGCGGAGAGCGCCGCCAAAAACGGGGTGGAGTTTTCCTTTGACACCCAGGTCACGGGCCTGGAACGGAACGGGGACGGCTGGACCCTGCACACTTCCCAGGGGGATTTGGAGACCCGGGTGGTGGTCAACGCCGCCGGAGTCCATTCCGACGAGCTCCACAACCTGGTGTGCGAAGAAAAGCTGCACATCACCCCCCGCCGGGGCGAATATTGCCTGCTGGACCGGACCGCGGGAGGTCACGTGTCCCACACCGTGTTCCAATTACCCGGGAAATACGGCAAAGGCGTGTTGGTTTCCCCCACAGTCCATGGAAACCTGCTTTTAGGCCCCACCGCCAAAGATATTGAGGAAAAGGAGGACACCGCCACCACCGGGGCGGGCCTTGCCGAAGTGCTGGAGAAATCCGCCCTGGGGGTAAAAAATATCCCCACCCGGCAGGTGATCACCTCCTTCTCCGGGCTGCGTGCCCACGACGATGGGGACGACTTTGTGCTGGGAGAATCGGCGGAAGGCTTTTTCGACGCGGCGGGCATCGAGTCTCCCGGTTTGACCAGCGCCCCGGCTATCGGGGAATATTTGGCAGGGCTCATTGCCCAGAAGCTGGGGCTGCCGGAGAATCCGGAGTTTGACCCCATCCGAAAGGGCGTGCCCAAGCTCAAGGAAATGGAGCCGGAAAAGCGGGCGGAAATGATCCGGAAAAACCCGGCTTACGGGCAGATCATCTGCCGGTGCGAGGAAGTTTCCCAAGGAGAGATCTTGGACGCCATCCACGGCATTTTGGGGGCCAAGACCCTGGACGGGGTCAAGCGCCGCACCCGGGCGGGCATGGGCCGGTGCCAGGCGGGATTCTGTTCCCCCAGGGTGATGGATCTCCTTTCCAAGGAGCTTTCCCTGGACCTGACCCAGGTGCGCAAAAGCGGCAAGCAGTCCCAGATCGTGCTGGAAAAGACCCGGGGGGAGGATCAAACATGAAGCATGACATTGTGATTATCGGCGGAGGCCCGGCAGGTTTGGCCGCGGCCATCTCCGCCCGGAAAAGCGGCGCCCAGGATGTGCTGATCCTGGAACGGGAGCCGGAATTGGGAGGCATTTTGAACCAGTGCATCCACAGCGGGTTCGGCCTCCACACCTTTAACGAAGAATTGACCGGCCCGGAATACGCGGCACGGTTCATCGATGAAGCCCTGGAGTTGGAAATCCCCCACTGGCTGTCCACCACTGTGGTGGACCTGCACCGCCAGGGGGACAGCCTTTTTGTCACCTGCGTCAGCCGGGAGCGGGGCCTGCAGGTGGTGGAAGCCGGGGCCGTGGTCCTGGCCATGGGCTGCCGGGAGCGTCCCCGGGGCGCGCTGAACATCCCCGGTACCCGGCCTGCGGGCATCTTTTCCGCCGGCACCGCCCAGCGCCTGGTGAACCTGGAAGGCTATCTTCCCGGCCGGGAAGTGGTCATCCTGGGCAGCGGCGACATCGGCTTGATCATGGCCCGGCGTATGACCCTGGAAGGGGCCAAAGTCAAATGCGTGGCAGAGCTCATGCCCTATTCCGGGGGCTTGAAGCGGAACATTGTCCAGTGTTTGGACGACTATGGCATCCCCCTGAAGCTGAGCCATACGGTCATCGACATTCAGGGCAAAGAGCGGGTCACCGGTGTGACCATCGCCCAGGTGGATGAGCACGGGAAGCCCATCCCCGGCACCGAGGAGCAGATCCCCTGCGACACCCTGCTGCTGTCCGTGGGCTTGATCCCGGAAAACGAGCTTTCCAAGGCCGTGGGGGTGGAGCTTTCCCCTGTGACCAACGGTCCCAAGGTCAACGAGAGCTTGGAAACCAATATCCCCGGCGTGTTTGCCTGCGGCAACGTGCTGCACGTCCACGACCTGGTGGATTATGTGTCCGAGGAAGCGGAGCAGGCCGGACGCCACGCCGCCGCCTTTGTGGCTGCCGGATGCCGGGAGCAGGACGTGAAAGAGATCCCCTTGAAGCCCGAAGGCGCTGCCCGGTACACCGTGCCCGTGGCCATCAGCCCACAGCGGATGGAGGAGAAAGTGGTGGTCCGTTTCCGGGTGGGCAGAAACATCCGGAAAGGCGTGGTCAAAGTGTACGGGGACGACAAGCTCCTGTATCAGCGGAAACGGCCTGTGATGGCCCCCGGTGAAATGGAGCAGGTGGTATTTCAGAAAGATTGGCTCACCGGCGGGGAAAGCGTGATCCGCGTGGTGGCCGAGGAAGAGGAGGCGCAGTGACATGGCGGTAATCGAACTCACTTGTATCAGCTGCCCCCTGGGCTGCCCGCTCAGAGTGGAAACCGATGAAAACGGCCAGGTGGTAAGCGTCACCGGCAATACCTGCAAGCGTGGAGAGATCTACGGCAGGAAGGAAGTCACCGCCCCGGAACGGGTGATCACCTCCACCGTGAAAGTGGAAGGCGGCACAGCGCCCCTGGTCCCAGTGCGTACTAAGACCGAGATCCCCAAAGGGAAAATCTGGGAGTGTATGGCAGCCATCCGGAAAGCAACCGTAAAAGCCCCGGTAAAATTGGGGGATGTGGTCATCCCCAATGTGGCGGAAACCGGCGTGGACGTGGTCGCCGCCAAAACCGTGGAATAAAAACGAAAACATAAAAGTTTTGCTCAAGCTTTTTCAAAAGCTTGCAGTTGGTAAGGCGGAGCCTTACGACCTTAACCCGGCGAAGCCGTAAAAAGAACTAGGAGCGAAGGCGCACGCGCCCGAAGGGCGATAGCCTGCCGCTCCGGCTGGTTCTGGCGAAACCAGCCCACGCCCTTACCCCGGCGAAGCCGTAAAAAGAATCAGGAGCGAAAGCGCACGGGCCCAAAGGGCGATAGCCGCCGCTCCGGCCGGACTAGGCGAAACAAACCCGCCACTTGAAACCCGGCCGTAAGCCAACGAGAATCAGGAGGAAACTATGCTGGACCCACAGATCACAACGGTGCTGTTCGACTTGGACGGCACCTTGTTGCCCATGGATTTGGAAGCGTTTACCAAAACATATTTTGGACTGCTGGCCAAGAAAGCGGCTCCCTATGGCTATGAGCCGGAACCCTTGGTGGCGGCGGTTTGGAAGGGCACCAAAGCCATGGTGAAAAACGACGGCACCCAAACAAACGACACCCGTTTCTGGGATACTTTTGCCCAGGCTTTGGGGGAAGACGTGAAAAAACTCCGGCCGGAGTTCGACGACTTTTACGCCCGGGAATTTCACGGGGCAAAGGTTGCCTGCGGGGAAAATCCCCTGGCCAAGAAAGCGGTGGAGGGCTTAAAAGCCAAGGGATATGACGTGATCCTTGCCACCAATCCCATTTTCCCCCTGGTGGGAGTGGAGACCCGGCTTTCCTGGGTGGGACTGAAGCCGGAAGATTTTTCCCATGTCACCTCCTATGAGACCTATACCACCTGCAAGCCCAATCCGGAGTATTATGCCGAGATTTTGCGGAATACGGGGAAACGTCCGGAAGAATGCCTCATGGTGGGCAACGACGCGGTGGAGGATACGGCGGCTCTGGAAAAGGGCCTTTCGGTGTACCTTGTCACCGACTGCCTTTTGAATCCTACCGGCCGTGACCTGGAACAGATCCCCCACGGCAGTTTCCGGGAGTTTTTGACCTTTGCGGGATGCGACTAAAAAATTTTTTCCAGTTGTGGCATTTGCAACAGCGAAAAGCTTTCCTTTGGGGTATCATAAAGGCACAGACCAAGTAATACCCTAGAATGAAACACAGGAAAGGATGGATAGATTATGGCAGTTCTCACCATTACAAAAGACAATTTTCAGCAGGAAGTTTTGAATTCTCAGATCCCCGTTCTGGTGGATTTCTGGGCCAGCTGGTGCGGACCCTGCAAAATGTTCTCCCCCATCGTGGACGAATTCGCGGAGGAGAATGAGGGCAAGGTAAAGGTTGGCAAGATCAACATTGACGAAGAGCCCGATCTGGCTTCCCAGTTCCGGGTGATGAGCATCCCCACTGCTATGCTGTTTGAAAACGGCCAGGCCAAGGAAGCCCTGGTGGGCGTGCAGCCCAAAGCCCGACTGGAAGCATTGCTGAAGTGAGCTGATTTATATGGCGGAAAACGTATATGACGTATTGATCATTGGCGGAGGGCCGGGAGGATATACCGCGGCCCTGTACGCCGCCCGGGCCAATCTGAGCGTGGTGGTGCTGGAAAAGCTGACCCCCGGCGGCCAGATGGGCACCACGGACGTAATCGACAATTATCCCGGATTTCCCGAAGGCATCGGGGGCTTTGACCTGGCCATGCAGATGAAGCAGGGCGCCGAGCGTTTTGGCGCGGTGACCAAGCTCAGCGAAGTGGTGAGCGTGGAGCTTTCCGGGCCGGTGAAGCAGATCCGCACCCAGGACGGCACCTATCAGGCAAGGACCGTGGTGCTGGCCAGCGGAGCCAATCCCAGGGAGCTGGGCCTGCCGGGAGAACAGGAATTGCGGGGCCGGGGAGTATCCTACTGCGCCACCTGTGACGGCATGTTCTACCGGGGCAAGACCGTGGCCGTGGTGGGTGGCGGAAATACCGCTGTGGCCGACGTGCTGTACCTTTCCCGGCTGTGCAAGAAAGTGTACCTGATCCACCGCCGGGACGAGCTGCGGGCCTCCAAGGTGTATTTGGACCCCCTGCAAAAGGCGGAAAACGTGGAGTTTGTCTGGGACAGCGAAGTGAAAGAGCTGCTCCACGGGGAGACCATCACCGGAGTGCGGGTGAGGAACAAGAAAACTGGCCAGGACCAGGAGCTTGCCTGCGACGGTGTGTTTGTGGCCGTGGGCCATGTGCCCAATACCCAGTTGTTCAAAGGCCAGGTGGACCTGGACGAAAGCGGCTATGTGTTGGCTGGGGAAACCACCAAGACCAACCTGCCCGGAGTGTTCGCCGTGGGCGACCTGCGGAAAAAGCCTTTGCGCCAGGTGGTCACTGCTGCCTCTGACGGAGCTGTAGCGGCCCATTTTATCGAAGAGTACTTTACCACCACCATCGGTGGATAAGGGCAAATAAAAACGCCAGGGAGCTTTCCCTGGCGTTTTTTGTATGTTTTCGTTTACTGGTCGTCTTTCTTTTCCCGCATCAGTACAAAGGGGGTCATTTCCTTGCCGTTGCCCGCGGGGTTGTCCTTCAAAAGCTTTTGCAGCAGAGGCTTGTCAAAAGGCGCCTTGGGGGAAATGGCCAGCACTTCGCCGCCAAAGTCGTTGATGTCCGCCACGCAGCAGTGGATTCCGGTCTCCTCTTCCACCTTGGCCACGGCCTTGTCCGGGTTCTTGGGAGAAAGGATGCCGAAGTTCTTGTAGTCCGGGAAATAGGTGCTGTAAAAGCCGTCCAGCCCAGCCACCTGGGGCCCGGTGATCTCATAAAACACGCCCCGCTTGCCGAAGATCCGGCCCACACCGGCAGCCAAAGCAGCGTACATCACCTTGGGAGCGCCGCACAGCATGATGGCCACCTGCATCTTGTACACATTGTGTACGCCGATGCCGGCGGAATCGTTGGTGCTGGCAAACTTGGACAGGAATTTGGCCAGCTTAGAAATTTTCAGCGTCTCCTTGGGGATGATGTCCTTCTGGCAGAGGGACACGATCTTTTCGCTGATATAAACCACGTCGTTCTCTTCGATATAGGGCTGCACATATTGGCGCATCAAGTCAGAAAGGTTCTCGCCGGGCTTGATAAAGTGGGTGTGGATGGGGCAGCGGTAATACTCTTTGCCGTCCACCTTGAGAAGTAAGGGTTTTTCCGGGTTCGTTTTGGATATTTCGTCGAGAGAGCGCATAAAAAACCACCTTTCGATAGGGTTCTTTTTCTGTTCCTCCATGCCAAAAACAGGCACTTTTCCGCCAGCCTTCCTCAAAACTGACGGCCTCCCATTGCTGTAACACCATACCGGGGATCTTTTTCCCGGCAAACCGGCCGAAGCCTGAAAAAGAGAATCCCCACCGGCCCGGGTTGCAGATTTGTAAATATTATACCACAGTTTTTAGAAAAGAAATATGGCGTTTTTTTGGATAAGCTGGGTTGTATTTTCCAAATTGTACCAGTGTACAAAATAAGTGTCAAAATCGTGTAAAAAGTTTCTGTTTGAACAGAAGTTTAATGCATAATAATCCACAAAAACAACAAATGGACCGTGAAATTGTGCCTAAAAAAATGGGAAATAAGGGGGAGAATTTCTACTGTCATGGCAGAGAAAGGGGCATAGTTTTCCCCCCGGTCTCATAGATATGGGACTGGATATAGGAAGAAGGGAGGAATCCGGTGGCTTATTCCGATTTGGAGCTCCTGGCCCGGATCATCGAGTGCGAGGCCGGAGGAGAAGGGGATACCGGCATGAGAGCCGTGGTGATGAACCGGGTGCAGGTGGATTACGGCGAATATGGCCGGCTTCATTCCATTCGGGAGGTGGTTTTTCAAAAGGGCCAGTTCACCTGCGCCATGGAGACGGTGGGCGGCCAGTACAACATACAGAACATCTACAATATGCGGCCCACCCAGGTCCATTACGACATTGCCAACTGGGCCATTGCCGGGAACCGGCTGACCAACTTGGGCTTTGCCCTGTGGTTTTACAATCCCTTTTCGGTGACGTGCCGGCAGAATTTCCCATCGGCGGTGGGGCAGTTGGTCATCCGGTTGGGGGACCACTGTTTTTACAACCCCACCGACGCCTATGCCTTGACCTAAACAAAGGAGGGACCTTATGGAAGATTGGAGAAGGAATCAGCCGGAAACGGCCACCAGTCAAATGGACCGTTTGCGGAACCGGAGCGATTTTCAAGAGTCGTCCGACGGCAGCCGTCACATGGACAATTTCAACACCCCGCCCCAGCCGACCTTTGACAGCGAAGAGATGCGGGGGTCCATGCAGGCGATCCTGTCTCAGAACATAGGGGAATACGTGGTGATCGAGTTTCTCATCGGCACACAGCAGATGATCCGCAAACAGGGCATGCTTTACTTTGTGGGCACCAGTTTTGTGACCTTGTACGACGAGAACGTGAACAACTTTATTGTGTGCGACATTTTCTCGGTAAAGTTTGTGTATTTCTATATGCCCGGCGACCGGCCCCGGTACAATTACAATTTGCTTCCCCCTGTCAGCGGGGAGCCGGGGATCAACATGAGGCCGCGGTAAAGACCGGAAACCTGAAAAGAAAAGGCTATCCCACATGGGATGGCCTTTTCTTTTTTTAGGGGGGCTGATGCTGCATTAAGACTAAATTTCTAAAGGTAATTCGTAAGATATAGTTGAAAAGTAACGATGGAATGGTATAATGCAGGTGAAGAAAAATGGGAGGTGGCTTTCGTGGCTTTTGCGATTTCTCGAAAAACAAAGATCCTCACCGTGATTGTGGCAATTTTGCTTTTTCTAGGCGCCGGCGGCCTGTGCGGCTATTTGTATTGGAGGTCTCTCCCGCCACAGCAGTTTGATTATTGGCCCAATACCGATTCAATTGAAGTATGTATCCGAATGAGAAGGGCTTATGAACAGCACACGGAAAGCGCCCCTTGAAAGGGATCTGAAACGGCCCGGAGCCAGTATATGTGTAGGATAAAAAAAGATCCCCGGCAGTTGCCGGGGATCTTTTT